>Ga0114918_10003647_pt1 | contig 13529 bp, 16 predicted proteins | sample LantaG_FD_87015 | JGI IMG/M metagenome (GOLD analysis project Ga0114918, IMG submission 87015) | Deep subsurface microbial communities from Baltic Sea to uncover new lineages of life (NeLLi) - Landsort_02402 metaG | ecosystem: Environmental > Aquatic > Marine > Oceanic > Sediment | place...
GTGGGGAGGTAAATCTGGAGAACAAACAGACACAGCGGTTTATATTTCTGCGATTGTCGGAGAAGCGAAGTGAGTATATGGTAAACAAATTTGACGTTGGTCTTATTGTCTTGACTCTTCTTGTCTCTGGGACTGTGGTCCTCCAGTTGACTGACCAAGTGAGATTAAGGATTGATGCTGATAAGACTTCTCTTTATGTTCCTCATGAGGAGTATCCTTGGATATGGGTTGTTGGAGGAAGAGAGTATAATAGACTGTTTGATGGTTCTTCGATAATGAATAGAGACAAGTCAGGTATCACCATTGATACATTCATCGATAACGCTACCAATGGCATCACTGTGGTGAGGAAGACTCCTTATCAGAGAGGGCCAGTGATTGTGGATACTTATCAGTTCAATGGAAGCCTCAAGGATGTGAAGTCTTTTCCGGTATCTCATCAAGTTGAGATTTTTAATGCTTCAGGAAAGTTTTATCGTTATTCTGTGGATGAGTTGACGGATGTTCCTCCAAGAACTAAGCTCTCTGGTGAAACGGAGCTTTCTTTTGGAAGAAATGTAGATGTTTCTTTGCAGGAGAACTATCGTTGGGCTTGGTTGGGATGGCCTTATGGTTCTGATAGTCTTTCTGCCCAATATAATCTAGCTTCAGATTACGAAGTATTTAATGTTAGATTATTTGACCCTCCAACAACTGCCACAGTCCTCACTCTTGATGGAGATTCGGCAGACAAGACATATGAGCTTGGAACACCTGTTCAGTTAATTGCTAATGTGACAGATGGAGGCACACCAATAGCAGTAAACGTCTATATTTCAATAGATGCACCAGGATACGGGGCAAACTATACCAATGGGACATCTCCCTTCTCTTACAACTGGACTTCAATAGCAGGAATAATCGCGTTAAATGGTTCTGAAACATCAAAAAATTATACATTCAGTGACAACTCTACTCTTGATTACTTCTATCGTTTGAGTGAAGATGATGAGTTACTGAATGCTTCTGTTGATATCAGAGGTTTCATTTCTGGAGGAGACTATGCTCATGATTTTACCATAGACATAGGAGATGATGGAAGCAATGATGTGGTGCTCTATGGAGATATGGGAGCTCTGAGTGCGACAACTTTGAACGAAAGCGACTTCAATGGAAGCGCATCCACAGTAGATAGTTCTTGGGAACCTGATGAAGTAGCAACTACTAGAGTAGCTTACATTCGCTCTCCTCTCGTGAATGCTTCAACAGCAACTTTGAATCTGACATCTAATCCCACAGCAAATGCAACTACTTCTCGTGTAGCTAGTTGGTCTGCTGGATATGAGTATGGAGGACTAGGCTTTTCTGATGTCTATGAGTGCTGGCAGCCAGTCGGAGGATTCATCGGGGATAGGTTCTATCAGATAGGAGGAAAATGCCTCTATGGAAATGGATGCGAATACAATTGTAGCATCTACTACGACATCAGCACTAATTCATTTACTCAGACAACAGACTTACCTTATTCGATGACTTCCGGTTGTGCTGTGTCTTATGACAATGATGATGATGGGATTAGCGAGGAAATATATATTTTCGGGGGGCAGGACAGTGGAAGCACTGCTATTTCCACAGCCTACAAACTCAATTCCTCTGGATTCACTTCTTTGACAAGCATGACAGATGCAAGAATCCTACCCGTTTGCACTCTCGTTGATGACATTGTTTATGTGGTGGGAGAAGCAGATAACAATGCCACGGTGTTAAAATATAATATCACAGGCAATTCTTGGTCGACTGGAGGGACTTTGAATAACATCAAAGGAGCAAGTGCAGGAGTAGCTCAATTCAATTCAACTCATCTGCTGGTTTGGGGTGGGGATGTTGGTTGGGGAGATATTGAATATTATGAATTGAGTTCGGGAACAGCAACAGATACCACTAACGATTTCAGAGGATACGGATTCATTGGAGCATCATTTAGAGCTGGAAGCGAAGACTATGATGTTTATTCTCTTGGAGGATATTGTGCTTATGCAGCCCATTGTGGAGAAGCTTCTCATTACATCAACAAAACCTATAAGTTCAATGCAACTTCCGAAGCCTTTGAAGAAGCAAGTGAGGCTTACTCTTGGTCTTCTGGAGCTACAAACAAAGGACTGTACGCTTGTGGATGGAGTTCTTATAATGGAAGCATTTATGCTTCTCCTACAAATATCGGTGGAGCTTACAGTCAAGAGCTAATGCGTTTCTACTTCTTTCCGAAAGACCTGACTTTCTTGGTTGGGAGTGAGACAACTCCAGCATGGAATCATAGTGGCTCCTTGTTGGCTTACGAATATAGAGGCAGTGATGCTAGTGGGGGAGATGCGATTGTCGGAGAGTCTGGAGACTTCGCTACTCAATTAAACGAGTATATACAAGACTGTACTACTTCCCCTTACTGTGATGTCCCTGTCTACATCAACTCTGGGACTGCAGGAACAGTCACCTTCCAAGATTTGAATGTGACCTATACCATAGATGATGTGGCTTTGAATACCAGTGCTTTCAGCGGGACTGGCTGGTATAATGAAACAATGAACTTGAGTGCTTCTGGAGATGGAATAGTGGAACTGAGCGATATCAAAATTCACAAGGATGGCCATGAGAATATCACCATCACAGCCAACTACTATGGGAACGGTACATATGATGCAAGCAATGATTCACAGGTAGCCTTGCTTTACTTCAGCGATTGGGATTATGTTTTAGCAGAAGACTACTTAGAGTTCATTCCCAAGAACCCAACAGCTCAGAATGTCATTCCCTATGGACAGACCACTACAATTCCTATCTTGAACATAACAACTGATACAGTCAACATCAAAAACATGAGTTGGGACGTGCTCATCAATGAGACTTATAATGAGGGGACTGGAAACGATGGAACACTTACGAATGGGCCGACATGGAACGCGTCAGGATACTCAGGTTATGCAATTACTTTTGACGGAACAAACGATTATGTTAATTGTTCAATGAATGTTCTTTCAGGTATAAACCAAAGTTTTTCTTTTAGTGTTTGGCTTAAAATAAAAGTTAATGGAACATATATGTTTGTAATTAATCATGGAGATGGAGAACATTTAAAAGGGGGGGCTTATTGTCGTGTTACAAATGCAGAAAGACTACAATGTATAATAGATAATGGAGCAGGTGGTACTCATAATATTCAAACAGCAAATGATGTTTTTTTGGGGGATAACGCATGGCATCATATGGCTTTTGTTTTTAACATAGACACAAATAGAGCAGTGATTTATAAAGATGCCGCTATTGTAACAAACTCAAGTTTTGTAGGTGGAAACAATCTTACAAGTGCAGAAGCATGTATTATTGGCGCAAAATTTGATGGTAGCTCTATCTTTTTTAATGGATCAATAGATGACGTACAAATATACGACAGAGCTCTTTCAGTCCAGGAGATATAGACGCTTCAAGCTGGCGGCAGGGCAAACACTCCTCCCGTGTCTTACTGGAAGTTTGATACTGGGTCGGGAACGATAGCGTATGATTCCATCAACCGCTGCATCGTGGATTTGACTGTTTCTAATTCTTCGACCAAAGGAGATGGAGTAGTCATGACCAATAATACTTGGGAGACTTTCCAGACTGATGCTTCTAATGGCACTAACTTTGGTGTGTGGATGTGGGCCGACTATGACTGCTGGCTTGCTCATTGGGCTGCATGGCAACCAGCATTCTATTTCAGAGGCTGCTGTATCGATTGTGTGTGCTCGGAGGAAGTTTAAATGGCAGTAAGAAGCTTAAAGAGCATCATACCAGTAGTATGGATACCTCCAATCCAGGGGCCAAACTGGAAGATGACAATCACCAGACACGATGCCTCGATAGATGACATCACAGACTACACCACTTTTACAGAAATCATAGATGGAGTAACAGAAGGTATAGGCTCTTTTGAAGTGGAAGTAATCAATATCGATGATAGATATACTGATGCTTGGACTGGCATGGAAGTCTTCACCTACTACTGCGAGTATGGCGGAGGCACACCAACAACAAAAGTGTTCAGAGGGAGAGTTGAAAAGGTCGGTCATAAAGAGAGCAAGATTATTCTCTCTGGGAGAAGCGAAACATTATATGTACACTCAAAAAATGTTGTCAAATATTATGCTAATAAAGACATTGGCTATATCGTCAAAGATTTGTTCGATTCCTATGGAGAATCTCGTTATGACACTTCCAGCATCAATGTCAGCACAGGGGTGCTACTGACTTTCGATTTTGTGGATCTCCCTTTCTGGACTGCGATAGAATCAGCTTGTTCTGCAGCAGGATATGACTGCTATGTTGATGCTGCTCTTGTAGTCCAACTCTTTGAAGCCGAGAGTAACATCAATACAACTGATGGTATTGTTCATGGCAATAATCTTGTTTCCGTAAGCGACTTTGGGAACGATAGCCGAATGGCTTATAACCAGATTCGAGTTATAGGAGCAACCATAGATGGAGTACAAGTAATGTACACTGCGAATGATGCAGCATCTCAAGCCAGTCCATTAGGCATAAAACGACAGAACTATTATGATGAAGGACTCACTACCACAGCTGCAGCGAAAGAAGTGGGTGATTATCTCTTGGCCCAACAAAAGATAGCACCACAAGTAGGAGAGATTACAGGTTTGCTTCTTGCTTCTGTTAAGCCTGGAGATATGGTGTGGTGCAGTTCTCCTTTGGATAATGTTCCCCCAACTCGCTATCGAATCGTAAGCTACAAGCATGAATTCAAAGATGAAGGGCAGTTCACAACTTTGACATTGAACAAAGAGCCAAAGAAGTTGAGCAGGGTCTTAAAAGACAGGATTCAAAGAGAGCATGTAGCTACAACTGCTTCTCAGAATCCAGATGATTTAGACCACTCTTTGATTGACTTGTTCAACACTGATACTGGTTCACACTCAGGCACGAGAATCTCAATAGGCTTACTAGGCTTAGATGCAGGATATTCCACAGGAACATGGACAAGCCCAACATATGAGACAGCAGATGGAAATGTTGCAACTGCTTGCAGAATCTCTCTTGTTGGAGACAACCTTATGGGAATATCTGTGGAAGTAAGTGCAGATGGAGGAGTGACATATCAGAGTGTTGTTCGGGACACTCTCACTACTTTCAATAACCCAGGAAAGAACCTGAAAGTCAAAATCACATTAGCTGGAACTGTAGCCAAGCTAGATAGTCTGCAGTTCCAATATGGTACGAGCTGAACTGAACCATAAAAATAGGAGGTAAAAAATATGACAAAAATAGTATCAAAAGCCCACAGCTTAGAAGGATGGCAATTGAAAAACTGGTTTGTAGGGAACTGGAAGACGATAAAGGAGCTCATCAAGGTCGGAGTACCTTATGCAATCAGCACTTTTTTCTCTGCCGATCTTGCTATGCAGGGATTCATAACCATTGTAGGCAAGTTTATCTTAGATACTGGCGAATACTGGTACAAAGAATACACAAGGTAGAAGAGCCTGAGCCGGTTAAGGCTCAGGGATATTTTTCTTTGTTGAAAGAGAAGATGAAGGCTCCAGTACCTGTTCTTTCGTTAGTGACCACCAATTCTTTTTCTCTTAGTTTCTGGAGTGGCCTGTGCAATGTTTTCTCTGGAACATCAAGAAAGTTAGCTAGTCCTTTTCTGGTAGTAGACATTTGGATTAAAGGGAACAATGCTTCCATTTCTTTTATGTGGAGGGAATTTTCAATTGCCAACCTCAGACCTGATTGATAGTTTGTCATTTGGCTTTCACTTCCTCAAGTTTCGCATCGAGCAATTCGATTGATTTTTTGTATCCTTTCTCTGTCAAATCTCCACTATCTCTCATACTTTCCATCTCTTCCTTTCTAGCCTCAATCTCTTTCACTTGTTTCTGGATAGCGTTAAATTCTTCAATCCTGCTGTGCTTCATCTCTTTCTTTACTTCTTTGGGCTTCTTTGGGGAAGCCTCTTTGACTTCCCCTGGTTCTGGACCTTCATACTTGGAGATTTTTATGATTCCAGATGCTTTATATGTGTCATCTGTGTTTTGTAGTTTCTGGTCATAATCGTCTACTCCAAGCTCTACCCAATTGCCGATGAGTTCATCCAGTTCTATTCCCTTGGTTATGTCCTTCGGAAATGTCCATCCAAGAGCTAACAGGTTCTTTGTGATTCTACTGTTGGGTGTGATAGCTGTCCTGTACTCACCAGATGCCTTGTCTTTGTACATGTGGTACACGAAACTGGCAAGAATCACATCCTCTTCCTTCAAGCTCTCTTTGTCTGGCTTATACTTCATTGGTTCTGTTGGCTTGCCTTCCTTATCTGTCTTATAGACAGCATAAGAGAAGATGAGTTGCTTTCCAAACTTCTTTTCTATGAGATTTCCATCTTTGTCTTTGTGGGGTTTTACTTCCACAAGCTTCCCTGGATAGAACCCTTTGGGTATGTGAGGTCTTAATCCAAAAGAAGCCGTCTTGTCACTTATATCTAGTTTCATTCATTTCACTTCCTTAGCTCTGTTGTCCTTGAGGACTTCTTGAGCTATGAGTATGAGTGAGAGCCAAGGATATGACTCCTTCATCCCCAGAAACCAGCTCCGTTTCTGTTTCAACCTTTACCGAGCTAATCTCACTCGCCAGAGTTTCAGGACAGTCCTACACCAATATACCCTGATATCATATGGATAGATGGTTACGGCAAGCTCTCATGTTACTGATGAGTATATACTCAGCTATCTTTAAATACCTTTCCCCTACACTTTTCCGAGAACTTAATTCCAAGCTCCCTCAACAAACTATGAATGAAAGTGCAGGTCAAAGTATAATCCTTTTGTTTCAAACGATAGTCTATATCTCTCTTTGGAAGAGGACGAGACAGACTCTCGTTCCACTCATAAACAACTATCCTAGCTTGCTCCCTCCCAACAATCCTCTTCAGCTCATTAACCAAAATAAACATCCCTCTCTTCCTCCCATCATCCTTAGACTTGAATTCATCAGTCAGAATCATCTTGACGCATGACCGTATTTTCTCCGGTCCCCTATTTTTCCACTGAGATGCATTCTTTCTTCTGGATGTTTTCCTCTCGGTTAATTTCATATTTAAATCCTTGACAAACTCTTCGACTAACTGCTGTGGATCGTTCGGATTTGACATGATTATTTCTCCAAGCTCAGGATAGATACCGTTGTCCTCGTTACAGATAGGAACAACTGGATTCATGTCCTTATTTGAATAGCCTAAAAAGGTCTTGAACCCCAGGTTATTCCTGCTAAGTTCACATCTGATTAAATGAGATGCTCTTATCAGCTCTTCATCGAAATCTCTGACCTTGGTTTCCCAACAGGTAATCATCTGGGTTCTGAGCCAAGAGATGAAATCAGCATGGAACCTGTTTTTGTTACCACCATATCGTTGGTTTAAGCTGTTTGCTAAGGTTCTATCTACTTTCTTAAAACAGTTCCAGTCAAAAAAGACATGAATATGGATGCTCTTGTTTCCAGAAAAATAATAGTGAGGAGTGAATCCTCGATTCTCTATCATCTGACCAACTATCTTGGATGCTTTGAAATTCTCTTCATATGTAGGATAATCACTCTCTACTATTATCTCATAAGGCAAGATGCTTCTATGAACATCAATCGAAGGAAGCAAGCCAGCAAGTTCCGAGTCACTGGACTTTCTCTCCCTGTAATTCATTAACATTCCATCAAGCCCAGGGAACGGAAGCCACTTAGTCCAATGGTCTGTGGCAGTATCCCTGAAAGCAAGTTTCAATGGTTCTTTTTGTTTGATGGAAAGATTGAAGAGATAGTACCACCTGTCTACCATGATGGAGCTGCCTCTGGAATAGTCTCCGACAATATATTTCCATAGTTCAGATTCACGAGGAGCTACGAAGGCCATCAAGAAGCCTCCAAGAAGAAGATGTTGCTGAGCTTGATTTGGGTTCTCTCATATCTCCAGTTGATTAGAACATCAACGAAGTCCCAGGAGCGAACTCTCCAGATGTTCTGTGCTCCGAGAGTCATAACAAAAATATACTTAGGTTCTTTGTTTTCTTTATCAGACACACACTTCAGTTCATCATGGTTGTAGTTTTCTATGAAGAATCGTCCAAGCTGATGAGTAGAACACATAGGTGCTCCACGAGTTCTCAGATGATTATTGTTCTTGCATTTAACAAACAGATTACAGCTCTTCACTTCATACAGGCTTGTCTTTGTCTGAAAATCAACACAGTTGTCTGGATGCTTTTCCCCTTTGAACCATTCCATCATCTGTTCTTCAACCCTGTAGCCTTTCCTGCGTGCCATCATAATCATCTGTCATCCAGTAAGGTCTGATAGAGCCTCCAATTTCTCTGAGCACTCCAGTATCCAATAGGATTGCTAGTGCTGCAGTATAATCTTTCTTTTTCATCTCTTCCAAGGCAATAGACTCGACCTCTTCATGAGGAAGAGCTTTCTTTCTCTCATTGACTCTCCAATATATCCACTGGCAGTTCTCTGGAAGATAAAAAATCTTATCTTTGGTTTCTAGCTTCTTCAAATAGTCTGGTCTTATCCAGCTACGAATCACATGAAGCCAGACCTCTTTCAAAACTTCATAGTCTTCCGGTTTTGCTATGAAAGACTCATCATGTTCAAATAGACATCTCGCTTTCACTATTCCATCAATAAGACATTCGATATGATGAGTGTGCCTTGCATCATAATGCTTTTTCAGGTCTTCACTCAATACTTTCGGAACAAGCTTATGGATTTCCTCTACTTTGTTCATATCGTAGACTGCTGAGAAGGAATGGAAGTAGTCCAGGAGACTGACCCAATCCTTGCTTCTCATATTGAAAGCTTCAGTCTTCAGCTCAGTATCTTTACTGTGTCTGGCCATCTCTACTTGCAAGTCTTTGACATCTTGGTAGTATATCAGCCATCGGGACAGAAAACTATGGCTTAGTGTCCTGAGCAAGTCTTCAACAGTATGGATTCCTCTTGCTGGATTGCTTGTTGCGAGGATTCTTGCTGTCATGTTTACATTGACACTGGATATTCCCGAACCAGCTCTCCTTTTCTGATGTTCCAATAAATCATTCATTATTCCGACTGCTTCATTCCTCAAGCCACTGTCTCCTGCAGTTCTCATATTCATTATGCAACGGAGAAATTCATCACAATAGGCAAACCTGTTGCTCTCTGCTAAGTATCCGAGTTTGGCTGGTTTATACTTAAAGGAAGGAACTAGGTCTTTCATTGTGGAACTTGATCCAGAAAACACATCTATGGTTTCTCTGCTCTTGGCATGAAGACCATTGAGAAGTAGGGATTTTCCAGAATGGTGAGGACCAATCTCCATGATGTGTAGAGGATAATTGTTGAAGAGTCCTTTCTTTTCGTGCACTAGCCATGCCCAGATGAGCCACTTGAACCATTTTGGATGTCTTGCCAAGTATGTGGTCGGGCCTTTGACTATTGTGAAAGGATAATCAAAGAATCGTTTGTCTATTTCTAAGTATTTAGCTCTCTCGATGAATTCATGATGATTCTTGTATCTTATGATTCTGTTCTTGGTTTCCTGTGCAAAGAAGAAAGGGAGCTTGGTTGGCAGTTTAGCTGAGTCTGTTAGTTGTCTGTTGTCTGCTCTGTACATCAGGACTCCGGTGATGATATAATCTCCTATCTCTTCTCTTTCTGTGGTGAGCAAAATCATTTCTTTGTTGTTTCTGGTTATGAATCTGTAGACATAGAATGGTGCAGTAATCTCTTTTAATTTTTTGATAGAAGGGTACGGTAGTGATTCTCCAAACAGAGCTATCTCCTTGCGTGCAGGCTCTCCTGTATCCTTATCCTTCTTCTTGCTTTGCAGGAGCGTAACCACAGGTATCTTCTGCGGGTACTCATAGATTTCAGCAACGATTTTACCATAAATAGTCCTCTCTCTGCTGATATAAAATTTAATAAGTTCTGTTCTTTCATAGACTGCATTAGTAAGATGGGCAAGCTGAGCGTAATTCAAAGGCAAATGGATTCCCATGATACCTTCAGCTCCCATACTCAAATTGGCATACCTGTCAATGACATCTTTCGATACTCTATCTTCCGATTCAGCATACAAACTAATCTGCTTGGTCTTCCTGTAAACCTCAATCTCATTATCCAAGAAACCCAAATCATCCTTGTCTACTCCTTTCTCTATCAAAAAGTCATGAATCTGAGACAAACCAAGAATGAGAGCTTTCTTCCTCTCTTTGTTGACAGGCTCGGGAAGACCAGAACACAAGATAGCTATGTCTGCCTCATATTCTTTCCAGATAGAAAGACCAAAGAAATGAGTCTTGAGCAGAGCCATGATGTTTGCTCGAATAGAATGCTTCATGGAGCTCCCTCCTCGACAATCTCACATCTCGAAGAGTGGAAACTAAGAGTCTTACCTGTCACTTCATCAACAAAAGAAACAAAATTGCCTTCGGTTATTTTGTACTCAGAAACTCTATAGGTCAGAGGTTTTCCGTGAATGGACATTACACTTATGCGAAATCTCATCTAGTCAGCTCAATTCAGTTCTGGTCAAAAGGGAAGGATGCTTTCTTCTCCAAAGTATTTAATCCTTCCCCTATGGTTCTACTCTATCAATTCTGCGAACCCAACTGCAGGATTCACTTTGGTCACTTTGATGTTGACCTTATTTCCGATCTCCAGCTTCTTCCCTTCTGGTAGCTTGACAAAGATGATGTAACGCTCCACCTTTATCATCGGATCTCCCGTTCTTCCAAAGTTTTCAACTTCTACCTCAAGACAGTCCCCCACTTCTACTGGAGGTTTAATCCATTTCTTTTTTTCCACACAATCAACTCCTACCAACTATGAGCCAGATTACACTTCTTGATTCCATCCATGTAGACACACTCGTATGGTTCTGGTATTTGTCTTCCGAAGCATGAGGTTACTCTGGTCATATAGGTATAGTGGAAGATGAGGTCGTTCCAGTTTAAAATATTGTCGTTTTGAGGCTCGACATATATGATGCCTTCATCTGAAGTGTTGACTGCCAGGAACGCATGGTTTGTTGGTGCTTTAAAATAGATGTTGGCTTGACATGCTTGCACCCCGCGCTTTAAAAGAAGCTCTTTGATAAGCTCGTTGGTAAAGTCCACACAGACAAACGAATGGTTCCTGGGAATAGACTCGATGGATGTTTCAGCGAGTATCTGTTCCAATTCTGCTCGGGTTATCTGTTTGAAATGAAATTCAGATACTGGCGTATTTTCTGTACGGTTATTAATTCGTGAAACGTTGCTCTTTGTTGGCTCTCTTGGAACAGTATCATTAAACCATACGCCAATAGACAGATTCTCTTGCTGAGTACCTGTCTGATTCTCTTCCAGCTCTTTTACTGAAATTATTAGTAGTTGTGACAAAGTAATAATTACCAAAGCCACAATCAACAGACAATAGGTTAAATTTCCAATAGATTTATTCATTCCAATCAACTCCTGAAGAGACTCTTCAGTATCAAGCAATATTCGGCATCTCTGGCTTCATAAACTTCATCAACTATTTCGTTCAAGTCTCTGTTATCCAGCCATTCCAGCGCAGCTTCCAATAATTTTTTAGCAGTCATATAATCACTCGCTTAAGCATGTATAGTTTGATGCTTGATAGGAAAAAAATATTGCAATTGAATGTCCAAGGAGTGTAAGGAATCCACATAGTCAAGTCTGCTTGGAAATAATTTAACGCGCTGTCTAAGCAGGCTTTGAACACTGGGTTGTTTTCGTTCTGGGCTATTATTGCGACTGAAAAGGTTGTCATGGTTTCACCTTCTCTTCTTCTTTTTTCATTCACTCGCCTCTGCTTCAATCATGTCATATATTGCTAAGATGAAAAAAAGGATGAACGCGAGAGGCAGCGTAATCAATGCAATAATCAAACCAATAGACATTCGACCATACTCCTCCACTTGCCTGTTTGTATTGTTCAAAGAATCTCCAGCACACCAACATGGAATTAAAACAATCCAAAAAAAGGGAGTCAATAGAAACCCACCAATCAATGTAAAAATCCATTCAATTTTTTCTAAATCCACTGTTTTTCACATCCTAAAAACTTTTTTTCCCGAAAAATCCTTGGTATATACTCCAAGGTGAAGGAAGAGATGAGGCTGAATGGCAAGGGCATGCAACATTTTCTCATCTCTTCTTAGTGAACTCAAATGTTGATGGCGAGCTTGGCTTTGGCATATTCTTCAATTTCGGCAGCAGCATCTATCTTTTTCTTGAAAGCTTCAATGTTATTGAAGTTTCCATATATCTTCTTTTTCACTCCTTTGGATGGAGAACCAAGTGAGATTGAATCAGGCTCCTCATTCACGATTTTCTGTATTGTTTCCATCTTCTTCTACCTCCTCCGGATTCTCTTCTGGATTTTCTTCTGGCCCACTCTCTTCTCCACTTTCTTCTGGAGTTTCTTCATCCATAAAGGTCAGCTGTCTAATATCTGTCAATACATCAGCTCTCGTCTTGTCTGCCTTGCCTAGCTTGTTCCATCCATAAATGAGTTTTTTTATTTCGAGCGTCTTTTTTCTGATGCCTTCAAGAGTTTCATCTCTGTTCTTTTTTGCTTTGCTTCTTTCTATTCTCCTGGCATCTTTTTCGTTCTTGAATTTCTTTTGGAGAGTTATTAGCTCCCGTTTCTTTTTTTCGATTTCTTCTTTAGATATAGTCATTTAATCACCTGGTTTAATAGGAATCACCACACTCCCGTTCCTTATGGAGTGGCTGTGCATCACAAAATCTTTTTTCAGTTTCTTCACTTCTTGTTCTAAGAGAAAGTTCTCATTGATGAGCTGGTCGTTCACTTTGACTATTTCTGATATTTCTCGCTTTAATGTGACTACTGCTGCAGTGAGCTTGTTATCGTACTCATCAGTTAATGGTTTGTCCGTCATTTAGCTTTCACTTCCGTATTCTTCATAACATACTGGTGTATTATCTCTTCCACATTTAGGGCAGATGAAGTTTCTCTGGCCTGTGAGAAGCTCAAATCCTAGCGGGAGAGGATAACTACACTGGCATTTGTTTTCCAGTTGCATTAAGATGTCGTGGGAGTAGATACTTTTGTCAAATTTGATGCTAGTAGAAACACCGAGGTCTTTGAATGTTTTTTTGTTTCCTATGAACTGATTATCCTCTATCTCTTGGACTATTTCCTCGATGTTGGTACGAATGCTTACTGCATCGTTTTTCACAAATGCCTTTATCATTCCTAGTTGGCAACCAGTTATCCAGTATCTTTCACTCATCGATCTTCTCCTCTTTCGTATAGCTGTATATCGCTACTTTCCTAAAATTGTTTGGTAAACTCTTAGGTTTCATTTATTTCCACCTTTTTTCCTTGTTCGTAAACGTACTTTGTGTATTCTTCAAAAGTGTCCTTTTTATCGTTCTCATGGAGTTCTGAAAAACTATCAAGCATTTTTTGAGTGAACTTGTTCCCATGTTTTGTTCCACCAA
>Ga0114918_10003648_pt1 | contig 13527 bp, 14 predicted proteins | sample LantaG_FD_87015 | JGI IMG/M metagenome (GOLD analysis project Ga0114918, IMG submission 87015) | Deep subsurface microbial communities from Baltic Sea to uncover new lineages of life (NeLLi) - Landsort_02402 metaG | ecosystem: Environmental > Aquatic > Marine > Oceanic > Sediment | place...
AGGCTTTGGATGACCTGGTCGGCCAGGCCGTAGGCGACGGTCTCGTCGGCGCCCAGGAATCGGTCGCGGTCCACGTCTTCCTCGATCTTCTGCAAGGGCTGGCCCGTGTGATGGGCGAGGATTTGGTTCAGACGGGCGCGCAAGCGCAGAATCTCCTCGGCCTGAATGCTGATGTCCGTGGCCGTGCCGCGCGCCCCGCCCATCGGCTGGTGGATGAGGATTCGGGAGTTGGGGAGGACGAAGCGTTTGCCTTTCGTGCCGCCGGCCAGGAGCACGGCCGCCATGCTGGCCGCCTGGCCCAGGCAGTAGGTCTGCACGCCGCAGCCGACGAACTGCATCACGTCGTAAACGGCCAGGCCGCTCGTGATGAGACCGCCGGGCGAGTTGATGTACATGGAGATGTCGGCGTCGGCGTTCTCGTTCTGGAGAAACAGCAGTTGGGCGATGATGGTGTTGGCCATCGCATCTTCGATCTCGCCGCCGATGAACACGATCCGGTCCTTCAGCAGCCGCGAGTAAATGTCGTACGACCGTTCGCCGCGGCCGGTCTGTTCGACGACGATCGGTATGAGTTCGTTCCTTGGTTGCACGGGCTGGGCTCCCTTGCCGGCGGCTACTTGGGTTTTTCCATGTGTTCGAGGACCTCGTCCACGATGCCGTATTCCTTGGCTTCCTGGGGCGTGAGGTACCGGTCGCGTTCGGTTTCGCGGCGGATTTTTTCCGGGTCCTGGCCGGTGTGGTGGGCGAAGATCTGGATGAGGGTTTCCTTGTCCTTGAGGACCTCTTTGGCGGCGATTTCGATGTCGGCCGCCTGGCCGCCCACCTCGCCGGCGGGCTGGTGGAGCATGATCTTGGCGTGCGGGAGGGCGAACCGTTTGCCCTTCGTGCCGCCCGCCAGCAGGAGCGCCGCCCCGCTCGCCGCCAGGCCGATCGCATACGTCGCCACCGGCGAATCCAGGAACTGGACGGTGTCGTAGATGGCGAGGGTGCTCGAGACGTACCCGCCGGGGGAATTGATGTAGAGGCTGATCTCCTGGTTCCGCTTCTCGCTCTGGAGGTACAGGAGTTTCATGACGACCGAGTTGGTGACCTGGTCGTCGATGACGCCATCTAGAAAGATGATCCGGTTCTCGAGGAGCAAGTCCGCCAGCGTCAGCCAGCGCTGCTGCTGGTAGGGCGGCATCATGCCCCCGTGCGGCCGCACGGGAACGCCGCCCGCCGTGGCTCCGTCCGCGTCGCGTCCCATCGTTTCCGGTTCCCCTTTCGTCTGGCGTCCGCCGGATCGCCCGTGCTAGGTCGTCTGAGGCTCCTCGGCCGCCTCTTCGCTTTCGCCGGCGCCCTTCTCCTCGGTCTTCTTGGCGGGCGGTTCCTCGCCCTGGACCAGCGCCTTCTCCAGAAGGAGCCGCATCACCTTGTCGTCGCGGATCTGGCTGCGGAGGCTGTCCAGCGTCCCGCGCTCGCGCATTTCCTCGCGCACGTGGTCGTCGCGCCGGCCGTACTGCGCCGCGATGAACCGCAGCCTCGCGTCCACCTCGGCGTCGGTGGCCTCGATCTTCTCCTTCCGGGCGATCGCGTCGAGAATGAAAAAGAGTTTCAACTCGCGGACGGCGTTCGCCGACGCGCTCGAGCGCAACACGTCGCGCTGCTTCTCGATCTCCTCGGCCGGGACGCCCCGATACCGCAGGTTCACCAGGTGCCGGACGAACAGGCGCTCCGCGTGCCGCTGCGCGAGACCCTCGGGCAACTCGAACGGCGCGTGCTCGAGGAGCCAACCCCGGACGGCCTCTTCCTGGGCCTCGCGGTAGGTCGACTCGTTCTCGCGCTCCAGTTGCCGCTTCAGGCCTTCCCGCAGGGCCTCGATCGTCTCGTAGGCCGTCTGCTCCAGGAGCGTCTTATCGTCGGCCGGTGTGGGCCGGCCGATTTCTTTGACCTGGATCGCGATCTCGGCTTCTTTGCCGCGGAGGTCTTCCTTCTGCGCATCGTCGCCGACGGTGAACGTGCCCGTCTTCGTCTCGCCGGCCTTCGCCCCTTCGAGAACGTCCGGCAGCGTTGGCACAGGGATGCCTTGGACCGCGACGGCCGCCACCGGCAACCGCGCTTCCTCGCCGTCCACGACCGTCACGTCGCCGACCTTGAGCGAGAGGACGCCCGTGACGACGTCGCTCTTCTTCGCCTTCGAGCCCTTGCGCACGGCCTTCAGGCTGCCGTGCATCTCGCGCAGGCGCTCCAGGGCCTGCTCCACGCCCTTGTCGCCGACCGCGTGCTGTTCGACGTCGACCGGGATGCCCGCGTAGTCCGGGAGTACGAACTCCGGCCGGACCTCCAGTTCCAGGGAGAAGGTCATCGGCCCGTCGTCCGGCAGTTCGACCGACTCGGGGTCGATGTCCGGCTCGCCGATGATGTCGAGTTTCTCCTGTTCGAGCGCCTTGGTGAGCGTTTCGGAGACGAGGCCGACGCGGACTTCCTCGGCGACGGCCCGGCGAAAACGCTTCTCAACGAGGCGCCGCGGCGCGTGCCCGGGGCGGAAGCCGGGAACCTGGGCCTCGCGCTCCAGTTCCGCGAACCGCTCCTCGAACTTGCGGTCGATCGCCTCGCGCGGAATCGTGATCGAGAGTTTCTTCTTGCACACGCCCACGTCTTCGACGGTGACGTCCATCGGGGTGGCCGGCTCGGCCGCCGTTTCCTCGGGCTTGGCGGCGTCCGTCGCCGGGGCGGTTTCGTCCCGTTGCGGTTCGGTGGTGTCAGGTTCGGCCATGGTTATCCTCTCACTGGGCGTGCCCCGCGGGGCCGCCGCTCCCCTTGCTCCAAGAGAAAAAATCGGCTCGCGCTCGCCCGTTCGCCCTGGTCGCCCTTCGACTTTCCTCAGGACGATCCCGAGCATGGTCGAGGGGCCGCCGCTCGAGCCGTTTCCGTCACAAAAAATTGGAGCGGGCGATGGGACTTGAACCCACGACATTCACGTTGGCAACGTGACGCTCTACCACTGAGCTACGCCCGCTCACCGGCCATCGGCTGAAGGGTCGCCCTTCGACTTGCTCAGGGCGACCCTGAGCATGGTCGAAGGGTCGCCGGGACCATCCGTAACGGACCCACCGGGCAACCTTCGCGGGCGCCAATATACCCCCGCCCTGGCGGCGATGCAACCCCATTTTCGCCCGCCCCCGCGAGCAACCCTGGCTGTTGCGGCTCCGCACGCTTTTGTTGGACCGGCGAGCGGCTTCCCGTTAGAATCGCGTATGAGAGTTCGTTGCGGCAACGGGCGTCAAGAGGCACCGCGCATGCTCGGCCTCTTTGATTTTTTGCGTCGTGCAACGCCGAAACGCACGGCACGGCAGGAGACCGGCGAGGCGGGCGAACGCGCCGCCGAGCGGTTCCTCCGGAAGCACGGCCACCGGATTCTCGCGCGGAACGTCGCCTATCGCCAGGGCGAGGTGGACCTCGTGACGATGGAGAAGCGGACCCGCACGGTCTGCTTCGTCGAGGTCCGCAGCCTGACCGTCGCCGAGGGCGAGACCCCGGCTATCCGCCCCGAGGAGACGGTCGGCCGGGCGAAACGCCGGCGGATAATCTCGGCCGCCAAGATGTTCCTGGCCGAGCGCCGAGCCCTCGAGCGGGCCGTGCGATTCGACGTCTTGGCCGTCGAGTTCCGGGGCGCGGACCGCCGCCGGCCCGAGATTCGGCACTATCCGGGCGCCTTCGACGCCACCGGCCGATGACAGGCGTGTTTTTAACCGCAAAGGACGCAAAGGACGCGAAGAAAAGAGAGGGGAACAACCGAACAACAAGGAATGGCTTTGGCGTTTTTGCCTTCTCCAGGATCCGCTGTTCTTTGCGTGCTTTGCGCACTTTGCGGTTGAAACGAGGCCTATCAGATGATTGAACCTGCGATTGACACCCACGCCCATGTCCACTTCGACCGCCTGGAGGGCGACCTGGTGGGGGTCCTCGCGCGGGCGCGCGCGGCCGGCGTTGTGAAGATCATCAATGTCGGCACCGAGCCGCCCGAGAACCGCCGCGTCGTCGAGATGGCCCAGCGCGAACCCATGCTGTACGCCGCCATCGGGTTCCACCCGCACATCGCCTTGACGGTGAAGGCGGTGGACTGGCCCGTCCTGGAGGACCTCGCCCGGTGCGACCGAGTGGTCGCGCTCGGTGAGTTCGGCCTGGATTACCATTACGAGCACTCGCCGCGCGCAGTCCAGAAAGAGGTCTTTGCCGGGGGGGTGCGTCTGGCGCGGCGTCTGGGGAAACCCCTCATCGTCCACACGCGCGAGGCCGACGCCGACACGCTTGCCGTCCTCGACGCCGCCGCCGAGGGCGAGATGCCGGCCGGCGTCTTCCACTGTTTCACCGGCGCGGCCGATTTCGCGGAAGAGGCGCTCGCCCGCGGCTTCTACGTCTCGTTCTCGGGGATTCTGACGTTTCCGAACGCCGAGGAGGTCCGGGCGGCGGCCCGCGTCGTGCCGCTCGAGCGGGTCCTCGTGGAGACCGACGCGCCGTATTGCGCCCCTGCCCCGATGCGCGGCAAGACGAGCGAGCCCGCCTATGTCGTCCATGTCCTGCGGTTCCTGGCGGAACTGTACGGCCTGACGGAGAACGACCTGAGACGCATCACGACGCGCAACGCGGCGCACCTGTTTGGCCTGCCGCTCGAGGCGGGCGGCCCGTGCTTCGTCTATCCCATTCGCCGCAGCCTCTACGTCAACGTCACGAACGAGTGCTCGAACCGGTGCCGCTTCTGCCCGCGGAGCGGCGGAGAACTCGTCGTCAAGGGCCACGACCTGCGCCTCGAGCGCGAGCCGTCGGCCGGTGACATCCTGAAGGCCCTCCGCGACGCGCGCGTCGAGGATTACGACGAAGTCGTTTTCTGCGGGTTCGGGGAACCGACGCTCCGTCTGGAGGACATCCGCAAGGTCGGCAAAGAGGTCCGCGCGCGGTGGAAGAAGAAGGTCCGCCTGGACACGAACGGCCAGGGGTCGGCCATTCATGGCCGCGACATCGTCCCGGACCTGGCGGAGTTTGTGGATGCCGTCAGCGTGAGCCTCAACGCCCCCGATGCGGCTGTCTACGATCGCCTGTGTCGACCTACGATTCCGAACGCTTTCGAGGCGGTCTGCGCCTTCATTCGCCGCGCGAAGGAAATGATTCCGAGCGTGCGAGCGACGGCCGTCGCCGTCCCCGGCCTCGACCTCGAAGCCGTGCGCCGTTTGGCCGAACAAGACCTCGGCGTCGCCTTCCACGTCCGGGCGTATAACGTGGTGGGGTGATGGGGCGTGCCCCGTGGAAAGACCTTGTTGCCGCATTCGCTCCGTGGTATCTTGGGGCGGTTATTTTTGAGGTGGGTAAACGTGACGGTCATTCCCCGCGAGTCCATTGAAGCGTTCTGCCGCCGCTGGAAGGTGACGGAGTTTTCTCTTTTTGGGTCCGCCCTAAGGGAAGATTTCGGCCCGGAGAGCGACGTGGACGTCCTCGTGCGTTTCGAGGCCGGTGCCGCGTGGAGCCTGTTTGATCTGGTGGACATGCAGGAAGAACTGGCGGGCCTGTTCGGGAGACCGGTTCATCTGGTGGAGGCGGAGGCCCTGCGCAATCCTTTCCGGCGCGACGAGATCATGCGGACGCGCGAGGTGCTCTATGCCTCCTGACGCGCGCGACCCGGCCTACCTGTGGGACATGCTTGACGCCGCCCGGTCGGTCCGCGAATTCGCCGGAGGCGTGACATTCGAGCAATATCTCGGCGACAAGATGATGCGCAGTGCCGTGGAACGGCAACTGGAGATCCTCAGCGAGGCGGCGGGGCGGGTTTCCGAGGAATTCCGGAATGAACACCCCGAGGTGCCCTGGCGCCAGGTCGTGGGCCTGCGCAACGTTCTGGCGCACGATTACGGGGGCGTCAGACACGAGCGGGTCTGGAAAATAATCTCGCACCATATCCCGGGCCTGATCCGGCATCTTGAGCCGCTGGTGCCGCCGCGGTAGCCCCTCGCCGCGCACCCGAAGCAAGTCATTGGGCGTCGCCTTCCACGTCCGGGCGTATAACGTAGTGGGGTGAGGGTGGCCAGGCCAGTCCCGGGTGAAGCCGCCCGAGACGGCGTGGGGCCAAGCGGTCCCTCGCGTTTTGCCTGCCGCTGGTTTCTTGCCCGGCGTCGGTTATAATAGGCTTGAGGCTCGCGCGGAAGGAGAAGCGGAATGGTTTCCAAGGACGTTGCGAAGGAGGTCATTGACGGCCTGCCGGACGAAGCGAGCATGGACGACATCATTCATGCGTTGTACGTGCGGGCGAAGTTCGAGCACGGCGAGCAACAGATTCGGGAAGGCCGCGGCCTGACGCACGAGGCCGCCAGGAAAAGACTCCAAAAATGGGTCAAGTGACCTGGGCGCCCGCGGCGCTTGAAGATGTGGAAGCTGTCGCCGAGTACATCGCCCGGGACTCGGCGGATCAGGCCGCGTTGACGGTGATACGCATGCTCGAGGCGGCCGATCGCTTGCAGGAGTTTCCACGGTGCGGGCGAGTCATCCCGGAACTGGGCGACCCATCGTGCCGGGAGATCGTTGTCGGGGCGCATCGCATCATGTATCGCCTTCGTGGGCAAGACGTTTGGATCACGGGCGTCATCCACGGCGCCCGTGACTGGCCGAGGAGGGGGGCCCGGCCCGAATCAACCTCGGAGGAGGGCACGCCTTGACCGTGCCGCCGGAGATCCAGGAGCGGCTCGACCGGTTCGGCGAGACCTACGCCAAAATCGCCCAGGAAATCGGACGGGTGATCGTCGGCCACGAGGAGATCCTCGATGGAGTCCTCATCTGCCTCCTGACGGGCGGGCACGCCATCCTCGAAGGCGTCCCCGGCATTGGGAAGACCCTGCTGGTGCGGACGCTGGCGCGGGCGCTCGACCTGGAGTTCCGGCGGATCCAGTTCACGCCCGACCTCATGCCGGCCGACATCACCGGCACGAACGTCATCGTCGAGATGCCGGACGGCCGGCGCGACTGGGAATTCCGCCCCGGCCCGATCTTCGGCAACCTCATCCTGGCGGACGAGATCAACCGCGCGACGCCCAAGACGCAGTCGGCCCTCCTGGAAGCGATGCAGGAGCGGAGCGTCACGGTGGCCCGCACGACGCATCGCCTCGGCGAGCCGTTCTTCGTCCTCGCGACGCAGAACCCGCTCGAGATGGAAGGCACATATCCTCTGCCTGAGGCGCAACTCGACCGGTTCGCCCTGAAACTCCTGATGAACGTCCCGAGCCGGGCGGAGATCTCCGAAATCGTCGACCGCACAACGGGGGCCGAAGTGCCCGAGGCCTGGCGCGTCGCCGACTCCAAGGCCATCCTCGAGGTGCGCGACCTGGTGCGCCAGGTGCCCGTCGCATCGCACGTCCGCGATTACGCGAGCGCGATCGTCCTTGCGACGCATCCCGAGGCCGAGGGCGCGGCGCCCGCGGCCAAGAAGTTCATCCGCTACGGCGCGAGCCCGCGCGGAGCCCAGGCGATCATCCTGGGCGGCAAAGTCCTGGCGCTTCGCGACGGACGCTACAACGTCGCGTTCGAGGACGTTCGACGGATGGCGCCGGCGGCTCTGCGGCACCGGCTGATCCTGAACTTCGAGGGCGAGGCCGAGGGCGTCCGGCCCGACGCCGTCATCCGGGACGTCCTCGCGCACGTGCCCGAACCCGAAGAGTGAGTCTCACCGCAGAGGCGCAGAGAACGCAGAGAACAGCCTTTTTGGGCAAAAGAAATAGGGAGATGACCTAAAGTCGCTCTAAAAGAATATCTTTTCTCTGCGCCCTGTGTGCCTCTGCGGTGAGGATAGCACCATGGCCGACGACCTGTTTGATTCCGAGTTTCTCCAGCGGCTCGAGTACCTGCGCGTGGTGGCACGGCGAATCTTCGCGGGCTCCTCCGCCGGCAGCCGCACCGGTCGCCGTACGGGCCCCGGCCTCGAGTTTTCTGAGCACCGGGCCTACGTCGCGGGCGACGATTTTCGCCACATCGACTGGGCCGCCTTCGGGCGGCTCGAGCGGCTGCTTCTGAGGCTCTGCCAGCAGGAAGAGGACCTCTCGATCTACTTCCTCCTGGACGTGTCGGCTTCGATGGCGACCGGCCGGTCGCCGAAGTTCGACCACGCGCGGCGCCTGACGGCCGCGCTGGGCTACGTGGGCCTGGCGAGCCTGGAGCGCGTCGAAATCTTCGCCGTCAGCGCCGAAGGCGTGCGGGGGCGCCTGGCGGCAGGCCGCGGCAAGAGTCACCTGCTTTCGGTCCTCGGTTTTCTCCGGCGGCTCTCGCCGGCCGGCCTGACGGACCTCAAGCGGGCGGTGGACGCTTTTCTCCCCCATGCGTCGAAGACAGGCCTCGCGATCCTCGTCTCGGACCTTTTCGACCCGGCGGGGTACGAGCGTCCTTTTCTTAAACTTCAGGCCGGCGGCTTCGAGCCGTGGTGCCTCCATGTTACGGACCGCGCGGACCTCGCGCCCGAGGGGCTCGGCGACATGGCGGTCGAGGATGCCGAGACGGGCGAGACGATGGGCGTGCACCTCGGGCCCGAGATGCGAAAGCGGCTCGCGGCCGAGGCCCGGCGCTTCGGCGAGGAAGTGCGCGGGTGGTGTGCGGACCGCGGCATCGGCTATGCCGCCGCTCCGACCGACCTCGCCGTGGACGCGCTTGTCCTGGACGTTCTTCGCCGCGGAGGGTTCCTGCGGTAGTGTCGCTTCCCGGGAGGGAAAGTCGTTTCCCCCGTGTGCCACCGATTGCTTGTCAATCGGTGCTGTAGGCGTCGGCCGCACGGTTTGCAAGCAAACCGTGGCACCCGCAGGTCGCGCCATCTTTCCAGAAGGGGCGCCGGAGACTACTCTAGCGCGAGGTCCACGGCCTCGGCCCCCGTCACGCGCGCGAGTTCCTCCGTCGGCACTTCCAGGAGGGCGTCCACGTCGCCCCCGCCGCAGTACACCACGTCCACTTCGAACACGCCGGGGTCGATGTAAGCGGGCACCTCGCTCTTCAACGGGAATGGCGGGACGGCCCCGACGGGATAGCCGGTGACGCGAAGGACGTCGTCGGCCTTGGCGAGACTCATGTGCTTTGCCCCGGCGGCGCGGCAGAGTTTTTTTCGGTCCAGCCGCTGGTCGCCGCGCAGGATGCATAGGACGAACCGCCCGTCCGAAAGGTGCGCAAGGAGCGACTTGGCGATGTGCTTTAGGTCGGTCCCGAGGGCCCGCGCGGCCTCCTCGGCCGTGTGGGTATTCTCGGGCATCGCAAGGACGCGGGCCCCCAGTCCGTGTGCGGCAATGAACTCTCGGACCGTCGCGCTGGTTCGCGTCACGGACGCCTCGCAACCTGGAACTCAGGGGCGGTTTTAGGGCTTCGTCCGGTCGGAATCAATGGAATCTCGCGCCGAAACGGGCGGGAGATGCCTAAGTCTTTTTCTGGAAAGGAGTTGTGTGCAGCGACGGGGCGGGCAGGCTGTTTCCGGTCGCTTGGCGGCCTCCAGGGGCCGAAATTGGGCATAGGCAGGCGCAAATCCTTTTGGCACAAGGACTTGGCGTCGGCCCGGCGGCACGAAGGGAAACCTCCAAATTTTCGGCTTGATTCGTTCCTGTCGGCGGGTTATCATACGGGTCGCTCGAAGTGAGGAATTGACCTCCCTCGGGACCGGCCCCCATCGGGGTGAGCAGTCGCCCGGCCCCGAGGGATTTTTTTGCGCGGCCGAGCAAATGTGGTAAACTCGTCTTTCGTTCTGACGCGGAACGGATTGGACCCGAGAGCGCCATGTTCGAGAGCCTGACGGAAAAGTTGAGCGGCATTTTCCGCAGCCTCACCGGCCGCGGACGCCTGACGGAATCGAACATCGCGGAGGCCCTTGAACAGGTCCGCACGGCCCTCCTCGAAGCCGACGTCAACTACCAGGTCGCACGCGACTTCATCGAAGAGGTCCGCACGAAGGCGATCGGCCAGGAAGTTCTCAAGACCCTGCGGCCCGACCAGATCTTCGTCAAGGTCATCCACGACGAGATGGTCCGCCTGATGGGGCCCGTGGATTCGAAGATCCCCTACGCCTCGCCCGGCCCGACGGTGCTGATGCTGGCGGGCCTTCAGGGTTCCGGTAAGACGACGACGGCGGGGAAACTGGCGCGCCGGATCCGCGACGAGGGCCACCGGCCGATGCTCGTGGCGTGCGACTGCCATCGCCCCGCGGCCGTCGAGCAACTCCTCGTTGTCGGCTCCCAGGTGGACGTGCCGGTTTACAGCGAGGGCATCGGCGATCCCGTGCGGATCGCGAAGAACGGCGTGGCGGAGGCGAAGCGCGAGGATGCCGACGTTGTGATCGTCGACACCGCCGGCCGGCTACACGTGGACCAGGCGATGATGGAGGAAGCGAAGCGGATCGCCCGAGCCGTCCAGCCGCACCAGGTTTACCTCGTCTGCGACGCCATGACCGGCCAGGACGCCGTCACGAGTGCCAAGGAATTCAACGCGGCGCTGGAACTGTCGGCCGTGATCCTGACGAAACTGGACGGCGACGCGCGCGGCGGGGCGGCCTTGAGCGTCAAGGCGGTCACGGGCAAGCCGATCAAGTACGTCGGCGTCGGCGAGAAACTCGATCGCCTGGAGGAGTTTCATCCGGACCGGATGGCCAGCCGGATCCTCGGGATGGGCGACGTCGTGAGCCTCGTCGAAAAAGCCCACGCCGCCGTCGACGCCGAGGAAGCCGTCCGCATGCAGGAGAAACTGGCGCGGGCGGAGTTCGGCCTGGACGATTTCCTGAAGCAAATCAAGCAGATGCGCCGCATGGGGCCCCTGAAGGAAATTCTCGCGATGGTCCCCGGGATGGGGTCGGCCCTGAAGGACCTGCCGGTGGACGACCGGGAACTCGACCAGACGGAAGCGATCATCCACTCGATGACGCCCAAGGAACGCACAAAGCCCGACCTCATCGACGCGTCGCGACGCCGGCGGATCGCGCGCGGCAGCGGGGTGGAACCGCAGGACGTCGCGGGGCTCGTGAAATCGTTCGGCCAGGTCAAGGACCTCGTGCGCCAGATGCAGGGGGCGGGCGCCTTCGGCGGGGGCCGAAAGGCCGCCGCCCAGCAGATGGCCCAGATCGACCTTTTCGGCGGCCACCATCGCAAGAAGCGGCAACGTTCCAAGCGCAAGAAGAAGGACCGCAAGAAACGCTCGCGCTAGCGGTTCGGCACCGCCGAACATGATCACGTGTATGAGGAAGCCCAGGGATTCGAATCCCTGGGCTTTTTTTGCATCGTGTTCGTACTTCGGCGCGCCGCCGCGCAGGCCATTTTTCGCCCGCCGGAAAGGGCGACGGGTTACTTGAGGTTCACCGTGCGTCCGGTGCGGACCGACTTGTCGGCCGCCAGGACGATCCGCAGGCTGTTCACGGCGGCCTCGCAGTGGTCGGCGAGGTCGAGGTTCTCCCGGATCGCCTTCAGCCAGTACGCCTGCTCGCGGTCGCACAGTCCCTGGTGGTCCGGCTCGTCGGGGGTGTCGAGCACCTGGTCGGGTTTGGCAAAGGTGCCGCCGGGCGTGCACTCCGCCAGGTGGACCTGCAGCGCATTGGCCTGGGTGTGGGAATCGATGTCGGCCGAAGTGCCCTTCTCTTTCGCCGTAGCGGCGACGATGCTCGTGCACCCCTTCGGTCCGATGACGTCCTTGACGAAAAACGCCACCTCGCTCATCATCGGGCCCCAGCCCGCCTCGTACCACCCGACCGAGCCGTCGTCGAAGACGACCTGCAGTTGGCCGTAGTTGTACATGTCGCGGGAAATCTCGTCGGTCAATCGCGCCCCGATGGCCTGGACCCGCACGGGTTTCGCGAGGGTCATCTGGCACATCACGTCCACGTAATGGACGCCGCAATCGACGATCGGAGACATCGTGTCCATGAGGCGCTTGTGGACCTCCCACGCCGCCCCGACGCTCTGCTGGTTCAGGTTCATCCGCATGACGAGCGGCTTGCCCAGCGTCCGGGCCACCTCGATGAACCGGATCCACGTCGGGTGATGCTGAAGGATGTAGCCGATCAGCAGCTTGCGTTTCTTCCGCCGGGCCAGGCGCACCACGGCCTCGGCGTCCTTGACCGTCTCGGCCATGGGCTTTTCGATGAACACATGCGCCCCGGCCTTGAGCGCCTGAAGGGCGAACTGGCCGTGCGTGTCCGGCCAGGTTGAGATGGACACCCCGTCGGGCTTCACCTTCGCCAGGGCTGACTCGTAGTCGTCGAACTGCGGCGGCCCGCCGAGTTCCTTCGCCAGCCGCGCGCAACTCGCCGGGTCCCGGTCGACGAGGCCGACGATTTCGAAGCCCTCGAGGCGATGATACGCCCGCGCGTGATGCGCCCCCTGGGTGCCGCACCCGACGACAAGGACTCGCAGGTTTTTGCTCATGGCGTTTCTCCGATTCGGTGTCCGGGGGCCATGATAGCACGGGGACCTGGGGCAAGCAAGCCCCGTTTGCGGTGAAAGGACCGCGTGCGCGTGCCGGAAAATCCTCTCCTGTCTTCCTGCCGCGCGCTATACTAAAATGGAACCGGCCGGACGGTCGGATGTCTAACAATCGCAACCAGGGTGCGGAGGTAAGCCATGAAACGCATTGCGGTCGGGATGGCGATGGTGCTGGTGCTTGCGGGCGGGGCGTGGGCGGTCGAGAAAAAGCCGACCGCCCCTCCGTCCCGGCGCGCCGGGACAGCGCAGGCGGAGGCCGCGGCCAAGGTGGCCGACGGATGCAACCGATTCGCCTTCGACCTTTACGCGCACCTGCTGCGCCAGGAAGGGAACCTCTTTCTTTCGCCCTACTCCATCTCGACGGCCCTGGCGATGACCTCCGCCGGCGCGCGCGGCCAGACGGCCGAGCAAATGGCCAAGGTCCTCTACCTGCCGGCATCGGGCGCGGCCGTTCACGCCGCCTACGGCGCGCTCCAGAACGACCTTAATGCCGCCGGCGCCAAGGGCGCCTTCGACCTGGTGGTCGCCAACCGCCTCTGGGGCCAGAAGGGCTACGAGTTCCTTTCCGATTTCCTTGCGCTGGTCGAGAAGAACTACGGCGCGGGGCTCGAACAGGTGGACTTCGCCCGCGCGACCGAAGCGGCCCGCCAGACGATCAACGCCTGGATCGAAAAGCAAACGCGCGACAAGATCAAGGACCTCCTGAAGCCCGGCATCCTCGACGCGATGACCCGCCTGGTCCTCACGAACGCCATCTATTTCAAGGGCAAGTGGGCGAGCGAGTTCGACAAGAAACTGACGCGCGACGAGGATTTCTTCGTCACGCCCGAGAAGAAAGTCGCCGCGCCCCTGATGCGCCAGACGAAGCATTTCGGTTACTTCGACGGCGGGGAGTTCCAGGCCCTGGAACTTCCGTACCAGGGGGATAGGCTCGCGATGGTCGTCCTGCTGCCTTAGAGCCTATCCGGATAACCCGGAACAACGATACGTAATGATACCCAGAACCAGATGAAGCAGGCCCAGGTAATTCGCTGCCTTCTTCTCCCACCGCGTCAGGATCCGGCGGAAGCGGTTCATC
>Ga0114918_10003649_pt1 | contig 13525 bp, 9 predicted proteins | sample LantaG_FD_87015 | JGI IMG/M metagenome (GOLD analysis project Ga0114918, IMG submission 87015) | Deep subsurface microbial communities from Baltic Sea to uncover new lineages of life (NeLLi) - Landsort_02402 metaG | ecosystem: Environmental > Aquatic > Marine > Oceanic > Sediment | place: Baltic...
CGATCTCGCCGAAGAAGTTGATGTTCTCGCTGTGCGCTGGGGATACGTGGGCGAGCAGGTCGTCGTCGACCCGGCGACCTGCGCTGCGCATCTCCTCGACAGCGAGCCCGTAGTACTCGGTGGTCCAGGCGACGACGGCGTTGGTGACGACCGTTAGACACCACGCCTGCTCGGTCTGCTGGGTCAGGTGACGGGAGCGGATCGCGCCTTCGTGGGCGTAGAGCAGTCCGCGCCTTAGGGCGTGCAGACTCTCGCCCTTGTTGAGTTGGCGGGCGATCTTTCGGCGGTACGCCGGATCGGACAAGTACCGGGCGGCGTAAATGGTGCGGCGCAGCGCACCGTATTCCTTCAACGCCGCGGCGAGGCTGTTTTGCCGGGTCGACGCCGACAGCTTGCCCACGATCAGCGACGCGGTGGCGTGCCCGAACTTCAGGGACCCGGCCAATCGCAGCAGGTCATCGTAGTGTTCGGCGATCAGGTCGGTGTTGAGCCGCCGGGTTAGTAGAGCCCCGGCGTGCGGGAACGCCGCCTCGGCCTGCGAGCGTGATCCCGTGCGGTAGAGGGTGATTTTGCCCAGATCCCTGATCCGGGGTGAAAGCTGCAGCCCGACCAGGTCAAACAGTCCAAAATTGGCCAGGGTCACCCCGTGGGTATCTGTCGCGTGTTCAGTGATTGGTAGATCGGCGGTTCTCTGGGGGTCGGGCCCGGAGCTGATGCAGATCTCCCGCGTTTGTGCAGGTCTCGCAGCTGGTTGTTGACGTTATCGTGCGCAACAGGTGTTGTGCAAGCGTTTCGGTGGGGCGTGTCATCCGGCTGGCCGGGGGGATGCGTTGAGTCTGGTCATCATTTCCCGGTTGGCGGCACGGGCGGCGGTGAAGGTCCGCACCCCCTATGTAGGTACAATAGAACCGTACCGGGAACGCGGCATGTAGCTATTGGTACTGAAGTGGAACGCTCACCATGGCCGCCAAGTACACCCGCCGCCGCGTTCGGGCATTGGCCGACGCTTTCGCCGTGCGCTGAGCGTGGAGGGCAAGCCCGTGACCGTCCGAGCCTTGCGCGAACGGGCCCCGGGTCAGCACCGACGCTGCCAGCGAATGGCTGCCGGACGAATCGGCCGACCCGGGTCGTCGCCAGTACCGACCGACGTGCTGGCGCGGGTCGTCCCTGACCCGCTGTGGTCAGCGGCCGTTGGCCGCTGCCCGCGACGAGCACGCCGAAACCGATGCCGCCGAGCGGGCCGCCCTGGTGCAGGCCGAGGCCGACGTCACTCACCGACCTGGCCGCCGCGACCTCCCGCGCCGAGGCAGCCCAAGCCCAGACCGCGCAACTGCGCCGCGAGCTGGCCGAGCTGACCACCGCACTGGCCGCCACCGAAACTGCCCGCGACGAGCAGACAGCACTAGCGGCGGCTGCGACAAAAGACGCCACCGACGCGCGAGCAGCCGCTCACACCGCCGAACTGATCGCCGCCGAGGCAAGGCCACCGTCCGGACACTGCGAGAAGTCCTCGACACCGTCAGCAAGGGCACCAAAGACAACCGGGCCAAGTCGTAGCGCCCGTTCAGTCGGGTACGAAACATTTTCGGACCCAACCGACCCGCAGCATGGTGATCGCAACAGGTGTCGTGCAAGCGGGCGCGTTGACTGACCGGAAAAGGCACAACGGGTGGGGCGGATGGTGCTGCTGATGCGATTTTCACGCCTGCGAGGCGTCACCCGAAGGGAAACAGGGGGCTCATTTGAGGATGCCCGCGTGCGGCGTGTCACCGTTGCTGCCGGTCGGGGGCTGGTTGGTTCCCCATCCGACGGGGGTGAGCGCGGGGGCTTTGCCCGGGCCGCGCTCGGGGATCAGTTCCACCTGTTCAGGTTGGTGATGAGCTCCCGGTTGGCGCTCCGAGCGGCTTCGAGCTCCTGACCGCGTTCGTCGAGCTGGCCTCGCAGGTCGACGACCTGTTGTTCCAGATCAGTGATGCGGCGCTGGAGCTGGTCGATGTCGGCGGGTGCGCCGAGGCCGGACTCGCGCCAGGCTTGCTCACCGAGCAGCTCGGAGAGCTTCTTCTCCAATTGCCGAACGTGGGCGGCCTGGCGGGTGATCTGACCATGCGCATTGGCCAGGTCGGCTTGCAACGAGGCCCGGCTCACCGCCGGACCAGCGCCCTCGGCCGCCGCGGGGCGGGCCTGGGCAGCGTGGACTTGGCCGAGCAGATCGGCGTGGCGATAGAGAAATGTGCGGTCGACCCCGGCAGCGCGGGCGATCGCGGAGACACTGATCTCGCCGCCGCTGGTGCTGGCCGCGTTGATGGCCTTGATGACCCGTTGGCGGCGGCGGGCCGAGTCCGAGCGTCGGCCGTCGATCATCGGGTTGTTGCTGGTCATGCGCTGCGCTTCGGTCGGACATCGGGGAGGGGCTGGTGGACTCGGGGTATGCCCAGGCCGACGACCTTGGCTCGCCCGCGGTGGACGACGGCGATGGCCTCGTCGATCTGGGTGCGTTCCTCGTCGGTGAGTTCGTCCAGATCGCCTTTCATGCGGTCGATGAGGCGACGGATGCGGGAGATCTCGTTGTCTGAGGGCATGGCCTCGTTCTTGGCCCACTCGTCGGCGTCCAGGGTCGCCGTCAGGCGTTCACGGTGGCGCAGGAGGTCGGCGAGGTAGCGTTCCAGGTCCGGCAGGTAGGAGATGTCGGTGCTGAAGTGACCGCAGCCGATGCAGCGGAATCGGACCGGGCAATCCTGACCACTGGCGGCGACATTCGAGGGTTCGGAACATCCGCCGTAGGGGACGGCGACTTCGCCGACCGCGCGGCGGGCGTGTTCGGAGTCCAGCATCGCATTGGCCTGGCGCCAAACCCGGTTGCCGTGCCGGTCGAACTGCATCACGGTGACCCGCTCGACGGCCTCACGGCGGCGTTCCTCGCCGACGCGGTAGTAGCACTGAGTTGTGCTGGTCAGCCGATGGTCCATTAGCTCCTTCAGCACCGTGACGTCGACCCCGGCGTCGGCGTGCCGTTGCGCGTAGGTGTGCCGGTAGGCGTAGGGGAAGATCCGCGCGATGTCGAAGGGCAGCATTTTGGTGACCCGGACACCGTTCTCCTCGACGTTGGTCGCGACGAGGACCAGCGGTAGTGCGTTCACCCAGTCCCGGTGCCGATCGCTAATCCCTTCGGACCCAATGGATTTGCGGCCGTACGGATTTGCCAGTGGTGTGGGCAGCAGCCTCAGCTCGGCGCTCGGTGTATCCGGAAACATGGTGCGAACCCGCTGTTGCTGGCCGACGATCAGGGCGGCGGTGGTCTCGGTGATCGGCAGCCGGCGCCCCTCACGTGCCGCCTTGTGGTTGTCGTAGATCAGTACCGGTTTGTCGTCACCGTCACGTTCCAGGCAGTTCCAGGCCAGCCTGGCGACCTCGTCCGGGCGCCGCCCAGTGTCGATCAGCAGCTCGATCGCGACCCGCAGCTCGCGGCGGCCGAAGTTTTCCAGGAGCGCAAGTTGCTCGCAGAGGTGGCGCATCACCTCGGTGGGAAGATCGCGTCCGGCTTCGGTGTCCTCGGGAGCATCGGGAATGTCGTCGACGCCGAGGGTGAAATCCTCGGGCAGTCCGTGTAGCGGTTCGCCGGGGCGCGTCAGGCTCATTGTGCGCATCCGGGTCAAGACGTTGCGGACTGCGCGGGTCTGCTCGGCCCTGGAATCACGACTGAGCTCGCCCTGGTCGACGAGATAGCTCATGCGGTTGGTGAACGAGGTGATGTCCAGCCGGCCGAGCCCGGCGGCGTGATGTCCGTGGTCGTCGCGTTGCAGGCGCAGGCTTGTGGAGAGCTGCGCCAGTGCGTTGAGCCGGAACTGGACGACCATGCTGGCTGAGGTGCCGCGACGGCGTGGCAGGTTGTCGAAGGCCCAGCGCTTGGCGGCCTCCCGCAACCACGGCTGGCTGATCTCACCGAAGCGCAGTGTCCCCGTGTGGCCGAACACTGTCGCGTTCCAGACGTCCTTATGCCGTTCGCTTTCCGGTGTGGCACGGACCAGGTAGGTGTAGTTCGTCATGGTGGTGTGCAGTCGGCGATCGGACCGGGACAACAGCTTCGGGTCCAGCTCTTCCAATGAGTCAACTTGGGCGAGCCGTAGTCGATCGACGAAGGGCCGCAGGTCATGGTGCTTGGTTACGGTGTCGTGATGGGTGCGTTGCTGCAAGCCGTAGATCACCTCGGCCAGGACTCGATCGGGGAGGCCGCGCAGGCTGACGAGGTTGTTCTCCGCGATCGCCGAGGTGGTGCGCCGCCAATGGTCTTCGTCTGCGGTGGGGTGGTTGCGGCGGGTAGTGTTCCATCGGTTGAGGTGGCTCTGGCAGTAGGAGGGCTTGTAACCGCAGCGGGTGCGGGTGCAGGCCGCGACCAGACACAGGTCGAACGCAGAGAACCCGATCAGTCCCGGCGTCGTCAGGAACTCCGTCAGCGGCTGGTGGGCCTTCGCCCGCTGGAACTCGTGGGTGTGGCATAGCTTCGCGAACGAGGTTTTCCAGGGCCGAAGACAGTCCGCGACGGCGCAGTCGCCAATACCGATGGCGCGCCACTCGCGCTTGGCGACCGCGACGAACTCCTCCAGCGGCTGGCCGCCGGCCGCTGCCCAGCGGCGCGTGCAGGTCGGGCAGAGCTTGCTGCTCAGCGTGGTGACCTTGGTGCATTCACGGACCACACAGGCGCTCCACCCGAGCCGGGGATGCTCCTGCGGGAATGTCACGATCTTCCTCTCGTGGTCCCAGGCGATCACCGCCAGGAACTCAGGCTGGATCACCGCCCACAGGCCGGCGGTGATGTTCTTGCTCGGTTCGTGGCCCCGGACGGGGGTCAGTGCGGTCGTCATCGGGTGAGCACCTCGACCAGAGCGCGGGGCGTGGGCACACGACCCACCGCGGCCCGCAGGCGGGAAGCGCTGGGGTGCAGGTAGCGCTGCGACGACGACACGCTGGCGTGCCCCATCAGCCGCTGGATCTCGTCCAGCAGCGCACCGGAGTCGGCCAGGTTGCTGGCGAACGTGTGCCGACACATGTGCGGCGCGACCGACCTGTCCAGCCCCGCGCGGACACACAGCGCCTCGAACAGCTCATTGATCGCGTCCGGGGTGACCGGGCTGCCCAGCGGCGGCCGAAACAAGTTGACCAGCAGGAAGTCGCTCCCGGCGGCTGCCGGGCACCGCTGCCTTTCAACGAGATACTGGTCGATGGCGTGGACGAGCAGGAAGTCCACCGGGACCGTTCGGGTGTACCGGGACTTCGCCCACGCGCCGTTGACGTTGTCGCGGCGGATCACGTGCACGTGGGCGCCGTCGACATCGCAACCGAGGGACCGATTGACCGGCAACAGATGCAGGTCGCTGCGCCGCAATCCGGCCGCCTCGCTGCGGCGCAGCCCAGCCCGTGACAGCAGCAGGACGATCAGCCGATCCCGCGCCGACAGGCAGGCGGCGAACAACGCGACGATCTCCTCGTCGCTGGCCCGGTCCACCGCCGTCTCGGCTTCCTGCAGGTGGTGCCGGGCGCGCATACGGTAGAACAGTCCGCCGTCCTCGCCCTGGGCCTCCAACGGCAGATCACGACTGTCGGCCAGCTCATAGATCTGCCCCAGCACCCACTGCGGTGCTTCCTTATTGACCACCGCGAACGACAGGAATCCCCGCACGGCCACCAGCACCCGGTTGATCCGGCCGTCGCCACGCACGGGCTTGGCACCCGGGCCGGGTACCACCCAGCCGCCGTCGGCCGGAGTGTATTTCAGCCAGGTCATGAACAGGCCCATGTCGGCGGCCGCGGTCGTCCAGTCTCGACCCGTGCGCTGGCACCAGCGGAAGAACAACGCGACACCGCCGGCATACGCCTTGGTGGTCGACTCGGCCCGATCCCGGCCAAACCGCAGCTCCCGCAAGAACCTGTCCGCCACGGGCTCGACGCGCAGCTCGTCGTCGATCACCGTCCAGTACCGGCTCCCCGAGGGCATCTGCACCCTGAACGCTCGCATTAGCTATGCCTGCTCCTTCTTGGTCAACGACAAGGAGCCACAGAGCTACACCCCCAGAGAACTGACGCATGACTTGCCACGCACGCGGTCAGCGCAACATCACACCACGGACTGGCGAACCCCAAAGAACCGTTGTGTTGCCGAGGATCTCGTCCAGAACGTAGGTGGCGTCACGTTCGGTAGAGACGATGATCTGGGTGCCGTAGGTGGAGTGCTGGTCGGAGACGTGGGTGTATTGGGTGAGTCCCTGGTCCAAAAAGTAGCGCGACAACGAGCGAGCGGTAAGCGACTTGCCGCGCATCGGCAGGCGCAACCCGTCGGAGGACGACAGGGTGCCACCGCCCCACGCACCGGCCAACGGGTGGTGGTGATGGGTGTCGACGATGGCTGTGTTGCCTGGGCGCAGGGTTTCCTCCCGCAGATACCAGCGGGTGGTCCAGTCGATGGTGTCGGCGGAGATGCCGCTGAGTTCAGACATTCTGGTGGCCCCCAGATTGCATGCCTGGGCCAGGATCGCGGCGTAGAGGTTGCGCCGGTGCTCGACCTCACCGTGGCGGGGCTGGGCACCGGCGGCGTGGGTGAGATGGCTACTGAACCCGGTCTCCCGGTCGACCTCGATGAGGACTTCGGTGAGCGGGACAGTGGGCAGCCGCGCCAGCAGGCGGTCGCGTTCGGCGAGCACGGCGGGATCGACGGTCTCGGCGGCCAGCGGCGTCAGGTGCAGCTGGCCGTGCTCGTCCAAGCGCAGCGGCCCCTCGCCGGTGGCCAGCATCGGGTCGAGGATGTCGAGGTAGCCAGCGATCTCGGTGTCGATCTGGTCGAGCCGCTCAGCGAAGGTGGCGGGCATACCGGAGCGCGCCAGGGTGTCGCCGCGCCGCGACGGCCACGCGTCGGGGCCGATCAGGTAGGAGGCGGGGTTGGTATAGCGGCGCGACTGTTGCACCCAGATCTCCCCGGACCGCAGCCCGGCCTGCAGCGCAAACAGCACGCACAGTTCCCAGTAGTGCTTGACCAGGTTCTCCTCGCCAGCGGCGCGGGCGGCGTCCAGGTAGGGCCGCCACCGGGCCGGGACGAACCCGAGCGGCGCGTCGGGCGGGACGTGACGGCGGTGTTCGGCGTTCATCGCCTGCAGCAGGGTGACCGCGTCGAGCACCTCGCTGGGGGTGACGCTGGCCGAGAACGAAAACGCGCCCAGCACCTGCGGGGCGAACGACCGCACATGCGCGTAACGGGCCGCCACCAGCTCCAGGTGCCCACCGTCGCCGGGTATCCGCTGATCCGGTTCCCGCACAGCGGCGGCGAGCCGGTCATGTCCCAGCCCCCGCACCGCCGCCCCCACCCCATCATCGTCAAGGCCCGGGGCGAGCACCACGTCGAGGATCTCGTCGAGCAACCCCAGCCGACCAAGGTTGGCGGCAACGAGGTCGCGTTGGCGCTCGGCGACCAGATGCCGCGCCCGGTGGTCGGTGCTCGCCAGCGCCTGGTCGAACATCTGCACCACCTCGTCGACGATCTCGGTGTGCGCGGCGGCCAGCGCCGCCAGCAGCATCGGGTGACGGCGGGCAGGGTCCATATCGCGCAGGGCCGCGGGGGTCGAGCGCCGCGCGACGGTGGTCAGCTGACGCCGCCGTTCCGGCGGCACCGCGTTCAGGTCGAGCCGATCCGCACCGAGTTCACGCAGGTAGGCGAGTTTGGTGAGTTCAGCCTTGATCGACTCTGACGACTCGGAGGTGGCTCCGGCGAACAGCCACACCAGCGCCGCCACCCCCAGTGTCGGGTCAGGCACCAGCAAGGCATCCAGCCGCTGGCATCGTTGCGCCTGCAGCTGCGGGGCCATCCGGTAGTGGATCTCCTCAACGGCGGCGGCCCGCGCCGCGGCGACCGCCCGGGTCAGCCGGTCCAGACCGGGCCGCACGATCTTGTCTCGCCGCAACTGCTCCAGCACCTGCCCGAACAGCAACGACGGGGCGTCGTGTTCCAGCGCCCGGTCCAGCAGCCAGTCGCGGATCGTCTTCCACTCGCCCCGACCGCAAAGACGCCACCCGGCGTGGGCGATCACCGTCACGGCGTGCTCGCGTCGGGTCCGCGCCGCCACCCCGTCGCGGTAACCGGCCAGAGTGGCCGGTATCCGCAGCTGCGCGGCGAGGCTGTCGAGCACCACCGCAGGGCAGGCCGACACCTCGGGCAGGTACCCGAGGAACTCCAGCCCACTCCGCAACACCGCCAACGCCAACACCGTCTGGTCGGGAGCGCGGATCGCCCGCAGCCACCGCACGTCGTCGCGGGTGAGAGTGAAGTGCGCGGCCAGGTCGCTGCGGGCGACCTCCTGCGGCCAGGTGCTCAGCCGTTCCCGCTCGGCCAGCGACAATCCGCGACTCGGCACCGAGGTACTCCTCTCTCCGCGAAACACATATGCCGACAACGGATTGCGCCGTCAGGTGTCGACAACGACCGCCTCCAGTGCGGCGTCCTTGTCGGCCTGCGAGGGCAGGCTGTAGCGCCGCACGGTGTCCAGGCGGCGATGCCCGGCGATCTCGGCAACCAAGACCACGTCGGCGCCTGAGCGGATCAGGTTGGTCACACACGTGTGCCGAAGCGTGTGTGCCGACAAGCTGACCCCGGCCTGGCTGGCGAGACGGCGCAGCACCTGGTCGATCGCCCGGCTACTCATCCTGCCCCCGGTCCGCGACAGCCACAACGCCGCGCTACCCGCGGTGCCGCGTTGGGTCAGCCATTCCTGCAGGGCTGCGCGGCAGGCACTGTTGAGCGGCACCTCCCGAAACGCCTCGCCCTTGCCCGAGCGCACCTGCAGCCGGCCTCGCCTGGCGGTCATCTGCACGTCCTCGACATCGAGGGCGGCCAGCTCTGAGAGCCGCAGCGCGGTGTAGAACAACACGACCGCCAGCGCCCGGTCCCGCGGCGAAGGGCATGCGTCTACCGTCCGCAGAAACACCCGCTGTTGCCCGGTGTCCAACGCCCGGGGCGCTAGCCGCGGCAACTCCTCGCGGCCGACCTGCGGTGGGCCGGCCCCGAGGTGGCGGTAGAAGTTGTCCAGCGCAGCTAGAGCCTGGTTCACCGACGCCGGCGCCCAGCGCCGCGGCGCCGCCTTCACCCAGCGTTTGTAATCGCGCACCGCCCAGTCCCGCACTTGCGGCTCGGTCAGCGCCGCCGCCCCGTGCTCCGAGTCGGCCAGCCACGCCAGGAACCCGCGCACCTGCGCGGCGTAGGCGTCGCGGGTGCGCTCAGCCAGCGGTTGTCGGGCCAGCCACCGCCGGTAACCGGCCAGTACCCGCTCGACATCCACCGGCTCTTCGCCGCAGGGTTCGCGCACCCGCTCTCCTTGTTAGTGGAAGCAACCGTCCGGCGTTAACCGCCCCTCCCGCGCGTGTTAGTGGAAGTCTAGGCCCGATTTACTTCGTCTAACAAGAATTTAGTGGAAGCATTCACCGTCCGACACCTAGCCGACCAACGGGGTCGATCGAGTTCGTGCACCGAAGCCGCGCGCTGGCAGCCCACTGTTCGTCGAGTTTGTCGGACGAATCCTTAATGATCAGGCGATTCGGCGCAGTGGGGGGTCAGTTCAGGCCGAGCGCGGCGCGCAGGCGTGTTGGGCTCATGGTGCCGGGTCGGCCGGTGTCTTGTGGGAACGAGTCGAGCAGCCGGATCAGGTCGTCGCGGCGGGTCGGGTCGTTTGCGCAGTGGCGTGGTGTGTGACCAGCCAGCGCGGGGAGGGGCGTATCAAGCCAGGCCGTCTCATGTTTGCGGATCATGTCATCAAGTGCTGCAGCAATAGCCGGATCGGCGGGGTCTAGAGCCTGAGCGGGTTCAGTGGGACTGTGTGCGGCCAGTTGTCGCACCGCGTCGAGGTCCCCGGCAGGTTCGCGGGTGTCGGTGAGCACCGTCACTGAGGGGTCCAAGGTGGTGAGGGTGTCCAGGACACGTTCGAAGCGGGCCTCGCTGTTAGCTTGTACGCGCAACTGGTCGCCATGCAATTCGAGGTGCGCCCGGATGCGCTGCATGCCATCGGTGATGACGGGCTCAAACTACACTAAAGTGCCGTCAGAGTCGTCGTCGACTCGCTCGTAGGTGTCATCGAGGGCTTGGGCCAACGCGGCCGGATCGCCGACCCGCAGCGAGCCATCACACATCATCAACGACTCGCCCTCGGTGTTGAGTAGCATCGGCGGAGCGAACCGCCCGGAGAGGGCCGCGACGAGGTCGACGGGGTCAGGATCATCATCGAGCAGGGCTATCAGCGTGTCGCGCTCCCCTAAAGACATTGGCTCAATGCCGCCGAAAATCTGCATGGTGTCGCCAACCGGGACGACCCGGATGCAGTAGAACTGGCCTGTTTCGACTTGGGTGCTGCCGGCGCGTTCACGTACCTCGCAGATGTCGCCGGTGCGAACATCGCGCACTGTGAATCCCCGACCGGGCGCCACGGAGAGCACCTCATGCACTGAACGTTCCGAGAGTAGCCATTGCTGGGCCAGCAGCCGCTCGTCTTCGGGCAGCAACGAACCGCGTACGTCGAGGAACTCGGCAAACGCCCCACCCTCAAACAGAACCAAATCACCGGGCAGAGGATCATCGAACCCCTGTTGGAGTGCCTCAGATAACTCCCAATGCCGGGTTCGGGTCTCTACGGTGGCCATTAGCAGGTGCCCGAACGGGCCTTCGGCCAGGCCCAGCGCGGCTTTGTGGTAAAGCCACGTGGCCCGCTCGTCTAGGGGTAGTTGCTCGCGGCGCAGGTGACATACTTTGTATTTGCGGCCCGATCCGCACCAGCAGCGCTGGTTGCGGCCCAACCCTGGGCGCGGGCCCGGCGGCTGGAAACGCTGCAGCAGGGCCACGAGGTCGTCATCGTCGTTGGCCCGGGCGCGGCGCAACAACGCCAATCCCTGTGCGGCGTCGCCCCGGTCGCTGGCGTAGCGGGCCAACGACATCAGGGTCAACGGCCAGCCCGGATCCAGTGATTCGGCGGTGTGCAACGCCGCTTCGGCTTGTTTGATGTCACCAAGACGTTCGCAGGCTTTGGCTCGCAGCCATAACAGCGCCGGGCGTGCTGTGCGCGGCGCCAACGGTTCAGCTGTTTCGGCGAACAACCCCAACGCGGCGGCATCGCCACGATCACGCACGAAATCGGTCTCGACGAGCACCGCGGAGGCCACAATCGGATCAGCTAAAAACTCCAAAGTGGCCCGCACCGTCATACGGTCCGGATCTAGCCCCTGACCACTATCCGACGAGGACGGCGCTTCGGGTTGTGGATCAAGCACAGCCGCGATGATCTCGCCCAGATCATGCTCACCGCCGCCTGCGTTGTCGTGGGCATCGGTGACCGCCTCGATCAACCCGCGGATCTGTTCATACAGCCGTACCGTCACCAACACCGCCAACGCTTCATCATCGCTGAGCTGGTAGCGCGCGTAGCGATCCTTGAGTGCCTCGATACGGTCAGTCATGTACCAGGCGTCGAAATCAAACCCTCGCGCAGCGACCCAGTCGCCGTCACAAGCCAGCTCGCTGGCCGAAAGCAGCTCACCCAGCGGTACTGCGGGCTCACGAAACACGTTGTCGTCGCTGGCGCATACTGTCCACGCAGCAACATCAACCATCTGAGGTTGATCAGAATCCTGCTCATCGAGCAGCCCACCCAACGCTGAGCCGATATCGCACGGCGCTAGTTCGGTGTCGCTCACCTTGGTCAGCTCCAACCCGTGTGTGCGCACGCGCACACCGATCAGATCCCCAGCTCCAACACCCACGGCCTCAAACCGCCCGGGCGCCAACAACCACATCTCGCTATCGACAGCGCTCTCGGGTATCGCGCGTGCGGCCAGAACATCACTGTCATGCAGTCCCGAGGCTACGGTGATCGGCGAACCGTCCGACAGCCGCCGGTAGGTGTCGCGGCCAGTCAGCATCGTCAACGGCGCCAGATCGACATCGAGCACCACAACGTCGCCAGCAGCCTCCACCGCGCTCAACCGGTGGGTGAGAATCCTTCCCTCAAGCAACCCCGCCAGCCAGGCCCAACGCCCATCGACCAGCGGCACGAACAGCCCGGTGTCCTGGTCAAGAACCTCGGCGAGCAGTACGTCAGGATCAGGCCCAAGACTGACGCCATCGGCGGTGAGCACACCCAACAAGTCGTCCTCAGTCATCGGGCCGCGCTCCAAAAAAATCCGGCGCACCGCAGCAGCGATCGCCCCATGAGAAGTGTTAGAGCTAAACATTGCCCCGACGTTACCGCCCAAAAACGTCGGCTGCTGCGCCCGCCGGGACCGCCCCGCAGCCATAACGTGGAGCGGGTCAATCGTCCTTTACGCAACCTCTAACACGGATTAGTGGAAGCATTCACCGCCGTTTTGGCGCGGTTACTCAGATGACCCGTACTACCGGGACCCCAAGGGCGTGCGAGCGAGAACCTTGCCGAGTGTCGACGAACGTTGGCGGGACATAGCCGTGGAGGTGATCGTGGAACATGCCGATCAATCTCGGCCATCTCGAACTGCAGTGATCAAGCGACCTCCCGGACCGCTTTCCAGAAGCCCAGTGCACCATCGCCGATCGCCAGTACCGGGGCGGTCATGCCGCCGCGGCGACAGCGCCGCAGTAGGTCAGCCCACGACTCGGTGGACTCCCGATACCCCGGCAGTCGTCGGTATCGCGATCCGAGTCACCCGGCGAACTTCCTAGACACCGCCGTTCCCACCGTTTCCACCGTTTCCGCCACTTCCAGCAGTGTTAACAAAACCAGCAACGTTCGTACCGACGCCAGCCATCCCGCCGTCCCCGCCGTCCCCGCCGGTGAAGCCAGGTGCGGAGCTGCCGTTTGTACCAATCGCGCCGTCGCTGCCCGGATCTGTTCCCTGGCCGCCGTTTCCGCCGTTTCCGCCGTTTCCGCCGTCGCCACCGTTGTCTGGGCTGCTTCCGCCGTTACCGCCGGCACCACCGTTACCGCCGAAGGAGTTCACCAAACTACCGCCGTTTCCGCCGTTTCCGCCGGCACCACCATTGCCGCCGGCCCGGTCCGCACCAGCGGTGCCACCCGCACCGCCCGCCGCGCCGCCAGCGCCGCCGGTACTGCCGACACCACCATCTCCGCCGTCGCCGCCCGCAGCGTCGCGTTCCGAGACGCCGACGACTGCACCGCCGATGATGTTGCGGGTGTTGCCCGCGCCCGAGAATTCAACACAAAATCCACCTGGACAATTGAGCTGAACCGGTCCTGAAGACCCGAGTGGAGTGCTGAAACCGATTTCCAACTTGGGGCCGTTCTCGAGCGCGAGGCGGGCGGCGTCCGTGATATTTATCTGATTGCCCGTGCTGTAGGTGAACCCGTTCTGGAAGTAGCCGGTGCCGACACCCGACGTCGTGATCGACACCGAGGTGTACTGACCCGAGGTGGCGCAGTCGGGGATACTGCAGACGACGTCGGGGTTGAACACGAACGAACCGGTCAGAGTTCCGCCGTCGTCGAAAGTGACGTTGTCGAACGTGTATCTCACC
>Ga0114918_10003650_pt1 | contig 13523 bp, 10 predicted proteins | sample LantaG_FD_87015 | JGI IMG/M metagenome (GOLD analysis project Ga0114918, IMG submission 87015) | Deep subsurface microbial communities from Baltic Sea to uncover new lineages of life (NeLLi) - Landsort_02402 metaG | ecosystem: Environmental > Aquatic > Marine > Oceanic > Sediment | place...
CCCTCGCGCGCCCCCCACGCCCGAGCCTCTGCACCCCGCGCCACCCCCTCAGCGCTTCGCACAGACTCCCCCCACCCCCTCCGCGTGCAAAATTGCTCACACCATGGCCGTCGCCCTCTCCTCGCTGTCGGCCAAGCCGGCCTTTGCCGCTCGCCCTGCCGCGTCCGCCCCGCGCCGCGCCGTCCGCGCCCAGGCTGCGGGCGCGCCGTCCATGGTGCCGGACATGGACAAGCGGGTGAGTTGGGGTGCTAGCACAGAGAGAGAGAAGGAGGGCGTGAGGGTTGTGCGCGCCCCACCCCCGGGGCGATTGCCCCGGGCCGCCGCGACGCGCAGCTCTTGTGTTGCAAGAAAAGAAGGGTGAGGCGCCCCGTCGGGCCTCGCGTTTCCGGGCGCTTAGGGTGGGCGGTGGACGGGTTCCGTCCGCGAAGCCCCGCTCAGGCTCTGGAAGAGACCTTCAAGGTCCATCCTGGAGGTTAATGGCCGACAGGAGGGGCGCCCCCAGGCAGGCTGCGGGCCGTTCTCTCTCCCTCTCCGTGCGCTGCCGAGGCCCTGACGTTTTTCGTGTCGATCACCACCCTCCTTCTCCCAGAACACCATGAACCTGCTGCTCCTAGGCGCTGTCTCCCTGCCCGTCGGCTACATGGCCTACGGCTTCGGCTACCTGTTTGTGCCCCCCAAGTCAGTTGGGATGGAGGGAGCGGGGGTGGGGCGTGTGGAAGGAGGAGCAGAGCAGCGAGGAGCGAGCGCCCGGCGGCGGCGGTTGGCCGAGAGGGCGCGGCGCTTGGCGGCCGCCTCCCAGGCCCTCGGAGGGGCGCCCAGCCCTCTCAGTCCGCGGTCAGACGCCATGACAGTCCAATGACGCGGGCTAGAGGCCGGGCTTCAGGCCCCAGGCCAGGGCGGATCGCATTGGGAGGGAGGGAGCGACAGCGAGGCGCTGAGCGACGCTCCGACCCTGGAGGGAAGGGGAGCGCGGGCGACACGCCCCCCCCCCTCCTCCCCTCGGCACCCGACCCGCGCCCTCCCCGCTCCGCACAGCTCGCACTGACACGCCCTTCCTTCACCCCTCTCCTTTCCTCCCTCTTTCAGGGTCGCCGGCGGCGGCGGCGGCCAGACCGCCAAGGACGCGGCCGGCGCCGACGTCAAGGAGTCGGCCTGGCTGAGCACGCACGGCCCGGGCGCGCGCGAGCTGACGCAGGGGCTGAAAGGTGACGCGACCTACCTGATCGTGACGGAGGAGAACAAGATCGAGAAGTATGGCCTGAACGCGGTGTGCACCCACCTGGGCTGCGTCGTCCCCTGGAACAAGTCGGAGAACAAGTTCATGTGCCCGTGCCACGGGTCGCAGTACGACGCGACGGGCAAGAAGGTGCGGGGGCCCGCCCCGCTGTCCCTGGCCCTGGCCCACGCGGATGTGGTGGATGACGTCGTGTTCTTCTCGCCCTGGACGGAGACCGACTTCCGGACGGGTCTGCAGCCGTGGTGGAAGTGAGACAGGGGGATGGAGGGGAGGATGAGAGGCTGTGTGCGGGGCTCTCCTGCTCCGTCCCTCTCTTCCCTCCCCCTTCCTCACTGTCCAGACTTTTTTTGCGTGCGAGTGCGTTCAACTCGGTGGCTGATGTGCGCATCGGCTTTGGGGCGAGCGTGCGCGCACGGTGTGTGCGTGCATGGGAGAGAAAGAGAGAGAGAGTCCCTTTTCGAGGAGAGAGGCCCCTGGGGAGGGTCCTGGAGGCGCGCCCGTCATGTCCTCTGGTCCGGCCCGGGGGAGAGAGTGCTGGTGTGTGGGGCGGGGGAGGGCGGTTTTGTGTGCAAAATGTGTCCCCCCCCCCGGCCCCCTGTTGGTACCCGAACGAAGGGCGCGTGTCGTCGTGGCCACAGACGTGCAAGAGCGAGAGGAGAGAAGCTAGTAGTGCGAGGTTGAAAAAAAGAGGCGGCGGGCGGGGGGCGGGCCCCATCCATCGTGCTCAGTTCTTTGTTCTTCACTTCACGCCGCGTCCCGCACTCCCTCGCTCCCACACCAATTCGCGGCCCCAGGCTAGGACCCTCGGACCGCAGCATCCCTCTCCAACTGCAGCCGCCCACGCGGGAGCCTGCTGTGTGTTAGGGTGACACAAACTCCGCCTCCCTCTTTTCTTTTTCGTCGTCGCCGTGCTTCCAATGTCTTTCTGAACAGAGCAGCCAGCGGACACACGCACGGGGTGCTCCTCCCCCCGCCCGCTCTTCCCTGGTTGTGGGTTGCGTGGAGCGTGCGCACGTGTGGGCGTGCGCGGCCAGGCTCAGAGCTCGAGCTTGAGAGCAGCAGTCGCTCTCCCTCCCTCTCTCAGCGCCGCGCATCGCTCGCGCCTGTTTTTTTTTTCGTTTCCTAGGAGAGCCGCGCCCGGCGCGCCCCTCTCTCTGACCGCGCCTTCCCTGCGCCCACCACTACCACCATGATCATCTTCCCGGAGCAGTACGTCCCCCTGTATGAGGCCGTCAAGGCGGACTACCACGCGTCCGAGGACCGCAAGGTCCTGGTCTTTGTGTCGGCGGGCGAGGCCGACTCGGTCTGCGCCGTCCGCATCCTGCAGGTGAGAGCATGAGAAAGAGTGTGGTTTTGTGGGGGTGCGCGATACCCCTACCCCTGGCGACTCACCCAGGCTGGAGCGAGACTCTCGCTCTAGGCTGGGTAGGGAATTGAGTGGGCGAACGCGGGTTTTGGGGCGTGTGTGGCGGCCCCGCGTGAGCTTGTCCTTTCGAAAAAAACACGCCGCCCCTCTCCTCTCCCAACCCGCCCTCTCTCTCACCTCCTCTCCACTCTCCCACTCTCCGCACGCTCCCTCTCCAATCCCAGGCCCTCTTCCAGGCCGACCACATCGCCTTCTCCATTTTCCCCGTCACCACCTGGGCGGAAGTGCGGACGGTGTGCGCGGCCCAGCTGACGGACAGCACGGTGAGGAGAGATGAGGAGGGGGAGAGAAGAGGGAGGGAGGGCGAGAGAGGGGATGAGGGGGTCTCTCTCTTCAGCACACGACCACGCACACACGGGCGGGGGCGCCCTTCATTCCACTCACTCTCTCTCTCTCTCACACACACACACACACACGCGCGCGCGCGCCCTCCATGCCCAGGGCCTCAAAACCGCCTGGTTCATCAACTGCGGCGGCACGGAGGATGTGCGCGCCCTGCTGGGCCTGGACGCGGCGACCCGCGCGGTCGTCGTCGACGCCCGCCGCCCGCTGCACCACTCGTACAACAACGAGGGCGACGCGGATGCGGTCGTTCTGGCGGCCCGGGGCACGGGCGGCGACGGCGAGGACGGCGGCGGGCCGACCGTGCCCGAGCCGGACGGCGCGTCCGACTTCGAAGACGATGAAGATGAGGATGGAGGCGGCTTTGGAGACGGCCCCTCCCCCTCCGGCCGGGCCTGGTCGCCCGGGGTTGGCGGGGGCGGTGGCGGCGAATGCGCCGTGGACGACGCTGCCCGCCCCGCCCAGCGCCGCCGCCTCGGCTCGGCCGGCCCCGGCCCCTCCACCTCCGGCGGCGGTGGCGAGGAGGGCGAGGAGGGCGAGGAGGGCGACGACGACGGCGGCGGCCCCCCCCCCAGCGACGCCCGCCTTGCCGCCGCCCTCGCCCGCTCCGATGCCCGCCGCGCCTCCCGCGCCCGGGCCCGCGCCATCCGGTCCGCCCGCCGCGCCTACTATGGCCGCGGCACCTGGTGGGGCCTGCCCGCCTCGGCCGCCCTGTTTGAGCTGGCCCGGGCCCTGCGCTCGGACGGCGCGCACGCGCTGTGGCTGGCGATCGTCGGCCTGACGGACGCGCTCCTGTGCGACCGCGTCTCCCGACGGGCCTACGACGAGCTGGCGGCCCACTACGAGACCCTGGCGGCCGTGCTGCCGGGCGCGGACGAGGCGGAGGTGGAGGTCGTGCCCGTGGACGATGGCGGCGGCGGTGGCGGTGGCCCCGACGGGGCAGGAGGCACGACCACGACCACCCTGGTCAAGCGGGTCCTGTACGGCAAGGTGTCCGCCCACGACGACCTGCGCGTGCCGCTCCTCCGCCAGTGGACGGCATGGGACGCGCTCGTCCACGCGCCCGCCGTCGCCGTCCCCCTGGCGACCTGGACGCAGGCCGGGCGCAAGAAGCTGGAGGCCCTGCTGGCGACGGCGGGGCCCGCCCTGGCCGCCTGCCGCACCGACTCCCGCACCGCCACGGGGCGGCGGGCGGTTGACAAGCTGGCGGAGCGGCTGCCGACCGTGGGGCCGGGGTTCCGCGTCGGGCCCCTGGGCTTCCGGTCGTTCGCGCTCGCCTGGGCGGGCGGGCGGGTCGCGGCCGCCGACGCGGCCGCCGCCGCCGCCGCGCTTCTGGAGGTCGGCGACTGCGCGTCCACGGGCGGGCCATCGGGGGCCTGCGATGGTGATGGCGGGTCGGGCGAGTCCGACCCCACCGCTGCCGCCACGGCGGCGGCGGCAGCCGCTGCCGCCGCCACCAACGTCCCCCCGCCCTCCACCTCGCGCACGACCGTGGGCGCGCCCGTTGACCCGGCCCCGCCGCCCGACCCGGGCGCTGCCGCCGCCGCCGCCGCTTGGGCATCGGCCGAGGCCGCCTCCGCCCGCGCCCGCTTCTGGCGGGCCTGGAACGCGGCCGCTGTGCGGGACGGCGGCGAGATGGACAAGGGCCTGGAGCTGGCGCGCGGCCTGCGCCGGGCCGTGCTGGCCGACGGCGGCGGCCTCCTGGCCCGCCGCCGGGTCCGGGAGTCGCCCGCCGGCCGGTTCCGGTGGGCCGACCTGTCCGGCGAAGGCGGTGGCGCCGCGCATGCGGCCGCCCTGGCCCGCCCGGGCGCCCTGGCCCGCCTGGCCGCCTTCGTGCGCGACGCGGCCGCGGCCGCGCCCCGGGCCGGCGAGGACGCGCCCCCCGGTGGCGCCCGCCCCCGCGCCCGAGCCCGCCGCCCGCTGGTCCTGATCGGCCCGCGCGGGCCGGACGGGCGGTGCGACATCGTCGCCGTCTGCCCGCCGCCCTCGTCCTCGTCCGCCTCCACCCACCCTCCGCCCAACCCGTTTGGCCGCCTGTTTGCGCGCGCGGCCGGCTCGGCGCACACCCTGCTTGCGCCCGCCCGCTTCGACGCGCCCTGCGTGCGCGTGCCCGCCGACGACCTGGCCCGCTTCATGCGGGAGCTGACCCTGGCGGCGGCGGCGGCGGGGCTGAGTGGCGGAGGTGGTGAGCGGGACGCGCTGGCCCAGCTCTGAGGAATGGAGAGAGACACATGAGAGAGAGAACGAGTTTTTATAAACATCATTTCGGTGGTGGGTGGGTGGGCGGTTTCGGCGAATGCGTCTGCGGATTTCAGTCTGCGCAGCTGGGGTGGGTGGAGAGAGGGGCAGGCGAGGCGTGGGTGCGTGCGTGTCCGTGCGTGTGCAAAAAAACAACGACCCTCCCTTACCAAGGTCGACCGATGGGGTGACTTTGACTCCTTTGTCCCCGCCGGCGCCGTTCCTCTCTCCACGGCGCGCTGTGCCAGCCAGGGAAAGGAAGGGGAGCGGGACTTGGCCCTGCCAGTGTCCCTGGCCCAAGCATGCGGTGTCGATGGCCCTGGGCCGGGGTCGGCCTTGCTCTGGCGTTCCTGTGGGCGTCGTGCTGCGGCGCCGCGGAGTCGGACCTCGCATTGGAGGCGCGCTCGCTGCGCACGGCCGGCGGCCCGCCTCGAGCACCCACCGAGCGCTCGCTCCTCGCCGCGGGCGGCCAGCCTCAGCCTCAACCCCCGCTCCCACCACCCCCGCGCCCCTTCGGCTCCGACCCCCTGCGCGACTACGGCACCCTGGCCCTGACCTTCCTGTTTGGCTGCGCCGCCACCGCGTCCGGCGTGGGCGGCGGCGCCGTGTTCGTGCCCCTCTTCGACGCGGTCCTCGGCCTGGGCGTCAAGCGGGCGGCCGCCCTGTCCCAGGTCGCCATCAGTGCCGGTGCTCTTGCGGGCGTCGCGGTCCTGCTGAGCCGCCGCCACCCGGCCCGCCCGGGCGAGCCGCTCATCGACCTGGAACTGGCCACCATTCTCACCCCTGCTGTTTTACTAGGCGCCTCCTTAGGTGTCCTCTCCATCCTCCTCCTTCCAGCATGGCTCCTCACCGCCCTCCTCCTCATCCTCCTGGCCGCCGTCGCCCTGTCGACCGCTCTGAAGGGGCGCGCCCTGCACCGCCTGGAGACGGAAGCGAAAATGAAGCGATGGGCGGCGGCGGCGCAAAAGGAGGCGGAGGAGGAGGTGGAGGCGGCTTCGCCCCCCCCCGACCACCACCCCTCTACCCCGCCCGCCACGCTGGCGGGTGTGCCGGACGCCAGCCGGTCACCCCCGCACCGCCTCGACTGGGGCGACCGCGCAACTTCGGACGCCTTTGAGGCCGCCCTGAACGCCCTCACCCCGCAATCGCGGCGGGCCTCCCGGGCGCCGCCCGAGGGCGCTGTGGACCCGGCCGCCGCGGTCGCGGCCGCGGTCGCCACGGTCGCGGCCGCGGCGGCCGCCCTGGAGGGGGGTGCAGGCAAGGACGGGAAGGGCGCGGCGGCGGCCGCACCCGCCCACCCGCCGGGCCACCCGCTGCTCACCCGAGCGTCCGCCGCCTCGTTCCTCATCCTGGCGGCCCTGTGGACCGTTTTGACGGGGCTGCAGGCCTGGCGGGCGCGGGCCGCGCAGTGCAGCCCCGCCTGGGCGGGGGCCATCGGCGCCCAGGTCGCCCTGGCAGGGCTGGCCTCGATTGCCCTGGTCGCCCGGGCGGTGCACTGCGCCCGCTGCAAAGGGACGGGCGGGCAGGGTATGGCCACGGCCGCCACGTCCTCATCGGGAGTGTGTGGGCGCCCCCCCTCCCTCCGCACGCCCGGCCGCCTCGCCACCGCCTCCCTCGCCTCTGTGGCCGGCGGCTTCATCGGCGGCCTGCTGGGCCTGGGCGGCGGCATCCTGATCGCGCCCCTGCTCCTGGCCCTGCGCCTGGAGCCGGCCGTTGCGGCCGCGACCTCCACCCTGCTCGTTCTGTTTTCCTCCTCCTCCGCGGCGGTGGCGGCGGCCTCGACACCCGGCGCGCTGTCCGGCCTGTACGTCGCCGCCTTTGCGCCCGTCGCCGCCCTGGCAGGCCTGGCCGGCGTCGTCACGGCCGCCCGCTTCGTCAAAGCCAGTGGGCGGGAGTCGCTGCTGGTGTTCTTACTGGCGGCCGTCGTGGCGGCGGGGGCGGTGCTGACGGCTGCCGTGTCCGGGCCCAAATCGGTGGCCCAGGTGCGGGGTGGGCAGGGCGGGTTCAAGGGGGTGTGCGGGTAGAGTCGTAGGAAAAAGCCCTTTCCTAATTTTTTTTGTTTGCCCTCATGAGCGTGCCCTCCTCAGCTCGGAGCGTGCCCGCATCGGCCACAGCGCACGAACCGGCCCAGGCGGACGAGCACGCGCAAATTCATCCCACACTCTTCCCGCTTCCACCGCCTCCGTTTGGCGCCCACCCGCTGCGAGACTATGGCAGCCTCGGTCTCGCCTTCTTCCTGGGATCCGCCGCCACCGCATCGGGCGTCGGCGGAGGCGCCATGTACGTGCCCCTCTTCGACGCGGTCCTGGGTCTGGGCGTGGAGCGGGCGACCGCACTGTCCCAGGTGTGTATTGCCTGCGGCGCCCTGGCGGGCGTGGCCAGCCTGCTGGCCCGCACCCACCCGGCTGATCCGTCCCGCACGCTCATCGACCTGCCCCTAGCCGCCCTAATGACGCCGGCTGTCCTGCTGGGCGTGTCCACGGGCGTGCTGGCCAACCTCCTGCTGGCGGACTGGTTGCTCAACCTGCTCCTTTTTTTGCTCCTCCTCGCCGTCTCCTTGTCCACCGCCCTGAAGGGCCGCGCCCTGCGCCGCATAGAGACGGCCGCCAAGGCGCGGGTCACGGCGACGGGGGAGGCGGCGACGATGGCGTGTCCGCCTGCGGTGGGCCTCTCCTCCTTCTCGGAGAAGGCGGACTGGGACGACCGCGCGACGTCCGAGGTGTGCGAGGCCACGCTCACCCGCCTGGCCTCGGCGGGCAGCCTGGTGCGGTCGGTCACGCTGCGGCGGGGGGCGTCGGTGTCAGTGAAGGCGGTCTTTGAGGCGGGCCGGCCCGGTCCGGGCGTGGAGGCGCCCAAGGTCACCGCGGCCACGCCGCCCACGCCGCCCACGGCCGGCAGCGGCGCACGCCCATCGCCGCCACCCGTCCCGGGACGACACCCGCTGCTCACCCGCGCCTCCGTCGCCCCGCTCCTCACCCTGGCTGCCCTGTGGGCGGTGCTAACAGGGCTGCAAGACTGGCGGGGCCGGGCCCGCCGGTGCAGCCCGGCCTGGTTCGGCGCGATCGGCGCCCAGGTCGGCCTGGCGGGGCTGACCTCGGCCGCCCTGGTCACCTGGGAGGTGCGCCGCGCGCGGACCAGCGGCGTGTGTGGCGGCAGGTCGCCCGCCCCGCCCAGTTCCTCCGCACCCCACTATACCCCCGCCCGCCTGGCCATCGCCTCCCTCGCCTCCGTGGGCGCGGGCTTCCTGGGCGGGCTGCTGGGCATCGGGGGCGGCATCCTGATCGCCCCCCTGCTTCTGACCCTGCGCCTGCCGCCCCCCGCCGCCGCGGCCACCAGCACCTTGCTCGTCCTATTTTCGTCCTCTTTCGCCGCCGTCGCTGCGGCGGGGACGCCCGGCGCGCTTTCGGGCATGTACGTCGCCGCCTTCGCGCCCGTGGCTGGCCTGGCCGGCCTAGTCGGCGTCCTGACGGCCGCCCGCTTTGTCAAGCGCAGCGTCCGGCAGTCGCTCCTGGTGTTTCTGCTGTCCGCCTACGTCGCAGCGGGGGCGGTGCTGCTGGCGGTGGTGGCGGGCCCGAAAGCGGTGGCCCAGCTGCGTAGCGGGGAGGGCGGGGCGCCGGACGTGTGTGCGTGAGGGTGGTTAGGCAGTGGTGTGTGGGTTCGAACAAAAAGAAAAAAGGCGCGCCAGCCATCCAGCAGGCCATCGCCCATACTCGTGTTTTGTTCCCTCAGCTCCGCCCCGCCCGTCCTCTCCCACCCGCGTGTGTGTGTGCGCGCCCGCGCGTGTGTGTGTGGCCGCCTAGCCAGTCACCATCAGGCCTCCCCTCGCGCCCACCACGGTGGCGCTCGGTCGCCGGAGGCGGGGCGAACCGATGGCGGCGTCGGGCAGCGGTCGGCGCGGCGGCGGCGCCGCGCTCGCGGCCGCCACGCCGCCGGTCGCGGTCGCGGCCGCCATCGCGGCGTCCGCCCGCCAGGCATCCACGTCGTCGCCTGTCGTGCCCGGCAGCCTGTTCGACGACCCGGACCGCCTGTACAAGCTGCTGTTCGCGGGAGGTGCGAGACAAGAACGAGAGAGCAGCGCGCTCCCCCGTCCGCGCTCTCCGTGCGCATCCTCCTCTTGCGTGTGCTCTCTCTCTCACGTCCCCTCACGCACCCCCTCCCTCTCTCTTGTCCTCAACCCAGGCGTGGCAGGCGCCATCTCGCGGACTTTGACCGCCCCTGTGGACCGACTGAAGATGCTACTGCAGGTATGATGGCGAGAGAGAAAATAAATGAGGGAGAGAGCCAGCGGCAGCAGCACCGTTGGCTTGGCGCGCGCCGCCAGGCGTGGACGGCCCCCGAACGCCGCGCTCTGCTTTTGTTTTGTGGCGGGTGTGGTCGCTCATCCTCGGTCCGGGACGCCCCGCCTAGGCCCTGATTGCCTATTACATGATCTCAACTCGGCTCTGGGCGTGCGCGGCCGGCGACCCGGTCCGTCTTTTGGGTCGCCAATGCGGCGGCACGAGCCGCCGCTGCCCGCCGCTGTTGTGTTTCCCCTCCCTCGCCGCCCCGGGTCCCCTCCACTGCCGACGGCCTCCCTCCCCCCCCTCCTCACTCGCACCACCCACCCCGCCTCCCTCACCCTCCACGCCACAGGTCCACGACCACGCGCACGCGATGACCATCCGGGACGGCCTGCGCACCATGGCGGCGGAGGGCACCGTCCGCTCCTGGTTCCGGGGTAACGGCGCCAACGTGCTGAAGATCGCGCCGGAGACCGCCCTGAAACTGGCCTGCAACGATCGCATCAAGCGCCTCGTGGCGGCCGACCCGGGCGCCATCACGCCGGGCGAGCGCTTCATCGCGGGCGCGGCCGCGGGCGCGGTCGCCCAGGGCGCGGTCTACCCGCTCGAACTGGTGCGCACCCGCCTGGCAGTCTCCCCGCCCGGCGCGTACCGGGGCATCGCCGACGCGGCGGCCCAGGTGTGGCGGGTCGAGGGCCCCCGCGCCTTTTACCGGGGCATCGGGCCGTCCCTGGTCGGCATCCTGCCGTACGCGGGCGTCGACATCGCGGTCTTCGAGCTGCTGAAGGACAGGCTGGTGGAGGCCTACCCGGGCGGCCGCCCGCCCGCGGCCGCCATCCTGGCCGCGGGCATGGCCTCCTCGTCCATCGCCCAGTTCGTGTCCTACCCGCTCGCCCTGTGCCGCACCCGGCTGCAAGCCCAGGGCCGGGGCGGGGTGCCGCTGAAGTATGGGAGCGCGCTGGACGTCATGAGGCAGGCGCTGGCGCGGGAGGGGCCGAGGGGGCTGTACAAGGGGCTGCTGCCCAACATGATGAAGGTTGCGCCGGCCGCGGGCATCTCCTGGTTCATTTATGACGAAGTCAAGCGGGCGATGGGCATGGAGTGATTTGGGTTTTGAGGGGAGGGGGTCCGTAGGGGGTCTCTGTAGTCTTTGTTTGTTGGAGGGAGAGAGAGAAGAGGCGAGTCAGGTTGAGCGGGGGAGAGGGCCCGCTCTAGTCTCACTCTCTCTCGGCTCGCGCAGGGGCGACGTCGAAAAAAAACACGAAGTCGCGATGCCTCCACCCCCTCCGCCACCCCGCCCATCCTTCAACCGGGCGGATGCGGGCCTGCTCCAGCGGGGCGCCCTCGCCTCGGCCGCCTCCACCGCGAGCGCACGGCGGGCCGCGTGCACGGCCGCCGCGGCGTGCGTCGCCGCGTACGCCGCCAATGCGCCCGCCTCGGCGACAGGCGCCGCCCTGGCGGCCGCCCTGGCGGCCGCCGTGGGCGCGTCTGGCCAGGCGACGGGCGTGGAGTTCATGTTGACGTCGGCTTTGCGGTTGGTGTTGGCGTCGGCGGCCGCCCGCCTGGCCCTGGCGGCCGCGGGCGAGGCCCTGCGTTTCCCTGCAGCCGCGGCCGCGCGGGCGGGCGTGGCCGTGCCTGCGCGGCTGGCCGCCCTGCTGGGCCTGCCGCCGCCGCCGACCAAGGCCAAGGCGGCGGACGCGCAGCCGGCACAGGCCCCCGTCGCGGTCGCCAAACCTCCTCGCTTCGACCTGGGCCCGCCCCTGCGGGGAGTGGCCCCCCTGCCGGCCGCCACTGCGGCCACGCCTGGTGGCGGCAGCGGCGGCGGCCCCTCCGCGTCCACGCCCCTTCTGCTCTCACCCTCCCCCGCCGGCCTGCTGATCGCCACGCCGGAAGCGCTGCGGCCTTATCTAGCTGCTTTCTCGGCCGACCCGGACGCGGCGGCAGCGGCGGCGGCGGCGGCGGACGCGGCCGCGGTTGCCGCCGCCGCAGCAGCAGCAGCAGCAGCCCTGACCCCGCCTTACACGGGCTCGCCCTCGCCCGGCGGGGGGCCGCCCCCGCCCGCCCTGGGCGGGCACGGCGCGCTGGCGCCCACCTATCGGCCCTCCCTGTCCTCGTAGCGCGGCCTGGGCGGGGGCGGTGGCCCCTCCTTCAGCCCCACTCCCGGGTTTGGGGGCGGGGGCGCCGGTGCCGGCCCCTCGCCCTCGCCCCTGGGCGGCGGCGCCCAGGGCGGCGGCGCCGCCGGCGGCCTCCCCTCCTGGACGGGCTTCGCCGTGGGAGGTGGGCCTAGCGTCGCGGGCGGCGACCCGTACGCCCCCTCCCCCTCGCCCGGCGGCGGCCCCCCGGGCGCGCCCGGCGACCGGCACCAGCCCTCCCACCCGGCCGCCGTGGCGGCCGCCGCCGCGGCGCTGGGCCTGGCGGGAGGGCGCCGGGCGGCCCTGGACGCGGGCGTGGAGGCCCTGCGCGAGTGGCTGGCGACGGCCGTGCTGGGCCCGCTGGCGGCCGCGCTCGCGTCCGCGGCGGCCGACGTCGCGGCCACCGCCGCGGCCGCGGGCCTGGCCGGCGTGTCGCTGACGCCCCTCACCTCCCCGGGCCCCTCCTCCGACGACGACCGGGCGTCGGCTGGCGCGCTCGCCTCCCGCCTGGCCGCCCGCGCGGCCGAGGTGTGCGGCCCGGGCGGCTTCCACCCGGCGTCGCCAGGGCTGCCCCCAGGCCTGGCCCTCCTCATGGCGGCCGCCGTGCGCTACGCCCGCCTGGCCGACCTCTGCTCCGGGGCCTGGCCGGCGGGGCTGCTCCCGCCCTGCCCGGCCTGGTACGTGCCACGGCGGGTGGCGGAGCTGGCGGCCGGGCCCTGCGTGGGCGCCTTCGCCTGGGCGGGCGGCGGGGCCGTGCCCGTGGACGGAGGAGGAGGAGGGGGGGGAGGCGGCGGCGGCGGCGGCGGCAGTGGCGGCCAGCCCGGAGGGCGCCAGGGCCCGCCCCTGCAGCCCTGGACGCCCGAGCTGCCCACCGACTCGGCCCTCCTCTTCCACATCCTGGCCGCCTTCCTGGCCCACCCGGGGTGGGACTTTGGGTTCACCCTGGCGGGCCCGCCGGGGGGGGGCACCTCCTCCGCAGCGGCGGCGGCGGCCGCCGCGGCCGCGGGCGGCGGCCCCGCCCTCTACGTCGGCGGCACGCTCCCCTCCCGCCCCGCCCGGACCTACCACGCCCTGCTGGCCAGCCGCCCCGGCGCGCCGCCCGGGCCGGGCGGGGCAGCCCTGGTCGGCCTGGGCCTGGGCACGCCCACGCCCGCCTTCGCCCTGGTACTGGGCGGGCGGCGGGCCGGGGACGGGCGCCCCTTGCGCGGCGGCGGTGGCGGCGGCGGCGGTGGCGACTCGCCCCGGGCGGGCACGGCCAGCCCGGACGCGGGTGGTGGCGGCGCCTCCCGCCCGCCGGCCCCGCCGCCCCCGCCCCCGCCCCCCATCACCGTGGGCGGCCCCTCCGGCCTGCTCACCACGCTGCTCCTCTTCCTCGCGGCCGCCCGGGCGGATGCGGAGGCGCTGCACCAGCCGGCGCCCGGTGCTGACCCGGCTGCTGCCACCGCCCCTCGCCCCGTCGGCACCGTGGGCGGCCGCTCCCTGGACGCGCTGGGCGTGGGGCCCGCCCTGGACGCGGCTCAGGGGCGGCGGGCCGACGTGGGGGTGGACGGGGCCGGCGCCGGCGGCTTGTTTGCCCGGTGGCGCGCGTTTTGAGGGAGGTGGGTGCGTGTGTGATGACCGCGACCCGTGTCCCCGCCACCAGTGCAGTGCGGTCTCTCGCAGTGCGCGCGGTGGGCGTGCGCGTGATCCTTCGTTCTCACACCCATCGCAACACGACACAACCCCCTGTCCGTCTCTCCTACCACCCCCCCCCCCCCCCCCCCCCCCCCCCAACCCCCCCCCCCCCCCACCCCCCCCCTCTCTCCCCCCCCCCCCCCCCCTCCCACCCCCCCCCCAAACCCACCACCCCCCCAACAGCCCCGCCCCCC
>Ga0114918_10003651_pt1 | contig 13520 bp, 9 predicted proteins | sample LantaG_FD_87015 | JGI IMG/M metagenome (GOLD analysis project Ga0114918, IMG submission 87015) | Deep subsurface microbial communities from Baltic Sea to uncover new lineages of life (NeLLi) - Landsort_02402 metaG | ecosystem: Environmental > Aquatic > Marine > Oceanic > Sediment | place: Baltic...
CCTTCATCATCATCATCTCTCCCGCCCCCTCCGCTCTCTCCACACAGACCCCACCAACTTTGACAAGGTCGTCAACGGCCGCAAGCTCGCCCTCGTCGAGCTGTACGCGCCCTGGTGCGGTCACTGCAAGACGCTGACGCCGGAGATAAAAAAGCTGGCGTCCGCCGTCGCGGCCGACCCGGCCCTGGCCGCCCGGGTGACCATCGCCAAGGTGAACGCGGACGAGCACCGGACCCTGGGCGAGCGCCTGGAGGTGCGGGGCTTCCCCACGCTTAAGATGTTCAAGCGCGGGGAGGCGCCGACTGCGGCGTCCGAAAGCTACAGCGGGCCGCGGACGGCGGATGCCATGCTGGCGGCCATTAAAACCGCCCTGGACGCGGACGCCGGCTGGGCGCGCGTGCCGGACCTGGACGCCCTGGCGGCGGCCGTGGCGACCGCGGCCGGCGATGACATGGCGGGCACCGTGGCGGCTCTCACTGAAGCCGCCGCCAAGCTCAAGGGCGACGCGGTGGAGGCAGGGGCGCTGTACGTCAAGGCAGCCGAGAAAGCGGCCACCAAGGGCGTGGCCTACTTTGCGGCCGAGCACGCCCGCCTGGAGGGCCTGCTGGGCTCCGTGTCGGCGGCCAAGGCGGGCGAGCTGGCGCGCAAGATGAGCGTGCTGACCGCGTTCATGGGTGAGGGCGGGGCGGACGCGGCGGCGACGGCGTGAGAGGAGAGGAGAGAGATGAAAGCGGTCTGTGTGATAGAGTCACGCAGGTGCTCACACTCGCCGGCACCCGCCGACGACACGGGGGCGGCGAAGGCCATCCGAGCGCGCCTCCTTTTTATCACACACGCACACGCCCCGCACCTGTCTCTCTCCACAGGCATCACAGGCATCACATTCCACTCCCTCACACACGTCCAGCGCCCCACCCACCGCTGACGGCTCTTTCCCGTCACTCCATCAGTCCCCCGCCCACATCCGCGCCCTATCCTCCGCCTCAACCGGGGAAGCTGACCGGAGAAGCTGCCTCATGCTCGCCAATCGCATGGCCCGCGAGCTGAAAATGCTGGCCACCGACCCGCCGCCGGGGGTGGCGGCCTGGCCAGTGGGCGACTCGGTGACGGAGCTGAAGGCGCAAGTGCGGGTGAGTTGGGAGGGGGGAGCGCACATGCGGCAAACGTGCGCCCGTGGGGGCGGGGGGCATTCAGCACGCCGCCTTTACCGTGGGCGCGTGACCAGTTACCGTGTGTATCAGGGCGGACGAAAAAAACCAGCCTCCGAGGCGCTCCCAGGCCGCGAAAATGTGCGGGCGAGTGCCAGCGCATGCTGTTCTCATTTTTTTCGCGCTCTCTCGCTCTCAACCTCCTCTCGTCGGTCTCCGTCCATCCCCCGTCCATCCCCCTCACTCACCCTCACATCCCTTCAGGGCCCCCACGGCACCGTCTATGAGCGGGGCGTCTTCACCCTGGCCATCACCATCCCGCCGCGCTACCCCCTGGAGCCGCCTGCCGTCTCCTTCACCACGCCCATCCACCACCCCAACATCGACGTGGCCGGCCGCATCTGCCTGGACACGCTGGCCCTGCCGCCGAAAGGCGCCTGGCGGCCCGCCCTCAACCTGTCGGGCGTGCTGGCCTCCATCCGTGCCCTGCTGGCGTCCCCCAACGGGGACGACGGCCTGGTGGCCGAGGTCGCTCACCAGTTCCGGCACGACCGGGCGGGGTTTGACGCGGCTGCGCGCGCGTGGACGGCCCGGCACGCGGTGGCGGGCTGGGGTGGGGCCGGGGTGGGGGTGGCGCCTGGTGCTGCTGGTGTTGGTGAGGAGGAGGAGAAGGAGGCGGGCCAGGCGGCCGCGGCGGGCCCGGCCTCCGCTCCACCCCAGCCGGCTGGTGGTGAGGAAAATGCGGCGCCCGCTCCTGCTCCCTCCGCCGGCAAGGCCGACCCGCACCCACCTCAGCCCCGCCCATCCCGCCTGCAGCTGGGCGGGACCAAGCGGCCGCTGCCGGACCAGGAGTGATGGAAGAGTATGCTCTTGTAGGAGTGGAGCCCTACATCAATTTTTCTATAAAAAAACCTGTGCCTGTCTCCAACCAACACCGCCGTCTCCCTTCATACCTCGATCAACTCTCCTGCCCGGGAGCACAGCGGGCAGTCCACTTGCCCACTGCCGGAGCACCCCTTGCAGGCCGCCCCGACTCGTGCCCCCACTCCTCGCGGCCGCCGCTGCTTGCCACCCCTCTCCTCCGCGTCCTCCGCCCGGCGGGACACGATGTCCGCGACCGTCACCCAGCCCGGCGTCCAGCGGGTTCGGTCCTTCAGGGCGCGGGCCTCGATCCAGAGGCGGATGGAGGGGTCGCAGGCGGACACCATGAGCACAAACCAGGCCTTTGAAGAGGAAGACGAGGAAGGTGGGGGCGCCTCCTCCTCCTCCTCCTCACCCCTGCTCTCCACCACCACCTTGGCTGCCCGCCGCTTGTCGGCCGCCCGGAAGTGCGTCCGCCCGAGGGTGCGCTCCGCCGCCGTCCAGGTGGTGCCCACGATCTTGTTCATGATGACCGGGTTGGTGGCCCGGTAGCCTCCCGGCGGCAGGACGCCGGAGCCGGCGCAGGAGGGGCAGGCGATGCGGGCGGTGCCTGTGGATGGAAGGGAGGAGGAGGTTGAGCGAGCGGCCATGCGCGCGCCTGTTTTTTTCCCGTCCGCTCCTCGTCTCTCCTCCTTACCTGAGCAGCACCGGCACACACGCTTCTCCGCGGGCGGTGCATACGCGCGTGGGAGGGGGTCGTCCCCGCCCCCGGTCGACAGGGAGCGGAGCAGGTCCGCGTCCGAGACGAGGCGGGGCAGGGCAGCGCGAATTGGCGTCGCCTCCGCCTCCTCTAGTGGGGCATCTCCTGGCCGGCCCGACGTACTGGGCGCGGGCGCGGCGCGGCGGAGGTGCGGCGCAGGCCTTGCAGGCCCGGTCTGGGAGGCCAGGGACCTGCCGGGCGGCCTGACGGCCTGCATTTTTGGGGCGTGGCTAGGAGAAGCGGAAAATGAGGAGCCGCTCTCACCTCTTTCTCTCTTCTCAACACCCGGGCTCATAACATACGCGGCCTCTCCTCTCTCTCCCTTTTTTTTTCTCTCTCTCTCTCTGCACGGGGGGACGCAGCAAGCGCCGCCCCCTGCCAGGATGAACCCGGGAGGATGTGTGTTGCCGTGCAAGCAAGTGGGAAGGGGGATGGGGGATGGAGAACAGACCAAAGATGGACATATAAAGGACAAGCAAAGCAAGAAAAAAGCAATGGGGATGGCGGGTTAGGGGGGGATGGCTAGGTAAAGGGAGGGGGAGGGGAAGGAGGGCGCACGCACGTTCGAGCGTGAACCTCGGCGTGCGAACCACGCCCCCAGAAAATAAGGGGGTTGGGGGGATATGATGGGGGTGGGGGTGGAATGATGTGTTTGTGTGTGGGGGGATGATGGGGTCTTCACACCTCGCCTGAAGGGGCCCGCCCGGAGTTGGCCCGGCGAATGGCCTCCTCGTACGTCGTGGCGGGGCCGTTGTTGGGCGCGGTGGGCGTGTCCGCCGGCACGGCGGGCGCTGCCACCGCGGGCGCGGCGTTCGCGGCCTTGCGGCCGGACTTTGCTTTGGCGACGGCCGGCATGGGAGCGGCCGCCGCCGCTCCCGCGGGCGCAGCGTCCGCACCTTTCCGCACGCTCGCGCCCCGCCCAAACCGGGCGGGCGACCGGCGGGTCTCCGCCCGCAGGGTGTGCTGCTTGGCCGCCACCGCCTCACGGGCCGCCTCCTCCGCCACCATGTCCTCCACGGGGGGGGGGGGCTTGGTGCCGGCCAGGTAGGACGCCACCGCGGCCGCCTCCTCGCGCAGGGGGGCCAGGTCGGACCCATCGAAGCGCATCGCGGGCGACAGGTAGGGCGACGCCGCCGCCGCCGCCTTGCCCGCGGAGGCGCCGTTGACAGGCAGGGCCTCACCGCCGCTTCCGCCGGTCGAGGCCGAGTCGGCCGCGTCCATGTCCACCGCCGCCCGCAGGCTCATGGACGCGAGCGGGCGGCGGAAGACGTCCAGGCAGGCCGCGCGAGCGATGAGGGTGAGCGGGATGAGGAGGAGGGCGACCACCGCGGGCCCGCCCGCCTTCTTGACGAACAGGTAGCCCGCCATGACGATCTGCATCAGCACCAGGCCGGTGACGACTTTGAGGAGAGAGAGAAGGCAGGGAGAGGGTGTGAGAGGCGCGGGTGTGTTGGCAGAGAGAGAGAAGGTGCGCGCCCTGCTGCGCACCCCTGCTGCGCCTCTCCTCTGTTCCTCTCCATTTCTCTCTCTCTCTCTCTCTCCCCATCCATCTCTCACCGTGGTTGAAGACGGCCAGCCACATCTGGCCGCCCGTCTGGTAGGTCGGCCGCGCCACGTACAGGACGCGGTACTTGTTGAAGAAGCCGACGATGAGGAAGTAGAGGAGGCACACCGGCGGCAGGATGGGGTTGATGGCGCAGAAGACCAGGCCGAGGAGGATGACCATGGTCATTTGCGGGATGTCCACGCCGTACTTGAAGACCTGTTCCGACCAGGTGCGGGCCTTGGCGCGCTCCGTGGAGGCGAGGCTGGTTTTGATGCCGTAAATGACAAAGGGGATGATGCGGAGGTGCTTGAAGGCGGGCGCGAAGAGGGCCTTGATGGCGATGTAGGACAGGAAAAAGGTGGACGCGGATGGCGCGCCCGTGCCGATCGCCTTCAGGCCTTGCATGGGATCCTGGGCCCACACCTTGGCCTTGTCGAAGAAGGAGCCCGCCACAAAGGTGCCGAAGAACACAATAAACACCTGGAAGATGAAGAACTTGGTGACGACGCCCCGGTCCAGGTCGCCCTCCGTACGCATGCCCTGGAACCGGCACATGAGGCGGATGATGGGCGGCATGAGGGCGATGAAGATGATGAGGGCGAGGGAGGGCAGAATGCCGACGATGATCCCGGACAGGAAGGGCGCGTTCAGGACAGTCGCCATGCCGGGCACGCGGGACAGGGAGCCGGGGGTCAGCAGGGACTGGACCTTCCCCACGGGAATCATGAACAGCAGGCACAGCGCGAAAAAGGCGACCCACGTCACCCAGAACCGGATGCGCTGCTCCCACGCCCGCTGACGCAGGGCGGGCCAGATGACGGAGCGGGGCTCCGGCGCGGCCTGCGTGGCCCAGGCGGACGTGTCGTGGTGCTGCTGCACCTCCGTCGCCAGCACCTGCGACCGCCGCGTCTTGAAGGTGACAAAGGCGGCCGGGTTGGGGTCGGCCACCGCGGCGGCCTGGCCTTCCTTGATCACGCCCGCCAGGTGGGCCATGCGCGCCAGGCCCAGGTCGACCGCGTCGAGGCGGGCCGCCTTGTCCTTGCCGTACGTCTCCGCGCCCCAGGCTCCGTACACGGGCCGGCCCACCAGGTTGACCGCCTTCACCTCCTTGCGCTTGATTTTCGCTAGGTCGGCCGCCCGCCCGCCCGCGCGCCGGGCTTTCGCAGTGTACACGTCCAGCAGGTGCGTGACGCCGGCCTTGACCCGCTCATACTCGGCCAGGGCGCCATCCAGGGGGCCGGCAGTGTTGTAGACGGCCTGGACGTCCGCCACCTCGCCCGGGTACAGCTCCTCAAACTCGGCCGCCACCATTTGTGTCGCGGTCGCGCCGTCGCCCAGGCGGCGGGCGGCTTTCGCCCAGGGGTCCGTCTCCACGCCGCCGCCGGCCGCGGGGGGCGGGCCCGGGGGCTGGAACGGCCCCGCTTCGTTGGCGGCGGCTTTGGACCGGGGCGACAGGGCGCCCTTGAGCGCGCCCGCCCCCGCGTCCGCGCCCTTACGCACCGCCGTGCGCGCGCCCGTGGGCAGGACACGCAGGAGCGTCCGGTCCAGCGCGTCGCCCGCCGTCCCGCCCCGCACGCCGGGCACGTCCGTCACCAGCACGGTGTGCGTGTCCGCGCCCGGCTGAGCCGTGGACAGGTAGCGCAGGCGCAGGCGGACGGCGTCCCGCGAGAAGGCTGCCAGTGTCCACAGTGTGTAGGCCGTCACCGCCGCGGCCGTCAGGGCGTGCACCCACAGCGTCTTGGACCGGTCGCCCACGTTGGCCATGGTCGCCTTGTCGATATCTTGGAGGACGAAGGACGTCTCCGCGGACGCAGCATCGTACCGCCACCCGTACCGCGCGTACTCGGGCCCCAGTTCGGTCGCGGGGTCCGGCGGGATGGGAATGCCGTCAGCATACTTCCACCACTTCAGCCCGGGAGGCGGCTGGGGCAGGTCGACGTCCTCCACATAAAATTCGGGCGTGGGCACGGCCTTCGTGTTGGAGCCCTTCTTCTTCTTGGACTCCGTCGCGTTGACGGGCGGCACCCAGTACAGATATTTCGTGTACGCCGGGTCTGCCCGCCGCTTGGCGACCGCCTCTAAATCCCGCCCCGCCAGGTTGGTGGTCAGGCAGGTGACCAAGCACCAGAGCGAGATGGCGGTGAACAGGCGCCGCCCTAGGGAGGACACCTTGAGGAAGACCAGCGCGTCCACGCCGCCCGTGGCGATGACCTCGTCCTCGTCCCGGCGAGCCAGGTCGGGCCCCCAGCCCAGGAAGGAGGATTGCAGGCGGGAGGGGCGGCCAAAGGGCGCCAGCTGCTCTTTGGTCAGGTACTCCTTGGGCGCGTAGAACTTGCGGGCCCAGGTGCGGGTGCGGAAGGCGCAGAAGATCAGGGTCAGGGCGGCGCCAATGACGCCGTTGATGAGCTGTTGATGGAGGAGGAGAGAGGGAGGGAGAGAGAAGAGCGGGTGGGTGGTGATGCGGAGGCGACGCGAGGTGGCAGCGGCGGGGGCGCTCTAGCCCGGCACTCGAGCCTCGCCCACGCGGGCGGGGCGCACTGAATTGCGGCTCCCGCCACCCAGACGTGACGTTATACGCTAGGCCGGGCCTGGATCGGGCGATACAGGAAGGCATGCGGGTCGGCGGGCGGTCGGCGGGGCGCATTGCCCGGGGACATGTGCGCCGCAACCCCCCCAAGCGCCAGCCTTTTGTTTGCTGCCCGCCCCTCCGCCGCCCGCGCCGCCCCCCCCCCCCTTTCTCCCCGGCCCAACACCAACTCCCCAGCGCCCCCCCAAAGTCCTTCCCCCACACGCTCCTGGGGGCGTGGTGGTGGGGCGGTGGCCGGCCACGGGCGCACTAGGCAGGGGAGAGGGAAAACCCAGTGGGTCGCCGAAAAAAGCGCAGCCTGTGTGCACACGCGGGCTTTGGCTGAGGAAACAACCTCTGGGCCGCGTGTCGGGGGTGTCCACTCCCGGGGGGGGACCCTGGGCACGCCCAGGGAGAGGGAGGGAGGGGATGGGCGAGGGGAGAGAGGGGGGGATGTGTGCGAAAGAAGCGGATGTGTGCGAAAGAAGCGGATGTGTGCCGCAGCGGTCACGGGGTCGGGCCCAAAAAAAAGCGAAGAAAAGCAAAAGCAATCGGCCTCACCCGTCACGTGACTTACTCCGTTCCTAACTCCAGCACACCACAGCGTACACGTTCCGCCACAAGATGGACCCGCACTCCCCTCGCCGCTCGTCCTTCGACGTGCCAGCCTCTACCGCGTCTGAAGATCCGGAGGCCCAGGCGGCGCCGGTCGAGCAGCCTGCCATCATCATCGCGCCACCCAAGGCCAAGGTGAGGGCACGCGGGGCCCTGCGATCGCCCTGAAAAGGGGAGGGGAATGCTTCGCCATGGGCTGCATTTCACGTGAGGGGGGAGTGAGGGTCGGTGCGGGAGGGCGGCGCGGGCGCACAGTGAGGGCGAGAGGCCAGGACGCGCCCTTGGTCGCTCGCGCCGCCGCCCTCGCGGCGGGCGTCGACCTCGACCCCTCACACTTTTCCCTCGCACACCCACGCCCTGACGCCCCTCCACCCACCCACACCCAGTCCCGCAAGGCCAAGCCCGGCGCCCCTCCCACCCCCCACGCCGCCGTCGGTGCCAACAACCACCATCACGGCCTGGGCCGCGACTCGATGGCCTCCACCTGGGCGGGCTCCCAGGACGGCTCCCTGGCCGGCGGGGGCGGCCAGCGCCCGGGCTCCCGGTCCGACACCACCCTGGGCGGGGGCGCGGGCTGGGACGGCGGCCGCGGCCTGGCCCGCCAATCCTCCGTCGCCCGCCAGCCCCTCGCCTCCGGCGAGGGGGTGTCCCGCAAGCGCGACTGGGGCGGTGGGCGGGCGGGCTCCGGCGTCCACCAGACCGGCTGGTTTGGGCGGGGCGGGCGGGCGCCGACCTTGGACGACTCGGCCAGTGGGGGGCCACCCCTGCCGCCCCACATCATCCTGCCCAATGAGCGGGGGTACCGTGAGTGTCTTTGGAGGGAGGGAGGGGAAGAGAGAAGAGAGACAAAAGAGACAAAAAAAAGAGGGGGCCCGCGCGCTTTTCACCCCGCCCCTCCCTCGATCTCCACCCCTTGTCCCTCACACCCTATCGCGCTCGCTCCCCTAGTCTACTGGTTCCTGCTCACCCTCCTGGCCGCCTTGTGGACGGGCATCATCGACCCGTACGTCGTCGCCTTCTCCGCCAGCCCGGGCCTCTACCCGTACACGGACGCCCAGGCCTGGATAAGTTACGCCATCACCGCCGTCTTTTGTGCGGACGTCGCGGTCCGCTTCCGCCTGGCGTACGTGGATGAGGCGACGGGGGACCTGGTCACGCGCGGCCCGGCCATCGCCCGCCACTACGCGCGCGGCATGCTGGCAGTCGACCTGCTGGCCGCCATCCCCTTCGACTGGATCGTGCTCGCCTTCGTGTCCCCCACCGGCCAGGACTCCCCCGCCGCACGCTACCTGACACTCCTGGGCCTGCTGCGCCTGCTGCGCCTGTACCGCGTCCGCCTCGCCCTGGTCGCCGCGGAGGCCAACCTGGCCATCTCCCTGCTGGGCTCCACCATCGTCCGCAACCTGGCCTTCGTCTTCTACCTGGCGCACTGGGCGGCGTGCGGCTTTTACTTTTGCGCCCGCATGGCCGGCTTCAGCCCCGCCACCTGGGTCGGGCGCGGTGCGGGCGGGCTGGTGGGGGCGTCGACGTCGGACCGCTATGTGAGTTTTGGATTGATGGGGATGGAAGGCGGGCATATGAGCGGCTACCCGCAACCAGGGCGCCAGGCCCGCCGTCGGAGGTGGACAACGGGTGCTGGCTTTTGCCGCAACAAAAAAACTCACCCGCCCACTCCCATTTTCACACAGCTGGCCTCCCTGTACTGGGCGGTGACTGTGTTCACGACGACCGGCTTCGGCGACCTGGTGGCCGTCTCCCGGGCGGAGACAGTGTGGACCATCCTCTACATGCTGAGCGCGCTGGTGCTGGGGACGTATGTGAGTTTTGTGGGGGCGCGGAAGAGAGAGGGGAGAGGGGAAAGCGCGCGAGGCGCGGGCAGGTTGAGGATGGACGCTCTCTCTCTCTCTCTCCCTCTTTTCTCACCTCCCCCTCTCCTCCCCCTCTACTCTCTCTCCTCCCTCAAACAGATCGTGGGCACCACCACCCTGCTCCTCATCAAGGGCGACGAAGCCAAGGGGCGGTACCGGGACCAGGCATCCGCCCTGAAAGCCTACTCGCACCTCAACGGCCTCCCGCCCCCCCTCGAACTCGCCATGTACGAGCACCTCCGCCTGGCCCATGCCAACGCGGACATCGCGGACGAGGTGGTCCTGGGCTCCTTGCCCGCCACCCTGCGGCGCCGGGCCCTGCGCCACCTGTACGCGGCGCCCCTGAAGACATGCTACCTCTTCTCGGGAGGCCGCCAGCGGTTCTTGGACGCCCTCCTGTCCGCGTCGGAAGTCGAGCTGCTCATGGCGGGCGTGGACGTCATCTCGGACGGCGACCACGTGCCCGACCTCATGGTCTGCGTGTCCGGCACGCTGGAGCTGACCCTGCCGGGGCTGGCGGAGGGTGGTGAGGACCTGCCGCTCATGGGCGCGGGCGCCGGGGCCCGGTCCGTGGCGGCGGCGTCCGGCCCGGACCCCAACAGGTCTGTCCGCCTGGGCGTGCGCCGCCACCTGGGCGCGGGTGACCCGGTCGGCGAGATCTCCTTCTTCACGGACGTGCCCCACTGCGGCACCGCCCGCACCGCCTCCGTGGCCCGCCTGCTCGTCATTCTCCGCGTCGCCTGGGACCGCATCTCCGCCGACTTCCCGCTCGGCACGCGCACCGTCCTGGACAACCTGCGTAGCCGGGCCCAGGAGATGGTGGACGGCGAGTTCCGGGGCGCGGCGGGGCGGGCCCTGCTGGCGGCCGCGCCGCCCGGCATAGCCCACGCGCAGGCGTCGGCCGAGGCCGGGCGGGGCGTGGGTGGCGGTCGGGGCGGTGGGGCCGGGGCTGGGCGGGGCGCGGCCGCGGCCGCCGCCACCGCCGCCGCGTCGGGCGGCACCTCCATGTCCGCCCTCCAGGAGCGGGTCCTGTCTGACCTCCTGCGCGTGCAAGCGCTGGCCGCGACGGTGCTGGCCAAGTCGGACGAGCGGCGGACGCAGGCCTTCCTGGGCGCGGCGTCGCGCGGGGACCTGACCACCGTGCGCGTCATGCTCCAGCAGCGGTTTGAGGTCGACAGCGTGGACTACGACGGGCGGTGTGCGCTGAGTTTGGCGGCGGCCAAGGTATGGAGAGAGAGAGGTAGAGTCGGGGCGCACCCGCGCTGCGCGCGCACCCGCTCCAAAAACTTCTCTCTCTTCACTCTCTCCTCTTCCCCCTCTCTCCACCCGTCCACAGAACCACGTCGACATCGTGGAGCTGCTCCTGGCCTCCCAGGCCAACCCCAACCTGGTGGACAACCTGAACTCCTCGCCCCTCATGGAGGCCTCCAAGGCGGGGTCGGACCGGGCCATCCGCGCGCTCGTCCAGGGCGGCGCCACCTGGCACATGAGCACCATCGACACGGCGGCCGCCCTGTGCACGACCGTGTTTGAGGCCAACCTGCCCCTGCTGAGGCGGTACCTGGCAGCGGGCGCGCGGGCGGACGCGGGCGACTACGACGCGCGGTGAGTTGACGTGGAGAAGAAGCGTGTCGGCGGCCGGCCGGGCACCAAGGTGCGCGTGCGCGCAGGGGGGCGGCGGGTGCTTTTCTTTCTTGTTTCTTTATCTCTCACGTCTCCCCATTCTCCATTCACAGCACCGCCCTCCACATCGCGGCCTGCGAGAACGCGCTGCCCGCCGTCAAGCTGCTGGTGGAGGGCGGCGCCGACATCGACGCGGTCGACCGGTTTGGGTCGCAGCCCCTGGACGAGGCGGTGCGGGTGGGCGCGACCGCGGTGGCCGCCTTCCTCACCGACCTTGGCGCGGGGACGGCCAAGGCGGAGGAGCGGACCGCTCAATTCCTCAACGCCTGCTCCGTGGGCGACACCGACCTCATCCGGTTCATGCTGGCCAATGGCCAGCCGCCGGGGTCGGCGGACTACGATGCCCGGTCCGGCCTCATGCTGGCCGTCGGGGGCGGCCACTTCTCGGCCGTCACAACCCTGCTGGGCGCTGGCGCGCCGCCCGACGCGGCCGACGCCTTCGGCGGGTCCGCCCTGACAGAGGCCATCAAGCTGCGCCGCCGGGACATGGTGGACCTGCTCGTCTCCGCGGGCGCCCGCCTGGCGTGGCCGACCGAGCGGGCGGCGGGGACGCTGTGCCAGGCTGCGGCCGAGGGGGATGCCGCCCTCATCGCCATGTACGCGGCCGCGGGGCTGGCCGTCAACGCGGGCGACTACGATTCGCGCCGGGCGTCCCACATCGCGGCCGCGGACGGGTCGGCGGGGGCTCTGACTGCCCTGCTGGGGGCGGGCGCGGACATCAATGCCACCGACCGGTGGGGCGCGACCGCCATGCTGGAGGCCGTCAAGGCCGTGGCGGCGGGCAAAGCGGAGGCCGGGCTGATCGACACAGTGGCCGCCGCGGGCGGGCGCCTAGGCATGGCGGAGAACGAGCTGTCGGGCGTCCTGTGCTCGGCCGTCCATGCTGGTAACGGCGCCCTGCTGGCCCTGTACCTGCGGGCGGGCGCCGACCCGTCGGCCGCGGACTACGACAGGCGCACGCCCCTCCACATCGCGGCCGCGGAGGGCGCGCTGGAGGCTGTCCAGGCCCTGGTTGCTGCGGGAGCGGACACACGCGCGGCGGACAGGTGGGGGCACATCCCGCTGGACGAGGCCCGCCGCGAGAAGCGGGGCCCCGTCATCGACTTCCTCACCACCCAGGCGGGTGGCAGCGGGCGGCGCTGAGCTCTTGCCGCGCCCGCATGCCCTGTTTTTCATGAGACGGAGAGAGAGAGAGAGAGAGGGGAGTGGCATCCATCCTCTCTCTCTCTCTCCCCCCCTCTCTCCCCCTCTCCATCTGTTTTCCTCGACCTTTCCCCCTGTTCTGCATCGGCGTGGCCCTCATCCTGCCGCGACGCGCCCACCCCGAGCGCGGCTTCCATTCACCTTACAGCAAGCAAGGCATGCGCTGTTCTCCCTACTCTCCCCGAGATACTGCGACCGTGCCCTCCCCCCTTTTTCATATTTTCTGATTCACATCTGTGCAAACTCCGACCCTGTCTCATGCCTGCCTGATGTCCCCCCAATAGCCCTTTAGGCGCCCGTGACCGCGCACCGCTCCCCTTTTCCTTTTGCTTTTGTTGGGCTGCGTGCCGCTCTGTGTGTGTGTGTGTGCTGTGTATACCAAGCGCCCCTCTTTAGACCGCACCACCAAAGTAAACGTCCACGCAGCAGCCGTCCTCCATGTCCGCGCCCGCGGGCGTGTCGGTCGAGGTAAGGGGGTCGCCGTCGAACAGAAAGGTGGGCGCCGCGTCGCCGGCCGCCATCCAGCCGGCCTGCACCGCCTTGGCGGTGAAGGCCGCAAACATGGCGGCCAGCGTGTCGGTCGGGCGCAGGCGGGCCGACACCTCCCGCTTGTCGGAGGCGAGCAGGCGGAGGGTGATGGTGGCGGGCGTCGGCTGCGCGCTGCCGCCGCCCGGCGCGCGGCGCGGGCGGGCCGGGCGGGCGCTCTTCACCCCGACGACCTCTTGCACCTCGTCACCGCCATCCTCATCGTTGTCATCGTCGTCGTCGTCGTCGTTCATGGCGGCGGCCGTCGCGGCGGCCGCCGCCGCCATGGCGGCGTCGATGCGGGACCGCTTGGCCGCGACCGCCCGGGCGGCCGCGGTCACGGCTGCGGCGCCGCCCCGGTCGCGCGGCGGCGGGCGGCCGCCACCGCGGGCGGGCTCGTCGTCACCGTCCAAGACACTGACGGTCTCCGGCTCGGGTGGAGGGCAGCCGGAGGGGCCCGCGGCCGCTTGGGCGTCGTCGCTGTCTGTGTCGGACTCGTCGTCGCTGTCCGTGTCGGACTCGTCGTCGCCGTCCTCCTCCGTGCTGGCGAGGCCGGGCTGCGGGAAGAGGAAAAAAAATGGAAAAATGGGGATGATGCGGGGTTGCCAGGAGAGAGAGAAAACGGCTGTGGCGTTGGCTCACTCTCTCTCCCACCAAAAGAAAAAAACTCACGCTCAGGATGCCGGCCTTCGCAGTGTACCGCTTGCCCCGGCCGCGGCCGGCGGAGTCTGAAAGGAAGAGAAGG
>Ga0114918_10003652_pt1 | contig 13520 bp, 16 predicted proteins | sample LantaG_FD_87015 | JGI IMG/M metagenome (GOLD analysis project Ga0114918, IMG submission 87015) | Deep subsurface microbial communities from Baltic Sea to uncover new lineages of life (NeLLi) - Landsort_02402 metaG | ecosystem: Environmental > Aquatic > Marine > Oceanic > Sediment | place...
CTGTAAATGTTTCTGGGAGCTGTTCACATAGGTCCGTAATCTCTTGAGAATCAGAATCAATAAGAATAAGATTTTCATATCCTCCAATGATTCCATAATTCCCTCCTTCTTCTAAATGGTATTGGAGAGAAGGATTATCAAATGGAACATTCTCTTTCTGCCAGTTAACCATTATGGGTAATGGTTTTTTTGTTTTGGGTCTTAATAATAAAAATCTAAATCCAGGTCTTTGAAGTTGTTTAGGTATCTTTATCATCTTCTTTTCTTTGATTTAGTTTTAAACAAATTTTTATCCCTATTTTCTTTTTAGATTCTGGCAACCTCCAAATCTTCGGAAAGTAGGAGATTCGATTTAATCTATTAGTTATTAAAGGGATTTCTTTATGTAAGAGATTTAGGAATAAGAGTTGTAATATCTCGGCTTCATAAGTATCATGACACTTAACACACAGCATCTTCCTTCCTAATTTGTCAGCTTCATTTTTCCTCTTGTTTTTTTCTCCAGGAAAAAGGTAACAAGGAACATCATGGCTTTCTTCAATATTTTTCTCTTCAAAATCATTTAAACATTTACCACACTTCATACCCCCAACCTCCTAAAAGGTCTTATAGAATTAACATCAATATCTTCTAAGATAAAAGGAAGATCTCCCTCAACTCTTTCCTTTAGGACCATACAAAGTTTCTTTTCATTCAAATCAAGAATTTCCCCATTTTTCCAACCACCCCTAATCAAACAAAAATGAACCATAATTTTGTTTTCAAAATAATAAGAAAGCTTCCGAAAAACCTGTTTTCCTGTTTCGTTGTTCATTGTAAAATAGTAGAAATCCTAACCTTATTTAAATAATCCTAAGAATTTTAAAGTGACAACAACTTTTGTTACTACTTTTTCTGAGAACAACATTTTAAAAACTTAAATGGTTTAATTTTTTTAGGTTAAGTTAAAGACTTAAGCACCTCTTTTTGTCCATAAGTGGAGAAGAGAAGAACTCAATTAAAAAAGAAGGGTGGAGTAAGAACAATCTTTTTACCTATATGGTTTCAAGACCATATGGGAGTTCCGAAGTCATACCTCTTTTTACTTCTCTTATCCCTTATGGATTATGTTAAATTTGCATTTTAAAGCATTCTGGAGAGCTTTTTCTAAGAAACTGAGTAAATATTAACCCCCTTCTAAATTACAAGGGGAAAAAAGAAAAAAAAAATAAAAAAAAATAAAGAGTTTTTACACCGAACCGCTACTTTTACCAAAAGAACTAATCACTATTCCTAGTATAATTGCTGCAGCTAGTACTACTACTATCACTGCAATCCAACTAGCTAGTCCACCAATTCCTGTTATTGAAGTATCTAATGTTTCACAAGCATCTGTTGTTCCAGCATAGGAAGTTCCAACATATGTGTAAATAATACGACTATCACTATTGTTCAAATCATCATCTCCTGACAAACCAGTTAATAATCCAGCTGTACTGAATGTATAGTTAGTTGCAGGGACGGTTGCATTGGTAGTATAGTTCTGTAAGGAAACTAAAGTAAAAGTCCTAGCATGACAATCATCTGATGTAGCTACGGAAACTGGGGTTGTCCCTAATCTAACAGTTTCATTTGTAATTGTTATTGTTTCGGAAGCAACTCCATCACCTATCGCATACATTGCGTAGAGTCCTATTCCTAACAAAAGTCCAATTAAAATGATTGTAATAACTGCTGGAACTAAATTATCTAAGCCCATTCCCTTTTTACTTCTTTCCATCTACAGTCCAGATGATTTAAACTCCTCTAGAACGACTACCAAAAGAACTGATTACAATTCCAAGTATTACTGCAGCAGCTATTACAACAACAATCACCGCAATCCATGAAGCTAGTCCACCTAGTCCAGTTACAGTTGTGTTAATGTAAGCACTTCCACCAGTAATGTTTGCTTCTACTTGATTAAGTACATACAAACCAATACCAAGAATTATACCAATTAGAACAATAGTAAGAACAGCTGGGTATAGGTCCCCAAGTGAAATTCCTTTCTTGTCTCTTTTTAGTATTGAATCTCTCATCTATTTAAACCCCCTTTCACTTCTATCACCATTAGAAAGGGAAGTTCAAATAGTTTTTATAGCTATGTTACAAGTTGTAACATTTTGTATAATTTATTTCCTTTTCTTCTTTCTTTTCTTTTTCTTATAGCAAATCATTCTTATTTTTTTACCTCCTTGTAACTTTATTATTTACCTTCTGAATAAAGCTAAAGCTTTTTTTGCACTAGATAATGCAGCAGCTTTACTTTTACCAGTACCTATATATTGATGATTTCCTGAAGATACAACTATTGGTCTTCCATTTTCCCAAGCTCTTACTCCATAATACCCACTATACATAGTGTAAAATCTTAAAGTATATTTTCCAATTTTAACTGCATTAAACGGATTTTGTTTCCATTTTCCCATTTGTTATTTTTTACCTCCTTATATTTCTCTAATCCCACCAGCAATATCAATCCTCTTAGCAAGGATTTCTCCTGCGGTTCTGTAACTTATAGTTACATTTCCCCTCTCGTATTCCAACTGTCTAATCCTATCTAGTTTTTCTAATAGGTCTTTACCCAGCCGTACATTTTTATCACCTTTCATTTAAAATGTTGGGGAGTCGTCGAGTTCACTACCAAAACCTTTCTTTGCTCTCATTAATGCGAGAGAGTGTTTAGTTAGGTTTATTAGTACATAAAACATAGTTATTACAAATACAATTCCCATTATATACATAGCGGAATTACTCATTGATAGGATTGAGGAATTAACATCTTGTAAAACAATATACATTGAACCAATAGCTAAGAAGATTAGCAAGTATGCAAGTAGATTAAAGAATAATTTTATTCCAGGACTCTCCGTTATTTTTGCTAATACTATAAATAATCCTGCAGAAAATATTAAAGTAATGATAAAAGTAAAATCAAGGAGAGCTCTTCCTGTAGTCATCTCTTGTCCTGAACCTGATACTTGAAAGACTCCATTTGCAAATCCAGCTTGGGATGTAGTGTTACATTGAATTATATAAGAATATAATCCGTAATTTGTAAAATTGTTCTTATTAACAAAAACAAAATAATCCGAACCTCCTCCTGCGGTCATAATATTACTCATAATTTCTTCTCCACTTGAAGAATAAAGGTCTAGGTAACAATTTCCAATAGCTCCTTTAATATACTGACTTGAATTATAAACATGAACATATAAAGTAAAATTCTGTTTAAAAGGAAGATACTGGTATTGGGGGTAAGCAATAGATAATCCAGAATCTGAAGTTGTTGTTTGAACTGGAGGTACAGCACTAACTAGGGGAATGATTGACAACATCACCATCACCAACAAAAACTTAACTATATTTCGCATCTTCAACATTCATCCATACTGCTCCTATTGCAGTGAGGATTATAAATATTACCATAAAAGCATTGTTTACTAAATTTGCAACCCTTAGTAAGATAGAAAGAATCATACAAATAAAAGAAGCAGAAGCAAAAGCATGACTAATATTATTTGAATTATACATGAGTCTAACTAATATAACAAAGAAGGAAGCAACCACAACTCCTGGAAAGAACCAATTATCAAGAGAACCATTAACCCAGTTAAAAAAATCTATTCCGCTTGTAATGTTTCCAGTTGGTGGACTTACAGCCATTATACTTTTCCTCCCTTCAGTAATGTACTAACTATAACTGAAATTATTATGAGATAAATAATTATTATTATTGAGTTCCAAACTATAGAAACAATAGAAGAAGGTATCCCCAAAGCAACCATCATCGTAGAGATAGCACTTCCAATGTATACTGGAGTTTTTATTATCTCATATAGAATCTTGGGAGCTCCAAATATGATTCCTGTCAAACTACCAAAACTTCCCAAGAGTCCTTCATCTCCATCTGTTTGTGTTTTCATTATTTCAGTAGAACTACTAACTTCTACCAAAACATCATCTCCTAACTCTCCAACACTATCATCTCCATTATAATCTGAAATCATTTGTGTATTAACATATTCCTCTCCAACACTTTTAACAAGAACTGAAGCTAAAGCCATAATTGCAGCAAACACAACAACCATGAACATTATATCTCTTAACACCATTGCTCCTTTCTTATTTCTTCTAATCATTGTCGCATCCCCCATAATAAGAAACCACCAATAACTATTACTGCTATTACTGCAGTGATTGGAATACTCGCAAGACCTAGAACCTTGACAAAAACAACCCCTGCTATTGTGAAAACTATTGCTACTGGTGGTTTGTATAAACCAACCATTACAATTCCTAAGAGAAGAAAGAAAGTCCATAAGATTCCATCTAATCCGATACCAGAAACTATGTTCCTCGTCTTTTGTATTGCGATTGTGTTTACTAAATATTGTGTCGAAGAACGATTATTATATCCATAAGCATAATAAGTTCCATTGGAAAAGGAGGAGATGTCACAAGTAAGAACAGCAGTAGTTGAAGAACTTGAAGTATCACATATATTCTCAATAGTATAATTCCCAAAGGAACTCTTTATAACTTTTAATCTTCCACCTTCTGCAGAAATATTTGAATCAATATAACTGTAAGTAAATGTTTCTGTTGTCTTAGAATATGAAAGGGAGTATTCTAATTCACTAAGGTTTTTGTATTGTACATAAACAGTATCTCCAGGGATTGTAAGTGTTACTGTGCAAGGGGATGCTTCACAGAATATTTTGGTTGAAGAGGAAGTTAAGACTAAATTTCCACTGGTGTATACTAAGAAACGATAATTAACATCTTCGGTAACAAAGTGTCCTATTCCTTTTCCCTCACTATTAGTAGTAAGTATTTCTGTAGTAGTCCAAGTGTCTGTTCCTGGGTAATACCTCTGGATGTAGACAACAGCATCTACTACAGATGCATAAGATGAATCTCTAACCTTTACGACAAAGGAAGTTGAATCTGAAGAGTTGAGGAGGTACAAACTAATATTGGTTGTAACATTGGTAATAGATTGAGAAGGTAAAGTGTATAGTCTTGTAATGTATCCTGGGGAAGTATACTCTGCTGTTCCTTTAACTAAGAATGTTCCAAATATAGGGGAGAAACCAAAAGAATGTGAATCTATTAAATAAGTAGAATTACTATAACTAATTGTTCTTATGAAAGAACTTATCCCATAATCTATTGTAATTGAGAAGGTAGAATTTAATTGTTCAAGAGTTGCTTCATCATAGATACTAAAGTTAATGAAGTTTGTAGTGTAGGGATTTCCCAGTACACTAGCATTTATTGGATTTACATATTGTTGGTTAGTTGTAGAATTAAAAAAGATTGTACCACTTGCATTTGTTAAACCAAAAATCCAATTAAAACTTACATTCTGTGAAACATTTTGTGGTGGGATTGTTAAAATCTTAGTGAACTTTATTGAACCATCATAAGTAGTTCCTGTTGTTGGATAGTTGGTTCCATTATAAAATAGATTTGCAGTTAGAATATTGTATGAAGAAGTGTCGTATGAAACATTCATAGTAAAGTTTTCAATAGTATTTTCTGTGGTATTGACCGTATATGTTTCTGCATTTCTTAATAATTTATAACCATATTCTGTTGTTACAGAACTTGAAGATACATGATTAACAGAATCATTTGCATAAACTATATGGGTATAAGTTCCATAAGGTAAATAGAAAGTTGCATTGTCCCCACAAGTAATGGTTACATTTGCAGAATTATTATAATACCAACAAGTATCTAAATTTGTATCACTTGTGGTCCAGTTTAAATATATTGTTTTATTATTTTCTGAAATATAATTATCTGAAACTGCTATTGGTGGATAAACAATATTTATCGTCGGTGAAATTGTGTCTATTGTTAATGTCCTATTGCTTGTTATTGTTTCTAAATCAAGAGTATTTGATGCAGAACAACTCCAATTATGTAATCCATCCCCCATATTTTGTGTTGTCTGAAAACTTAAATTAGAATTTGCTGTTGTGTTATAAAAACTCTGATTTATTACTCCATCAATTAATAAACTACTATTCAAGATTCCAATAACATCTGTTGAAGAACAATTAAATGTTGTTGCAAAGGAAGATGAATTATAAAAATCCACAGGAGAATTTTGTGTTACATTAGGAGGATTCATTGTAACTTCATATCTAACTATAACCACTCCATCCCCACCTGCTCCACCATGATAGGGTGCAGGAACATTTCCTGTTCCACCTCCACCACCACCTGTATTTACTATCCCATCATCTCCATTACAATCTGCGCATTTCTTTCCTGCTCCACCACCACAAGTTGCACTTCCTGCTGATGTTCCCCCTCCTTGTTGTCCTCCACCACCACCACCTGCATAACAAACAAGAGTTCCATTAATTCCAGATGTTATTCCTATTCCTCCATCCCCAGAGATTCCTCCATTGGAATTTCCCCCCAATCCACCTGCTCCTCCACCACCTGCTCCTGTTCCTCCTGTTATTGATGTTCCTGCATTGTATCCTTGTCCTGTTGTTCCAAGACCTGCATCTCCAAGATCATTTGCCGAAGATCCTGATCCTCCTGATCCCCCATTTCCACCATCTTGATCATTTGGAGCAATATAACCTCCACCATAACCTCCTCCGATAGTTTTCATTGTTCCAAAAGAACTATTCCCTCCTTGAATCCCATTGGGGTTTCCTGCTTGTGCAACTCCCCCTGCTCCACCCTCCCCAATAACAACACTTATATTTCCTACGGATAATGTTAAATTAGATTGATTTAATCCTCCACCACCACCTGCTCCATAACTTCCTCCACCACCACCCCCTCCTGAAATTACCAATGCTTCAACATCTAAATCATCTACTCCACTGATATTAAAACTTTCACTTCCTGTAAAAGTATGAACACAATAATCTCCATCAATAGTTATTGTTCCCCCTACTGCTCTACAATCTGCTGATGTCCATGTTGCCCATTGTGTAAATTCTTCCCCCCCTGATGTCTGAATAATATCAACTTTTTGGTTATTCCCTATTGTTCCTGTTATTTTATATTGATAATTTCCTGCCTCTAAAACTTCTCCTGAATATTCATTATAAATTTCTCTTGTCCTTAATTCTTGTTTATATGTATCTACAACATAAATGCAACTTGCATTTTCTCCTAATCCTTTGCAAACCTCTTTATACTTGTCTGGAACTTCAACATAATATTCTTCTTCTTCTAAAAGGAAAACATCCAAATTCAACTCTTTTCCCCCTCCCCTCAAGATAATTTGATTAATCTCATCAAATAAAGCCCTATCTTGATAAAGAGTAACCTTAATTTCTTGCTCACAATCTATACATAGTTTTGTATTTTTTATAAGAGAATATTCTGCTATTGCATCTGTTTCAATCCAAAAAAATGTTTCACTTAATCTTAAAATTCCATATTCATTGTTAAAATCTTCTATCATAAAATTAGAAATATCATTTGCCTCTGCTGTTATTGAGGGAATCTGAACTAATTTATCTGCAAAAGGATTGATGCTCCAAGCACTAATTAACCCTAGGTTTACTATTACTAGGAGTAAAAAAACTCCCCAGAATCGTTTATATGAGGTGTTTTTTTTGGGAATCATCCTAAAGTGGAACCTCCTTGTCCTGGTTTAGCAAAAGTGATTATCAATGAGAGTAATCCAACAATGAATGCAACCAAAGGAAGATTAACCATTATGAATCCGATTATACTTTGTTGGTCCGCAGTTCCAGAAAGAATTGCATTATCCCTTAACTCTTCATAAGCATTACTAATTGGTATCGCTATTATAACTGCGACTATGAGTAAGAAAGCAAAGATAGGAACAAAGATTGGGTGAGCATCTATGAAGAAGGATGTAGCAAATAAACCTAACATTAAACCACCAAAGACAATTAACCAAACGGTTGGGAGAGTATGTTCTGCAACATTGGAAGAAGCATGAAGACTACTATTAATCTCTGGACTTATACCCATCTTTTCTACAAGGGGATTAGTTATTTGTGGAACTATGTACCCAACTATTAATAAGAAGATAGCAAAGATTGCTATACTTACTACTAAATAGATTACTCCAGTAAAATCCCCTCGTTTATTTCTCATTCTTTTCTCCTCGCAATCATAGAAAGATAATCTGGTAAACTAAGATTGAAACTCTTAGCTATAGCTCTAAGTTTTGGTAGGTCTACTAGCCTAACTCTTACAAGTCCAGTTCTCCCTTTTCTTTTCCTTCCCATTATTTCTTCCTACCTCCTTTCAATTTCTTTTTCTTTCTTGGAGTTATGATTGGTCGGATAGTTAATCCAGAAGATTCAAAACTTCCAGTAGAAGTAGATTTAATTCCTCTTCCTATAGCAAAGAGAGAAGGGGACCTTGAGATTGGTTTTCTCTTTCGTTTTTTTAACAAACCAAATAAAGGTTTCCCCCCAAGTCTGAGGAAGGGAAGTCCTATTGGACGGAATGATCTATTAGTTGGAGGAGTTCTAAAAATTGTGGGAGGTGGGGGATTTTTAAATGCAGGTTTAGGTTTAATTATTTGTTTAGTCTTCAGTGCTTGTTTTGTTTTTAATACTGCAGAAAGTTTCATTGCTTGTTTGTTTTTAGTCACTGAAACATTTTTTATTACTTGCTTATTCTTCAAAGAAGAATCTAATTTTAATAACTCCTTTAAATTAAACATATTCTTTGTTCCAACTTGGGTTTTTAATTCTGAGGAAATTCCCAACCCAGTTATTTGGGAGTTCACATTTTTTGTTGGTTGTAGATTAACCTTCATGGTTGTTTGAGGAAACAATCCCCCTTCTGTCCTTTCATATAATCCAGTGCCATAATACTTTGAAACCTTATTAGTTGTTGAGATTTGTCCTCCTTGAACCCTTGCAATTTTATTCATTCCATATGTTTGAGGAAGTATCTTTGGAAGAAGTTTTGTTTGTTGTACTTGCTTATTTATCTGTGGTTGTGAAAAAGTGGAATCTAATGAAGTCTTTTTTATATCTGCAGGTTGTATAAACTTCACATTAGAAGACTTAGATTTTATAATTGGTTCTTTTATTTCAATAAGGGTTTGCTTCAATGAAGGAGTTTTCCCATATGCTTTTGCATTAGGTAAAGAAATATCTTTGAAAACTGTTTCTCCCTTAGAAATTCTTATTAAATTTGAATCTTCAACCACATCCATCTTAGTTACTAATTCTGAGAGGACTCTTTTTCTTCCAAAAGGATAAACCTCTGCAACATTTTCTGAAGGTTTTAATTTAAAGGTTTTCTTTGATTCCACAAAACCTTTAGAAAGTTCTGTCCCTCTTTGAAAGAAATTTCTTGCAGAACCAACACCCTTATCCATTTTGATTGGAGTTCCAAAAGTAAATCTCTCTCCAAGTCTTTGAACTAAGAACTTCTCAACTGGAGAAAATTCATTCCATTGGATTCTTGGATTAATAAATTCTGAATCTCCTTTTATTGTAAATAATTTTCCAACTTTTCCTTTTCTGGGGTTAAATTCTATTACTTGAAAAGGGTTTTGATTTACAGCAGGTTTATTAGTGAAAATCTTAAAGGGTCTTGCTGGAATAGTATAATCTTTTAATGGTTTCAAACCGAACTTCTCCCTAAATTGTGTGGTGACTATCTTTTGCCTTGGAGGAGTTTTTTCTCCAGTGATTATATAACTTGATTTTTTTATTTCCTTTCCATTCCAAATTTCTGTAGTTGCAAGTTCTGTTGATTCAGGAGTTTTTATTTTTCTTAAAGGAGTTACTCTTTCTATTTTCTCAAAAAAGAACCTCTCTCCCTTTACTCCTAAACCTGAACCAATACCCAGAAGGGTAATGTCCTTTCCTGCAACTCCAAAAACTTTCCCTGCTTCTTTAGGGGAAGGAGCTGTAATTATTTTGCTCCCCTCACTTACTGCAAAAGCCCCAGTTAAACCAATACCTCCAAGAGTGAATATCCCTTGAGTTGCTTTCCCTAATAGAGGAGAAACTTTGCTAGCAACCCTCACCGTTGATGAAACTCCTGCACCAATTCCAGCACCAGCACCAAAAAGAACTGCTTGTTTTGCAGGGTTGTATCTTATATCTTCTAAAGTTCCAACAACCATTCCTTCTTGAAATTCTTTTAAAGGTTTGTTCACACCAATATTTACATTCCACGGATCTACAGAAGAGGAAGCTATAACTTCAGAAGTAACACCAACCTTTTCTAAATTAGCAAATACTGGTTCAGTAATCCTTTTTTGGAGTTTTTCATTTGCCCAGGAATACCCAGCAACAAAAGGCTTAACAACTTTGCTCAAGAAAGACTTGTTTTCATTTGAAGCTTGTAAAGTATTAGTTTGTTCACGATAATAACTTTTTTCTTCAGCAGTTGCTATTCTTGATGTAGAATCTTTGGGATTAACATAAAAAATATCTGTTATTGGAATAATTTTTTCTGTTCCTTTTGGTGTAAAAAAACCAGTCTGTCGTTTTTCAAAGTAAGAAGGTTCTGTTATTCCTCCTGGAGTTACTTCAAAGGTTTGTTCCTTTATTTGAGTAGAACCTATACTTTTTCTCTGTGCTTTTAAAACATCTCCTCCCGAATACATTTTTCCTTTGTACACATAGTGTCCAAGTAATTGTCTATACTTTGAAGAAGGAATGTTTTGTTTACTAGCTTTTATCTTCTGTGCAGTTTCTAAAGGAGAAGTTCCTAGTATTTCTCCCTCTTCGGTAATAGGAATTATTCCTTCTGGTGGTGGAGGAAGACTTCCTCCAGTTGGAGGTTGTGAACCACCACCTCCTCCCCCTGGGCTTGTTGTTCTTGGAACAGTATTAGAACTTGGAATATAAATAGCACCAGGGGGAGCAGTACCTGCTGGGTAAGAATAATATTGTCCGTTGTAAAGATAAGTTCCACCAGGAGAAACATAATTATCTATGAAAGGATTTCCAGAACCTCCACCACCTCCACCACCTCCACTTGATTTGGTAGGGGTAACTTTCTTAGGAGAAGCAGGTGGAGAACTTGTTCTTGGTTTAGGTAAAATAGTTGGAGGAATATTGGTCACAGTAACTTTTGGTTTCTTCCTAGATAAATTTCTAAACCTCGTCCACAAAGCCATAATAAATGTATACTTCTATTCTTTATAAATGTATACATTTATTCTAGAAACCTTTATAAATATGTTACAACTTGTAACATTCATGGTGATATTCATGTCTATTCTCCCAGAAGGAATGAATGTGTTTGGTGGAGGAGGTGGAGCATTGGAAGCATTCAAAACCATTATGATTGCTATAATAGCATTTGTCGTCGTTGGGGGAATTGTTGGTATCTTTGTAATAAGGAAACTCCAAGCAAGAAAGTATAATATTCCTTTGATAATTATTACCCCAAGAAGTGATGGAAAAGTTGTTGAAATCAATACAGGAATAGGTGGGTATTTTAAATCGAAGAAGATAGGAGGGATTACTTCCTTTAGGATTAAGAGAAAAGGTATCGGAGTTGTCGAGATTCCCCCTCCTCCTTCTTCATATTTATCTAGTCCAAGTAGAACTTTAATCCTAGCACAGAAAGGTGTCGACGATTATGAACCAGTGATGCCGAATGAATTAGCTTATGTTGAAACTGATTCTGGTGAGAGAGTTCCCATATTAAAACTAAGAGCTATTAATCAAGATGCTACTGCTTGGAGTTTTGACAATGCGGAAACTGCTAAGAAAAGATTTACCTTCCTTTCCCTTTGGGAAAAGTATCAAGTAATGATTACCCTTATGATTTTTGTGTTGGTCTTGTTCATTGTCCTATATATAAATTGGATAGGAATGAAAGATGTCGTCGCAGGTTTAGCAGATGTGGTAACACAACTCAAGGGTTCAAACCCAACACCACCTGTGATAATGGGAGGATAAAAATGAATGATGAGTTCTTAGATGTCCCACAAAATTACCCTCGTATTCCAATAAATAGTCAAGGAGAACAAGACATTACAAATATTGTTGCACAGATTGACCCCAAGACTATTATCGATAACCTTAACCATGCTCTCAACGGAGAATACTTTGATAAGGAACAAGGAATATGGGTAAAAAATGTTTCTGGTAAACCTTTAGTTAATGATGATTGTCGAGGGTTTCTTATTTCTTACCTTGATGGAATTCTCACAAACAATACAACCATGGCTAATCTTGACGAGAACAAATTAAGTTTCTTAATGGAAAGTGTTATAGAAACTATTGGTAAAAACTTCACTTGTCGTCTTGAAGAGTTTGGATTTGTTCCTCCTGGACCAACTTACAATAAGGGAATATACGAGAACAAAGGAACACCAGACACTGCTAAGATGACTATGGCTAGTAATATGATTTACAAAGTATGTTTCTTAGTCTTCACTCGTGCATTGAAAGGACAAGAGTCAATAAGAATATTCAAGAGTTTAAGCATGGTTGATACTATGAGTCAAGGAATGGGTGGTGGTGGACCACAACAAAAGAAAGGTTGGTTAAGGAAATTAGTGGGGGTTTAATATGGCTTACTCCAAAGAACAAGAGGGAGAAGAAAAAGAATTACTCTATGATTTAAGACAAGCATTTGTTATTATAACCACAGAGATAAAGAAAGAAATAGTATTAGCAAGAACAGAAAAAGACTTTCCTCGTTGGTATATCTTATTAGATTCACTATTTATTGAAGTTAGTAAGAACCTTTCAAATAAAGAAGTAGATGAATATGAAGAACTTAATAATGAAGCATCAAAGAAACTTACAACTTATGGTTCTTCCTTCCTAAAAAAATCTAATCTTAATAGTAATGAAGTATATGCAATAATAAGAAAACTTGATTTATGGATTAATAGAAAGATGAATGATAAGAATATGTATGGAAGTAAAGATGCGGATGATGGATTATGAGGGTTACAGATAAACAATATTACATGGATGATAAGTTAATTGAAAAACTAGACCTAATGATAAAAAGAACTTCTGGAAAAAGTAAACTAGATAACTGGGTTGTTATCGACGGAGATGAAGGAATAGGTAAGAGTACTATGAGTGTTTGTTGTGCATATTACATGGCTCATAAGTTGGGAAGACCTTTTGGAGTGGATCAAATATTTTTTGATCCAGATAAATTTATAGAGTACGGAACTAAAACTAAAGACCAGATACTTATTCTAGATGAAAGTGTTCTTGGAGGTTTAAGTGGTGATGCTATGACTAAAATGGGTAAGAAATTAATTAAGTTCTCTATGATTATCCGAAAGAAAAGACACGTTGTGTTTATGAACATCCCAAAATTCTTTAAATTGAATGAATACTTAATGGTAGACCGAGCAGTAGCTTTGATTCATGTGTATGCACGAGGAGGAACTAAATTAGGTAGGTTTGTTTACTTCACTAACTCCCAGAAAGAAAGATTGTTCACTGGGTATAAGAAGAGTAGAGTTAGGAAGTATAAAACACTCTATTCATTCAGAGGAACTTTCCCTGATGCACTCGGAAAGCTCA
>Ga0114918_10003653_pt1 | contig 13519 bp, 15 predicted proteins | sample LantaG_FD_87015 | JGI IMG/M metagenome (GOLD analysis project Ga0114918, IMG submission 87015) | Deep subsurface microbial communities from Baltic Sea to uncover new lineages of life (NeLLi) - Landsort_02402 metaG | ecosystem: Environmental > Aquatic > Marine > Oceanic > Sediment | place...
CGAACCGTCTGATAAACTGCCAACCGAGATGTCTTGTGAAGAGTTGGCCAACTCAGACCCGCAGTTATTCTTTGCAAATTTAACTGCAGCAACAATTATGTGCTGGATAGCATATAAGTTAGTCACTTTACCTCTTAAGGAGATAAAGTTTTGTGAATCTTATTTTGACATTGTGTCAATGGCTGTAAATTCAGTTCAAAGACAGCCACGTTGTTAGCGAATCGCGATTAATTAATTAAGGAGAATTTTAAGAAAATGGCTACTAAAAAAGAATTGATGGACAAAACAAATGCGGAACTTCGTCAAATGTGTAAAAACCTCGGTATTGTTGGAATGACCAAAAAGAGAAAAGATGTGATTATTGATGCTCTTCTTGCAAATGACAAAGCAAATGCCGCAGCCACAGCTGCCAAAGAGAGTGATACTGCTACAATTACAAAACCCAAAGTCACACCTACTGTAGCACCTCTCACTTCCATGGCATATCAGATGCAGAGCACCTTGACCAAACCTGGTGCAAAAGTTGGTGATAAATGCACAACAACTCTGTTGGTATCATGTGGTGCTAATTCTGGTTCATTCCCAGTTGCCGGTCGTTCTGTTGGTGAAGTTAAAGGTTTCCTTAAAGAAGCTCTGAACATCCCATCATTTCCCGATGCTGTTGTCAATGGCAAAAAGGTTGAGGATTCATATATTCTCACCGAAACAGACACTTTGGAATTCCTGAAACCAGCTGGTAGAAAAGGTTAGTTCAAAGTTGCTATATATATAAATAAATGGGAGGGAAGATTTTAATTAATTTTCCTTCCCATTTTTCATTTAAATTGTATTGACAATTTAAATACTAATCAATAACATATTAGTCATTTTTTGATAATTGAAAAATGAAAGGAGATTTAAAATGACATATACTTAATTTAAACTGTCCTTCTTACCATTCTAACAGGATGATAAACATATAACAAAGGAACATATATATGGTAAAAAGGAGTAAATTGTGAAATTAGCAGTATTAGGGTTAGGAACAATTGGATCTTTTATGGCAACATATTTATCCGATTTGGAAAATGTTGATGAGATGGTCCTTGTTGATTATGACAAGGTTGAAGCAAAAAATGTAAGAAATTCCGCCTTTAAACGAAAACAAGTCGGTATGTATAAAACAAGAGCGATTCAAGAAAACATTGAAGAATCAAATGAAGATATATTATTACATATTGTACATGCTAAGTTTTTAGAAGGCAAAACATTATTACCAATTTCAGTCGATTATATTATTGATTGCAGAGATGTAACATATAATCGCAAAAATATAGACGTCAGATTATATTTTTCAGGCAGATCTTTGATTGTAGATTGTCGAAAAGAATCAATATACGAATTTGAAGCAGAAGGAGTATATATATCTAAATTAACAAAAACTGACGTTATTAATGCTGCAAATGCGGCAACAATGCTCTTCAAAACGAAGATCATAAATAGGTTTATAAACGAAAGAGTAGTGTATCGACACGAGTTAGATACACCTAAAATGACAGCATGTGATTTCTTAGATGAAAGGGAATCGGTTGATGCTGATTATGTTTATGAATCATGTGAATCAGAAAGTACATTATTAAATTTACATGAGTCGGCTCAGACTATAATTGATATGAATCAAACGAGACCGACAACTCTATTCGTTGGACCTAAAGATCATTCGTCATTTACAAAAGTTATTCCACAAAATTCATTATTAAATTTAACTGACGTTATGAAGTGTCTAACAAATTCAATTGACTTACCATTTAGGTATTCTTACTATTTGGTTGAACCAAAACGGCGAGGGGATGAGTTTTATATTGAATTAATTCCAGAAACTGGAGCGGCATAATGAACGACAGTACAATGAAATTAACTTATAATGTTCAATTAATTCCAACTTTAGCAAAATACAGAGGGAGAGAAGTTGAAATTATTGATGTGGATGATGAATTAATAATCAATAAGGTAGAAATTCAGGTTGAAAATGGGAGAATTAAGAAAGTGTTGCTAGATAATGAATGCCGACATCCCAATTGCAATCCTTGGAATGGAGAATTTTGTTTGCCATATAATATAAAAGGTGGTAAATGGAATGATACAATCGCAGAAAGATTAATCGACACATTGAAAACATATCATTTAGATGATTGTTATGATATTCCAAGAGAACTTTTTAGACCTAAGGAACCTTTATTTTAAAATGAAAAATAAAAAGAAAACATTTCTAGAACTAAAATTAAGTGAAGCTGCTGAATTATTAAAAAATGTGGTGGCGGACGAAAAAATAAAACTTGAATTAATTAACTTTATTGATAAAGTAGGTAAATCATCAACGACGTTAATTAAAGAGGTTCTAAGCGCAGTATCGACTAATGTTGCCAATGCTTTAAATAATGCATTGGATGAAAAAGTGAAAGATGTAAAGCAGATCGTTGAAGGAGGAAATGCTAATGTCATCGGAACAACAAACGATGGACCAAATTCTGGAGGGAAAGATACGTGATATTCTTTCAGAACATCTTGACAAAGCAACAATTACAAAAAATGAAGTTAATGAAATTGTTGGTGAACTGAAAGAAGAAATGGAGGGATTCGTTGCTAAAACAATTAAGAAGCACTTTAAATCTTTAGCTGAACATATTCTCAAAACAATGGGAGACTAATATGCCTAAACTCTTAGACGTAAAGGATTTTATAGTGAATCCTGTTGAGCTTAAAGAAGTAAGTTCGACCAAAATTTATGCTAAGAATAAATTTCATTCAGAAGGTTTATTCTCAGAGCAAATATTTGGACCTGTGAAAAATTACACATGCCAATGCGGAATGTTTCATGGAGCTTCAAAAGATGGAAGTAAGTGTAATATCTGTAAAGTTGATATTACAAATAGCAATGTTAGGCGATCAAGATATGCTAAAATAACATTGCCTATTAAGGTTGTGAATCCTATATTTTATGATCTTTTAGTGACGTGTGGAGGAACTTCAATTAAACAATTAATTGATTCACTCATGAAAGAAGAATCAAGTGCAATATATATTCATGAAGATGAATTTATTGTATCGAGTGAACCAGCACCAGAAGGAGTTCGGACATATGAACGGCATGAAGGTATTCAATTTCTAGTTGAACACCTAGCTGAAAATTTATCTGCCAGCGGAATCGTTGAATGGCAATTAATTAAAGAGAATCTTGATAAATTATTTCTCGAAGAAATTATAGTATTGCCAGCAGATTTAAGACCTGCGTCTAAGAAATCCGACAGAGGATCCCAGGTTGCCGATAAAGTCAATCGGTATTACGTTCAAATATTAACAAAGTCAGAAATCATGAGAGGGACTTTACTTGATATTCAACGAGATAAGACTTTATTTTATCAATATTTTAATCAAATTCAAAGATATGTGAATGATTTATATAATCATGTCTTAGTTAAAATGTCTAAAAAAGAAGGTTTGATCAGAGGAAACATTTTAGGGAAACGACTTGATTTCTCAGGTAGAGCTGTAATTATACCTGACCCATTACTGAAAATAAATCAGTGTTGTTTACCTTACCTTATGATTCTTGAATTATATAAATTACAAATTTCAAGAAAATTGATTGAACTTGGACATTTTAGAATGTTAAATGAAGCAGTTAAGTTTGTTGATGACTGCATTGAAATCTCAAGTCCGACGTTATTTGAAATTGCCCAAGAGTTAGTTATAGGAGAAGTTTGTTTGTTAAATCGTCAACCATCACTGCATAGATTAAGTATGTTAGGTTTCGATATAACAATTTCACTTGATAAAGTTATTAAGATACATCCCCTTGCATGCTCAGGATTTAATGCTGACTTTGATGGAGATCAAATGGCAGTTTATATTCCAATTAGTGATGCAGCAAAGGAGGAAATTAAAGAGAAGATGATGATTACCAAGAATTTCATCAACCCTTCTGATGGAGGTTTAAGTGCAACTCCATCTCAAGATATAATTCTTGGAATATATGCCCTAACTGCAAATAAGTTTCCGAGATTTGATGAAGAATCTGAATATAAAGGGTGTGTAATGACTAAAGGAAGACAACTTTTCAATAATTGCTTGCCAAAGGATTATCCTCCGATAAATGAGGAAATCAGAAAGAGCAATCTTATGAAAATATTAAATGATATAAACAATTCTTATTCAGACGATGTCATGAGCACAGTGTTGGATAATATTAAATTGACAGGGTTTAAATGGTCAACCTTTTATGGGTGCACTATTTCACTCGATCAATGTGTTGTTCCTGATAGAAAAGAATTTAGAGATAAATTATATGAACATGAGGATATTCATGATCAATTAAATGCTGTAAATTCAGATGAAACAATTGCTCATCTGAAAGAACATTTTCAGCTTTCATATTTAATCGAGTCTGGTGCCAGGGGGTCTTGGGATCAGGCTCGGCAGATAATTCTCACTCGTGGTTTTATTTCCAACTTTAAATTGGAAATTCTTGAAACTCCGATAAAACATAGTTTTCTTGAAGGTTTAACGAAAGAAGAGTTTTTCACATCAACATATGGTTCTCGAAAAGGGTTATTAGACGTTGCATTGAATACAGGAACGTCTGGTTATCTTAGTCGAAAGTTGATGTTTGCTTGTGTGAATTTAGAAGTTGGAGAAGAAGAAGATTGTGGAACTCCTGATACTCTTGAATTGCATATTAAAAATTTAAAAATGGCTGAAAGAATGGTTGAAAGAAATATTATCGTTAATGGAGTCATTACTAAAATTACAAGACATAATTTTCAAGATTATGCAGGTCAGTTAGTAAATGTAAGGAGTCCGATATTCTGTAAGAATCCTAGAATATGTAAAACGTGCTATGGAGATTTCTGGGAAAAATTACATAGTAAATATATTGGCGTTATTGCAGCACAAAGTCTTGGGGAATGTAATACTCAATTAATTTTGAGAACATTTCATACTTCAGGCGTTGCTGTTTCAAAGTCAGATTCAATGTCGCAAGATGATATTGTTGGAGATTTAAGTACAGCATCTAAATGTTTACATGGAAACAAAAATAGGAATTATAAAGATATATTATATGATCTTTATAGAGTATATAATTCCAATCGAAGAATAAATCATATTCATTTTGAATGTGTTGTTTCCCAGTTAATGTGGAAAGGTTATAAAAAGTGGAGATTATTAGAAAATAGGGATCAGGTTGTGCCTGAATATTTAAGTGTTCAAACTGTCCCATCTTATGAGAGTTGGTTATTAGGTCTGGCATTTTCAAGACCAAGACAGCATATTCTCAGAGGAATATTTGAATCTGGCAAGTACAAAGGAATAATGGATAAACTCTTAATTGGAGAAAGTTTAATATGAAATTCATAAATCCAAATTATGCTCTTCAAGAGAAGAATATATTTACGATAAGACGTGATGAGTATGAAACTCTAGAAGTTAAGCTGCGACAAATATTAATCCCTGCTGAGGAACTTGGGTTTAATATTGTCGATTTTGGAATAAAGGATTCTCGATTTTCTTCTGGTGAATTAAGTAAGACGATTAAACAAAAAATTATAATCAAACTGAGAAAAGGAACCTCTGATATTGATTTATCAATGGATATCCCTAAATTAATTGATAATAATTATATTATTATAAATGGCAGAAAGAAAATACCTCAATTTCAATTATTTGATATCCCAGTTGTAACAAGGGGTAAGAATATTAAATTGAGGACTAATGTCATAACAATTGTGATTGAGTCAAGTCGAGAGGAACCTTATATCAATATTTCATTTCTTGGTAAAAAGGTTCCTCTATCACTCCTAATGTTTGCTTATTTTGGGATTGAGGCAGTTGATAAAAAATTCGGATTAAGCCAGATTAAAGTCAGAACAGAACCAATAACAAGTGCTGAAAAATTGATGGAAGATTTGCTTATGTTTTATGAGGAATCATCTGGATATACACAGGATGATTTCATCAAAGAAGTTGGGAGAAATTATTCTCAATATAATAGTCGCTCAAAGGGTGAAGATGTTATATATGCACTTGATTTAGCGATGAAGGCAGACCCAATATCAACCGAATTTTTCAGAACAGAATCAGTGTTAGATGAGGTCGTTAATGCGATATTCAATAAAGGCACATATGATGATCTTAATTATTCAAACAAAAGAATAAGATGCTTTGAATATATTATTTTAAGTAAAGTATCAAAGGCAATATTCGATTTATGTATTTCAAATCGAACAACAAGACAACCAAAATTCAATATTAACTCAACTCGAATTTTGAGTGAATGTAATGTTTCAGATATTATTCAATATGATTTTTCAATTAACCCAATCGAGGAATTAACCAAATTAAGCAGAACAAGTTTAATTGGACCTGGTGGGTTTGCAAGAGAAAATGTCCCTGAACATTTAAGGGACATAACTCAATCAATGTTTGGGAGAATATGCCCAGTTGATACTCCGGACAGAGAAAATTGTGGGATACTTCAAAATTTAGTTCCAAATGCAAGATTAGATGAAAATCTTAAATTCTCTGACGAGATAAGTAATAACCCAATATCAGTCCCAGTAAGTATGATTCCATTTCTTGAACATGATGATCAAACAAGATTACAAATGGCTTCATCCCAAATGAGACAGTCAATCCTTACGAAAGGATTTGATACTCCAATGGTTCAATCAGGTTGTGAATGGTTATATAGTGCCGAAACACAATTTCTGAAAACAGCTAAGAAAGATGGAGAAGTTGTCTATGTTGATGATATGTGGATTATTATTAAATATGATGATACCGAAACTGATGTAATAAACATTGATTGTCGAAAAATATCAGTTGGAAATATGGATTTCATGAAAATATTAGTCGCAGTTGGAGATAGAGTATCTAAAGGTGACATTGTAGCAGAGAGTATGTTCATGAATGATGGTAAAATTAACTTTGGGAGAAATCTTTTAGTTGCAATTAATCCATATTTTGGATATAATTATGAAGATGGTATTGTAATCTCAGATAGGTTAGTTGATCAAGATATATTTACTTCAATGCATTATCTTGATTTGAGTTTCACAATTCCTCCACATAAAGTATTAACAAATCTAAACGAAAATGGTGGGGAGTTTAAACCCTTACCTGATTTAAATGAAAGAATTGGTATTGGTAAACCTTATGCAAAGATGAAGGAAATATCAACCGGTTTAGATTATTATTCAATATTTAATCATGAATCAGAATTATATACTAATAAACAAATTGTAATATCAGATAGAAGAATTTTCCCTAATATATGGAATAAAGAAATTCCAGTATACAACACATGGATTGAAAAAGAAATCGAAGAAGAGAAAATTAAACAACGGGCATTTCATAAAATCCTTAGAAGCGTCTTAGATAAAAAAGAGTTAGCAATGTTTATCCGAGAGCAAAGTTTAAACTTAGCAGCTTATGTTGGTAAATATAAGATTAAAGGGGAAATGATTAACGGAGTCCATGTCAAAATGTTTGGGTTGTTTCAGAGAAAAATAAACCCAGGTGATAAAATTGCAAATAGGCATGGAAATAAAGGGGTAATTTCAAAAATAATTCCCCATGAAAAAATGTATAAATTAAAAGACGGTAGAAATGTCGATATAGTAATTAATCCTTTGGGAATTATATCAAGGATTAACTTAGGTCAACTTTACGAATGTCATCTGACTATGGCGCTTGATTCAGTTAAAACTAAAATGAAGAAAATGATTTCAGAAGGAAAGACTAAAAATGAAATCATTACGTATGTTATGGGTTTTATTCATACGATTGACAGGACTGAAAATTTGTGGTATTCAAATAATATGGAGGCATTCCTCCAAAAAGAAACCACAAATATAGACAACTCTTTTGTTGACGGGTTTTATATAATTCAGCCACCTTTTGAATCTTCAACAATGGAAATGGTTGAGCAAGCAATGGAATATACAGAAACTCCATTTAGACAAAAAGTTTATGATCCCATATCTGATACTGAAATTGAAAATCCGATTAATGTAGGATTCATTTACTTTTATAAAATGGTTCATATTGCTGAAGCAAGATTAGCAGCAAGAGGAATTGGATCATACTCTAAGAAAACAATGCAACCTTTGGGCGGTAGAAGAAATAAAGGTGGGCAGAGATGTGGAGAAATGGAGACTTCATGCTTTATTGGACATGCAGCAATTGAAAATTTAGATGAATGTATGACAACTAAGTCAGATTGTGTTGATCGAAAAAATGCCTATTTAAAACAGGTAATTGATGCAAAACCAATTAATGTTTCAAACGTTCCTAACTCAAAAGCAGAAACAGTCAAATTATTAGAATCAATGTTAACTGTAGTTGGTTTAGATCCTGAAACACATTAAGAGGATATTATTATGGATGATGAATTAAGTGATGCAGAAGTTAAAGAAACAGTTAAATCAATCGAAAAAATATTTGGCAGCTTTATGAAATTGTTAAAAGATAAATGGCCAGATAAGTTACCATCGGTAGTTATGTTTTTCACTGCTGATGAATTATGCTCAGGTTACGTTTTAAGAGATAAAGAACAAAGCAATGAAGAATATGCTAAACTCTGGATATTACATGCTAAGAAATATAATCCTGCATTTATTTTAAATTGTTCAAAATCATCCGATGAAAGTCCACATGATGGGAGATTAGTTATTACTCATTTAGGTAATCAATTAGTCTCCCATTATCTTCATGAAAATAATTGTAAATCAACTGAGGGTTGGGAGGAAATATGGTAAATGATTTACCTGATATTCAGGGTACTAAACCTAAAATTAAAATTCCTTTGAGAAGAGTTGGAGTTGAAGATGTGATGGTTCCATTCTTACTTGAATCAAAAGGTGGAGTATTAGGATTTCATAATTTGGTCGCAAATGTAACAATGCTTTCAAATTTAGAATCTGATATCAAAGGAATATCAATGTCCAGATGCATTAGGACATTAAAGCAATATTTAGGCAAACCTTTAAAACATAAACTAATCTTTGAGATATTAAAAGATCTTAAGAATAATTTAGAAACGCAAGAATCATATATGAAGTTTGAATTTGCGTATCCTAAAATGAAACAAGCACCTGCTTCAATGAACTCATTTCCATTATATTACAAATGTTTCTTTCATGGTCAACTGCAAGGAAGCAAATTCAAATTTTATCAAGGAGTAAAAGTTCAATATGCTTCATATTGCCCATGTTCATCTGAATTATGTAATGATTTGAGATCAAAAGAAAGTAATGGGTTTCCCCATGCTCAAAGATCATTTGCAGATGTTGTAGTCCAGACGATTGAACCGAATTATGTATGGTTGGAAGATATAATTGATGATGTTGAAAATTCAATTAAGACTCTTCCTTACCCAATTATTAAACGAGAAGATGAACAACGAATTGCAGAAATCGCTTCACAAAATCCAATATTTGTTGAAGATGCAATAAGACAAATATCTCAAACTCTTGGATCGAATGAAAAATACTTTGATTGGATTGTTAAATGTACCCATGAAGAAAGTATTCATACTTCACAAGCGATTGCGATGAATTGGAAAGGAGTTGGCGGTGGATTTAACGGATCATACTTCCTCTGATGAACGAAAATTGATAAAATGGGGACTTCCTCATGAACCATTCACGGAATTAGGTGAATCATACCGGTTCAGACGACACCCTCATAAGGTTTATAAGTTTGATTATACAAAGGTATATCAAATTGTAGAACCTAGTTTAAAATCGAGGATAAACAAGGGAGACGTGATTAGGATAGAGGATAGTTTGAGAGTATCTTCATTAATTCGTGGGTGTAAAGCAGTTGTTAGAGAAAGATATCGAATTGTGAAATATAAACCATTCGGTGTATATAGAGATTATTATGCTGTGGTTGAAATTTTAGAAGGAAGGCATAAAGGAGAAATCCGAAAAGTATTACCAGCAATTTTAGAGAAAATTGAAGAGGTTATAATATGATGATGGATATGGATACTACATTTGCATTAATTGCTAAAGAGATGGAATATCAAAGACGAGTATTTGGAGATTATTCTGATTTAAAAGCATTAAATCTTGCAAGTCATTTGGTATTCCAGGAAGATTATTTGAATAGAGCAAAGAATGCTTATGTTCAAAGATGGGATTCACAAGTTCCACCTTGGATGTTGAATTGTAGTGAGCTTCAAATTCAAAGATCAGCTCCTGTATTAACATATGATGCAATAATTAAAAATGCAGCATTACATATGTCTTGTTTAAAAGCAAACTTAATGGCTGATCCAATTATGTGGAGAGCAGATGGTAAAATTAAAGATAAATGGAAGGTGTAATTTATGAATAAAGATGCCAAACCTGAAAATGAAGCACAAAATAAAAATGGGGAATCTATTACTGATGAAATGTCAGAAACTGACAAATCAACAAAAGAAATAGTGAACCTTCCGGAGATAGGAAAAAGATTTTATATCGACGGACAACTGTTTAAAGTAACTTATGTTAATCTTGGCAGAAAGCGTTTTTCTGCTGAGACAGCGAAATCGTGAAAAATTAAAAGGAGAACGTTATGAACAACTTGGCTGAAATGGTAAACGATGTAACAACTGATGAAAATTCTGAGGGAACTGATCGAGTTATGACACTTCCAGGTGAAGGAGCATCAGAACTTGAAACAAATGCAACAACTGAAACAGCAGGGGCAGAAACTCTTCCTGAAGAAGCTGGAGAAACAACTCCTGCACCTGAGGTAGCTCCTGAAAATATTACAACAATGACTGTATGGGCAAGAGAGTTTGTTGAAGCAATTGATGAAAATATTAAAATCTTATCTGTTAAAGTTAAAAATGTTGATCCTGATGAAGATATAATGTTGGTTATGCCTCATCCTGATGGGGAAATCCTTGAAGATGGAACAACTAAAAGAAAATTCAGACAGTTTGAAAATTCAAATAAAATGCCGATGATTAATCTTCCAGGTGAAGCTGCTGCCTTCTTCAGTAATACAGCATTCATGATCATCCATTCAACTGAAAGAGATGATGTTAAAATCAAATTTTATGGTGTTTCAGCTCGTCAGGCAGTATTCTGTCAGGTCATAAATGATATGCTTATCCCTTACGCAATCAGAAAAATCAAGAAAAATGATAAAAATCTTGATATGGTTGAACCTCCAGAAGGTCTTGCTGAATTGATTGCCGGTCCTGCTCCAATGGAAAATTTGATTATCAGATACAAACAAATCGAAAAATCTCAGGAAGGAATGGAGACTCTTGAAGATGCTCTCAAATACTTTGCTGAAAAAGCGGCAGCGGTGGTTGATATCAACCATCTTCTTCATATTGATAATGTTATTGTTAATACGGTCAATGCCGGATGAAAATAACAGATGAGATTCAATATCTAGTAAGGGATATATATTTCTACGATATTGAATCTTGTCATTATCAAATATTATCAAGTCTTGGGTATGACTTAAGTCGTGTTGACAAATCTGATAAGTTGAAAAGAAATACTCAGATAGGTCTTATGATGAGAGACAACCCAAGACTTACAAAGATTCTCAGAAATATCACAGCGTCCACGATTGATTCCTACCTAAAACTCAATAAAGTCCATGAAAATGAAATCATATTAAGACAATATGATGGTGTAATATTAACCAAAAGACTTTATGAGACAAATCAGTTTATCCCATTACCCCTCCGAGCAATATATTCAATTTTTATATCATCACTTTACAGAAATAGCTATCTTGCGGTTGATGGAGATAATATAAAGATTAAAGGGGTAAAAAATAGATACGATGGAATGGATTACTTTTTAAGAAGAATCGCAAAAATAAATTTCATTGATAAAAGGACTGTTTTTCGACAGCTCCAAAAAATCAAGGATGATATTTTATCCTCAACAAATCCTATGAATTTTGTAATCCCAATTGGAAATAAAACATATATGTTTCTTAAACAATTTGGTCAAACTGAAATCTCTAAGAGTTTGGCAACAATCATGGATGTTAGTGATATTGATCGTATGAAATATTTTAATATTTATATTGAACCATTTTCAAAAGCAATCGTTTATTATTATTTAAATGAAAGGAAGTACAAATGACAGACAATATAGAAACAACTGAAGAAGTTGAAGATGATACTGGAGAAGTATTGGCGGACTTGGGAAGTTTTATTGATCCCGAAACAAATTTTGCTGCTAATTATGCAGTTATGGGTCTTACTGATCTTGGAGATGAAACATATTTCTACACAGATCAATATTCTGAAGTCAAATATTCCAGACTAATTACCAAAAATAAAAATCATGATTCATCAGTATTTGCAATCATGACTCGAAATCCATCTGTTCCTGTTGATGAAACAGATCCTCTTGAGGGATTCAGGTTTAACGGTTATGTAACTGGTTCATATCAATTTGTAGGGAATGGATCACTTGTCTCATCAGTAAGAGATTCAGTTGTTGGGGCAAATCAAAATGTTTTTAGAGAATATCCAATTCTCGGAGCAGGTCTTACAACATTCATGACTGAAATGGTAATTGAGAATCCAAACACAGTTGATGAAATTGGAATCATTAAACCTCAAATTAATATTTCAAATTCATATAATGGAACTGCAAAAGCAAAAGTATCATTTGGATTTTCAGTATTTGATGGAGATGATAATCGTTCAGGATTTTCATTTTACAATAAACTTGTAAGTATGGATCAGATTCATATTCAAAATTCAAATGCAATGATGAGCGGACCAATTGGAGATTTTGTAACAATGTTTTCTAATAACATTGTCAATCTTATAACCACAAATTTTCAAAATGCTCTTGATGCTGATGATACTGGAGAAATTGTTACATTGATTGAAAAGGCAGGTTTAGGTAAAACAAGAACAACTGAATTAAAAGAACATATAACTGCTCTAAATGGAGTAACCTCTTGGAACATCTTTCATATTCTTACAAGGTATTCAACTCTTGAAAAGAATTTCAATGCAAAAAAGATTCTTCAAAATGTTGCTGAATCAGTCCTTGTTGTCCCTGCTGAAATCATGGGTGTTGTTGAATCATTCAATGATCAGTTAGCAGTTACACAGAATCAAGCAAATGCAGCATAACGGTTATATCAAAAATGAATCGACCTTTCTCCTTTGGGTCGGTTCATTTTTTTTGCGTTGTTGTTTTATTAACGTCCTACGTAAAGTAATATATTTAGAGAACAAATATTAAAATAAAAACAATGGAGAAATTATGCCTGAGAAAGTAGGAGAGAGAGTATTCCAAAATACTCGAAGCTATGATTGCCAAGTAATAATTAAAGATGTAGATTATACGGCAGATTTGGATAAGGTTCGCATTGTGACTTCATTGACTGCTCCATACCAATCTATTTTTTTAGATGTTTTTATTGATCAAAATGATATTATATTATCTAAATTATATGGTCAGGATAAAATTAAATTGAGTGTAAGATTGTTAGA
>Ga0114918_10003654_pt1 | contig 13519 bp, 25 predicted proteins | sample LantaG_FD_87015 | JGI IMG/M metagenome (GOLD analysis project Ga0114918, IMG submission 87015) | Deep subsurface microbial communities from Baltic Sea to uncover new lineages of life (NeLLi) - Landsort_02402 metaG | ecosystem: Environmental > Aquatic > Marine > Oceanic > Sediment | place...
TATGTTTTTTGAAAACTTTACAAACACTAAACTACCTATGTAATCGATAGACATAAATTTATCCACATACTTATAAATTACTATAGTTTCCAAATCATTGTTATGAAAGCAAATATATCGCATATTTGTAAAGTCAAATTTAAGACAAAAAAACTTATGAATGGATTTTTCGACATTAAAAACGCGAATTGGTTGGGTGGGGTGAATGTTCACAACACCATTACCATTGCTTTGCTCGCCTACTTGGTTTACAAGAATCGTTAATTAACGACTTGTATCAAGTTTGTCTGAACAAACTCGTCTGAGAGGTGGGCGTAGCGGAATGTTACGCCCTTTTCTTTTTATTCATCATATATTTCATTCAAACGCTCCAAAACTTCTTTGTTCAAGCCGCCTTGAGATTCAATAATGCGTCTGTACGTTTTAATTATTCTTTTCAGGGCATCGTAAATCAAATACCAAACTATGTTTGATAAGATTAATAGTGTAAACCAAAACCAAGTCATCATAAAAATTTATTAAAAATTATTTGCCAAGATACGCAAATTTTATCCCAATCATATTTTTCTATTTGCTTGGTGTATTTCACTTTTGTTGTTCCGCTTAAAAAATAATCATTCATTTGTTGAACAGTTTCGTTTATATCCAACTTATACCTAATTCCCTCCCCATCGTAAATCTGAATATGTTCGTGTAATTTTTTGACAGGTTTGCCATCTCCTTGCATAATTTCTTTAAACGAAGTATGATTACCATAGATAACAGGTAATTCACAACACATTGCTTCAGATAGTGTTAATCCCCATCCTTCTGCCATTGAAGTTGTAAGAAAACAATCCATACAGTTATACACTTCGTTCATATCTGATGGCGAGTATTCAGCATTTTTATATTGTTCTTCAAGTGGTAAGAAATAATCTTTATTATACTTCAAACCTAATCGTTCTGCCGCTGCGTGAATATTAATACCTGTTGGGTCGCTATGATAAGTGTGTAAATACAATACGGCATCGGAACCATATTTCTCAACATAGCGTGCAAACGCAATAAGCGTACTACCAATGTCCTTTCTTGCGTGATTTTTGTTGACTGTGCCGAAAATGTATTTGTTTAAGGGTAGTTTATATTTTTTACGCAACTTGGCTTTATCTGCAATAGCAAAAAAAGATTTTGTGTCAAATCCGTGTGGAATTACGTTCACGGACGTTTTGCAACGCTTTTCTATTTCTTGTTTTGCATAGTCGGTATATGTTACAATTTCGTCAAACTCTGAAATATCCTTAAACCAAGATTTTGGAGGAATTGAATCTATCGGTGCATAAAATATCACCTTGAATTCAGGATGTACGATTTCATTACGCGTCTTTAATTGTAATTGTCTTTTTTGTTCCCTTATGTGTTTTAACAACCCGTTCAATGGCGTGATGATTGGAAAGTCATTTAGTATCCATACAAGGTCATAAGGCTTGCTCTGAAGCAATTTAAGGAAACCATCCCTGTACCACATATCTTTTTCATTATGAGCAAACAGGCGGGCATTATATGCAATAATATACTTGCTTACAATTACCTTTTCGTTTTTGCCAAAATTCGTCGCACAAATGTCGATTCGTACATTTTCCCGTTCACACCACACATCCAAACGGTTCACAACTTCTTCGGACACCCTGCTGAACCCTGAAGGAGCAAGGAAGTCACAGTAAAACAAAACTAATTTCATTTTATTATTTTCAAAGATTCTTCTGATTTAGCATTGTCAATCAAAAATTTCTGATTTTGAACTTCGCAAGTTTGAACATACACTACGTTATCGCCTTCCATACCAATAAGGGCTCTTGAACAATGTGTAGTACAATGTTCATATACGGGAACAAAATTTCCACCGTGAGATGGAACGATTGCAGGAGCACACTTATGGCATTTTACAGGATTCCCGTCTTTAACAAGCATTTTGGCTTTTCGACGCACTTGGTCATACTCTTCTAAGGTGTAATTGTGAGTAAATTGGATTGGTTTTTTTTCAGTAGTCATATCTATGATTTAATTTTTTCAAGGGATAATTCGCGAACACCATCCTCGTAAGTAGGTTTTGGATATGCGTGTTTAGACATAATGTGAAAGAAATAATGACGATTTTCAGGTTTTCCAAAGAACAAACAACATTCTTGAAATTCCTTTTTAAAGCCTCTTCTGTCTTCGATTACAGTACCGTCTAATTTTTGAGAAAACCTCCAATAATGTTGTGAATTGTAAATCATTTCAAATAATTGGTCATTTGTCAGGTCTTTTAAAGGACTTTTGTTGTAAAATTCTGTTGTAATTGCATCCATAATTTTATTTTATAAAATATTATTTTAAATCCCACATATAAATGGGTGTTTTTTCTCCAACGTATGCAGCAAAGGTATTGAATTCTAAATATTCAATAGCGTCCATTTTTTCCATACCGTCATTCATCAGTATTTCTAACATTTTACTGATACTGTAAATCAATCTGTCCGAATTCAAATCAAAACCCATTACGGCTTCGTCGAATCCGTCTGCTTTCAGAAACTCTGTTTCCTCAAACTGTTCTATAATATTTTTTAACATAATAAATTTTTAAAATTCTGTGGCAATCCTGTTTCATCAAAATCAACCTCTTCAACAATACTTGGTCTGCGGAATAAATCCGTTCCATATTTTATCGCTTTTGATATGTTTTCTTGATTATTGTAGTCAGGAGTATTTAAATCGGTATGACTAAACGAATCAATCTTTGTAGCAATCTTTTCAGCACCGCCAAAGTAAGTCAAGTGCCATCCACCATTTTTAATTTGAACACAATAGTCTTTAAAACGAGTCCGCAAATCTTCTACTGTATTAAACTGAATTTTGAATGCGTTGTAAAACATCATTTTTGTTCCTGACCAAATATTTGTTCCCACTCTGTATTTCAAACTATATCGATACATATCCATAATAAAGACGCAAGGCTTGTCAAATTCGTGTTTAAAAGTTATTGCTTTGTAATTAGGTATTTCGTCTACGTCAGAATATGAAATTAAATCGTCATCAAAACATATTTTGCGAAATATGTTTTCAAAGTAATTTCTGTGGGCTCTTTCGTTATTCCAAGCGTTTGCATCATTTCCCCCTCTAAAGGTTCGATATATAATTTTATGGCGAAACTTGGAAAACCTATGGCGATTCTCAAAAAAATAAAGTGGTTTGGGTTTGCCCGAAAACGTATGCTTTGCTTCCACGACCACAAACAGGTCTGCCTCGGCATTTAACATTTCCATCCTAAACAAAGCCATTTCCACTTCGTTGAAAAACAAGAAAGCGTCAATCACCCTTTTATTTCTTATCATAACAGGAGCAAAGTCGCCCCCACTCCGACAATAATTCCGAACCAAGCCTTCTTATAAAAGGGTTCAGGTTTATCAATTATTACGTTGTCTATGATTGTTACTTGCGCTTCGGGGTTACTTGACTTGACTTCCACAATGGGTTTAGGCTCTTTAAACAAACCTTGCTTTTCGTATCCTATAGTCAATCGAAGTTCGTTTTTAACCGTTATTGAATCGATAAAAAACACTTCTTCACCCAAGGTTCCTTGGAAAAGATTCCAACTATCCCTATATTCAATTTTTAAAGGAACTTTTATGTACACAGTAGTATCGTCAACCAACCCCCCGTATGAAGTATCCACATATACAAGTCGCTCGACAGTATCGTGGTATATAACCGTTTTTCCTGAAAACGTGTTTTTTATTCCAAGTTTTGCTTGGGCTTGAACAGACTTCATATACTTTTCTTTTTCTATTTTTTCCAACGCAACAGCATCCTTCAATGTAAGGATGTTTTGCTTTTGCGAAACAAGTTGCTCACCGTTTTTTCCTAAGCGGACAATTTGTTCTCGATTAATGCTTTGAAGTTGCTCAATTCTTTGTCTGTCCTGACACATTTTCATTGTCAAAAGACATAGAATTAGAATCAGAATCAAAGTGATTAAGTTTGGACGGTAAAGTGTAGTTGTCTTTTCCATATTCAATGGGTACGGTAAATTGTGGTTTTAATTTTATTACAAAGTATTCGGGTGACATTTTATTAAAATTTGAACAAATAATACTTGCTTGGTCAAGTGAAAAAGCGGCAGCACACTCAATGTCTTTTGTAAGGGAAAAATAGGCAGCCCCAATTGTAACATCTAAAATGTATTCACCCATTAATGATTTGTGCTTAAATGGGTTTTTAAAAAAAACCTGTATAATAAATATTTTGGGGTCGCGAAAACTCATATAATAAGCATAAATAAAAGGATATATAAACCAACAGCCGTAGGTGTAGTCCAACGATAATGCCACCATACATACATTTCATAATCTGTTTTCATAATGCGCTGAAACGCGTCAAAAACGTCCTCATTAGGAAGTGTGTTTTTAAACGAAAGATAAACCACACGAATAGCAAGCATAATGGCTAATACAATTGCGGCAGGGAACTCGATTACTTGAATTAATTTACTTTTATTCATTGTTTACATATTAAAAGGTTTTATATATTTTTCTTCGGTAGGCACACCACCCCATTTTTTGATGTAGTATGCTTTGTTGTTTCCAAAATGTTCGTTTAATGATGGTTCGGTTTTGATTGACATTGATTGCTGATATTGTTCAGGATTCATCAATTCTGTTTGCTCAATAATGATACCCGCCTGCTTACATCGCCACAAATAATCATTATCCTCAAAATAGGCTCCTTTAAAGTTCTCATCGAATTCACCAACGGTTTTGTAGGTTTCATAAGAAATTACAAACATTGACCAATTCTTATACCCAATAAACAGTCCTGCTTGTACATCATCAATATAGTCTTCAAGTAGGTCTGCATACTTTTCACAAATAACATCGTCGTTTAAAATTAGAACGTGCGTATAACCTGATGCAAATGCAACTCGGCATATAATATTCCAAGAAGCCGCTACTCCTATGTTTTTTGGCTGAACCAATATTTTAATACCTTGATATGGTCGATTTATGTTTTGTCTGCCGTTATCAATGATGTAAATATGTCTTCCGTGAAATGTGTCTTTGTAGACTTCAAGGGCTTGATTCAAATAATCGGCTTGGTTTACCGTGGGTATCCCCAAGGCTAATGTTGCAAAGTCATCCATTTTTTTCTATTTGGTTAAAAACAACTTGGTTTCAAATTGCTCCATAAATTTATCTACGTCATCAAGACTCCTGAAAAAAGCACGCATCACATAAAACCTTCCATACATTTCCTTTCGCTTTTTTACTTCTTGTTCTTTTTGAAACCCGCGCATCGCTTTCATAAACACATTTCTACTTTCCAATTCTTCAGTTTTACGATGTTCGGCATCGGCAAACTCTTTTGCGGCTTTTAAGGTATCATCATCAGGCTCTATAAAACCTGCTGCATTTAAAAAATTCCAAACAGAATGATTATAGTCGCCATAGTACCTATCATTTTCTCGAACCCTTTTACCCCAATCCGTTATAAAATTCTTAACACTATCGGCAATTTCCATTGGAGTGCGTCTGTCAACCTCATTTCGCTTGGCATCAATTTCTGCTTGACGCTTTCTTTGGAGCAAAGCATTTATTTGCTCATTGTGTTTGTCTACAAATGCGTTTAAAATTTTACTGATATAAAGTGGTGAAAAATTTCCATAAGGCTGTGCGTCTACACCCAATCTTCCTTGTAAAGACAAGTCAATTGCCAATTCAATTTCTTTTGCTGTTAATTTTCCATATGAGTTTTTAATAAACTGTACGTTTATCTTCAATTCCTCTTCACTCATATCTTTGGATAAGCCAAGCATAATTCGCCACTTAGTAACGACTTGGATTAATCGTGTATAGTCTTCTTTGGTTTTATAGTGTTCAATGGTTTTGTCGTTTAAGGACGAAAGAAAACGCTTTTCAATTTCATTCCTCGTAAACCCCACCAAGTTCGTCTGCCACTTTGCTTGCTGTTGCGATAGTTCGTGCGATTGCGCTTTGGTTAATTGTTTCTGTTGGTCGTTCATTGATGTATGAATTAAATTTTGTGCCGAACAATGTAATAGGACGTAGGTAGTTTTCCATATCCGTACCCATCCATTGCTTTGATTTTATATCTATAACCTTTTTAAAGTCCTCCAATTTATGTCCTTCTATTATGCGTGCATTAATTGCTCGTACTGCGTCCTTTGCTTTATCTGTATAAGACCTGTTGGTTTGCTGATTTAAGTAATGAATAATATGCTGTATCAATTCCTTGTTCTTATCGTATGTATTTGGTTTCGATTCTTCAGGCTTGACAATGGTTTGCGTACTTTTGCCTATTGATATAACAATACAATTGTTTTTTTGAATCAACGCAAATTGTACACCTAAATCATTGAGAACCGTAATCCCCCAATGAATAATTCTATAGGTGTGTGATTTGCTAACATTTGATATCTTTGCCAATTTGCCATAAGAAACTTCTTCGTCAAGATATGCGAATACCACAGCCCATACTTTTGAATATGAGTCGCCCATTTGAATCACCCTACGAAAAAATTCTTTTATCTTCAAAATTGGTCTTCAATAATTGCATCCGTTGGAACTTGAAGTGCTTTAGCGATAGTTCTGACCGTAGACACCTTATAGTCTTTTAATTTCCCGTTGACCATAGTAGATATACGGTAAAGTTGAATTTCTTTGCCTGTACGCTCTTTTATAAGATTGTACAATTCTTGTTGCGTCATTCCTCGTAGGATGAGCAAGCGTGCTAATTTGGTAATTTCCATTTTTAATTTTTTTTGCGATAGTGGGTTCCTTTGCCCAATTCGTCGTTCACTAATTCAATTTGCCAACCTCGGCTTACAAGTGTAGATATAACTGCACTCAAATTGCGAATACCATAATGCTGTGCAAAGTCAATAGGAAATACTCCAATTTTTTCTAACCACGCTTCAACTGTAGCGGGTTGTGTTTTACGTCGCAAAGGCTCAATGAATTTTATTAAATCAATTTCATCAGGCAACTCTACTTCATCTTTGTTTACAAAACCTTTTTGTTTTTTCAAAAGATTTTTTGCACCATAAACGACAATTTTGCCGTAAAAAAACCGTGCGGCTCCTACACCCAACAGGACATAAATCAGCCATAAATATGTATTATCAATCATAGTAAAAGTTGTTGCTATGGGCATTTTCGTTTGCGATATTATTTAGGTCGTCCCAATTGTTTTCAATATATTTCATTACTTCCTGATAATTGGTTTTACCCAAATAAATAAATTCATCGGCTTCATATTCATATTGAACATCATTACCCGTTGCGCCCCAAAACTCATAAGCACCTATACCGTTATCCACTACACGACCTGTCGTTTCAAATTCAGCATCTTTTATAACACAGCCCGATGGCAATATTAATTCTAATACTGTGAAGGTAAAATTGATTGTTGTATCCATTGTGTAAAATATTAATGCGTCAAAAATAATTATTTTTGGAAATAAATCAAACTTCGAGCAAAACTTTTTTTATTGCATCTTGTGCTTCCTTTTTTATTCGGTGTTTAAGAGCAGTTTCCCGTCGTCTGATTATTTCATTTAAAACATCGACTAATTTATTTTGGTCGATAATTGGTCTGTTGTCGAGGTCATAACTTAAAGTTGAATCCTCGATTGCAAATTCTAATAGATTTGTTAGTTCTTCCATTTGATTATTACTTTACCTATAAGGGTTGTTGGTGTGATTTGTTGGTCATCTATATGACATTGCATAAAAAGTTGTTCATTCTCCATAATTTCAAATAACTCTTCAGGCTGTATTATTTGGTATCCTTCAAGATTAAAATGATTAGGTCTACCCATAAGGTATTTATCGTCACAGGGTGTTAAGGCTATTTCGTTTCCTGAAGCCAAAATTGTGGCTTGGTCGGTTTCAATAAAAGGAATTGGTTCTTTAGTAATACTCCAAGTTCCATTTTCGTGCCGCAGGTAAACTTGAATCCATTTGGCTGTCATAATTACAATATTAGAGATATTATTTCAAAACCTGACCTGTTTTATTCACAAAAATATTTATTTCCCCAATATCCCAAACCGTTCCCTTGTTTGTTCCTTGCATCGTTACTCTAAGCGTTTTATTATCTTCTGTAAATTTCGGACTTATTCATATATATCAATAACATAAAAGTGGTAATAGCGTACCATTAATCGTTCCATTTATCGTTCCGTGAAGCATTCCTTATGGTTTCTGTAAATTTTGGACTGATTTCGTTGTCTGTGTGAAAACATAAAAATACTTTCGACTCGGTTAAAAGTTTTCCACAAATGTAATTTTCTCGTTTGGTTTGTTGCATTTATCTATTTTCCTGTCTAACATTGTAGTGAGAAATCGAAATAACCATCATAGATACAACTTAAATTTATCAGATATGTCACACTTAACACAACAACAAGTAATCGTCCGTGTAAAAGCGATTGCTTACCGTAAATCTTCCGTTGATACAAACGGGAGTATTCTTTGGAAAGAATTGGATGGATTCACTTTTTTTGAATTCGTTGCCGACAAGGACTTAGTTCCTTACAAAGACAAATTGGCTCTGCGTGCTGAAATCATTAAGCCTGCTTTAGTTCATTATTCAGAACAATGCGAATTTAGATACACCTACGCTGACCACGAAATAATCGAAAAAGCCCCTGTGTGCATACAAGCGTGCGCAGATGACGCTACAAAGGTTTATGTCAATCGCACCCACTTTGTTATAGGGGCTCAAGAAGAAGACCAAATGAGCGCATTACGCATTCAGAATGAAGCACTCAATAAAATATTGTCCCATTTTAGATTTTAGTTAAACAAATGAGCAACAATAAACAAAGTGGAGATGTACTCGTAAATATTGATGAAGCCTCAAAAATAACCAATTATAGTCTTCATACGTTGTATCAGAAAGTGAGTCAAAATCAAATACCATACATAAAAAAAACAGGTGAAAAACGTCTTTGGTTCAATAAGGAAGAACTGTTAAATTATCGCAAGAAACCATCACAAAACAAAAAAAACAAGGTTAAAAATGAAATGAGGGACAGCGAAAAATTATCAGATGCTCAAAAGAATTTTGTGATGCGTGCAATCTTGGAATATTGGCAAACCTTACCTTGGGCATTTGGAACGGTGTTTATAGAGTATGGTGCAACGAAACAGAATCAAACCATAAAGACAATGACCAACAATAAACAAAGTAGCATTGAATGGCTTATTAACAAATGTGCCTGTGCAGATTTAAGACCCGAACTTTGGAACATCATTAAAGAACAAGCCAAAGCAATGCACAAGGAGGAGATAAAAGCAGCCTTTAACCAAGGTTATAGAGATGGCGAACACGATGACGGAAACACAACTCATATACTTGGTGATGTTAGCGTATGGGATGATTCAGAAAACTATTACAACGAAATATTCGGAGGTAACAAATGAGTAAAGATATGACTCCATTTAATAATGGAAAATACATTGGTTATGAATGTGTTGTTTGTTTTAAAAATATAGATGAGGACGAAAGACAAATGATATTATCACTTAAAGCAGTTCAGACGTGGTGCGTTTTATGTATGATTAAAAAGTACCCAAATGACAAAAACCTTTTAGATTTTGCAAACAGAAAAAACGACTTAATTTTAGATAGAAATAAATTTTATGAACAATAAACAATACACAATGGAAAATACAACATCAAACATCGAATCATCACTTTACCGTGAATTAATGAACTACAATAGAGAACTGATTGTAGAAAATGAAAATTTAAAAATCCAACTTCGAGAATTACGAAAAAGTTGGGAAGAAATCAAAAATGAAGCAATTTTATTGAGGGATGAGTTAAAAAATCAAACTAATCATCAATTAAAACTGAATCCTGAACACCCTTTAGAAAAAGCGGGTGAAACTGCAAATGATTTTTTTAATTACACAAACAGTATTTCTAAATCAAACGAAATAACACAACAACCGTATTTCAACAAAAAAAAGAAAAAAAAGGGTACGCAAGTTTTGATTGAGCCGAATATTGCAGAAAGATTTAAAAAAACTTTGACTTCATCAGGATTACCGCTCAGTCAAGTTTCTTGTGCAATGATGCTTATATTTATTGACCGTGGTAGATATAGAAATATTATTGTTGACCGTGTTCGCAAACGCAATTGGGTTTCAAACAAGTTGCGTAAAACAACGCCTCTTGCTTGGGGCTACCCCGAAGGTCTTGGTTTTGAATTTAATTCTGTTTTGGGCGCAAATAAAATGAGTCAATATCAAGCAATGGAAATTATGATGGAAGAATATTGTCAAAGTAATTGGATGCAAAAATTAGTTGTTGAGTATATTGAAAGAGTGAAGCGTAATTATTAATTTGATGTGGGTAAATTATTGGGTGTAAGGCGGGTTAATCCCCGCCTTTTTTTTATTTTTGACAATAATTCTTATGAAGATATATGTGACCATAAAATGTAATTCGTTTGCCTTGGGTGATACACTTGCGTGCGTTGCTGTAGTTGAACATTACCGACAGACTTTTAATCTGCCCAAAATTTATTTTGATTGTATTGATTGGATGTGGGAATATTTGGCTCCTGCATATCCCAATATAGAATTTACTAAAATTGAAAACCCTGAAATAATTTTAAACTATCATTTTGACTTGCCCGTTCAAAAGGGCTTTGCATTTGACCTATATCAAATACCCCAATTGTTCAAACAAGAATTTAGTTGGGATTTTGTCAAACCAAAAATAGCGTACACACCAAATGCAAAAAGGCAAATTTTAAACCCATATTTTGTTTTTTCGATGCACAGTACCGCTCAAGTCAAGTATTGGAATTCAGGTAAACGTACTGACCAAACACAGTCCCCGCGTTGGCGTGATTTATGTGTACTGTTGGAGAACATCGGCATTCAAGGTGTATTAGTAGATAAGCATTATGGTTTTGGCACCGCTCCTTATTGGAACGAACCACCCGAAAATTGCAAAAAAGTCATTGGTCGTCCGTTTAGTGAGGTTTTAGAAATGCTTTTTTATGCAGAGTTTTTTGTTGGGCTTTCAAGCGGAATGAGTTGGGTTGCTTTAGCCTTGGGTAAAAAAACTTGTATGATTGCTCCTTGGGCTTATGATGAAAATGAATTTGGTTCAAGCCACGATAAACACATTAGAATACAATCCAAATCACATTGTACAGATTGTTGGTCGGCATTAAGCCAAACATTCAATAAAAACGATTGGTATTGGTGTCCCTTAAAACAAAATACATCTGAAGAGTTTTCCTGTAGTTCAAGCATACAGGCAAAAGATGTCATAAATGAACTTAAAAAATATAATTGGATATGAAATGGTCAACCAACCGCGAATCCTATAATCAGGATTCGTTTTACACACTTGATAAATATGGCAACATAGTTTATCGTAATCTTCAAGCAGAAAATGTCGATTTTGACGCAAACGAATTTCACAACAACCCAAGATGGGATTCGTATAACTTTCTATATTATGAAAACTTCCAATATTTTGCTTTTGATAGCCGTGGGAGCGATTATGAGAGATTTGGATGTAAAATAGAAGCAGGAGTAAGCGTTTTAGATTTTGGAGCCAATATAGGGGCTTTTGCCCGTTATGCTCGTTTCAGGGGTGCTTCAAATGTTTATTGTTTTGAACCAATGACTCCAACTTTCCATTGCCTTTACAAAAATTCGGCTCACGACCCCAACATAGAATGCTACAAATTGGGTGTTTCAGACAAAACAGGAATCGCAGACTTTAAAATCCATACTGACTTCACTCACAACGGAGGGGGGAGTATGTGCGATTTTGCCGATAAATCCCTCGATATACATCATTCGGAATCCTGCGCCCTTATTGGGATAGAGGAAATTTTTAAAATTGAAAAATGGGCAAAATGCGAGTTTTTGAAGATTGACATCGAAGGAGCCGAACGAATGGTGTGCGAAGCCTTGCCTGACGCGGCTTTGAGGTCACTTGCATATATCTCTGCGGAGTTCCATCGCAATAACACCGAATTTGACGTTTTTCAAAAAAATTGGCTTGAAAAATGTTGGGATTTTGGATTCAAATCTTATGTTTTATACCACGGAAATGGTGACTTGAGAACGGTCACTTTATGGAAAGAATAATATTTTACAAAATAATTTTACTGTGTTTTTTATGCAATATACTGTGCTTACAAGTCGCAATTTTTTGAAGGTTATAGACATTGAAGAAATACTTTCAAACGAAGTCGAAGTAATTGAATTATATGGACTTGCAGCATTCAACAGAATGTCAGATGATAACTGTATTTTTATTTTAGACGATATTTATTCTTGCATACAATGTGATGGGTTCCATTTATGCGTAATTTTGATAAATTTTTATGGTACACAGGTGGAGTTTTTGTTGGATGTCAAAAGTATTGATTGTTTCGACTCAACCCAAGTTTATGACCACAATGGAGAAAAACGCTTTTTGTACTCTTGTAAAAGTTTTTCTTATGACCCAATTACTAAACATTTAGAACTATGGTCGAAATAAATTTTATAGAAGATAATGAATGGGACATTTTTATCAATTACGGATTTGTAAGTAATAGAATTATAAATATTATAGCCAAGAAAATAGCCTTAAACATTCAATTAACAAGGCAAGAGCAGGCAATTAGAATGGAAAAATCACAACTTATAGAAGAGGCACTTTTGAAAATATGGAAAAAATAACACTTGTGTGGTTGACCAAACAAGGTAGCCAAACAAACTTTGAAAAGCAGTATATCGAACACAGACTTTTTGGTGGATTTATTTGCGATAACATATTAAGAGGCAATGATTTAATATTCCCTAATGCTGTTTTAATTTTTTCTTGCAACACTCCTGACCCTGACCCAATTTATTGGAATGTTATTGAATGGTACAAGCAAGCAAAAATGCCGTATTTCCTTGTTCATTTATCGGATGAAAGATGCTCGTTTGACCCAAAACATTACAGAGGCGCAAAACACGTTTGGCGTAATTACGGGGGTCATCGTTATATAGGCATTGAAAATATTAGCACCATACCTTTAGGTTTTCAATCAGGATTTATCAATCCTGAACCTGCCTTTGACGAACGCAGCCGCAATATCGATGCGGTATTTGCAGGCTCTATCAAACAAGACCGACAATTATTAATAGATGTTTTAAAATCTATTCCTAATACAATGGTTAAAACCACCACTCACTTTAACGACCCCAATGGTATTCCAACAACAGGATTGATTGATATTTACAAAGATTCTTTTCTTGCACCGTGTCCTATGGGATGGCATCACGCTGATTCTTTTGGAATTATGGAATGTTTAGAATGGAACTGTATTCCTGTAATAATAATGGAACACGCGGATTATTTTGATTCATTATTCCCCATTCATCCATTTCTTGTGGTTAGAACTTGGGATGAAATAAATTCATACATTAAGGATTTGAAGCCATACGAAGCCCGCTGTCGAAAAAACGCA
>Ga0114918_10003655_pt1 | contig 13516 bp, 12 predicted proteins | sample LantaG_FD_87015 | JGI IMG/M metagenome (GOLD analysis project Ga0114918, IMG submission 87015) | Deep subsurface microbial communities from Baltic Sea to uncover new lineages of life (NeLLi) - Landsort_02402 metaG | ecosystem: Environmental > Aquatic > Marine > Oceanic > Sediment | place...
GGGAGGGGGGGGGGGGGGGCCGCGCCCCCCCCCCGCGGGGGGGGGGGGGGGGGGGGGGGGGGGGAGGGGGTGGACCTTCCCCTGCACCTTCCATCCACTGCGGACGCTCCCCCCCGCGTCCCCGCGCCCACATCCTCTCTCTGATGCACCTCCCCTCCTCCCTCCTCCACAGCCTCACCCTCCTGGCGACCGACGCCTCCGCCACCCGCACCACAACCCGCCCCGCCTCCTCCGGCGGACCCAACTACTTTCCTGCCCTGAACCGGAAGAACGGCGCCGGCCCGTCCGCCTCCGCCGCGGCCGCCGCCCACAACGCGCACCTGTCCCCCCTGCCCGGCGGCCGCCGCCACTCGCTCACCGAGGCGGACGCCCTGGCCGCCCGCCGGTGGGCCCTGCCCCGTGGGTCCTCCATGTCCGACCCGGCCATGCACGCCCGCGGCCCGCTGGCGCCCGGCGTGTTTGTCGTCGAGGGCGGCCCCGCCGTCGCGACGCCGGGCTTCCACCCCCTGCGCTCCTCCGTCGCGGACCCGGACTGGATTGCCGCGCCCCTGCCCGACCACCGGGCGCCTTAAAATGAAGACAGGCCGGGGGCGCACTAGGAGCGTGCTCCGTGTTTTCATTTGAGTTGAGAAAAGAGAGGGGAACCCCGCGGCTAGACGCGGCTTCTCTTTCTGCTCTTTCTGCCCGCCACCCCTTTTCCCCCGCCCACCCGCCGCCGCCCCGCTCTTTGTGGTCATGAGAAATGCGCATGCGTGTGTTGATAGAGCGTTTTCTGAGCGCGGCACCCACCCCCATTAGTGTTGCGTTGCGTGTCTTTGGTGTATGTAAAAGCAAAACTCCTTGTGTTTCATTTTCCTGTTCATTTCCATCCATGTTTCATTTTCATCGTGTCAACTCGCCCCCCCTTCTCTCCAACCGGTACAGCGCCCGCACCGCCCGCCGCTCCTGCGCCAGCGCCCGCTCCAGCTTGGGCGTCGCCACTAGGGCCGCCACCTGACGCTCGCTGGAGGCGACAAACCCCGCGCACAGGAGCAGGGCGGTCGACCCCGGCGCCGCACCGGCAAAGGCCGCCCGGCAGCCCGCGTCCACGCCCGCGGCTGCCAGGGACAGGGCCGCCAGGGCCGCCGCGCCTGCCAGGCGGGTCGCCCGCGTCTTGGTGGCCAGCGCGGCCTCCGTCGCCGCGCCCGGCGGCACGCCCCGGAGGCCGACCTCGGAGGAGGCCATCCATTCCGACAGGGACCGGGGGCCCTCGCGCGAGGCCGTCGCGGCGGCCTCCGACCCGACGATCAGGCAGGCGGTGGCCAGGGGCCCGACCAGCGGCCGCCCCAGCCAGGCCGCCAGGGCCGCCCCCGCGGCCGGCCACAGGAGGCCCAGGGCGGAGGGGAGGAGGTGCAGGGCCAGGGACCCCATCAGCAGGGGGCCCATCGCGCCCGGGGTGAGGCGGAGGGGGAGGTAGGACGCGTCGACCGCGCCCAGGACGACCGGCGCGGCGCCGACGCCGGGCGCCGCGGGCGCCGCGGGCGCCCTGGCCGCCGCGGCCGCAGCCTTCTCCGCCTTGGCCGCGGCCGCGAGCGCCTTGTCGAAGGCGGGCGGCGGCTGGCCCGCCGCCGCCGCCGCCTCGCCCGCCGCGCCCCAGGCCGCGTAGGCGGCCCAGGGCGAGGCGCCGCCACTCCCCCCCCGCAGCGCCGGCACCCGCCGCCGCGCGTACACGACCAGGGGCAGGCGGGTCTCCACCTGGGTCAGCCAGACGGCGGCGGACACGATGGCCAAGGAGCATGCCGCGACAGCGGACCCGGCGGCGACCGTGGCGGCGGCCGACCAGCCCGTGCCCGACAGGGCCGCCCCAAAGCCGCGCAGCGAGCGGGCGTACCCGCTGACCACGGCCATGGCGATCAGCAGGGACACGCCGTCGCCCAGGCCGTGCTCGTCGACCATCGACGTCAGCCACCGGGTGATGAGGGCGCCCGTCGCCAGCAGGGCGGCCGCCTCGCCCGTGAAGCCGGGCGGGCAGGGCGGGCGCACAAAGGGCGCCAGCGCGGCCGCCGTGCGCCACCCTGCCAGGGCGGCAAAGGCCGCGGCCGTCAGGTTGACGATCAGGCCGTACGCGGCGACGTCGTCCCGGTTCCCGGACCGCAGCGCGGTCAGCAGGCGGCGCGCGCCCTTGAACGGGTCGACGCCCCACTCCTTCGGGAGCCGCAGGAGGGTCACGATCGAGAACAGCCAGGATGCATTGATGGTGGGGCCGATGCCGAGGGAGAGCAGGGACACCGCGCCGGTCGGCGGGTCGCCGCCGCCGCCGTCACCGCCGCCCAGGTCCAGGAGGGCGGCTTCCGAGGCGGCGGCGTGCCGGCCCAGGCCGCCCTCCAGGGCCGCCTCCATGCTGCCCCCGCCCGTCGCGGCGGCGATGGCCGCGGCCGCGGCGGCAGACCCGCCCGCACCCGCGCTCGCGACCGCGGCCGCCCGGAACGAGGGCAGGGGGGCCGTCTGGCCGAACCGGATGACGGTCAGCACAGCCAGGGTAACGCCCAGGCGGCGCAGCAGCTCGCGCGAGCCCAGGAGGGGGAAGGCGCGGATGATCAAGGCGCGCAGGGCGGCGGCTGATGAGGTTGAGACAGAGAGAGAGGGGGAAGGGATGGAGGGTGAGAGGTGTCGGCCTGGGCTGGACAGAGAGGAGGAGGACGCTGGGCGCGTGCTTCACGTCCCCAATCTCTCCCCTCTCTCTCATCCTACCTTTCCCGGTCGCCTCCTCGTCACCGGGCGGCTGGTCGACCAGGAGCAGGGCGGCGTCCGCGGCGTCCGCGGCGGACGCGCCCGCGCCCGCGGCGCCGGTCGTCGACGGGTCGTGCGCGATGAAGGGGCCCGCGATGCGGACGGGGGCTGGGGAGGCGCCGCCGGCGCCGCCGTCACCCTGGCCGTCACCTGAGCCTCGCCCAGGGCCGGATGGTGCCTCGGTAGCGGCGCGCGGGGCGGCCGGGCGGCGGCGGGCGGGGGTCGGGCGGGCGCATGCGAGTCGCGGCGCGAGTGGAAAGAGCCTAGCAGTGGCAGGGCTGGTGGGACGGCGCATCGGGTGGCCGGTGGGTCCGCTAGGCGCGATCATGACCGTCGGTCCCTCTCTGTGCCTGGAGCTGGGCACGCATCCGGCGCGCGGTGCCCCGGCGCGGAAAGAAAAGGAGTGTCCGCACTCCCTCCCATCGCTTGCTCGCACACCCGCAGAAAAAAAAAAAAACACCACCGCCAATGGCCCTTCTCCGTTGCGCAGCCGCCCGCGCCCGGGGCCTCGCCACCACCAACAGGCCCTACTCCGCTCGGCCCGCTCCGCCCACAGGCGGCGGCACGGCCGACGTGAATGCGGTGGATTTGCTGGGCGGACCAGCCGATGCGGGGCCGTCGACCTCCTCCACCCGAGTCGAGGCCTACGACGGGTCTGGCTTCGAGGTCGGCGGCGCCCGCGTGGACGGCTCCCTCCTGGTCGCGCCGGGCGGCTTGGTCGCTGCGTGGGCCCCGCAAGCGTTGGCGGATATAAACGCCGACGCCCTGGCCGCCGTACGCCTACTGGGCCCGGCCCCGCCCAGCCTGCTGATTCTAGGCGTGGGGGCCCGCCCGGCCCGGGCGCCACCGGCCGCGGTGGCCGCCCTGGCGGGCGGGCCGACGGGGATCGAAGCCTTGCCCACGCCGCAAGCCGCTGCGCTGTACAACGTGCTGAGCCAGGAGGGGCGGGCGGTGGTGGGGGCTTTTTTACCGGCGGGCGAGGTTGGGGAGGGGTAGAAAGGGGGTAGAGAAAGGAGAGAGAGACTGAAACCTCATGACATCTCAACACACTCTCTCTCTCTCCCGCCCGCACATACACACTCACTCGCCTCACCGCTTGCCCCGCTTGGACGCCGGGGCCGCCGGCGTGACCGGGCCCAGGCGTCCGCCCGCCGCGCCCGCCTTTTTCTCTTTCTTCACGCCCTTTTTCTCCTTCTTCCCCGCAAGCCACACAGTCGCGTCGCCCGCGTCCAGGGCGACGTGCTCGACGTTGCGCCCCTCGCCCGCGGCCGCCTTCTCCGCGGCGGCGGCGTCCGCGTCCGCGGGCGACAGTCCGGCCGTGCCCGGGGTGGGCAGGGACGCGGCGGACGCGGCCTTGCGCCCGCGCTTGGCGGGTGGCGTGGCCGGCTCGGCCTTGACCCTGCTGGCGCTCTCCGCCGCCTCCAGGCGGGCGAGCAGGGCCGCTTTCAGGAGCCCCTTCGTCTCCACCTCGGGGATGCCCCGGGCGACCAGGGCCGCCCGCAGCTGCGGGACGGTCAGGTAGGCCAGGCTGGGCGCCAGAGAGGGCGCGGCCCCCCCCACCAGCGCCGGCGATGCCTCCGGCGCGCACCGCGACGCAAACAGGCGGGGCGCGGCCTTAGGGGCGGGCGCGGCGGCTTTGCCGCCGCCCGCCCGGTGCGCGGGCGGCTGGCATGCCTCGCACGCGTACGCGGTGCGGGCGTTGATGGCCCAGGACACCACCCTGCCCCCGCACACCGCGCAGCGTGGGCGGTTGTACACCACGCGGCGGGCGGTTGGGTCGGCCAGGGTCGGGCGGAGGGACTCGGGGACCGTCACGATGGACCCCGTCTCGAAGCCGGCCCGCATTTGGCGCACCGACTCCGACCAGATCAGCTTGAACTGGTCCTGCGTGACCGCCCCCGCGGGCGTGTCCGGGTGGACGCGCGCAAAGTGGAGGACTTCGGCCCGGTAAATGTTGCCGACGCCCGCCAGGGCCTCCTGCCGCATCAGCTCGTACCCGACGGACCGTTTTGACTTCTGGAGCGCCGCCCAGAAGCGGGCCGGGTCGGCATCCGCGCGGAGAGGATCCGGGCCCAGGGTGGAGAGCAGGCCGGCCAGGACTTCAGGGCCGCCCGCCTCGACGGTCATGGCGGACAGGTGGGTGACCACGCTTCCGTCGGCCGCCTCCAGCCGCAGGCGGGTGGTGGCCGTGGTGGCCGGCTCCTCGGACGGCGCAAAAGCCGCGTGCCGGCCCGACATGCCAAAGTGGACGCGCACAAAGACGGACTCCGCGCCCGGGCGGGCAAACTCGTACGCCAGGTTCTTGCCCACCGCCTGGACGTCGGCCAGGACGCGCCCGTTGACGGCGGCCGCGCCGTCGGCAAACCGGCCGTTGGGGGAGGTGGCTTTGAAGGCCTTCCCCTTCAGCACCGCGGCGTGCTGGTGCTGGACGCGGTGCACCTGGTGGCCCTCCACCATTCTGATCTAGGGGATTGAGAGGGAGGGAGGGAGGGACGGGGGGAAGGGCATGTGTGAGACGGAGGGGGGAGGAGGTCGAGGGAGTGCGCGAGAGGAGGGTGGCCACAGCGCTCGCTCGGCGGGGGCGCTCCCGCTGATTTTACTAGCCCCACAGGGGCTGGGTTTGGAGCCCTCACACTGACCCATCTCCTCCCAGGAGGTCGGGCCTGACTCTCGTTACACAGTGGGGTGGCGTATCACTCACCTGAAGGTACTGGTAGGAAGAACGGCGGGGAGGGGCGCGGAAGACGCGCCCGAGCATTCGAGAGTGAGAGCGAGAGCGGGCAGGCGAGCGTCCTTACTTTCTCTTCCACTTCCACACCCGCAAGAAAAAAACCACACCACTCCAGCGCCCCACCGCCCCTGTGTGATGGGCGCCACCTTCACCAAGCATGCCCACCACCCGGCCGAGTGAGTGATGTAGGCGGGTGAGGCGCCGCACGGGTGTGAGAGAGGAGCGTGAACGACAACGAAAACAGAGCGCGTGCACGCATTGACCTCTCTCTCTCTCTTCCCTTTCTCTCAGCCCTGCCCGCCAGGTCACGGACGCCGACAAGGCCGTCCTCCAGCTGAAGACCCAGCGCCGCCAGCTGGCCGCCCAGCGAACAAGGGTAAGGACACAGAGGGCCTGTGTGCTCTTTCTCTCTCTCCATCATCTATCACCATCCAACCCAACCATCAACCTCTTCTCCACTCCATCCTCCCTTCTCACACACACAGTTGGACGCCCTCATCGCCCGGGAGGACGGCCTGGCCCGGGCCGCCCTGACGGCCAAGATCCGCCCCGCCGCCCTGACCGCCTTGCGGCGCAAGCGGCTGCTGACCCAGCAGGCGGCGGGCGTGGACGCGTATGCGGACAGGGTGGAGGGCGCGCTGGCCACGCTGGACGCGGCCGCCAGGTCGGCGGCCGTCTTCGGCGCGCTGCGGGCGGGCGCGGACGCGCTGACCGAGCTGCAGTCTTCCTTACCCCTGGAGGCTATTGGACGCCTGGCGGAGGACTCCGCGGCCGCGCGGGAGTACGAGGAGCGGTTGGCGGCCGCGCTGGCGGCGTCGCCGTCCGCGGCTGCGGATGAGGAGGCAGCCCGGGAGGAGCTGGCCGCGCTGGAGGCGTCCCTGGGCGCGGCCGAGGCGGCGACTCTGCCTACCGTCCCTGGGCATGCCGTTGCAGGAAAATCGGGGGAGGAAGAGGAGAGGATGCCGGCCGTGCCGGGCGGGGAGGTGGAGGTTGGGGACGCGGGGCGGGCAGAGGCGCCCCTGGCGGCTTGAAAAAACTGACCCTAAAACTACCTAAAAGAGCACACGTCTCTCTCTACAGCCTTGGCGCCGGCGCGGGGTCGCCGCCGCCCACCCCACGCCCCAAACCCTTCCTCACGACCACTAGGCGGGCGGACGGCCGGAGGAAGACACCGCCGCCGCCTGTGCCCTCAGGGTCGGTCTCCGCCAGGGCGGCCGCGGCGGTCGCGAGCTCGGCCGCGGCCGCGGGATCGACCGCAGCGGCCACCGTCAGGGGGCCGCCCTTCAGCAGCGCATCGGCCAAGGCAGCCCGGGAGGCAAAGCAGAGCATATGGACGGGGTTCTCATCCAGCAGGACCGCCCCCCCACCCGCCGCCGCGGCGGCCGCGACGCCGGCCGGGGTATTGCCCTCATCACTGCCCCCATCAGGCGGGCCGGCCGTGACGGCCGCCCACGCCACGTCCGGCTGCGCCGCGGGCGACGGCCACCACAGGACGCCCGCCAGCCCCCCCGGCGGCAGGGCCGCCACCCAGGCCGTCAGCGCGGCCGCCCGGGCGGGCATGGCCTGCAGCAGGAAGGCGGAGAAGAGGATGGAGGGTTGATAGCCCACGGCCCGCGCGTCGTCGACTTCCACGGTCACGCCGGGCCCCGCCCGGGCGGACGCCAGGCGGACCATGCCGGGCGCGGCGTCGCGGGCAACCAGGCGGCGGCCCGGGAAGGCGGACGCGAGGGCGGCTAGCTCGTGGCCGGGCCCGCAGCCGAGGTCGAGGAGGGGGCCAGGGGGTGGAGATGGACGGGCACGCGCCGCCTCACCCCGAAGGGCCGCCACCGCGGTGCTCACCCAGGGCGCAAAGCGGGGCGCCCAGGTGGCGGCGTAGGCCTCCGCACTGGCGGACCAGGCGTCGGCGACGGCGGCGCGCATGCGGTGGCGTGAAAGCGCAAGAACTCGAGAGTACTGGGGGCGGAGGATAGAAAACGCGGCATTCCCACGCACTTCTCTGAACGGCGCTCGCAGCCCTCATCCTCTTCTCCATGCGCCCGCCCGCCCCGCCAGGCACCGCTCAGGCCTCCATCTCAGGCCGGAGACCCCTCGCCTTGGCCGCCGCGGGGCGAGGGGTCCCGTCCCAGCCGGCCAAGCCTGGGACGAAAAAGCAGCAGGGCTCCGCCTCACCCCTGCCCCGCCGCCCCGCCCCGCCTGCCCCGCCCCCTCGCTTCGCCTCCCGCCGCCGCCTGCAGCCGCCGCGGCGCCCGCTGGACGCGACGCTCGCGTGGGGCGACTGTGTCCTGTTGCTGTGCACCCAGCTGGTGAGTGAGATTCCCGACCCTCTCTCTCTCTCTCTCGCCGCTCTCGCCCGCCCTTGGAGCAGGAGGAGGCCTCTCCAGCAGAGGCGCACGGGCGCGCGCCCCACCCTCTTCTCTCTCACACACTCACTCACACACACTCGTCCGTCTTCATCCCCACCCCCAACCCCTCTCTCTCAGTCCTCCGAGACCATCCCCCTCTCCGAAGCAGGCGCCCTGGGCTCGATCATGGTCGTCGCCTTTGTCGCGGTGGCGGCGGCAAAGGGTGACTACGGGAGTGGTGGTGGGGCGGGGGGAGCGGGCCCACCATCGCTGGACCCCTGGTCCCGGATCGGGGCCATGGCCCGCGCCCTGGCGGGGGCGGGGACGACGTGGGGCCTGGGCGTGGCGGCCACCCTGGTGGGGGACGCGCTGCTGCTGCGGTGCCACGCGGTCTCGCCGGCCGCATTTCTCAGCACGGTCGCGCCCGCGGGCGTCGCGGTCGGCGCCACCGGGGTTGGGACGGGCGCGGTCGGGGCGCCGCCCATTGCAGAAGTCCTGATCGCGGCGCTGGCGACCTTGCTGTCGTGGCGGGGGATCTATGCCGGGTTGAGGGGCATCCTGTTGTGACGAGTGAAGAAAGGGGGAGGAGAGGCGCGCGAGAGAGACGCAGTAGAGGCACAACACACTCGACACACGCCGGGTTGGGAGACCACTCGGAAAAACCACGCCCCTCTTTCTCTCTCTCTCTCTCTCTCTCTTCACAACCGCTTCACAATCCCCCTTTTCACCCGTCCAGCCGCCCGCTCCACAGGCCCTGGGGTGCGCTGTCGACACCGTCATCCCGCGCCGCCCGGGCCGCCACGATCTCGGACGGCGTGCGCCGCCGCATCCGTTTCTCGCCTCCCCCGCCTGCCGCCGGGCGCGCGGCAGCGGCCGTGAAGGTCCCCCCGCCCGCGCCCGTCCACCAGGCCGTCCGCTCCGCGCCCGTGGAGGTGGCGGTCGTCCAGGAGGCGACTGAGGCGGGCGGGCGGGACGAGGTGTGCGGGGCGACCGCCGGCACCGCGTCCTCCAGTGTCACCGTCGCGGCGCCGTCGGCCAGGAAGGGCGGCGCGCCGTCGCCCGGGTGGGCTGGCGCCGCCTGCTGCTGCTGCCCTGCTTCACCCCCGACCAGGCTCAGGGAGGCGGCCGCGTCCACCGCGAAGAAGGGCTCGCCCTGGAAGGGCTGCTGCTGCTGCTGCTGCTCCTGCTGCTGAAGCGACGGCCCCACGAGCACGCTCCCCAGGGTGGCCGCCCGGGCGCGCGAGGCGCCGACCGCGGCCGCGGCCGCGTCGGCGGCCTCCCCAGGCGTCCCTGGCGCCGCGCCCGACCCGGCCCGGGCCAGGGCGGCCGGGCTGCCGTCGCCCGTGGCGCCTGGCGCCCAGTCTTCCGTGTTGAGCGCCCGCCACAGCAGGCCCTGGGGGTGGTGGGGGTGAGGGGCGGCCCCAGCCGCGACCGGCGTCGCGGCGTCGGCCTCGTTGGCATCATCCGCCACCGCAGGGCTAGCACACTGCGACCGGGGCGTGGTCGGCGGAGAGGCCGCCGATTCGGGCACCTCCGCCTCCTCCACCCCCTGTGCCGGCCGGGGCGGCGGTGTGGGCGCGCTGGAGGGTGATCCCGCCCCCCCCCCACGCGCCGCCCTCTCCTCCCCCCCCTCCTCAGAGGCGGCCAGGGCGGCCGCCGCGGCCGCGACGGCCGTCTCCATTTCCCACTCCGCCCCGCACTCCGCCCCGGTCACCACGGCCTCCCCGCGCCGGGCGGCGGCCAGGGCCACCCAGTCCGCCGCATCCGTCTGCGTGGCCGCGTGCGCCATGCCCGGGCGGGGCGGGATGGAAGGGGCATCACAGGCAGGGGGCTGGGCACCTGCGCGGCCTGCGCCCCTGCCGCCCTTCAGGCAGAAGAGGCCGCGGAGGGCAGCGCCGAAGGAGGGGCCGGCCGGCGCGGGCGGGGGCGGCGGCGGGCGTGCGGTGACGATGGAGTAGCCGGACGCCGGGCGGGAGGCGGTGGTGGCGGCGGCCGCCACGCCGGCGGCGGCCGGCGGTGGCGCAGGGCTGGCCCCGGCCGCCATCGCGGCCGCAGCCAGGCGGGCCGCGCTGCCGGCGAAGAACGTTTCGGCGGCGGCCCGATCGGCGGCGGCAGTAGCGGGGGGCGAGGACAGGGCCGCGTCCTGGGCGGTGGGCGGGGGTGAGGTGGTCTAGGGATAGATGGGGACGGGGGAGAGGCGCCGCGTACAGGGGCGTGATGACTTTTCTTTTCTCGGAGGCTGCGAACGATAGCGCGCGCGCACGGGAGCGCGCAATCCCTTTTCCTTTCCGCCACTGTCGCGCCCGCTCTGGCACCACTCCTTTCCCTGTTGAGGCCTCACCATGCTGTAGTCCGTGATATCCTCCACTGGCCCAGTCGGGGCGACAGCCGCCTCGACCGGGGAGGCCGCCTTGCCGGGGCCCGGCGCCGCGACCGCATGGGGCTGGGCATTGGTCGCGTTGCCGAGCACGGAAAAGGGGGTGCGCATGGTATGGAATTTGAGCGAGGGACGGGGCGTGGCTGGGTCGGAAGAGGCAGGGATTAGGTGCGGCAAGCTCCTGGTGCAGGGGGGGCACGCGGCGTTTGGCAGAGGCAGGTGGGGCGTGGAGACGGCGGCAGGGTTTTTTTTTATGCGGGTGTGAGGGAGGTGTGTCGCCTTTGGCGGCGGGCCAGAGGGTCCTCCTCGCCAGTCTCTCAATTGAACGCGGCCCCGGTGCGCGCACCTGCCCACGGAGCGCGCCTCACTCATCGACCCGCACCCTGCCTCTGTACCATGCCCGCAACCCCCAGCCGCCGCGCCCGCGCCGGCCGGCCTGGTCCCGCCAAGGCGGCGCCCGCAAGCAGCAGCAGCCTGACCCGATGCGCCCGCCGCCTCCTGGACCCGGCCGACACGCGGGCCGCCGTGGCCGTCGCGGTGCTGGTCCTCCTGGGCGAGGCCCTGATGACGGGGCTCATCATCTGGCGCGTGCCCTGTGAGTTTGAAGGGAGGGAGAGGGCGCTTGGGCGCAGCCGCGGTCTAGGCATGCAAGATGTGGGCGCACGCGCGCTCGACCCTCAAAACCTTCTCGCTCTTGTCTTCTCTCATGTCTCTCATCCTCCACTCGCAGACACGGAGATCGACTGGTCCACCTACATGGAGCAGCTGGCGGTCATTGACAAGGCATGTTGTGTGTCGGAGAGAGAGAGATGTGCAGAGGGAGAGAGAGAGGCGCTTCCCTCTCCCCATCAATTTTCTCCATCCTCATTTTCTCCTCCCTCCATTTCTGTTCTCTCCTTTTCACACAACAATAGGGCGAGCGCGACTACGCCCGCATCGGCGGGGCGACGGGACCCCTGGTCTACCCGGCCGGCCACGTCTGGCTGCACCGGGCCCTGCGCTGGGCGACGGGCGGCGGGTCCATTCCGCGAGCGCAGGTGCTGTCGGCCGGGCTGTACCTGTCCTCCCAGGCCATCGCCCTGGGCCTCACCATCGCCGCCGGGGCCGTCCCGCCGGTGGCCCTGCCCCTGCTGGCCGCCTCCAAGCGGCTGCACTCCATTTACGTCCTCCGCCTGTTCAACGACTGCTGGTCGGCGACGCTGGTGAGGATGGGTCGCGGGAGAGCACACATACTTTTTTGTTCCTCCCCCTCGCCTCTCCATTTTTTCCCTCTTATCAACATTTTTCTTCTTCTTCCCTTGTCCATTTCCATAGGCGTACGCCGCGACAGCCCTCTTCCTGGCTGGCCGGACGGCGACTTCCATCCTGGTCTTCTCCGCCGCTGTCTCCATCAAGATGTCGGCCCTCCTGTTCGGGCCGCCCGTCCTCGTGGCCGCCCTGCGGTGGAGCACCCCTAGCGCGGTCACTGCCGGCGTGGCTGCTGGCGCCGCCCTCCAGGTCGCCCTGGCCGCGCCCTTCCTGGCGGCGGCGCCCTGGAGCTACGCGGCCCGCGCCTTTGAGCTGAGCCGGGCGTTCCTGTACAAGTGAGAACGGAGAGAGAGGGGTGGAAAGTGCGGGGCGGATGCACGAGGTGTGAGCCCGTGCCCACCTCTCTCTCCATTTCGCTCTTCCTCTCTCACACACGCACGCACACCCTTTCTTCTCTCCCTCTACGCAGGTGGACCGTCAACCTGCGCTTCCTGCCCGAACCCATTTTCGCCTCCCCCACCCTCTCCGCCGGCCTCCTGGCCACGCACGCCCTCCTCCTTGCCGCCTTTGCCTCCACCCACTGGGTGGCGGGCGAGCCGGGCGGTCTGCTGGGCGTGGCCGCCCGCTTCTGGGCGCGCGGCTTCAAGGGGAAGAACACCCGCAGCCGCAGCATCCGGTCCAAGGGCGCTGCCACCGCCGCCGCCCCCCCTCCACCCCGCCCCCCGCCCGGCCCCGCCCTGGCCGCCCTGGCCACGGGCAACCTGCTCGGCATCGCCGCCGCCCGCTCCCTGCACTACCAGTTCTACGCCTGGTACGCCCAGTCTCTGCCCCTGCTGCTGTGGGGCGTGGACGTGGAGGGGGCGTTGGGCCGGGCAGGACGGCGGAAAGGTGTGCGGCGGGCTGCGCCTGGGAAGGGTGTCAAGGCTGTGGCGGTGCTGCTGCGCCTGGGCGTCTGGGCGGGCGTGGAGGCGGCCTGGAACGTGTTCCCCGCCACGCCAGCCTCGTCAAGCCTACTGACGGCCATGCATATTCTCCTGGTGGCTGGGCTGTGGTGGGCGCCCGCGGGGTGGACGCAGGGGCGAAATGATGTGCGCGTGTAATAAGAGAAGACAGGGCGGGAGAGCAAGTCGAGAGAGAGCGGGAAGCGGGCGCGCCGCTCCTCCCCATTCCTTCCTTCGTTTCTATCTTTTCTCTCTGATGGCTGACGACGACCCGTCCTCCGGGTCGTCCACCCTGGTGTCGGAGCGCTTGCGGGCGGGGCCGTATACGCCCGCCGGGGGCCGGGGCCGGGCCGAGGGCGGCGAGGTAAGACACGAGGGGAGAGACTAAACGAAAAAAACGATCCCTTCGCGCCTGTCTCCCATCCGTCTTGACGGCGTGCGTGGCGGTGCTTGAAGCGCCGCCTGACCATGGCGGCTCACCCCCATCGGGGCTTTACGGACGTTGTCATGGCTCTGGCGTGAAGCAGGGTGTGCGTGGCCGCGGTGCGCGGCCCTTGCGAAAGGCGGGCGCGAAACCGCGCTTGCGCCGCTAGCGCTCTCCCTGCCTGCGTTTGCCGCCCCCCTGGCCCCCTCTCTCAACACTCCCTCTCCCCTTCCCCAGGCCGACGCCTCCTCCCGCCCACCGCCCGCCTACACCACCCCGCTCAACCGGTCGCCCGTCCTGGGCGCGGCGGCCCTGTTTTTGGACCCCAGCCCGGCGCCAGGGACTGCGGGCCGGGCCGGGCGCGGGCCAGGCGCGCATGCTCTGCGCGGCGTGTTCCAGTCGCCCGCCCGGCGGGGGCGGGCCGCGCCGGCTCCGGCCGCCGCGCCCGCGCCCGCGCCCGCCGCCACGCCCTCCGATCGCAAGCGGCCCGGGCGGAGTGGAGCTGGCGGTAGCGGCGCCCCACCCGCCCCGTCCAGGGCCACCCTGTTCACGCCGCCGCCCGTGTCCGTGGCGAAGCGGGCGCGCGCGAGCGGTCCAGTCACCCGCCCCCTGCCCTCGCCCGCGGCCGCCGCGCGCACGCCCGCCGCCGCCGCGCCGCGCCGGCCCGGGGCTGTGACAGTTCCA
>Ga0114918_10003656_pt1 | contig 13516 bp, 12 predicted proteins | sample LantaG_FD_87015 | JGI IMG/M metagenome (GOLD analysis project Ga0114918, IMG submission 87015) | Deep subsurface microbial communities from Baltic Sea to uncover new lineages of life (NeLLi) - Landsort_02402 metaG | ecosystem: Environmental > Aquatic > Marine > Oceanic > Sediment | place...
ATAATTCTTTAATCATTTTATTTCCTTTCGTTAGTTAAAAAATTAGGGGAGTCTATGGAAGCACTCCCCTATGATTAGTTTCCCATAAGTCTTTTAATGCTACTGTTGAGTAGCATCACCTTTCCCATGCAGACCATTTTCATAACCTTGGGATATCCCTTTCTCATATCCCTCGTTGTAACATAGTTTACAAATATATAGAACAACCCCAAATGAAATAATTATATATACCATATTATCTCCTTTCTTAATCTGAGGGTTTTACAGTACCCCCATCATATTGACCTTCATCTTCAGGCCATGTGACAATGCGGATTTGTTCTCGCATGAAGTCTCCAATCATCATTGGAGAACTGGTGATAAGATCCAATGATTTTATCTTTCTTACATCTGGGTGTTTTACAAGCGTCCACATAAACGCTTGCTGTTCTGCGATCCCCATCCATCTTTCTGGAAATACGAAATGTAGATGTGAATCACGAATTTTCTTATGATTTAAAACAACATCTACCATGACCATTCCGACGTCTCTAAAGAACTCGAAAAACTCATGCCGTGGTGGCCTTCTTTTTATACAAGCCACTCTTACAAAGAACGGATATAGTTGTCCAACTTTACTGTCAGGAGAGTAAGTAATATCCCCTAGCATTGAGTCAAACCAATCTTTCATAGTTGATACCTTCTTGGGCATACTTCTTTCCTCTCTTTTTTGGTGGCAGTTTCAAGTCCAAAAATAGGCAACGCTGAGACTATGACTTTGGTTCGTTTGTCATAGATAACGCGCACTACTTTTTCATTCAGGGCTACATTCCATACTGTAACCCTGTTTGATTGCCGTTCGACAAACTCAGCTTCTCCATCCTGAATTTGTTTTACCAGGTTTAGATACTCCCCATCATTTAAGGTTGTATCAAATCTGGTTTCGAAACGGTGCTTTGCGTGCCTGATCTGCGCCCGCTTCTTTCCTTTACTTTTCCGGACTAACCCTTTTCCCATTTATTTATCACCACCTTTCTTTCCCTTTATAAAAGATTAATAAATAGTTTTCATTTATTAATATATATAGTAAATTAGAACAAAATATAAAAATACATGTGGAAATAGGAAGTATAAAAATGGATAAAGCAACTGATTATTTATTAATACAAGAAAATAGTATTGCTAAATTAAATAACTCTATTAAATTAATATTACCAAATGTTCAGTCATCTCTGTTAAAAATGAATACAAAAGCAATGAAAGTAATAGCTAGTCGATTACCTAAAAAAAGTATTAAAAATATTGAACGTGATGCCATAAGACAAATACCTGGATTCAAAAAAGATTTCTTTGAAGCTAAAACTAAGCTTTCAAGATCAAAAATATTTGATGGTTATACACAACGACCAGCCGCAATCGCAGTTGCTTTAGTTTCTTCCACAACAAAACATTCAGTTTCAGATGTTATTAAAACAGGAGAACAAAAATTAGGAAAAATAAGAATACCAGTTGTTTCTGAATATTTAACATTGATAAAATTGGGTTTGTTTGCATCATTTATATTAGCTATATTTGTTAGTGATGGTGCTGTAATAATACCTACAATACAGCTTGTACTTAGATCTGTGGCATTGTTATTTTCACTTATATCTTCTGTATTAAGTGGTACTGCTCTAAGTATGGATAGTGGAGAAACAATTGGTGATAAAATGTCTAATTGGTGGGATAAACAATGGACACGACCTCCAGTAGATATACCAACTCAAACAGCTGTCAAAAAAATGGGAGAAACACCTCCTGGAGATTCTATAATGCCACATGATATACCACCACCTGTAGAAGATTTATCCTTTATAGAAAAATTCTTACACCATACTGATCCATTGGGATTAGATGGACCGGGAATGTAATGAGCAATTTTACAACAACATTTAAAGGCGAATTAATCGGAAAAAATTTATGGAAGGTTTTTGAACCATTTGAATATCATGTTGGTTCATACCCAAGTAATGAAGTAATAACCGTTCCCGTTGGTTACATAACCGACTTTGCGAGCGTTCCAAGAGTATTCTGGCCCCTTATATCGCCTATTGATAATCATGCTAAAGCTGGAGCGTTACATGATTTTTTATATACAGAAGGGAAACATACCAGAAAAGAATGTGATAAAATTTTTAAAGAAGCATTAATTGTGTTAGAAACAAAACCTTGGAAGGTGTGGTGTATGTATAAATTTTGTAGATGGTTTGGTTGGTGGAAATGGTATAAAGAAAGACAGTTGGAAAAAGAGGAACAACAATGATACCATTTCCACCACCTGTAGAAGATTTATCCTTTATAGAAAAATTCTTACACCATACTGATCCATTGGGATTAGATGGACCGGGAATGTAATGGGGAAAAAAAGAGTGTCTGTGGAAGCACACTCTTTCCTTCTCTCTGTTTGATGAATTATATTAATTCATCAAAGAGAATTCTCCCGTAGAGATTTTTTACTACTCTACGGGAGAGTTCATTTGCCCGCAACACTGTTCCGAAATCAACATCTCGGAACAGTGTTCCATCGTCTACCATTACAACCCATTCGTCGAACTTGCTAAATTCGACGACTTCCATTTTTTTGATAGGCATATAATGAATGGTCAGGGGACATTCCTTCCCGAAAACCAGAAGGAATGCGGCGGCGGACAGAAATCCAGCACCCAGAACTTTGATGCTTACTGCATCAAAGTTGTTCATCATTACAATAGCCATTATGCTGGTTACAATAACCAGTATAATGTACTTTATTTTTCTACTCATTTTTTCCTCCTTTCCCTTTTTTTAAGGGAGTTAAATAAGTTAAATAAATGGTTTGTATTCATTTATTTATATATATAGTAAAAGAATAATAAAAAGGTAAAATATATGATACTCTATCACGCATCACCAGATCAAAACTTAAAATATTTAGATCCAAATAAACAACAATCAGGTGTAGATGGTATCCATAAAAAAGAAGTATATGCATCTAATGATAAGTCGTATGCGGCAGGTTTTTGTTTTAATTGGAATAGTTCGCAAGGTTTTAGATTTGGAAAAAATACTGATAACGATCCTTGGGAATTAAAAGTTCCTCCAAAATATTCGCAAAGATTAAATATACCATGCTCAATATATACAGTTGAAACTATTGGTTTTAGAGATCTAAATTTATCAACTCCTGAATATTCATCTAAGATAAAAGTTAAGATAATAAATGAAGAAAAATACCCAACTGCTATAGCATGTATGAGAGAAAATGGAGTTAAAGTATCTATCCTTAAACGAGTTCCCTTTATGGATAATTCATTAATCAAATCATTTAAGAAATTAATTGAAAAAAAATTAAATATAGATGGTGCATTAATTAAAAATTTTAAAATTGATAATTCTGATATACATGGAAAAGGAGTTTTTGCAACTAAAGATATTTCTCCGGGAGAAAAAATAAATATTGCATTATTCAAAGGAGATGAAAAAAGATATCATACTACACGATTTGGAGCACATATAAATCATAGTTCTGAACCCAATGCAGAAACTAAATATGAAGAAGATCAATATGTTACATACTGTGAGAAAGAAATAAAACCAGGAGATGAAATAACTATTGATTATAAAGTCAATCCATCTCTAGAACAACCAGAATCTTCGTGGGAGTAATAGTAATATATTCTGTTGTTTAGAACAAAATGTAAATGATTGCCATATGGAGTTAATAATATGAAAAGTAATTTTCTAAGTGATAAGTTGGATGAGTTATATAAGAAAGAACAATATCAACATCCGATTCAAAAAAGGACTCCTCCTGATGTTAGCATAACTGGAGCGGAACCAGATGAAGATGAACTTAGTTCGGCAATCATAAATCCAACTAAAATTGATGATGAGGATGACGTTAAAAAAGATCTCGGAAACAAGGGTAATAAAACCGATTTAGGATTAAAAGGTAATGAAAAAGATTTAGGAACTTTTAAGAAATCAGATCCAAAAGAATGGAATTTTGATGGACCACGAGTTTCTATACACCAAGAAAAGTAGACGGGAGAGTTGTATGTTAAATAAGGAAACAGTCAGATTATTATATATTGAAGATGATGAAGCTAATGCTAAATTAACTATTGAATATCTAAAATATGATTTTAATACAATCTTCGAAATAGATAGAACCTGTACATTAGCTGAAGGATTGGAGCATTTAGATATTGCATGTAAATCAGAAGATGATTGTAATATAGATATTATACTGTTAGATTTAGTTTTACCTAATAGTCATGGAGTTGCTACATATAAGAAAGTGGTTGAAAAATGTAAATTTATTCCTGTTGTTATAGTATCAGGACATGAGGATCTAGCGCTGCAATGTATGAAACTTGGTGCACAAGATTATTTAGTTAAACCATCTTTTTCAGCTTCTTCTTTAAAACGTGTTCTTCGTTATTCATATGAGAGAAGTAAATTAACAAGAGAAAAACTATTATTAGAAAGAAAATATAAACGGATATTAGATAATACTCCTGTTGGTTTTCATAATTATGAGTTAAGAGATGATGGTTTATATTTTATAGGATATAATCCAGCTGCAGTTAATATACTTCATTTAGATCATTCAAAATTAATTGGTAAAAAAATAAATGATGCATTTCCTGGTTTAATTAATACAGACGTTGAAGAAAATTATACAAAAGTAATAACCTCAGGAGAACGTTTTTCAGAAATAAGAGAATATACTGATACAAACATTCCTCGTTCTTTTTTCAAAGTAAATGCTTTTAAAACTTCTTCAAATGATATAACAGTTTCATTTGAAGATATTACATATCAAGTTTTGGCAGAACGTAAATATAAAAGATTAGTAGAAGCAACTAATGCAGGAATATATGAAATTGATTTCCGTACAGGTAAGTTTGTATATGTAAATCATGTAATGGTTGAACAGAGTGGGTATAGCAGAGAAGAGCTTTTAAATATGAATGCTAGTGAAATTTTAACAGAAGAAAGTGTTAAAAAATGGTTGAAAAGAATGGAATCTTTGAAGAATGGAGAACATATAGATAAAACTACAGATTATACTTTCATTAGGAAGGATGGTAGATTGGTATATATCTTGATTACTTCTGAATATATAGAAGATTCTGAAGGAAACATTATAGGAGCAAATGTTGTTACTATTGATATTACAGAATCAGTATTGGCAAAAGAAGAAGCGAGAAGAAAGGGAGAATTAATATTTAATGAACTTGAAAATAGAATGCGTAAGTGGAAAAATGAACTTAAAATAAATGTTGATTCAATTAAAATACAAAGAAATAAGGTTACTACTCAAATACAAACTCTAACATCTCAATCTGAGGCTGAATAATGTCTGAAGAAAACTTGATATTAAAATTATTTGATATGCTTAAAGATGCCGTAAAAGAAGTATCTGATACGTTGAAACAACTTCTTAATAATCAACAGAGTATAGGCGAATATATGAAGACTCTTCCAATAAAAGAGTTGAAAGATTCGTTGAGGGAGCATGATAGAGATGCAAATAATAATATTGATTCTTGCACCGAAACAGTCCAATTACAAACGTCTGATATTCTAAAAAGTATTCAAAGTTTAAAAGATATTATTGTAAGGAGTATAATAATAATATCTGTTTTCTTTACTTTAGTAACCTCAGGTTGGTTTTATAAAAGTTTTATACAACCACAAAGTAATGATGATTTGAAGGGAATCATTTTAAATTTGGAAAAAAGTATAAACGAAGCAAAGGAAAAAAGTACAGAAAATAATAAACTTATTGAAGATTTAAGAGAAACTATCAGAAAATTAACTGAATAACGAAAGGAGATTTTAATGAGTAAAATTCAAGTAATGGCTCATACGTCATTTTTAGGTCACACAGGTTATAACAATCATTCCAAAAACTTTTTTACACATCTAAATAAATACATCCCAACTAAGGTCAGAAACTATTCATATTGCGATGATCTTTCATATTTGAAACCAGAAGAGATGTCAATAATAATGGAGCAAAATTGGAAAGATTCTCCATTTAAAATCGGTTCTCCATTTGTAAGGGATCCTGAAGCTACATTAGTCAATATAGTTTTAAATGAAAGTCATCATTATTTCTTTTATGATAAATATGAATCTCCATTAATATTCTACAATGTCTGGGAGTCAACAAAACAAATTCCAGAATTTTTTGAACGGATGTTATGTTTTACAGGAGACACTAAAATCTCTTTACTTAATGGAGAAGAAAAAGAAATAAAAGATCTAGTAAATGAAAAAACATTTTATGTTTATTCATATGATTTTTATACAAATAAAATTGTTCCGGGAAGAGGACATTCATGTAGAAAAACTGGTGAAAAAGTACCAGTATTAAAAATTACTTTGGATAATGGAAAAGTAATTAAATGTACACCAGATCATAAATTTTTATTAAGAAACGGAAGGTATGTAGAAGCAAATAAATTAAAGATTGGTTCATCTTTAATGCCATTATATCGACGTACTGATGATAATGGATATGAAGAAATATATCACCCAAATAAAACCTGGGAAAAGACACATAAAGTAGTATCAAACTGGAAATATGGTGAAAATTTTAATAAGAGAAATACAGTACATCATAAAACATTTAATAAAAATGATAACTCACCAACATCATTGATGTTAATGAGGTTTAAGGATCATTGGGAATATCATGTTAATAATGTTAAAAAAACCAATAATATTAGAATTAACAATGGTACTTTTAATCTTACTTCTGAATATGCACAATATAGATCAAGTATAAATGATTTACCTTCTCAAAGATTAGCTGGTACTGGAGAACATCATTGGAGCATAGCTTCAAAAAACGGCATACATCCTTCTCAATTATCATCTGAAAGAGGAGAAAATTATTTTCAGAGTGATAATCATAAAAAAGAGTGTTCTTATAGAATTAAGAAAAGAAATATAAACGGAAATACACAAAAAAGTATAATTTATAAACAATTGAAAGAAATGACGAATGATAATGTTTTTATAAATCAAGATAATTGGAACTCGTCACCTTATATGAAAACTGGAAAGATTAGATGGGAAAATATACCAAAATATATTCCTGATTTTTTGGAAAATAATAATCATAAAAATATTAATATTGAATTTTATGGATATGAAGATGTGTACGATTTTACAGTTGATACATATCATAACTTTGCTCTATCTTCTGGAGTTTTTGTTCATAATTGTGCTGATCAATTCTGGTGTCCTACAGAATGGCAAAAACAATGCACCATCAATCAGGGATATCCGGAACATCGAGTCAAGGTTGTTCCAGAAGGTGTAAATGGAAATATATTTTGCCCATCCAAAGAAACTAACCCACTTTTAGCAAAGAAAAAATTCTATGAGAAATATTCTATCCCATATGAAGCTTTTACGTTTATGATATTAGGACGTTGGGATTATCGTAAGTCTACAACTGAAATGATTAAAGCATTCATAGAAAAATTTAAAGATGAAGATAATGTGATATTAATTCTTTCAGTTGATAACCCATTTTCGTCTGATGGTTTAAAAACAACTGAAGAACGATTAGCACATCATAAGATTCCAACTGATAAAATTAAGGTTGTTCATTTTCCTCCAAGAGAAGATTATGTTAAGTTTTTACAGTATGGAAATGTGTTATTGAGCTGTTCAAGATCTGAGGGTTGGAATCTTCCTTTGATGGAAGGTATCGCTTGTGGAACTCCAACCATAGCTTCTAACTGGGGCGGACACCTTGAATTTGCAGATGGTATCTCACATTTAGTTAATGTCCCAAAAGAATTATCTCCAAAACAAGTTTTTATGCTTGGAGATAATTTTGACTATGGAGTTTGGGGTGAACCTGATTTTGATCATTTTAGAGATGTTATGTGGAATGTATATAAGAATTATCACGAATCAAAACAAAATGCAGTAAAGAGATCTAAGTTTGTTCGTGAGTTATATACATGGGATAATGCTGCAAGAAAAGCAGATGGTTATATAAAAGAGTTAGTCAAAGGTCATGTATATGTTCCCGAAAGAGCTGTAAATAATTTATTTAAAACAGAATTTTCTTTTACTGAAGATAGATGTCCGAAGGTTACAATTACTCCAAGAAGAATGTTTAATAAAATATTAGTTAAATTGAAAAGACTAACTGGCGCTGTAATGTATGAAAGTTGGTTTGAAAATGTTAAAAGCGATCTAGGATATTGGTTGACAGCAAATGTTCCAGAGTCTCAATTAAAGGGAATCGTTCTGGAAATCTTTGATGAGAATAATAATATAATTCATTCTGAGAAACGATCTTATTATAATGATGAACCAAAAGTAAGTTTCGTTACATCATTTTATAATGCAGAAAAATTTATTAATGAATTAGCAGACAGTGTTTTGTCTCAAACATTTACAGATTGGGAGTGGGTTGTAACTGATGATGGAAGTCAAGATGATACAAAGAGACGAGTTTTAAACTTGGTTAATAGAGATAGAAGAATTAAATATGTTGAACAGAAATTTAAACAAGAGGTGTATTGGAATCCTCATAAGTATGCATCTGGAGAAATTATTTGTAATATAGATGCTGATGATGCAGTTGTTCCAAAGACGGCAGAAGTCCTAGTTCACTTCTATAACAAATTTCCTCATGTTCAATGTATCCATACAAGTGGTAACTATTATCTAGAAGATTTCTCAGGTCATACAAGTTTTAAGAATCCATCTTACTGTCGAATGGATAAATATGATACTATTCTTCAAAAACATATACCATATCTAAAAAATAAATCTGGTTATGAAAGATTAGGTCAAATGTTTGGAGTAATTCGGTCATATAGAAATCCCGGTCCTGATTTTAATTTCAATGATGCCAATTATCAATTGGGTAAACATGAAGACCTTGTCAAATTGTTGAGATTAGAAGAAATAGGAACTCCATTTTATTTAAACCGCACATTATATAAAGTTCGTTTAAGAGAAAAAGGATCAAATTCAGGAACATGGAAAGACTATGGTGGAGATAATGAATTTGATAAAATGAGAGCTGTTGCAGATAAGAGAAGAAAGAAATCTTTTAAACATTTACAAAATTATGATGCAGTTCGAGAAGAATTATATTCCTTCTTGTATAGTAAATTAAATGAAGAAAAGGACAGTAAAGTCATATGCTGTTTTGGTTATAATTTAGATGAAAAGGGAAAGAAGTTAATTAAAGAAATTTATTTCGATCATACTATTTTGTTTGAGGAAATAAATGTTGATGCTGATTATGTATTTATAATTTGTAAAACTCAAAATGATACTGAAATGTATTATGAAATTACATCTACTTTAAGAAAAGCTGAAATTGTTTATTTCTTTATTAATGATAGCTGGGAACCATCATTTTATAAAAGACCTGACGGTGCTGGATATTATAAAACATTTGAATATAGTAAAGATTGGCTTGTAACGAAAAGACCATTTATGTGGGCAACGTATTTATACAAATATTGTAGTATGATTTATAATGTTGAAAGGCCTCCAAAGAAATTGAATTTGGGATGTGGTAACGATATTAAACCAGGTTATATAAATGTTGATAAATATAACAATACAGGTAATGTTGACTATCAATGGGATTTAGGAAAACTTGAAGTTCCTGATGGTGAATTAGATGAAATTTACACAGCACATGTATTTGAGCATATAGGAATTAATGACATTTACGCTGTTGTTGAGGAATGGCGTAGAGCGTTAAAAGATAATGGGGATTTGATTATTAGAATGCCCAATTTAGAACATGAGGTTAAAATTTGGCTTGACGCTTCAGATGACAAAAAATGGTTGGAAGTATCAAGAATCTTTGGTAGCCAATCACATGAAGGTAATAGTCATTTCAATGGTTTTAATCCAGGAAGTTTACAATCATTTATTGAACGGTTCGATTTTGAAGTTATAGAGATTCGTGAACAAAATGCTGGATATGGTAATGAGATATACATGCACGCAAGGAAGAAACCGAAAGTTAAAAGATTAAAAGCTCATTACATTTGCCATTTTGTTGATGGTCCATACCTTGAGATTAAAGCACCAAAAACAAATCATTTCTTCATAGCTGATTTCCTTGATCCTGATAATCATTCAAGTGTTCATCAACAGACTATGGAAGTTAATCATTGGACTAGACCACATAGAAAATATTTTACAAATTGGTTAATTCAAGTTAGACGTAATGGTGTGTTAGATTATGAACATCAATTTAATTTAAAAGATAAAAGAGTATTGATTAGTTTCGATACTAAATCGTTAGGCGATACAATAGCTTGGGTGCCTGTGGTTGAAGAGTTTAGAAAGAAACATGGCTGTGAGGTGTTCTTATCGACGTTCTGGAATAAGTTGTTTGATGAAGTGCCTGAGTATTCAAAAATTAATTTTATACCACCAGGCGACGTTGTTCATGACCTGTACGCATCTTATATGGTTGGTTGCTTCGATGATGATATGAATAAGAATAAAATCAATTGGAGATTAGTTCCATTGCAAAAAGTTGCATTTGATGTATTGGGATTAGAGTATAAAGAAATTGTTCCTAGTATTGTTACTCAAAAAGGAAGAAAACTCGTAACAGAAAAACCATATGTAGCTATATCAGAATTTTCTACGTTCCAGTGTAAATTCTGGAACTATCCAAATGGATGGCAAGAGATTGTTGATTATTTAAATGATATCGGTTATGAGGTTGTAGTTATTAGTAAAGAGAAAACAAATCTTAAAAATATTATTGATAGAACAGATCGAACAATGGCGGAAACTATAAACACTATAAAACATTCTGCATTTTTTATGGGTGTCAGTGCAGGACCAACATGGCTCGCATGGGCATTGAAAAGACCTGCAATTTTAATATCAGGTTATAGTGCATATTGGGGCGAATTTAAAACTCGAATTCAAAGAGTTATTAATGAAGATGTATGTCACGGATGTTTTAATGATCCGAGTCATCCACTTGAACGGGGAGAGTGGAACTGGTGTCCGAGACAAAAAGGCACACCAAAACAATTCGAATGTAGTAAGAGAATTACTCCGGATATGGTGAAACTTGCAATTGATAATATTATCAAACAAAATTATTCACGAATAGACTGAGTATTTAGAACAAAATATAAACTATGTAGATAATACATACTGAAATTACTAAAGAAAATGAGGAATATATAACTCATGCTTAGAGATACTATTATTCAAAACTTGGTCGACTCTGGCTTTGACTGGAAAGGGCCATGGGATTCAACCGAATGTTATGTAATTAATGACCTAGTTGGGGATAATGGCAATGTATATGTTTGTAAAGTTAATCATTGTGCGACTGTAGATACTGAGCCAGGTGTTGGAATTGATTGGAATATATATTGGGATTTATTTATAGATGGTACAGCTGGAACTAGTGGATCATCCGGTAGTTCTGGGGCTTCTGGATCAAGTGGAAGTTCTGGTATATCAGGTAGTTCAGGATCATCTGGTACAAGTGGTTCATCTGGTAGTTCTGGAGCGACCGGTACATCTGGATCTAGCGGAAGTTCAGGAACAGCTGGTAGTTCTGGAAGCTCAGGAATAGATGGAACATCTGGTTCAAGTGGTTCGTCTGGTTCAAGTGGTTCATCAGGAACATCATTTCCTTCTGATATTGTAAATCCACAAGATGGAGAAATATTAGCATATGACTCAACTAATATGGTTTGGGTCAATGAAACAAATTCTGGTGGAAGTGGTTCAAGTGGATCATCTGGTACATCAGGCAGTTCGGGTTCAAGTGGAACTAGCGGAAGCTCAGGTTCATCGGGGGTATCTGGAAATGATGGTACATCAGGTTCATCAGGTTCATCAGGAACTTCAGGATCAAGTGGAGAAAATGGAACATCTGGTTCATCGGGCAGCAGTGGAAGTTCGGGTGACTCTGGAACCTCGGGATCGTCTGGTTCATCAGGATCGAGTGGTAGCTCTGGAGAAAGCGGAACGTCTGGTTCGTCAGGCACATCTGGCAGTTCAGGAATTGCGGGTACTTCTGGTTCATCTGGTATAGCAGGAACGAGTGGATCATCTGGAAGTTCAGGTTCAAGTGGATCATCTGGTTCAAGTGGATCATCAGGATCTTCTGGTACATCTGGTAGTTCAGGTTCAAGTGGTAGTTCAGGATCAAGTGGATCTTCGGGCACATCTGGATCATCTGGCAGTTCAGGATCAAGTGGTTCTTCAGGATCAAGCGGACTTTCAGGAGATCGATATACAACTGATTCAACAACAACAATAACAATTGAAGACACTACAGGTATATTCTGTATAGATGTTGATGCTGGATTATCATATGCTCCAGGTCAAACAGTTATTGTTGCATATGATGAAGATAATAAAATAGAAGGAGTTGTTACCAGTTATAATTCTCTTACTGGAATTTTATGCTTAGATCCAACAACAATTACTGGTTCAGGAACATACAGTGAATGGATGATTTCTTTATCTGGTGCCCCTGGTCCAGCTGGATCAAGTGGTACATCAGGAAGTTCGGGAACTGCAGGATCATCTGGAACATCAGGATCATCAGGTAGTAGTGGTACATCAGGAAGTTCTGGAACTAGTGGCACATCTGGTAGTTCAGGATCAAGCGGAACTAGTGGTAGTAGTGGTACATCAGGAACCTCAGGATCAAGTGGTACATCAGGATCATCTGGTAGTTCAGGTACATCGGGGTCAAGTGGTACATCAGGATCAAGTGGAAGTTCAGGCACATCTGGTTCAAGCGGTTCTTCTGGATCAAGCGGAACATCAGGTAGTTCAGGATCAAGTGGTTCATCTGGAACATCAGGTAGTTCAGGATCAAGTGGAACATCAGGTAGTTCAGGAACTAGTGGATCAAGTGGAACATCAGGTAGTTCAGGATCAAGTGGTACTTCGGGAATAGTTGGAGTATTAAATGATATTGGAGATGTCAATGTTCCGAATCCAGATGATGGTGATGCTTTAATTTATGATGCAACATCAATGTTATGGATTAGTGCACCTGGTGGAAGTGGAGCAACAGGAACTTCAGGTAGTTCTGGATCATCAGGATCAAGTGGGACATCTGGTAGTTCAGGAAGTAGTGGATCAAGTGGTTCATCAGGAACATCAGGTAGTTCAGGAAGTAGTGGTACTTCGGGATCGTCAGGATCAAGTGGAACATCTGGTAGTTCAGGAACATCTGGATCATCAGGTACAAGTGGAAGTTCTGGAAGTAGCGGAACTTCGGGATCAAGTGGTTCAAGTGGTACATCAGGTTCAAGCGGAACATCTGGAACTAGTGGTTCAAGTGGTACATCTGGTAGTTCAGGAACTAGTGGATCAAGTGGTACATCTGGTACTTCGGGATCGTCAGGATCAAGTGGAACATCAGGTAGTTCAGGAACATCTGGAACATCAGGATCATCTGGATCATCAGGAAGTAGTGGTACATCTGGGACTTCGGGATCGTCAGGAT
>Ga0114918_10003657_pt1 | contig 13515 bp, 7 predicted proteins | sample LantaG_FD_87015 | JGI IMG/M metagenome (GOLD analysis project Ga0114918, IMG submission 87015) | Deep subsurface microbial communities from Baltic Sea to uncover new lineages of life (NeLLi) - Landsort_02402 metaG | ecosystem: Environmental > Aquatic > Marine > Oceanic > Sediment | place: Baltic...
GAAGGAAGGAAGAGGAGGAGAGGGAGGAGAGGGAGAGGGGAGGAGAGGAGGGAGGGGGGGGGGGGGGGGGGGGAGGAGGGGGAGAGAGAGAGAGCGAGGGAGGGAGAGAGACAAAGAGGAAAAGAAACATAACCCCAAAATTGAAGAGAGAAAAAAACTGATTTTTTCGAGGCCTCTCTTTACATTGGACACTCTCGAAGCAGGGAAGGGGAGGGGCGGGAGCAGAAAAAAACGAAGAAGCAGTCTTCTACTCCTTGGCGCCCCCGGCCTTGATGTTGTGGCGCTGCGCGTACCGCTGGTTCCTCAGGAACTTCGGGTCCATGCCCTTGCGCGACTTGTGCTTGTGCTGCTTGACCTTCTTGATGCCGTTGCGGTGGGCCTTGTAGGTCTGGTTGTGCGCGGTGTGGTTCTTGGACTTGGCCATGGTTGGCTGTTTTGAAGGTGGACGGGGCGGTGCGGGCTGTGCTTTTTGTTTAGGAAGGGAAGAAGAGGAGAACGAGAAGGAGAGGGGTCGACGTGAGCAAAGGGGGGGGGGGTTCGGAGGCCGCCGCCGCCGAATCGAGGACGCGCGCCAATCAAGCATTCGTCCTCGCGGCAGCCCTGCGTGAGCGGGAGGTTGCACTGCTCTTTTCTCCCGCGCGTGCGACCAACCACTACGGTCTCTCAGCAGCGCCGCAATCGGTTTGATGAATCAAAGCCGGCACGGCCCCCAGAGCGGGCGATCAGCATTCGAGAGAGAGAGAGAGAGCCGCCGACAAGAGCGGCGGCGATCGACGATGACGAGCAACGAGAGAGCAGAGAAGAGGCCGGCAGACGCCGCCGCTCAGAGTATCTGCTTCTTCTGCTCTGAGCTGGAGAGCTCGGCTCACGGAGCCAGCGAGGCAATGCGCTGCTTTGGAGCTCGAGGCGTGGGCTGGCGGCGGTCCTCGTTCGCCGATGACTTGCCAGGCGACCACAAAGCACCACTCATCGGCCGTCGTCGCCGCCCGTTCGGAGCTCTCTCTCCGCCGTGCTTCACTTCATCTCGCGCTCGCGCGCACACGCCAGCGCGAGAGGGAGCAGCAAACGGTCGGATCAGAATCGGCCCCAGTCAAAGGGCGAAGAAAGAAGAGCGAGAAAGAGAGAAAGAGAACACCTACCTGAGAAAGAGAGAGATCAAGAATGAAGAGGGACTTGTCGAAAACGTGACAGAAAAACTTTTTTTGTTTTCTCAACCTCGACCTTCCCTTCCTCTGCATTCTCTCTCTTCTCTTCTCTTCTCCACGCCAAACACACAGCGAAATGCTCTTTCTTTCCCTGCATTACTCTCTCACCACACTGCGGACAAAAATAAAAACACACAAGAAAGGAAAAGGAGGAGAAAATGCTTCGTTTTCACTCAGCAGATTACTACGGCCTTTGGGTTTTTCGCGAGCAGCTTCGCTTTGAAGGCTTCGAGGTGCGCCAGCGACTCCGGAGTCCATGGCTCTGATTTGTACAGCTTCGCCCTACGCAGGCGGGGGCAGCCCTCGATCGGGACGTCGAACGTGGCGGTGTCGACCTGCAGCTCGCTCGAGAGACCGAGGCGCTCGAGCGACTGCAGCCCGCCGACAAACGCCGGGACGGCGCGGAGGCCGCAGAAGGCGAGGGCGAGGAGTCGCAGGGACTTCATCCTCCCGAGCTCCGCAGGGAACGCCTCGTCTTGGGGCGCGTTCCCTAGATGCATGTTACCTGCGAGGTTGAGGTCTGTCAGTCCCGAGAGCTCGCCCAGCTCTTTGGGCAGCGAAGAAAGGCGGCAGCAGGCGAGATCGAGCACTTGGAGTTCTTTCAGCGACGAAATCTTGGCGGAAATCGCCTTGATTCGAGCGTGACCGACCAGCTCGAGATGCCGCAGCTCTGTGAGGGCGCGGAAAGACTCGGGGAAGCGGGGCAGCCCAGATTCTTGCTTATGAGACCCATCGTCACCCGAGTGAAGTGTACTCAGCGCCAGCTCCTCGAGGCTCCCTGCGAGCTGCCCGAGGGGCTCGACGTCGGACTCGGAAGCGTCGGCGCTACGGACGACGAAGGAGCGCAGCCGGCGGGCAGGGAAGACAGAGGCCCGCAGTGACTTCCAGGAAGGCTTCTGACACAGCTCGAAGAAGGTCGACTCCCACTGATTAGGGTCAGGACCAATCCGAAGCGCAGTTGAAGAAGGCCCCACGACGGCGACGAGCCTGCCTAAGTCCTCCGGGCTGAGGTCTTTGAGAGCTCCGCTGTAGTTCCCGGCGAGGTGCAGCTCGCGCACCCAGCCGGCTCGCCTCTCGGTCCATGAGATGACCCTCGAGGCGTGGACAACAGGGCGGCGAAGGCCAAGGCCACGAAAAGCTAATCTCTCCCTCAGCGCTCTCTCGCGCTCCTTTCGAAAGTCAACCTCGAGCTTCTCGTACAGGGGGCTCGCATCCTGCGAGCGGTAGAGCTCAGCCCGCTCCTTGCAGACGCAGGGGATGGTATGCCTCACCCAGCGGCTGTCCCCGGCCGCAATAAAGATCGATACGAGCACATCATTCGGGAGGTCGGTGATGGTGAGCTCGGCGCCGGCGCCGTCGTCGAGCACCGCGGCGAGCTCGCGGGTGTCGAAAGCTTCGTCCATCATTCGATGCTTCGATGCCTATCGGAGAGCGCCGGTTGTTTCCCTGTTTTGCGTTTGCAACCTCGCTGCGGGGCACTCCAAGAATCCCTTTCGCCGCTCGAGGGGTCGCAGAGCGGGATAGAGAGAGAGGGTGAAGGAGGAAAAATGCTTTTTTGGTTTTTTTGTTCCGATTGCTTCGGTCGTCAAGGCGAAAAAAGTGAAAGAAGAAGAAAAACTTTTTCTCGCCTTGGCTTTTTCCTTCGACCTCAACTCCAATAATTTCTTGCTTCCCCGCCCACTCTCGGTCTCTTACACCTCGTCCTCTCTCCCTCCACCGCCCGCGCACCTCTTCCCTTGCCGTTAAAGACAAGGGAGGCGGCGGCGCGCGCGTTCGAAATTAAAGGCGTTTATTGTCATGTTGTTGTCGTCGTCGTCTCTAGGTTCTCTCTCGTTTTGAAAAGTCTAGAAAAAAAGAAAAAAACTCTTTCTCAAAGCTCCAACTTTCTCTCCTACCCTCCCCGGCCCCGGCCGTGCCTCACCGCCGGCTCCTTCCAGTTGGCCAGCCCGCCGGCCTGCATGCAGCTGCCCCACGGGTGGTCCCTGGAGAGCTCCGCCGCTCCCGCGAGCGCCGCGGTGAACCCAGCGTTGTACTCGATTCCCTGTTTCGAGTTTTTTTTTTTTTTTTTTTTTAAGTGAAGGAAAAAAAAAAAAGGTTGAGTTTCTTCTTCGGCGGCGAAACACCAGGAGCGAAAAAAACAAACCAAACTTGAAAAAAAAAACTCACCACCTCGGACTTTGCGTAGTCCATCCTGTCGTCGGGGAACGAGTCGTTGAAGAACGGGCCCCCCACGAGCGCGCCAACAAGCACGTGCGGGTTCGGCGCCTTCGAGTGCAGCTGCAAGTAGTTGCAGGTCGCCGGAGGCGGAGGGCAAGACGCGGCGCGCTGATGCGGCTGCTGCGGGAACTCCTTCCCGTGGCCGACGAGGAAGGACCTGCCGCGGGACCAGCCTCGAGCGCCGTCTCCGAGCATATACCGGAGTTGGCTCTGTTTGTTTGTTTTTTTGGTTTTCATTCGGAAGGTTTGAAGAAGAGAGAAAGAGGTGAGTTTTTCACTCTCTCAAGCACTCGCTCGCTCGCACGCGCGCTGCCCTCTCGCTCTCTCTTCCCTCGCTCTGTCTTCCCTGGCTCTCTCTCTCTCCCCTTCTCTCTCGTACCTGCGCCCAGCAGGCATACGGCGCCCCCTTCTCCTTCCCGACGTGCTTCGCATAGACGAGCGCGAGCAGCGCAGAGTTGGCAGAGTTCCTCAGCGTGCCCCAGTCGTCGGCGTACGCGAGCCCGCCCGCGGTCACGTTGACGACCCTGCCAAACCTCCACCCGTCCAGGAAGCCCTTGGTGGCCTCGAGCAGCGGCGGTGCGCCCGTCAGCCTCGCGAGCAGCAGCTGCGCGTTCCAGGCCATGTTGTTCTAGTTGCTGACAAAGTAGTACCACCGCTCCTCCTCGTGCTTCCAGGCCTCGTCGAGCCAGCCCTGCGCCTCGCGCGCGTAGCGCGCGCCTTCGCCCGGCGCGCCGCTGGCGTCGGCGGCCAGGGCCAGCCAGCCCGCGGCCCAGGCCAGGTCGTCGCGGAACGCGCTCGAGTTGTAGACGAGCGCCATCTGGGGCACCGACTCGGAGAACCTGCCCTGGCGCCTCTTGGCGAACGCGTAGAGCGACCGGGCGGACACCAGCGCCCGGCGCGCAAAGACGGGCTCGCGGGCCTCCCAGACCTTGGCCGCCGCGGCCAGCGCCGCCGCGGCCTCGGCGGCGAGATCCGACCCCGGGTGCGTCGCGTTGATGACCCAGTGGGGCCGCCGCATCCCGGCCGCGTCCATGTCCTCGGGGCGGCCCCAGAAGTCGTGGTCGGTCTTGAAGTCGCCCACCTGGCCCACGAGCTCCTCGTCGCCCGTGTGGCACTTGAGCAGGTACTCGGCCGCGTGGCGCACGTGCGCCGCCGCGACGTCGGCCTGCCCCGAGGCCCTGTGCGCCTCGGGGAACTCGAGCAGGCCCCAGGCGAGCAGGCTCGCGGAGACGCCGATCGAGACCGTGGCCTTGAGGTGGTCGCCCGCGTCGTAAAAGCCCCCGACGAGGTCGGCGCCCCCGGGGCCGACGTCGCGCATCGCGGAGTCGCCCCTCCAGGGGACGCGGTTGGCCGGGATGCCCCACCCGCCCTCCGCGCCCAGGGTCAGGGGCCCCGACTTCTGCGCGTCGAAGAACAGGTAGGCCTTGGAGAGGACGTCCCCGTAGTCGTAGGTCGGAGGGGAGAGGAGCGCGGTGGAGGTCAGGGCCGCGGCGGCCAGGAGGGCCGCGGCGGCGGCCGCGGCGGCGCAGGCGCGGCGGAGCCTCGGGTCGGGCGCGAGGAGGTTTTCGCTGCTCCCGGCCGCGGCGGCCTTCCCGCGGCCCCAGCCCGCGGCGTACGCCAGCAGCAGCGCGGCCGGGAGCGCCCCTAGGAGGCCCCAGCAGACCGCGACGAGCGAGAGGGGCTGGAAGGCCCTGGCCGCGGCGGCGGCCGCGGTCGCCCCGGGGTTGCCCCTCGGGCTCGCCGCCGCGAGCGCCGGCGCGCCCAGCGTGGGCCAGGCGGCGACGAGCCCCGCGAGCAGCGAGGCCGCGCCGGCGCCCGAGGCGAGACCGGCGGCCACGGGCGCCCAGAGGTCGCGGATGACGCCCAGCTTGAGGGACTCAAAGGTCAGGGAGCCAAACTCCGGGCCCTCGTCCTCCTCGCTGCCGCCGCCGCCGCCGCCGTGCCCGCCGCCGTGCCCGCCGGCGCTCCCGCCGGCGTCGTCGCCGCCGCCGCCGCCGCCAGTCACCTCGAGGTCCCAGCCGAGCCTCTCCCCGGGCTTCGCCGCTAGCGCCCTGAGCAGCTCGGGCATCGTGATGAGGCGCTCGAGGGCTCCCGTCGAGGTCCCGACCGAGGAGGAAGAAGGAGGACCAGCGGCGGGGACCGAAGAAGCAGCGTGGAGGAGGGAGGAGCCCGAGGTGCCGCGCTTCATCGGCGAGGCGTCGTACCCGCCGTCGTCGTCAAACCTGGGCGCCGGCGCGGCGCCCTTCTTCCCCGAGCCGCCGCCGCCGCCGCCGCCGCTCGAGGGCGACGAGAACGCGGCGGACCTCGAGGCCGCGGCCCCGGCCCTCGGCGTCCCCCCGGGGGAGAGCCCCAGCGCGGCCGAGGCCCCCGTCTTGACGGTCGTCTTGAACCGCGCGGGCCTCTTCAGGCCCGCGCCGCGCAGCGCGGCGTTGAAGGCCGCCTTGGCGTAGGTCCACCACAGCAGCCTGCCCGACAGCATGTTGAACGCCAGGGCGCGCAGCAGCCTCGGGGAGACGCCGTCGGGGGACAGGCAGAGGCAGACGGCGTGCGACAGGAGGAAGTAGGGCACGAGCGCGGCGGCGAGCTCGAGCGACGGCGCCGCGGGCGCGACGCCCCAGCGGGCGGCGACGAGCGGCGCGAGCGCGAACAGCGGCGCGCCCAGGGCCGCCGACGCGTACGAGACGGCCCCCGAGGCGTACGCCAGGGCCTGACCCGGCGCCAGCTCGCGCCGAAGCAGCAGCGCGAGCGGGTTCTCGGCCCGGGAGACCCAGGCCGCGGCGTGGCCCTTGGCCCACCTCGACCGCTGCCGGAAGACGGCCCCCTGCTCGGGCGCCTCGCCCACGGCCAGGTACCGCGGGACGTAGGCCATGGAGTACCCCGCCCGGGCGAGCGACACCCCGAGGCAGTGGTCCTCGGTCACGGAGTCCGGGCTGAAGCCCCCGACCTCGGCCAGGGCGGAGGCGCGGAGGACGAGGTTGCTCCCCGTGCAGACGACGGCCCCGGCCGCTGCCATCCCGGGCAAGGCCACCTCCCAGAAGTGGGCGTTTCCTGGTTGGCATTGTCGAGGGGGGGGAGGAGGAGGGCGGTTTGGAGAGAGGGAGAGAGAGAGAGAGAGAGAGATGGAAGAGAGGGATGGAATAGAGAGAGAGAGAGAGAGAGAGAGAGAGGGAAGAGAGGGACGAGAGACACAGAGGAGTGAGTTTTTATTTTTATCTTCCCTTCTTTTTCTTCCGTTTTCATTTTTCTCGTTCCTCCTCCTCTCTCGAGGAAAGAAAAAAGAGACACCGCCAGCGAAACAACTCACCGTGGTTGAAGATGTCGGAAGTGGGGTCGACGTTCCCAAACCTCTGCGGCGACAGCACCAGCGCGACGCTGTCCGCCGAGGAGGAGGACGGGCAGGCGACGAACGGGGGCAGCATCCTCTCCCAAAAGTCGGCGGCGGCGACCTGGTCCGCGTCGAACACGGCCACGAGGTCGTCGGGCCCGACCTCGCTCCCCGCGGGGTAGATCATCCCGAGGGCGTGGTTGAGGTTGGAGGCCTTGCCGTTGAGCTCGTGCGCGGCCTTGGGGCGGTTGGAGACGTACCTGACGGAGCAGGAGGGCGACGTTTCGGACTTGGCGAGGCCGGCGACCCAGGCCGCCTTGGCCGCGTCGTTGCCGTCGTCGAGCAGCCAGACCGTCTTCCTGATCTTGCTTTTGGTTTTCCCCACCCCTAAGCTCGGCAGCGGCGCGGCGTGCGCGGCCCAGACGGTCTCGGCGACGATGCCCAGCGGCTCCGTGTAGCACGGGATCAAGACGTGCACCACAAACGCGGGGAGCTCGGCGACGCCCGCGGCCGCGAGCGAGCGGAGCGAGGCCGGGGGGAGAGGGCGGCGACAGGCGAAGAACCCGAAGATGGCGACGGAGAGGGCGCCGAGCATCTCGATCGCGAAGGCGAGGCGGGCGTACCTGAGGCGAGGTGTTTTTTTTTTTTTTTGAGGAGGGAGGGAGGGGAGGTGAGAGGAAGGGGAGAAGAGGGGAAAAGGGTCGAGGGCAACGTCGCGAGGCGAGTTTCGTTTTCTCTTTCTTCTCTTTCGTTCTCTTCCTCTCTGCTGACATTCTACCCACCAGCTGTACGCCCCGAGGTCCAGGCTCCTGGTCGCCCTGACGTAGGCGTAGATGGCCCAGGAGACCAGATATGCGAGCCAGACGAGGGTCCTCCCGGGCCTCCATGTCGATGATGGCGTCGAGGGAGAAGCGACTCCCGCCTTGGCTTCCGCCTTCTTGCCCTTGGAGAGCTCGTCGTCGCTCTCTGCCTCGGCCCCGTTGTTGTTGTCGATACCGGGCTGCTGCTCGGCGGCCGTGGGCTCGCCGCCGGCGCGCGTGCGAACGCGCAGCGAGCGCTGCTGCGCCGTGGCCATCGGAAATGGAGGAAGCGAAGGAGCTAGAAAAAAAAACAGTCGCGATGGACAAAAAAAAACTCTTTCTTCTCCCTCCTTGAGTGAATTGAGATGGGTTTGAATGAGGGTTTCGGGTGCGTGTGAGTCTTGGCGTTGTACGCTCTGAAGGTGCTAGGGGCAGCGTCAAGAGAGGAGAGAGAGAGGGGAGAACGCGACTCCGTTTCCTTGTTTGTCGAAGGCGCCATGGACGAAGAGAGAGCAGCAATCGATTGACAAAGAAACTCTCGTCCAGGCCTCTCTCGCCCTCGGTCCAAGCGCATTTACTCGTTCGTCTCGCTCGAAACGAAGGGCTCGTCGAGCTCTACGCGCAGGGCCTACCTTTTTTCCAACAGAGAGAAAGGAATGAACGAGAAATGAACGAGACAAATGAGGAAGTGCGCCTTTTTTTTCTCGACGCCGCGCCGCGCTCGAGCGAGAAATGGTCCTCATCGGGCCAAGCTTCTCACTCTTCTCTTCGCTCCACAAAAAGAAAGAGCGGAACGAGTCTTTCTCTCGGCGCAAAACTGAGGAATGGCGGACGACTTCGAGCGCGCGATCCTCTACGCCTTCGATCATACAGGCGTCGTCGGGCCAGAGCTCAAGGTATAAAAAGAGGGAAGAAGAAGAGGAAGAAGAAGAGAAGAAGACGAGAAGGGAGAGAAGAGAGAGGGAGAGAGTTGGATGAGATTCGGCATTTCGTCTAGCCGCTCTTCTTTTCCTCACCACGCACCTCGTGCCCTCTCTCTCGGACCTCAAAAAAACAAAACAAAACAGGCCCGCGCCGTCGCCTACTGCGCCTCCGTCAGGGCCTCCCCCGACGGGTGGCGCGCGTGCGCCGCCAGGGCCGGGGACGAGAGGACCCCGCCCGAGGTCGCTTTCTGGTGCCTTCAGTCCCTCCTCCTCTTCGTCGCCTCTTCTTCGAGCTCGGGCCCGGACTCGAGGCCGGGGTCGGCCGCTGCTTCCGCTTCCGCCGCAGCTGTTCCTTCCGCCGCGAGCCGCTCCTCTCCCTCCTCTTCCCCGAGAGACGGCGGCAAGGGTGTTGGGGGTTGCTTCTCTCTCTCCTCGATTTCCAAATCCGACGCAGAGGCGCTGAGGGCCGAGGTCGTCGCCTGGGCAGTCGCCGGGGGAGACGGCCGAAGGATCCCAAGGGAAGGAGAAGGGGGAGGAGCAGGCGTGGCCTCTGCTGCTGATGCTTCCCCTTCTCCCTCTCCTCGCCCTCCCTTCCTGAGGAACAAGGCGGCGCAGGTCGCGGCGGCCCTGGGGGCCACGGGCTTCGTCTCCGGGGAGTGGCCGACCTTTTTCGAGGACGTCGTCCTGAGGCCGGTCGAGCAGCAAGCGGCCTTGGCCGCCGCCGCCGCCGCCGCCGCCGCTGCCGCCGCCGCCGCCGCGGGCTCTCATTCCGCTCCGCCTCCTCCGTCTTCTCCTGCGCCCTCTTCTTCCTCCGCCGCCCCGTCCATCCCTCCCTCGGCGGACGACTTCGCCGTGCGGGTCCTCTCGGCCCTCGACGACGACGCCATCTCCCTGGAAGTCCCGCGCTCGGCGGCCGAGGCGGCCTTCGCGGGCCTGCTCAAGGACGCGCTCAGGGAGCACGGCGGCGGCGGGGAGGGCGGGGGGCGACTCCTGCGGGCGCTGCTGGCGTGCCTGGGAGGCATCGCGCGGCGGAGGGCGACGTCGGCGGCGGAGGCGGCGGCGGAGGCGGCGGCGGAGGCGGCGGCGGCGATGGCGGCGGCGGCGGCGGCAGCGCCAGCAGCAGCCGGAGCCCCGGCAACCGTGTCGGCGGCGGGCCTCTCGGCGCGCTCGGCGGCCGATGCCAGGCTCGCCGCCGCGGCGCTCTCGACGCTCTCGCGCTTCGTCGGCTGGGCGGACGTCTCCCTGGTGGCCGAGCCGGGGCTGCTGGGCCTGCTCTATTCGCTGCTCGACGACGCGTGCGGGGTCTTCTCCGGCGCCGCCTCCGCTCCCGCTGCTGCCTCTGCGGCGGCGGCGGGGGCGGCAAGGCCGACCGCCGCCGCGTCGTACTCGACCGCTCCGGCGGCCGCCGCCGCCGACGTCCTCGCCGCCCTGGCCTCCAAGCGCACCGAGCCCAGCACGAAGCTGGCCCTGATTCGGGACCTTGAGCTCGCCCCCCGTGCCGCGGCGTGGGCCCGCGCGGCCTCCGCCGGCGGGAAGGGGGGGGAGAACGGGAGCCGAGGGCGTCGAAGTCGGGGCCGCGGAAGCGGCGGCTGGGGCGGGGGCGCCGGCGCGACGGTGCGCCCTCCGCGCTTCCCCGCCACCGCTGTCGCCGCCGCCTCTCCTCCCTCTTCTTTCCGGCCGTCGAGCTCCTCGCGCCTCCGCCGCCGCTCGGCCAGGCTCGCGAGCAGGACCGCGAGGCTGCTCGCGACCGTGGCGTCCGAGGTCCTCGGGGCCTGGCGCCGCGTCGAGCAGGGCGTCGCCTGCCTCGGCGCGTGCGGCATCGCGGTGCCGCGCGACGCCGCAGACGAGGCGGCCGGGGCGTGCGCGCTTTCCGGGGCGCTGGTGGACGGGATGCTGCCGACGCTGCTGCTGTCGCTGACGGGAGGAGAGGAAGGAGAAGAGGGGAACGGCGGAGGTGGAGGAAGCGGCGAAGACGAGAGCGACGAGAGCGACGTTGAAGACGACGGCGATGGTGACGGCGACAGCGACGCTTTCGGCCGCCGCCGCCAGAGCGTCCAGCCCCAGATCCCCCCTCATCACCACCACCACCACGTTCGGAAGCACCACCATCATTACCACCATGACGCCGCGGCTTCCGACGACGACGACGCGGCAACGATTACGACGATCGGGACCGCGGCGACCTACGACGAGGAGGAAGACGGCGGCAACGGCGGGGCGGGTACCTGGGCCGTCATCGGCTTCCTCTCGAGCTACATCTCGCGGGCGAGGGCCGTGCAGAAGAGAACGGGGGCGCTGCCTCTGGCCGCGATGTCTCCGAGAGGGTTGAACGGATCCGGAAGCGGCGGCGGCGGCGGGCATCTGGCGCTGATAAGGGCCGCGGCAGCGAGGGCGGCGAGGTGGCCGCGCGACCGCCCGCCGGCGTTTTCCTCCTCCGCCTTGTGTCCTTGCTCGTCCATGGCTCCTTCCTCTCTTCACGCCGAGCATCAGCCCTCCCTCGACGATGTCGAAGAGGCCGTCGCCGAGCGCAGGCAGGAGCTTTTTGCGCTGTTCCGCGCCGCGGCCAGCGCCGAGCCCGAGGCCGCCGCGAGCGAGGCCGCGGCGGCGCTCGCGGCCGCGCTCGCGCCCTCGGCGGCGCCGGAGGTGCTCTCTCTGCTCCCCGCGGTGGCTCCTTCATCTGCTTCCTCTCTTTCTCCTCCGCCGCCATTCGAGCAGGTCGAGGCCGCCATCGCCTGCCTTTTCCAGCTCGGGGAGGGCGCGCCGGAGGCCCTGCTGAAGGGGAGCGGGACCCTCGGCAGGGCGGCTAGGGCGCTCGCCCGCTCGACGAGGGCGAGGAGCACCGGGGACGGCGCCGGCTCCTCTCTCCCGCTGCTCCCTCACGCGAGGCACCGCCTCGTCTCCGCGACCCTGCTCGAGACGCTGACCCGCTACGCGAGGTCCCTGGCCAACGACGAGGAGGCCCTCGAGGCGGCGTGCGGGGCCTTCCTGGGGCCCGCAGGCGTCGGCGTCGGCGTCGGCGTCGGCTTCCCTTGCCTCGAGGGCGCGCGCGGCGGAGGAGCGGCAGCGGCGAGGGGCGGCGGAAGCGGCGCCGCCGCCTTTGACGAGGCGAGGCACCAGGCCGCGGCCCGCAGCTGCTACCTCTTCGCGCGCTTCTCGAGGACGCTGCGGCAGCCGCTGCTGGGCCTGCTCCCCGTGCTGCTCCCGGCCATGCGCCCGCTGCTGGACGCCGTGGCGGCGAGCCCGCTGGACGGAGGGGGAGGGGAAGGCGCGAGCTCGGTAGCCGCCGCCACCACCGCCGCCGCCGCCGCGGCTTCCCCGGCCGCCTCGGCGCCTCCGCCGCCCGCGGACGACAGGCTCTACCTCTTCGAGGCCGCGGGCCTGCTTCTGGGCCAGGCAGAGCTCCCGGCGGAGGACCAGCTCGCGGCGACGTCGGCGCTCGTCGAGCCGCTGCTGTCGGCGATCGAAGCCAACCTCCCGGCGGCAGTCGCCGTTTTCGGAACCGTCGGAGGAGGGAGCACCGGCCACAGCAGCAGCAGCAGCAGCAGCAGCTTCCCTCCGCCCCTGCACGCGGCGCGGGTCCGGCAGGCCCTCGACGCCCTGGGCCGCGCGGCCCGCGGTTTCAGCCCTGCCCTGTGCCTGCGTGTCAGGCCGCAGATAGGCCAAGTGCTGGCGAGGGCGGCGGCGGCGGCCCTGGCGGTGCTCCGGGCGGCGGCGGCGGCCTCGGCCGCCGCCGCCGCGCTGCCTTCTCCGGGCTCCTCTTCGCGCCCGGCGTCGCCCTCGCCTCCTTGCTCCCCTCCCTTTCTCCCCTTTTCGCCTTCCCCTCTCTCCTCCCGCCCGCCGCCGCCGCACGTCCGCGCCCTCCGCGCCAGGGCCATCGGCCTCCTCCACCGCTGCGTCGACTGCCTGGGGGAGGCGCTGCTCCTGTCGGGCCTGCTGCCCGCCGCCGTCGCCGCGCTGCTGCCCGCGGGGGCGGACGCGGCCGACGTGTGCGACGCCGCCGCGCTGCTGGGCCAGCTCGCCGCGAGGTTCCGGCAGGCCGCGGCGCCGCTGCTGGAGGAGGCGCTTCCGGTGCTGGCGGGGAGGGCCGCGGCGCTGCTGCCTCCCGGGGTGCACGATTGGACCGGGGCGGCGACGGCGGCGGCGACGGCTGCGAATGGCGTTCGAGCTGCCTCCGCTGTCGGCGGCACGTTCTCCTTTGCCCCTCCTGCTGCTCCGAACAGCTGCGCCAGCAGCCCGGGCATGATGGCGCTCCTGGCCGCGGACGACGACGCCAGGGAGCGCGGCGAGGTGCAGCGGGCGCTCCTGGCGCTGCTGCACGCCGCGGCAGCCTCGGGCCTCGGGGCCACGCTCGTGAGGGCCTCTTCGGCGTCGTCGCCGCCGTCGTCCTCGGCGGCGGCGGCAGGAGCGGCGGGAGCGACGGCCCCTTGCGCCGCCACCACGAACCTCCTCGACGTCCTCCTCCTCTCGGCCGAGGCGCACGTCGAGCCCGCCACGCGGAGGGCCTGTCTGCAGAGCGTGCGCAGGCTGCTGGCCTCGGCGCTCGAGAGCGCGGTCGGGGGGGGAGGCGGCGGCGGCGCGGACGGCGGGGAGCGGCGCGCCGGCTCGGGCAGGGCCGGCGAGCGCGCGGCCGTCGCGGCCTTCGCCGCGGACAGGGTCGCGCGCCGCATCTGTCTGGTGGGCCTGGCCCGCGAGCGGCGGTTCGACCCCAGGGACGGGGCCGTCGCGGCGCTCGTCGGGGACGCCGCGGCGCTGCTGTGCGACGCCGCGGCCGCGGTGGAGGCCTGCTGCGGCGGCGGCGACGGAGGTCGGCCTCCGCTCCTCGACGTCGCCGCCGCGGCGAGGGACGAGGCCGGGCTCCCCGCGGCCGCGGCCGAGGCGCTGGCCGCCGCCGTGCGAGCCCGGGACGCCAAGGCCGCGCGCACGGCGCTGCGGGGGGGGCTGCTGGCGCTGGCCGGGGTGGGCGGGTCCGCGGCGGCGAGGGCGCGCGTCGCCGCCGAGGCTGCCGCCGCGACGAGGGCGGCGGCGGCGGCGGCGGCGGCGGCGGC
>Ga0114918_10003659_pt1 | contig 13508 bp, 7 predicted proteins | sample LantaG_FD_87015 | JGI IMG/M metagenome (GOLD analysis project Ga0114918, IMG submission 87015) | Deep subsurface microbial communities from Baltic Sea to uncover new lineages of life (NeLLi) - Landsort_02402 metaG | ecosystem: Environmental > Aquatic > Marine > Oceanic > Sediment | place: Baltic...
GAGAGGAGGCGACCCCGGCACGGCTCCTCTCTCTCTCTCCCCCCCGACCCCAACCCCCTCGTTCTTCGTCCCTCCCCCTCTCTCTCTCGTCTCTCTCACCTGGGGCGACGCCGTGTCGTGGACGGCGCCAATGCCGTGGCCGTGCTCGGACGGCGTGACGCCGACGGCGGCGGTGCCGTACTCGGAGGCGGCCACCCCCGCGGCGCTGGCTGCGGCGGTGACGGCGGGCGTGGCCTCGGCCGACCCGGCCGAGGCGAGCGCCGCCTTGGCAGGCCCCAGCGCGGCGGCCGCGCACCCAAACGCCTCCTGCTGCAGCCGCATCACCGCCGCCAGGTAGGACTTGACCCAGACCGCGTCCCGGATCAGCTGGGCCAGCTGCTGGAAGACGAGGGCCTCCTGCTCCTTGAACGCCTGGCGGGCGGCTGTGGGGAGGGAAAGGGAGGAAGGGAAATGGAGGGGGTGAGTGGGGGTGCGGGGTGCAGGGTTCCTGTCTCTCTCCCCTCGCCTCTTCCCCACTCTCTCTCTCTCTCCTCTCCCTTCCTCTAACTTACCAGCCAGCTTGTTTTCCTTGTGCTGCATCTTCTTGATGGTCTGCTCCATCTGCCACTCCCCTTTCGACCGGGTGTGCGGCAGGCGCAGGCGCTGCGCGTCGACCGCCGCGCCCAGGCCGACAACAGTGCGGCGGCGCGAGTCGACCTCCAGGCGGACGCCCTCCAGCCGCTTCATGCGGGCGGCCACGGTCGCAAACGCGGTCAGCCACCGCTGCATGGGGGCCAGCACCTCAGCCTCCAGCTTCTTGGTCGCGTCCTGGGCGACCGCGTCCAGGCCGTCGGGCGAGAAGTCGCCGCCGATGGTGGCGGCCGCAGCGGGGCCGCCGCTGCCTGCGGGCAGCGCCGCGGGCACGGCCCGGCCGTTGACGTCCTCGAACACGCGGGGCAGGGCGGCGGCCAGGACGGTGGAGGTGGTGGTGAAGAAACCTGAAAGATAGGAGAAGGAGAGGGCGCGGCGTCGAGTGCGGAGTGGCGTGAGAGAGGAGGTCGAGAGGGCACCGCCGCGAGGTGCGCGCCTGTTTGCGCGCCCGCTCTTTTGCTGTCTCTCGGGGACGTGCACGCCCCGTACGGCTTCCCACGCTCCGTCCCCTCGGCTCAACGCAGTTCAATAGCTGCGGACGTGGCAAGCCATGCTCATATCCACAGGAGCGGGAGCAGGCTCACGCAGTGCGTGCGTGGTCGAAAAAAAAAGACAGCCGGCCCCGCGCTCGGAGCGGTTGGGAATGCGGGCGGACTCCCCGGCGGCGGCGGCGGGAGTCCGCGGCGTGTGGCGCGCCGTAGCCGCGCTGTCACGACACCAAGCCACGCCACACACACCCAGCACGATGACCAGACACCCGCCCTCCCCTGCTGTGCATCTCTCGCCCTCCTCTCCTTACCTTCCGCCGCCGCCTTGACGCCCCGGATGTCGCGCTCGCACTTCTTGAGCTGGCCCGCAAAGTCGGTGGCCTCGCCCATCATGGCCACGCACCGGGCGTTGCCGGTGGGCTGGAACGCCGGGTCCAGGTCCAGGTGGAACTCCTGGCGGGCCTGTGGGGGGGGAGGGAGAGGGGAGGGAGAGAGGGTGAGGCGGCGCGCGTGAGGGGAGCACAGGCGTTCCTCGTTGGCGGAGAAGCGCCGGCCCCCGCGCATTGTCGTCGGCCGGAGCCCCGCGGTCCCTGAGCCCGCGTGCTTTGTTGGCACGCCCCACCTCTCTTCGGGCGCGGATACACACGGGCCGGGCGCACGGTAGAGTGGGTGACAGGGGCGTGGGCGAGGTGGGGGTGTGCGCGTCCGCTCCCCCCTCCCCCACTTTTTTTTTTCTGTTGCTCCCCCGCCGCCGCGCGCGCGCTGTCGGCCCGGCGCCTTGCTCTCTCGCGCCCGTCCACTGCCTCCCACTCTTACCCGCTCCGTAAAACGACGCCATCCGGCACCCATGGTGTGTGCAGGCGTGTATATGTGTGGAGAGTGTGTGTGTGCGAGTGGAGGAGGGAGGCCACGGAACTGCGCGACTTATCCAGGCGAAAGAGAAGTGAGGAGTGGGAGAGAGAGAGAGAGAGCGGCGGCAGTCAGCGCAGTCTCACTCTTTTTTTTTCCTTCGCTGAGGCGAAGAGGAAACGCACACAGACACAGACACAGACACACAAACACACACACACATACACACACACACACACGCCTCATATGGAGGACGGCGTCGACTCCCTGCGGGCCCGCCTGGAGGTACGAGAGAGACCGAGGCGAGGACTCAGGCGGACGCGCTCCTGCTCTCTCGCCCCCAATTCTCACGCCCTCCCTCTCAATGCTCTCTCCTCATTCCAGGCCGCCCTCCACCTGGCGGCCACCGCCCCGGCCGCCACCCCACCCCTGGCCGCCCTCCTCACCACTCTAACCTCCACCTGCCCGACCCTCGTGGGCGAGGGGCCGGCCCTCGTCCTCCCAACCACGGCCTCCCGGGCCGTGTTTGACGCGGCGCTGCGGCGGGCACTGGTGTCCGTGGCGGCGGACGCGGCGGGCGCGGGGGTACCCCTCATGGAGCACGCGCCCGCGGGCGGGGGCGGGGCGCCCGCGATCCCTCGCCTGCTGGACCTGGCGGTCGACCTGGGCGGGAGCGGGGCCGTGGACCAAGGTGAGAGAGAGGAGAGCGGGCGGCGGTGGGCGCTCCCTCCCGTCAAAACCTGCCCTCACTTCACGCCTCTCTCCATCCCTCACAAACAGCCACGGGCCTGGCTGCCCTAGAGGACGCGGTCGACCTAGCCCCCAGCGCGGCCGACGCGGGCGCCGTCTTCGCCTGGGTGGAGGCCGCGCACGGGGCGGGCCGGCTGGGCCCGCCCGCCTACGCGGCCGACCGGGCGAAGCTCGCGCTCCTCCGCACGGCCAACGCCCTGCTCCGGCGTGCCTCCCGGGTGGCGGCCCCGGGGCTCCGCGGCCGGGCCCTGCTCTTCCTGGCCCGGGCCTGTCCGCTGGCCGACAAGTCGGGCCTGAACCTGCTGGGCGCGGTCAATACGGGGCACCCCCTGAGGGCGCCCTCTGTGCCGGACGGCGCGGCCGACTGCGGTGGCCGCCCCATCGATGCCTCTCTCTACGCCACCTTCTGGGGCCTGCAGGCGCCCTTCCAGGACCCCTACTCCCTGGTTAAGGCGCCGTCCGCCTGGACCGCCTTTGCGGCGGGGCTGCGGGAGGTGTTGGCCGCGTACAAGGCGACCCCTTTTTCCGTCGGCGCCGCGACTGGCAAGGGCAGTGGGGGTGGGGGTGGGGGTGGTGTGGGCGACGCGCCCGCCGCCCCTCCACCGCCGCCCACCACCACCACGCCGGCCCCCGACCCGGGTGTGGTGGAGTACCTGGCCGCGCCCGCCCTGTTCCCGCTGCAGCTGGCCGACCCGGCGGCGCGGCGCCCCGTCCTGCTGCAGGCCCTGATCACGCTGCACGCGCTGCGCCACCTGCCGCCCCGGGTGGCGGCGGCGGCGCCTGGTGGGGGTTTGACGGGTCCCGCCGCCGCGGAGGCGTCCGCCCTGGAGGCGTCGCTGTACGCTGAGCTGGCCCGCACGCCGCCGGACGGGCCGTCCGTCGCGGCGGGCGTGGCGGCCGCCCTGGCGGGCGAGGGCGGCTGGTCAGCCTGGAAGCACAGGTCGGCCCCGCCCTGCCCGCCCTTTGAGCGGGCCGCGGCGGGGCCGCCGCCCTCGCCGGCGGGGGGTGCGATCGCGGACACCGCTGCTGCTGCTGCTGGCGGCGAGCCAGGCGCGGGCGGCCGCCCGGCCAAGCGCGCCCGCCCCGGCGGTGGGGCCGGCGCCACCGCCCCGCCCCTGCCAGGCCTCGGGTCAGCCCTCCCGCTCTCCCTCGGCACGCCCGACCTGGACCGCCTCTGGTCTCTGACGCCCGACGGGCCCGCCTCCTGCCTGAAGGTGGCGGACCGGGGGCACGCGCCCTCCCTGCGCGACTTCCTGGGGCGGGTCGCCCTGGAAATGGACCCGGAGGCGGGCGTGGAGGCCGCTGCGCGCGGGTCGGCTGACCCCGTCTACCTGTGGAAGGCCCTCCGCCTGCTGGCCCGGTCCGACCTGGCCACGTTCTCGGCCGTCCTGGCGGCGCGCGGGGCGGGAGGTTTGGAGGTCGCGGTGCGGGCGCTGTACCCGGGCGACGTGCCGGAGGGCGCGGTCCGGGCGGAGGAGGCCGCGGCCGAGGCGCGCGCGGCCGCGGCCGCCGCGGCCAAGGCGACAGCGGAGGCAGAGGAGGCCGCGGAGGAGGCGCGAGCGGAGGCGGAGGCTGGGGCGGTGGAGGAGGCGCCGCCGTCGGCTGCGCCTGGTGCTGGGGACCGAGGCGCCGGGGAGGAGGAGGGCGGGGCGGCGGTGGAGGGCGAAGAAGGCGCTGCGGCGGCGGAGGTCGAGGCGGAGGAGCAACCTCCTCACGCCCCGAGCGCCGACGGCGGCGGCAGTGACGCGCCCAAGGAGGAGGAGGGTGAGGAGGGCGAGGCGGCACCGGAGACTGAGATGGCCGACTGAAAGCAGTTGTTTTTGTAGAGATAGCATGCGCATGCCAGGTTTCACGCGGGCGTGCCCCCCCGGGCCGCGGGCGACCGTGCACACGGGCGAGCAAGAAGAAAGAGAGAGAGAGAGAGAGAGAGAGAAAGAGCAGACCGGTGGCCACTCTCACTCCGCGCTTTCCCGACCCCCAGCCCCTTCCCTCCTCTTTCAACACCTCCCCACGCCACCATGCAGACCTGCCTGACCAAGTGCGTGTGTCGGAGGCGCGAGCCAGTGCAGTCCTTGCCGCACCCAGCCCGTGCTGGCGCGCCGGCGCGCGGGGCACGCGCGGGGAGCGGAGCGCGCGTGACGATTGCACACCCCCACCAGCAACAGACTCTCGCTTGGCGCTCGCCTGCCCCGCTTGCTGACCCTTCTCTCAACCCTCTCTCTCAACCAGGTCCGCCGCCGTCGTCTCGGCCCGCCCGGCCGGTGCGTTTTTCATGCCTTCCCCCCCTCGTGCTGCTAGCCCGCCCAAGCTCGGTCCTTGACCGGTCGAGCGTGGGAATGTCGAGGCCCGAGGCCGCCGCGCGCGGGGGACGGCGAGAGAGCAAAACTGTTCGCCGCCGCCGCACTCTCACCCTCTCTCTCCTCTCCTCTCACCACAGGCCGCCGCTCCGTCGTCGTCCGCGCGTCCGCCAACGAGTCCCGCCGCGCGGTGAGTGTATAGCAGGACTGGGACGTGTGAGCCAGAGGGTTGGCCGTGCTGCCGCGCCCCTAGGCGGTCGCATTTGCCGCGCTACACCCGATCTCCTGGCCGCGTCTCGCTCTCACTCTCCCTCTCCTCCACAGGCCCTCGGCTCCCTCCTGGCCGGCACGGCCGCTCTGGTCGCCGGCTCCGCCAACGCGATCGACCTGTTCGACGACCGTAAGGCTCGCGAGGTAAGAGAGAGAGAGAGAGAGAGAGAGAGAGAGAGAGCAGGGCGTGACGAGAGAGAGCAGGACGCCGCGCCGGCGAGAAAGGATAGGCTCGCGCGACCCACCACCACCCCTCCTCACCCTCTTTTTCTGCCTCCCCCCTCCCTCAATCCTCTCTCCTCATTAGAACGGCTTCGACATCATCTACGAGGCCCGCGACCTGGACCTGCCCCAGTCCACCCGGGACGGCCTGGACCAGGTGCGCGGCTCCCTGGCCGCCACCAAGGCCCGCATCACCGAGGCCGAGCGCCGCGTCGACGGCAAGCTGGGCGGGTACGTCGACAAGCAGTACTGGACCCTGGCCCGGGAGGAGCTGCGCGGCCAGCTGGGCACGCTGCGGTTCGACCTGAACACGGTGGCCTCCTCCCTGTCCAAGGACGGCAAGAAGGCCGCGACGGAGGCGAAGAACGAGTTCCTGGCGGCCGCGGACAAGCTGGACTTCGCGATTCGCCAGAAGAACCCGGCCAAGGCGGGTGCCGCGCTGGCCGCCACCCAGGCCGCCCTGGACGCGGCGATCGCCAAGCTGGGCTGAAGAGAGAGTGACGCGCGAATGTGACGCGTGCGTGTGCATGTGTGTTTTTCGTCGGCCGTGAGGGGAGAGCGGGGTGAGATGATGAAAACAACTCGCGGAGAGGGGGTGGGGAGGGAGGTCCTGTCTCTCTCTCTGCCTCCCCCCGCAGGGTGAAGAGGACCGAACGGATGTGTGCAAAAACAGCGGGCGGGACAGACCCGACCCGGGCACGGTCCCGGTCCATTGGAAAAAAGGCTCGGACAGGCCCGCAGCTCGGCAACTGCCCGCGTGTCCCGCGCCAGCTCCAGGACGGTGCCCTGGCCGTGTCGTGAGAGAAATGGAGAGAGGAGAGGGGGGAGCGAGGTCGGCTAGGCACACGCGTCACCACACAAAGAATTCTCCGCTCTCTCTCTCGCTCTGTCTGTCTTTCCCGCACGCGCACGCACCCCTCCCCCGCCCCATACACCTCCTCTCAGCCGTGGTCACGTGCGGCAGAATCGTGACGCCCCGTCCACGCGCTGGGCGGGGCGCCAGGGCTGCCCCACCCGCCGGCGCGGGGCAGCCCCGTCGGCAGCAGCCCCGACGACGCGTTCCGGCTCCCGGCCACCTCTCCCTCGCCGCCGCGGGCGCCGACGACGACGCGGCCCCGCCTCCCAACTCCTCCTCCGCCTTCTCGTTCGACGCGTCCGACCCGGCGGCCTGGGCGGCCAGGAGGGCGGCGGACGCAGCGGTGGACCGGTTCGTGGTCGGCGCGCCGCCCGGGTCTGTCACCCGCGTCGGCGTGGGCGCGGGCGAGGCGGCCCACCACCTCATCGCGTCCCTGGCGGCCGCGTCCGGCGCGGGCCGCCTGCCGGCGTCCCTGACCGTCGCCTGCGCGGGCGCGCCTGCCGCGGCGGAGGCGGGCCTGGCCGGGCTGGCGCCAGCGCCCCCGCCCGCCTCTGGGGCGGCCTTCCCAGTGACCGACGTCTTTTTCGTGTCGGCCCACGGCCTGGACCAGACCACCCGGCCGGGGCTGGCGTACCTCACGGGCGCGGGCCCGGCGGGCGACTGCCCCAACCCGGGCGCGCCCCAGCCGGCCCTGGATGAGACCCTGGCAGGGGCCAGGGCGGCAAAGGCGGTCGTCGCCCTCGTCAGCCCGGACGCGGCGGCGGGCGGCGGGGCGGCCGGGCGCCTGGGCCCGGGGCCCCTGCCCGTCCTCGTCGAGGCGGGGGAGGCGTGGGAGGCCGCGGCCGAGGAGCTGGATGACGCCTTCCTGGGCGACGCCACCGTCTGGCGGCGCCCGGCCGCGGGCCCCTGCGGCCCGGATAGCGGCCTCAACCCGCGGGGCGGGCCGGACCCACACCTGACGCCCGACGGGTCGTGCACCCTGCTCGACGTCTGGTTTGACTGCCCCCTGCGCCTGGTGGATGACGAGGGCGTGCCGTACGAGGTGGTGGTGGGCGTGCTGCGGGCCATTCCGGGCGTGCGGGATGCGGGTCTGGTGCCGGGCGGGGCGCCCGGGGCGGCGGTGGCGGGCGTGGTGGCGGGCGTGGGGCCGGGCGGGGCGCCTCTGATTGTGGAGGCGGGCGGTGGTGGTGGTGAGTGAATTAGGATTTCCTTGGACGCGCGACAGTGAGGCTCACTCACTCTCTCGCTTTTTTGTCCTTCCTCGGCTCGACACCCAATTTAAAGCATGGCGCCCCGTCTCAGCGTGTGGGGCCTGGCCACCGCCACCGCAATGGCCTCCCAGGTGAGGGCGCACGAGCGTGTGAGGGAGCGTGCGAGCGTGCGAGCGTGTGTGAGGAGCACAGGCCGTCGCCGCGGGCAACGCGCGCGGCATGCGCGAGCCGTTTTCCCTTCCAAACACGCCCCGCGCCCCGCGCCAGGCCGGCCTCTCCACCTCCAGCACCTGTCTCAACAGGCAGAGGCGGATGTTGCCCAGCAGCTCCGGGCGAAGCAGGAGCTGGACAGCGACTCCGTCCAACCTCCGGCTGTCCTCCTTTCTCCACACCTCCCTTTCTCGACCCCCGTTCTCCCTCTCTCACACACAAACACAGGCCGCCGCCGCCGCGGACACGGCCCCCGCCACCTACGACTGCCTCCGCGGCTGCACGCTCACCAAAGACCTGGTTTGCGGTTCGGACGGCCTGACGTACATGGGCGCCTGCCTGGCGATTTGTGGGGGAACAACCGTGCTCCACCCGGGCGCGTGCGGCCCCCCGCCCGCGCCTGGTGGTGCCCGGCCGTTTGAGCCCGCCGCCTTCCCGGGCCCGCCGTCCGACCACCCCCTGGCGGGAGCGTTCGACCTGTCAGGGAGCGCGGAGGCGGACGGCGGCGGCGAGGATCGGGCCGTGGACGCGCCGGCCCTGACCAAGTTTGAGGGGGAGGGCCTGGCCCTGGTCGGCCTGGCGGCCATCGGCCGGTTCAACCTTTCCCAGGCGGAGGAGCGCGCGGGGGCGGCCCTGGCCGCCCGGGCGGCGGCCGAAGCGGCGGACGGGGCCGGGCCGCCGCCCCCCATCACGGACCGCCGGGTGCTCAGCGTCGACTTTGAGTCCGGGCTGCTGTACGCGTCGAAGGCGCCTGTGCCGGAGGGGGCGGGCGCCCAGGCGGCGGCCGAAACGGCCGGCGCCGCCCCGCCCGGGGAGGAGGCGGGCGACGCTCCAGCGGCCGCCGCCGACCCGCCGGCCATGACCCCGGACTTTCAGCCCGCCCGGTGGACGACCCTGACGTCCACCCCGGCCCAGCCCTACCGCCGCGCGGTGTGGCTGGACTTTGGCTGTTCGGGCGCGGTCATCGGCCCCCACGCGGTCGGGACGGCCGCCCACTGCCTCTACTCTGTCGGGTCGGGCTTTGTCCGCCCCTACACCGCCCGCCCGGGCGCGTACCGCCCGTCCGGCGGCGGCGCGCCCGTTTCGCCCTTTGGCGCCTACCCCTCCCGCCGCTTCCTCGTCCTGGCGGGCTGGTCGGGCGCGGGCTCCCAGGCGGCCGCCTGGGCGTACGACGCGGGCGTCGTCATCACAAAGGGCGGCGACATGGTGGCCCGGGTCGGGCGGATGGGCTTTGCTTACTCGCCGTCCGGCCCGACGGGCACGCCCCTGATGACGGCAGGCTACCCGCAGACGACGCAGGCGGGCGGCAAGCTGGTCCACTACGGCCGGCCCTGCACCACGACCGACGCCAACGGGCGGGACGTCAGCCTGCGCACGCAGGTCGCGACCTGCCCGATCTGCGAGGGCGGGCAGTCCGGGTCGCCCCTGTGGGTGGGCGGGGGCTCGCCGGTCATCCGGGCAGTCCTGTCGCGGGGGACGGACGATTACGACATCTGGGCGGAGCTGTCCAAGCAGGCGTACGACCTGTGGGCGCGCAGCAAGGAGCTTAGCGCGTGATGGTGTGGTGAGAGAGGAGAGGGGGAGAGGGAATTGACGGGTTGGTGTGGGGGATGTTCACCGCCCTTGTTTCGGTGTGTCGACGACACGCTCCTTCCCCTGAGGGAAGGGGCGTGTCGCTGCCGTCGGCGGTTTGAAGACGGCGTGTGTGTGTGTGCGTGTGTGACGATGGCGGCTGCGTGTGTTCCTGCGCGCTCAAAACAACAAAAAAAGAATGTGTGTGTGGGGGGGGGGGGCAAGGGTTGAAAAATCTCTGCCTCCAACTCCTTCACGTCGACCCCGCCCGGTCCAGCCCGCCGCCCTCCGCCCGGGCCGCCGCCGCCGCCGCCACGTCCAGGCTGACCACGATGGCCGTGATGTCGTCCACCGAGCCGGACGCCTCTTCCACCCCCCACCGCCTCCGGGCTTCCGTCACCAGGGCCGTGCATCCCGCCGCGGGTGAGGGCGCGCGCGCCACCACGCCCACCGCGTCCGCCCCGCTCATGAACTCCCACACCCCGTCCGTCGCGATGATGGCAAATGCGTCGGCCGCGGTGATGCCTGCAGACGCGGTGTTCGCTGCGGGGAGGACGCCCACGGACCGGGCCAGGGCGTCGCCCAGGGAGCGGGACATGGCCAGCCCCGGCGCCCAGGCGGTGGCCAGCCACACCCGGGCGGGGCCTACCTCCGCCCCGGTGTCCGGGTCCACCAGGCGCTGGACGCGGCCGCCGGTCGCCTCGATGCGGGCCCGTTCCGCCGGGTCGGACGGTTTGTGGTCGCGGGTCAGGTCGATGGCGTCCAGGCCGGCGGGGGCGGCCACCCAGGGGGCTGGGGTGGTGGGGGTGGTCGAGGGCGGGCGGGCTGTTGCTGCTGCTGCTGTCGGCGTCGCGCACGCCGCCGCCCGGGGCGTGGCCGTCGCGCCGCGCAATGACCACCGGCCGTCTTCCAGCGCGGTCTGCCCGTCCCCCTCCATTTCCACCACCCGCCTGCGGGCGAGGACGGCGCGGGAATCGCCCACCCAGGCGACGTGCAGGGCGGGCGGGCGGGCGGTGACCAGGGCGACGACGGCCGTTGTCCCGCTGACGCCGCAGGCCCGGCAGGGGCCCGCCATCAGGTCACGGTCCACGGCCAGCAGGGCGTCCGCGAGGGCGGCCCCGGGGCGGTGGCCCGCCCCCGCCCCCGCTCCCGCCCCGCGCGCCAGGGACGCCGCCAGCGCGGGCGGGAAGCGGCGGCGGGCCAGGTCAGACACAGTGTGCCCGCGCGGGCCGTGGCCGTCGAACGCGGCGTACAGGGCCAGTGGGTTGGGGGCCATGGTCGGCGTGGGGCGGGCGGACGCGGCGGCGGCGGAGGACGCGCCGCCCGCGAAGGCGGACAGCGAACGGCGGTGGTGGGTGGAGGGCTGCGCAAGGTTGCTCCCGCTGCTCCCGCCCCCGCCGCCCACCAGCCCCTGCGCGCCCGGGCACCACCAGGCATCCTCCACGATGAACGAGTCCTGGTTGGGCTTGGTGCCGGCCAGGCTGGCCGCGGCCAGGCAGGGGTCGACGCCGCCCTGGGAGACCCAGGACGCCGTCCAGGTGAGGGTGGGGGGCGGGGCCGGGGGCGGCGGCGCGGTCGAGACGCGCGGGTGCGGCGCAATTTTGTTGTTGCTGCCCAGCGGGCTGGCCGGGGCTGCGATGCTCCGACCGCCGCCCACCACGCCCCGCAGCCAGGCGGACGACCGTAGGACATCGTCATCCGACCCGGGCCGGGAGCGGGAGCCGGCGCCCGCGCGCGAGCCGGGGCGGGCGGCCCTGATGAAGCCGCCAACCGCCGAGACGACCGACCGTTTTGGGGCGGTGCTCGTAAGAGTCGTGGTGGTGGAGGGGTCGGGGGCCTCCGCATCCTCGGGGTCTGGAAAGGGGAGGGGATACGTGGATTAGTGTGGGGGGTGCGGGGAGGATGTGGGCGGTAGAGGCGGCGGGGCGCGGCGAGGCCGCGTTAGCCATTGCCCGAGGCGCGCGCCGCCGCCGTCGACTTTTTTTCGCGGTCTCCGATGTTCGGTGTCTCCGGAAGAATGCTCACTACGGTCCAGCCCCTCCCTCCACAAACTCACTCTTGCGGGCGTAGGAGAGTGCCTGCTCTCCCGCGGGGCGGGAGGCGGTGACGCCCATCTCGAGGTCGAGGAGCGAAGTGTGTGGACCTAGACGCGGCGACTGCTTTTGCGTCGAGGAGAGTGAGGAAGAAGAAAGGGAGCGAGCGCCAAGGCTAGGATGGGAGCTCAATCCTACGTCCGCGCGAGTGCAAAGCCACCCCACAGCACACCCCACGCTCACATGCTGCCGCTGAGCCTCCTCCTCCGACGGCGGGCAGGCGCCAGCCCGACCGCCCGGCGGCCGCTGGGCGTGGGGCGGACCGACGGGAGGGGGAGGCTTCCGCCGCCGCCGCTGCCGCCGCCGCCACTCGCCGGCCGCGCCTCCACCTCGACCCCGCCCCGCCCCGCCCTCCTCCGTCCGGCCGCCACGGCCGGCGACGGCGCCGGCCCTGATGAGCCCTCACCGCCTCCTCCATCCCCACCCCTACCCCAACCCTGGCGCTGGGAGGAGTCGGAGGACGCGGTGGCCGCCTACGCCGCCCTGCTCGCCGTCCTCGCCGCGGGGCCCCCAGCCGCCGCGGCCGCGCCCGGCTGGGCGGCCTACGCCTACTTCCTCTCCCTCGCCTGCACCGCCCTCTACATCGCCGCCCACAAGGCGCTGACGGCCCGGGACCGGCGCACCCTGTTCGTCCGGGCGGGCGCCCTGCTGCCGCTAGGGGCGGCGGGCGCGCTGGGCGGGGCGTACCTTCTGATCCGGGCGGGGTGGAACCCGCGCGCATTTCTGGATGCCTATTTTTTCCTCTTAGGCAGCGTCGCGGTCGGCTCTGCCGTCGCCCCGCCCTTGCGCACCCTGACCAGCAGGACCGGGGGCGGGAGTGGGAGCACCAATGCCGCCTGGAGCGTGACCATCCCGAAAGGGCTGCTCCTGGACGCCGCCGGCGCATCCATCACCACTGCTGACCTGCGTCCCACGGACGCGGTCGCCGCCGCCGTCGGCGTCGCCATCGCGGCCGCCGACGCGGCGGCCGGCCACGCCAACTGGTCCCTGAGCAACGCCATCGCGGTGTGCGTGGCCACCGACGTCCTCGCCCTGGTGGGGCTCTCCTCCTTCCGGGCGGCGGGCGTGGCGCTGGCGGGGCTGGCCCTGTACGACGCGGCGGCCGTCTTTGGGTCGGGGTTGCTGACCCCGGACGGCCGGTCCATCATGCTGACGGTCGCGGCGTCGGACGTGCTGGCGGGGCCGACGCGGCTGCTGTTCCCCCAGGACTTGGCGGCGACGGCCGCGGCGGCCGCAGCGGCTGCGTCCGCCGCCGCCGCCGCCTCGCCCTTCCCCCTCCCACTGGACGCGCTGCCGCCGCCGCCGCTGCCGCCCACCTCCTCCGTGCCGCCCGGCTTTGGCTTCTCCCTGCTGGGCCTGGGCGACGTGGTCGTCCCCGGCACCCTGGTCGCCCTGGCCCTGCGCTTCGACGGGTCGCGCACCGTCGACCTGCGCCCCGCCGCGGCGGCCGCGGCCGCGGCCATCGACAGTGTGATGGCGGCGGAGGGCCGCGGCGGCGGCGGCGGCGGCCGGCCGTCTGGCGCCAGCGACAGGGAGATCGGGGAGGCGGCCGCGGACGCGGCGGAGGCGGCGTACGACGCGGCCGCGGACGGCGCAGGCGGTCCGGCGTCCCCGCCGCCGTCTTCCACCGCCGCCGCCCCGCCGCCCCGCCCCGTCACGGACGCGGTGCTCTCAGGCCCCCGCACCTACTTCACGGCCGCCCTGGCGTCCTACGGGGCCGGCCTGTGCGGGGCCTTCGCCGCCAACGCGGCCACCCACGCCGGCCAGCCGGCCCTGGTCTACATCGTGCCCGCCATGCTGGCGGGCCTCGCGGGGCGGGCGTTCCTTCGGCGGGAGGTGGGGCGGGTGTGGGGGTGGACGGACGGGGAGGGCGAGAAGCGAGAGGCCTGAGGGGGGGTGGCGCCGAGGGGAGGGGGGGGGGGCAAGAGAGAGAGAGAGAGCAGCAGCAGAGCTGTCATCGCGCCCCCCCCCCCACACACAAACGCCCACCCGCCCCGCCGTTCCCCCTGTCATGGCCCTGCCCCCCCCCGCGCCCCCCCCCCCCCGCCCCGGGCGGGCCA
>Ga0114918_10003660_pt1 | contig 13508 bp, 22 predicted proteins | sample LantaG_FD_87015 | JGI IMG/M metagenome (GOLD analysis project Ga0114918, IMG submission 87015) | Deep subsurface microbial communities from Baltic Sea to uncover new lineages of life (NeLLi) - Landsort_02402 metaG | ecosystem: Environmental > Aquatic > Marine > Oceanic > Sediment | place...
CTTGGATACTGTACGTCTTACGTAATCCAAAAGTTGCTTACGATTGACAATGATAAAACCATCTGAGATATCAGTACGTGAATTTGGTGGTACAGCTAACTTGGAGTTCTCCCGATACGCAATGAAATCAGCTTTACCCATTAACCATCCAGGCATTCCGCTACCACCAACCAGTTCAACAAGGACGGCACCACCCTTTCCATGCATGTACTTTGTATCACCCTTATAGCTCTTCACCTCAAATCCATTGATATCAAATTCCATCTTGGATTCCACCTCGGATAAAGTCATTCGATAGGCAGATTCCCTCTCTGACGCGAATGCAGAATCATCCCAATATTCATCAAATTCTGGTGAGGTAACAAAACCGGATTCAAGTTCAAGAATCTTGGCAAATTCCGACTTTGCTAGTTCGTCAATATCTTCTTCATTAGGCTTTGGAATAATATTAGCCATAAAGTCAATATGATCAATCTTATCCTGTTTCTCAGAACCCGAATACCATGCTATTACGCCATTCTTAAGATCCTGTTGCGCCTTCTGATATACACCAGGAGACTGATTTGGACTCTTGAACATTCTACCAGCACCAAAGCGAGATTTAAGAACAGCAGCAAATTTATACTCGGTTTCAAGTCCTGATTTTTCATCACGTCCTGTAACATCTTCAGAATTTCTCTTTGCTTCCTCAATGATGCTTTCAGCTGATAACAATGTATTGATTAATTGGTCAAATAAGTTCATACAATTATTTACCCAAAAATGGTGCGAAGACAAGGAATTGGACCTTGATTTTTAGCGTGTCGAGCTAATGTCCTACCGTTGAACGATCCTCGCAAAAACCAACAAACCTAACGGGCCAGCTTTATCCGCTTTTTCCTGTCCACTGGCAGAGGGCATCGTGGAACGGTTTGTTGGTTATAATTTGTTCAGAAAAAGAAATTGTTCTGCTTCTTCCTCAGTGATTTCCTCAAATTTATCTATGTGGGAATCTGAATAGCCTGGAGACCAACCATAAGCCTTTGTATAGAAATAAAACATGGTATGACCAAATTCATTTAGCTTTAATTGGTAGATTAGTTGGCATTGATATCTTCCTTCTGGTTTTTTAATGTAGTATTTCATAAGATTGGTACACCCTGGAGGTAATGCTCCTCGTACCTTCTATCCAACGTTTAAAGGACCGACTTAGAAGGCCGGTGTCGGGGCAGGGTGTGTTAAAATTTTTGGCGGGCTTACTGGGAATCTAACCCAGACTTGAAATTTAGGAAATTTCCGTGATATACATTTCACTATAAGCCTAATAAACTGGTCTCTGATGATGGTAACGATCCACCGCCATCTGCGTGTAAAACAGAGGTACTACCTTTATACGAATCAGAGATTATATCAATCCATATCCCTTAGCCTATTTCTTAACAGAGGCCCCTGTTATATTATATACTCGCCCAATCCCCTCATATGTATTACCCACCAATAAGTTGGCTAATTCATCCTTGGTTGGTCTATCAATTACTCTTCTCTGTGCGGCGTGGGAACAAGTTGGTGTGCAATATTTCTTACTAACAAATGATGGGTGTTCATAAGAATTCCCACAAATAGAACACGTTTCTGTTATTATCACAGATTTAGTCCTTCGATTTTTTACATATGATTTAACATGATCCGATAACATATCCTCGTTATGCTTTGAATGTTCTATTCGGTGACAATTCGAACACAATAACTCACATTTTAAAACTTCATCTTTTATTGTTTCCCATGCTCTATTTAGGTATCTTCCTATACAGAACTCCTTATCATCAGCATGATGATGAAATTCGAATGCTGCATAATTTTCACCAGTAGCATTATATCCACATTTATTACACTTACCACCTAACAATTCTATAGATAGAATTTTATTTGATAATCGCCGTATTCGTGACATACAAGTTATACAATAACGATGTCCGTCCGTTTTGCGTTGACATAACACACAATTTTCATATTTCATATTAAACCCTCCTAAGTAAATATATCCTATATAACTATTTACTCAAAAGGGTTTAATTTCCATAAAAATGAGGGCGCAATAAGAATTGAACTTATATATCTGGACTTGCAAACCAGCACCTAACCACTCGGCCATACGCCCATAAAATTGGTACTCCTGGGTGGAGTTGAGCCACCTTCTGTGCTTTATAAGAACACGGTATTAACCCGTATACGACAGGAGCATAAATCAAAAAACATACTGGCAAGGCGTTACTCTTGCTGCCTTAAAGGGCTTAACCTCGGGATTATCCCGATATTCTGTTCGGGTTCTTCTGTGTCTACTTTCCACAGCGCAGTATTAAAATGGATTCGGGGTTGGTTATCTGTCGGTGGATTTCACGACGTTCCAATGTCTATCACCTACATTTCCAACACTGACACCACCAAAGGTGTCCGTACTTTTAGCCCCATGGATTTCACGATGTTCATCATTAGCCTTCGCAGCCGCAATAAGGTGGCTGTAAGTACTAATTCTATCTATCACAGGTTTTATCCTATTGGAATTGGACTTATTGTGTCCACCCAATAGGAGCCATCAGATTTATACTACCCAAAAACTGGAGCATCGTGTGGGTAACTCTCCCACTTAAAGCCATCTTGGAAGGATGGTGCATCAATTTTCTGCCAACGATGCCTAAAAATATTCAATTATCAAAAATCTTCACAAATATATTACCCAAAGTCTTAGGTAATGTCAACATGAAACTAAAATAAAACGCCGTGCTTGGTCCCTCGTCAACGGCTTGCCCCTTACTGGCCGAGTTTTGGTTTCCTCACGAAGAATAATGGAAACCTATTCCTTCGGGGTCTTGAAACTTAATCTATAGACACTCCAGAAAGCATCTATCCTGGTCTATGTCACCAAATTCATAAAGAGTCTTGGCGACCTTAGCTCGAATTTCTCCCGTGAACATCTTGAAAAGCCCATCCACACTCAAAATCCAACCAGAAACCCCTTCTCGATTTTTAAGTATCTGATATCTACCAGGTCCCGTCTTGGAGATAACAACGGAAGCTTCCATCATACTTTGCATTGGATAGGTTTTTTCAGCACCGTTGAGAAAGAGAACATCCTTGCTTACTTTTCTTATCATTACAAAGCCTCCGTGAAGTATTTCTCAATGAAAATTTGTTTGTTTCTCAGTGGTCTTGAAAGTTTAGTGTAGTTTTTAAAAACTATAACCGTTCCGTTTTTCTGCTCTATTCCGACGATCTTATATGTCCATATATCAGAAAAATATCTCTCATAAAGTGATTCATCGTCTTTATCTGGTTCGTATTCATGTAAAATAACGTCAGACTTATCAGACTGTGAGAATGGCTTAACCATCAATATTGGATTCATTGATGTTAATGGATTGTTAAAATCATCATTGTCTTCGGTGTTCATAAATTGGAGCCCTCAGTTAGAATTTAACTAACACTTACTCGTTACGAAGGAGTGGTACTAACGTTATACTATAAGGGCAAATCGGCAGACCGCAGCCAGAATGTCGGCTTACTTTAACATCACAAGGCCCTTTCCATGATTCGGATGGGATGGCCGTCCCTTCCACCTTGCGAACGCCAACAGTGGGTTAATGTTGTTTAGCCATTAACATCCCGACTGCGATCTACCACAAATACTATATGATTTTATATCTATAAAGTCTAGTGCTTTTCTTATTTTTTGCAGCATAATTTTCAGTCAACGCATGACAATTTAAGCAAACCAATTCAATATTTTCTGGTATATTATTTGTAGAATCCCCATCTTTATGATGGACATTTAGGGGGATAGTATGTCCTTGCCATGTTTTCAATCCACACTTACTACATAAAACTCCAAATTTTTCTAAAAGATATTTTTTAATAACACTTGAAGTTGTATTAGTTTTATATTTCCCCTGTTCTATAGCTATTTTAGTATTATTCCATCGTCCTATATGTGAGCATATATTACTACAATATTTTGATTTAGAATTTTTATTCTTCTTTCCGCATATCATACAATTTGTCAAATTAATTCCATGTTTTCCTCGATTTGTATAGCTCGCAGAGCATGAAGGGTTGCAAAATTTATTATGGCGATGTTTGTAATCTAACGTAGATCCACAATTAGTACATACTGTAGGAGTATTATTATATTTTAATATCCGCCCCTCTTTTAGTTTTTGTGTTTTTTCTTTAGACTTTAAAGCCCCAAGTTTTCCCGCATCACTGTACGATATGCCATTTCTCATAGTCGATCCCCTTTTAAGTATTTATCAAATGTTGATATTTTTCAAGATATAAATAGGGCTAAATAATAATTGGAGCCTATTTCGGGACTTTAACCCGATTTTGTATCGTACCAGGATACGGTTTTAACATATAAACTAAATAGGCGTAAAATGGAGCCCCAGTTCGGTAACGCTCCGAATTCTCTGGATTACAAAACCAGGCATCATCTATATAATGCTTCAAGGGCGGAAATTATTCTGAATACGTAAGGAGTTTGACTTCCTTTACTTGCTTCTTGGCTTCCTCAGCCAATTTTGCTTCCTCGGCCTTTTTTGCTAAGTGTTTTTCCCATGGGGAAGGACCGATTTTTACTTCGTGATTGATATCGATACAAATCCGTTGATTTTGACGGAATGGATTGCCATTTATGAATATCATGTGTTACCTTTCTTTTAAAGTGGTTCCCGCATCTTGAATCGGACAAGAACCAAGGGCTTCAAAGACCCATGTGCTACCACTACACCATACGGGAATGAAATTGGTTGTCCAGATTCGATTCGAACGAATAACCTTCCGGTTCAGAGCCGGATGCACTTCCAATTGTGCTACTGGACAATAAAACTGGTGCGGTAACCGAGTAACGCTCTCGGAACTATAGATTGGCAATCTATCATGTATCTATTAACACCTTTACCGCATAAAATTGGGGCGTATGATCGGATACGCTCCGACCCTTGGACATTCACAGTGTCCCGTGCTTCTACTACACTACACACGCCATTAAACTTAATTCTGTTGTGAATTGACATATTCCGATATTTTTTCTTCTATTAAATGTCTATGCTTACTATGAAAATATTGGTGATGTGTTGGGCATAACGGTATCAAATTTTTTGGATCATTATTTTTATGGTTTCCATCATAATGATGTACCGCAATAATTCGATTTTCTCCGCATATTATACATTCACGTTTATGGTTTATAAAACATATTGTTCTATAATTACCACCACAACTAGCACCATTCTTATGCATTCCATTATCAGCACCACTTCTAAAATGTGTATTAGAGCAGGCATAGCCACAAGTTTGTTTTTCGGATTTCCCACCATCTGGGGTTTCAAATTGTTTTTTACAAACAGGGCAAATCTTTGTTACTATGTTATATTTTCTTCTATTAAGTCCAGTATCAAAATGCTCTGTATCTAGATTGTACTCTATTATAAATTTACTCATTTGTCGCATCACTGTACTGTTCGAATGTAAGATTCCCAAATTTCTAGCCATTTGTGATTTAGAATACGCATTTTTACATGCTGTTATTATTTCTTCTTTATTATATTTTGAATATAAGTTCATATATCTCCTTTTAATTATTTAGTCGAAAAAGGTAGATTTGGACTCAAAAAATATAATTTAGACTGTAATATTCTTAGTGCTAAACGGATATGACCACGAGAAGGTGATATTACTTACATATCCTCGGTGAGGTGGGTCCCGCCCCCACGATCCTCTGCGCCCCAAACGCAGCGTTCTACTAACTGAACTACTCACCGTTAAAAATTGGTCCGCTATGATGGTAACGCTCCACCCTCTCCGGTTTATCAGACCAGCGTACGCACTTATGTACTAATAGCGGAAATAAAAACTTTTGGCTGTTTCCACGATCCATTTAATTTGCTTACGAGGCCCCATGTGGAACCTTGGGATTCGAACCCTGCAAACACCGAGAAATTGGTGGACACTCTCGCCCTGGTCACACAACTAACCCATGTGTCGGAACCATTAATCTGTTTATGACATTAGCGCATTAATCATAACCAAATTCACATGGCTGCGTTAAACTGGTACCGCTACGGGGTTACGCTCCCCGGCCAACTGGGTGAAAACCAATCATTCTTCTATTAAACTATAGCGGCATTAAAAATGGTGGACCTGACAGGAATTGAACCTGCATCGCCTCGGTGCAAGCGAGGTGCTAGACCAGTATCAGCTACAGGCCCATTTTAAAAAACGAAAACAACCTAGGCGGTTCGTATATGTTCCGCTCCCATCGAACGATGGTGTCTCTCTTCCAAGACTAGTCTTTGGTGGGGTTCAAACGCCGTGTACCGACTACCCCCAAGGTTGTTCGAGTCAAAATATTCAATTATCAATGATCAGATCAAAATCAACAAATCTCTAAAACAAAAAACCCGCCATTACTGACGGGTTGTATGGTCCAATTGTAGATAGACCTCACCCGCCAACAACTGTACCCCTAGGGGCTTCAGTTGCTTCACAGCGTGTAATATGTCTTTGTATCGTGTTCATGTCTATCTCCGCAATTATTTACTCAATCCGTCTTCTTTTCTCGTCATTTCTAATACTGTACTCGAATTTATTTCTTATGTCAACACATTTTCAAAAATATTTTCGAGTTCAATCTCATCGAATACATATACTATAACCAAAGGCTTACCCAAAGTCAACTATAATTGATCCAGAATAAAATCTTCCCATGTCTCATACTCAGTCGTTTTGTAATCAGCACCAATTTTATTCCTTTGTAACTCGGATAAGATCATTTCCCACTGTCCAACGTCGTGTTCAGACTCAAGCTTATTGAAATCATCAAACCATATCCATCCAAGCTTAAATTTCTCGTAATGTCCCAAACACCTATTTCGTTTCATATCGTACAAAATCTTTGATTTTAGGTATCCATTACTTTCATATAAAATAAGCATTTTATTCTCCTAGAACAAATCCGTTATAAACTCATTTATGAACTCTTCCTCAGAATACGTGAAAACCTCTGGCTTATCCATATCGTCGCAATCCCCAACAATCTTGTTATACCGAAATCTCTTTGTCTTATAGTCCTCCATAGATTCTGGAGAAAAATGACGAAACCCCTTACGCTCCAATTCCCCAAAAGCATCACGCAGTGAGTAGAAATTATCATCGATGATAGCATACTCAATCTGGTATTCCCGAAGGTGTACGTTCTTATAGATTACACCATCAGGGCCACCAGCAAAGCCACGCAGTGGTCCACCGTCCAGCTTGACTATGTACTTTGGATAATCATCAGATTTCATTCTACATCCTCGATGTTCCCTCACGTCTTTGGGCTTCATCCCATTCAATTCTCTTCTTTGCCATTTTAGCAACAACCTGCTCATAAGATACTGGTTTATAGTCCCACTCTGGCACATCAACACCAACATCAAAACTCATTCCCGTCTTTGCGTCCTCAAGTCTCCCATGAACATGCCCGAAAAGGTGCCAGGATGCATGATAGCTGCAATTCCAGCTTCTCATTGGGTAGTGACACAATGTAATCTTCTGCCCATCGATCTTGATCTCTCTAAGTCCAGGATATACCTCTGTAAAGCAGCTGTAAAGCTCCTGGCTCATGTGATCATGATTGCCTAACACTAAGTGAACCTTCCCGTTTAACCGTGCCTTTAGACTCCTGTACATCTTCATTCGCTCGCCTTCATCCCGACCAGCCTTGAACATAGCAAAGTCGCCTAGATGATAAACAGTGTCCTTATTGGTAACCACTGAATTCCACCTTTCCACCAGTGCATCGTCATGCTCCTCTGGAGTCCATGGACGATTGCAATGACGGATAATATTATAATGTCCAAAATGTGTATCTGATGTGAAATAAATATCACGCATGATTTTCTGATACCTTCCTCAAATTCTTCGCCTCTTCCTTGTATGCTGTATGGCTCTTGTACTCATCAGTACTGAAAATCAAATCCCAAAACTCTTTCCTCCAACCAGACAGCGGTGGTGGATTATCCACGCTGTATTTCCCACCATAGAGAATATTAAACATCTCATCACGATCCTTATCATCACAATCCCGCAAGGTCTGGAGTGTATAGATAAACATGGACTGCTTCACCTGATCAATCCTCTGCTTGGATACGCCACACTTTTCAACCATGTCTGCCTGCGAATCAAACTGCATCAATCCATCAAGTATCTCTCCGGTAGTACCACTGAAAAACGTGGAATAATGTCCATCTTTCTTTTCAATATAATAATCCTTCACGTCTGTAATAAAATCTCGACAAAACTCACCATCACTTCTTGAAGACATCCTATCGGTCTGGGATTCGTGGTATACATCCTCTATATCATAGCCAAAGTTATCCAGCGAACATTCCTCAGCCTTTGTCTCCACACCCTTGATCTTTGACCGCTTGACTACACCATCCCTAGTCTTTACACCGTTGATTATACCACCATAGATATACTGACAGGCATAAGTGGTGAACATCTTGTTTGGGGTATTTTCCTTGACGTGCATACATGCACGATACAAGGCATAAATCCCATCCGAGATAAGACTGTCCCGATCACTATAACCACCAAAGTACTTCTGGATCATGTGAGTCACCAAAGGATAATTAAGTTCGGCCAATTCCCAGGCAAGATGATCCTTGTCATCCACACCGGAATTTGCAACCTTGTTGATCAACTCCTCGTTCTTTTCTGGAGTAGTATCCTTCGACTCGAAACTGTATGAACCATTGTATGCTGTGAACTTTACTGCTTCCGTTTCCATGTTTTAACCCTTTCTTTAAGTTATGCCGCCTATTATAGATTATCGAGGAACGCCTTGTCAAGAAATTTTTGCAAAGATTTTGTATTCTTTTTATTTATAAGTTGTCCAGTATTTCGAATACGGATATGTGTACCCAGATCATCAAACTGAATTGGGTTATCTGTTTTATTCTTCATTCCTGAATGATAATAAGTATACCACAAATCATCCCACGAACAACGAACATCACCATCAAATGGTTTATAAAATCGATGTTGTTTTGATTTTTCTTTATTTGATATCATGAGACATAATATACGTCATTTGATATGAAATGTCAAGAGGTAATTAATAGAAATATTAATGAGCACCATAAGTGATTATTACAGTGATAAATGCACCAGAATCGATATATGTAACATCATCCTTTGTCCAGCCTACGCCTATATCAGCATCAGCCTCTTCAAATATGACGTTAACGGCGGAAATGTAATTCCGAACATCGTATGGTACCTTCTGAAATCCTCTTATATATGATTGTACAGCCATTATGTATCTCCTACTATTATTTACCTAATTCCACTGTACTCTGCCGGATTCTTGAAGATTTCTCTAAATCCTTCTTTATTTTTCCCGATAGGAATTCCCACAATGAACGCCTCTCCTTGACATCCTGGGACTTGATCTCTATCACTTGACGCTGAAGATTGATTATATGCTCTGCCAGTTCAATATTCTTCTGTAATACCAATTCTATGTTAATATCCCTAGACGATGCATCAATCCGTAATTTCTGAATATCTGACTGTAAATTAAGAATTGATGCATTCATTTCAGCAATCACCAATTCGATTGGTTTATCATTTATTCTTAGTTCTATCATAAAAATCTCCTATTTTCTGCCTTTACTGGTGGTCTAAGATTACTGTGAGTTGTGTTTGGATCATTTGAAAGTATGTATTGTATTTCTTGGGCTAATTTGTTGGTTTGGTCGTTTACTTGCTTCTGATAGAATTCCCTACGTTCATCCACTCGTTTATCTTCTCCAGCATACGCGTCCTTGAACAATTTAGTCTGTGGGTGCCATTGATGAAATAGACTTAACCCGTTATGTGTTACAATGTTACCAAATTTACTCAATTCAGCAGCATAATCAGTGTCTTCGAACCCGTGCTTATATAGCTCAGGCCATCCACCAGATTTTTTGTATAAATCCTTGGATATAAACAAGTTACCACCACCCTCATGGATTATACGTTTACCACCATCAATTTCATACACAACCGTTGGGTAATAGATATTCCCAGCTTGTACTTGTTCAATTCCGTGTTGAATAACCCCGGAATTGACAATCATATCCACATCCATAAAAAACAAAACATCACCCATGGCATGTTCTGCGGCTATGTTACGACCTTTACCAGCCGAAAACGTATTAGCCTGTACTGTTATTAGGTGAATATCTATATTAGGAATAGCATCTTCTATCCATTCCATTATCGGCCAATCATCTGATTCCCAATCAGATATGACTAATTCAACGTTACTATCCAATGTTAAAGTTGCCGCCAGGGATTTAAGACAGTTTGGGAACAGGTAAATCATTCCCCGTTCGGTGTTTATGCGTGAACGGTTCTTAACTGTCGTACAAATAGATAGCATAAAACCTCTTATAAAGGGTCCCGCCAGATCGACTTGCACGATCACTCTGTTCCTTATGAGGGAACCGCATTCGCTGTTTATGCTATGGCGGGAAAATGCGGGTGGTATTATTCCACCCGCAATATTATTTAGTCAAGCAGCTGCAATTTGTCGCAACGAACTTCACTGACCTTGCGATTGCCAATGGTATTGACAGGCTGAACGCTGTAATATACCCTCTGGGCCTCATCAAGTCGGGCTGCACCACGAACACGCACTTCCTGTCCCTGATGAATCGCCCTCGGAAACGCCTTCTTACTTGCCTTGCTCGGAATCTCGAACTTCCTCATGTTGTATCCTTTCTTCTAACTCACTCTTACTGTTACTTGTGACGATGCTGTTGCATGATATGATTATTGTACACACGCACATGACCTTCAAGATCATTCTGAAGCGCGGTAATCTTATCCAACAACACCCCACTACCCGTTTCTACTGGACTGGATGGAATATTTTCCAGAGTAATCTTGGATTGCTCCAATACGCTCTTGAGTTCTTCCACCAGTTTCGTAAATTTATGTTCTGTCTCAACCTGTTGAGTCTTAAGTACTTCCACCTCAGCCTTAAGTGCCTCAACCATTGCCTTCACATCATGAATTCTCAATTGCATTATTCTCTCCCATCAAATTTCTCACGATTGCTGCGATATTCCTCATCATTATTACGAGGGTCGGTTTCTGCAACCTTGGCTCGCCTTCCAACGAACTTTACTTCCTTGATATCCTTTGATACCTTAGGTGGCATATCCTTCCTTCCCTCATAACACCTATCACACAAACGCTCAACACTTACATATTCCGTCCCAGGATACGAAGAGTCAAACATAAATTCGGTTGTTTTATCTCTCCGGTTGATTCTATTGAATCCGCGAGTATAGTTTACTTCCCGAACTTCCGTTACCTTCACCAGCTCTTTGCCATTCCTAATGGCGTTGCAATTATCACATCTATATGACATATATTACCTCCACGTTATGAATATAGTACAATATATTGGGAGGCAAGTCAACCGAATATTTCTTGATATATTCGGGCGTAGCAGATTCCCCACTTCTCATTATGACAATTTTCTAGGTTTTCCCATCCAGCCATACAATGAGCCCATTCATGCATAAGAGTATCCTTCTGTATGCATAACTCATGATCCTTATTAAGGCGGATAAGATAATGATCTGCGTTCTCTTGAACATCACCATACAACCGATCACCAGAGTTTCTATCAGAAAGCGGCATTTTACAAGTTCTTACACGTACAGGACGATCTACAGGAAATTTTTCCCGGAGTAAATCAGAAAATTGTTTTAGGGTTAACATTAAAACCGCCCCGACTATCATCACGAAAATATACGTTTAATATTACTCAAGAATCTATAAATTATTGACCGCTTACGTTTTACAGTCTCTATGGTCTCTACTGGGAATTGACTACCATTAATTAACCCTTCAACATCAATTACACCATAACCATAATTATTATCCTTGCCAACCATACCTTTGTCAATGGTATATTTTAACAAATGAGTGCGAATTTCCTCAACAGTACGACAATCATTCATGCCAGTTTCGAGTTCCTGCTTCTTATGCTTGGATTTTAATAGACAGACAACTCCACACAACCACGGAGTTGCCATGGAAGTCCCATTTAACTTAATATATGTATTGTTAAGATAGGTGCTATAAATTCCAACACCAGGTGCGGCCCAGTCCATTTGCGGACCACGCGATGAAAAATCTGCTATTTTGCCATTTTCATCGAATGCTCCAACAGCTATTGTTTCTGGATATAATGCTGGATATTGAATCCCATTCTCTAATCCGTTATTGCCAGCAGCTACTATAACAGGCACATTAAGCTTGTATAATTTCTTGATCTTATCATGCATTTCTGGGTGTCCAACCGAAGACCCTAGAGACATACATACAACATCAGGTTTTATACTTATAGCATAATCGAGGGCGGCTATAATAGAATCATAACTACCAGAACCATCATTCCCTAAAGCCTTTAATGTAATAACAGTGGATTTTGGGGCAACACCAACAGCACCAAATTCATTGTTTTTTGCACATATTGTTCCTGTAACATGTGTGCTATGACCATTATAATCTCTTGGGTCCATATCACTAGGAATAAAGGATGGGCCAGCTATTGTATTATCACCAATATCAACATGGGTTGTTGCACCAGTATCTATAACAACAGCTATTGTATCTTCCCCTTGTGTTACCCCCCAAGTTTTCGGGATATTGGAAGATTTAATTGACCAACATTGTTGTTGTGATATATTGGTTACTATCACTGATCTATCACAAGGCGTTACTCTTACTGGATTATTCATTAGTGTACCTCCAAATATGTTCATTATGGGATTTGGTTTTGTGTGATATACGGGGGATTTAATATCTTATACGTAAAATTAGACATAAATATGCCAAGTGTGTTGGTAGCCACTATACCAATTATTATGAATATAAGTTTTGCTGTATTAATTTTACGGTTGGAATGTTCTTGGATATGTTGTGTCATAGTAGATTTAATATCCTTCACCTCATCTACTAATGCCCGATTCCCGTTAGTTCTAAAAAGTCGATGATCAATTTCATTCAGCTTCCTATTCATATTCTGAATAATACCATTTTCTTCAAAAGCCTGTTCGACAATATCAAATTTACTTGATATTTCGAGTTTATGTAATGCACAGGCTGCCCTCATCGACGATATTTCCTTTTCAAAATCATGTATCTGTTTTTCGGTTTCGTGTAAATTATTTGCAGGTCCCATAATATAAATCTCCCATATAATTATTTAGTAAATTCATGAATTTATAACTGCTTTATTAGGAGATCTATAGAAGCAAATCATCTTCATTTACATAATCCACACATTCGTCCCATGTATTGGCATTCAATGAACTCGATTGTAGACTCCACCAATTATAAAATAGATGTCTCCATGATGGTGTATGCCATGGTGGTGCTATTTTTAATCTCTTTTCAATGTCATGTGCAACTTCATGCTC
>Ga0114918_10003661_pt1 | contig 13507 bp, 9 predicted proteins | sample LantaG_FD_87015 | JGI IMG/M metagenome (GOLD analysis project Ga0114918, IMG submission 87015) | Deep subsurface microbial communities from Baltic Sea to uncover new lineages of life (NeLLi) - Landsort_02402 metaG | ecosystem: Environmental > Aquatic > Marine > Oceanic > Sediment | place: Baltic...
GGGGGGGGGGGCCCCGTGGGGGGGGGGGGGGGGAGGGAGGGGGGGGGCCGATCGGGGGGGGGGGGGGGGGGGGGGGTCCCCTTGCACTCTCCGCCGCACGGAGACCCCGTGGCCTCCCACGGCCGTTCGTCGGGGCGCGACATGCCTGGCGGTGTGGCCATGCGCCGGGCTGGCGGGGGTGGGCCCAGAAGGGTTCGCGTGCACGCGCGCGCGCACCGCGGCAGCCCGGCAGCGCTCTCGCTCCGCCCGCGCTCTCCTCCCCGCCCCCTGTTTTTTTTCAATGGCTCTCTCTCCCTTCTCCCTCTCCTCACCCAGGAACTGGCGGACCTGCAGAAGGACCCGCCCACCTCCTGCTCGGCCGGCCCGGCGGGTGATGACCTGTTCCACTGGCAGGTAAAGCATGGGAAGGGAGTGGGTGCGGGATGGGCGCGCGAAGGAAACGGAGAGGAAAAGACACACGAGCGAGCGAAGCAAGCGCGCGGGGCCCCGGGGACTGCGGCGCGCGCTCTCTCACCGCCGCCCGCCCCTCCTCTCCTCTCCTCCTCCAGGCCACCATCATGGGCCCCTCCGACTCGCCCTACTCCGGCGGCGTCTTCTTCGTCATGATCCACTTCCCGCCGGACTACCCGTTCAAGCCGCCCAAGGTCCAGTTCCAGACAAAGGTGAGAGATGGAAAGAGGAGAGAGAGAGAGCAGGAGAGAGCGTGGGTGCAGACGCGCTGTGTGTGTGTTTTGTGCGGGGCGCGTGCCCTCGCTCCCTGCCGCCCCCGCCTGGCGCGTGCTCGGTGGACGCCTAGCCTGGGAGTCGGGGCGGGCGGGTGTGGTGCGCGGGGCTGCCTGTCTCCACACACACACGCTCGTCTTTGTGCCCCCGATTGTCTCGGCCCCCCCCTGCGCTGTCCCTGCCTTGAGACCTCCCCTCCCCACTCCTCATCTCCACACTCTCCTCATCCCGCCGCCTCTCTCTCTCTCTCGCCCTCTTCAGGTCTACCACCCCAACATCAACTCGCAGGGCTCCATCTGCCTGGACATCCTGAAGGAGCAGTGGTCGCCTGCCCTGACTCTGTCCAAAGTCCTCCTCTCCATCTGCTCCCTGCTGTGCGACCCGAACCCGGACGACCCGCTCGTCCCGGAGATCGCCCACATCTACAAGACGGACCGGGCCCGGTACGAGGAGACCGCCCGGGAGTGGACGCGCAAGTACGCGATGGGGTGAAGGACGAGGCACGGAGTGCCTCCCCCTCTCCCTCTGTGTGCGTGTGCAGCCTGGCGTCTGTTTTTCTTCTTTGAATGGTGGGGCTGGGGCGAGTCTTCTTCCCTGGTCTGTTCGTCTTTCCTTGTGGTGGTGGATGAGAGAGAGAGAGAGAGCATGTTCCCGCGGCGGTGGTGCAGGAGGGTGGCAAAGGGTGCGTTCTGATCCCGACCCTAGACTGTCCCCCTCTTTCCGCGCACTGTGTGTGTGCGTGGCGGTGCGACGTGTAAGAGAAGGATGAGAGACAGAGAGCGTTTTGGCCAGGTCGAGCAAGACGCGCCGGTCTCATACACACTCTCATTTCATCATTCGCCGTGCCTGACACCACACGCTCCTCCCGCATGGCCGGCCACCCACCTTCCTTCTACGCCAAGGTCGCGGGGGCCTGCTTCGTGGTGCGCGCCGTGGGCGTTTGGAGAGAGAGAGGGAGAGAGGGGGGGAGCGCATTCGCGCTCTTCGACCCGCCTCCCCGGCTCCTGCTCTCCTCTAATGCATCTCTCCCTCTCTTCTCTCTTCTCCCTCAGGCGGGCGGCGCCATGGAGGCCTTCATGATCAAGACCGGCTTCTACGACAAGTGCGAGAGACCTGGAGAGGAGCGAGAGGAGAGAGGCGCGCCGCCCGGCCCCCGCACCTCTCATCATCTCTCATCCATCCATCCAATGTCACCATTTCACGCTTCCACAAAACACACAACACAGGGTCACCGCCATCGAGGCGGAGCGGCTGGAGGAGACCCGGGAGGAGCGGGCCCGCTTCCTGACGGACCTGCGGGCGGAGGTGGAGCGGCAGGCAAAGGCCAAGGGCGTGGACGTGCGTCTGCCACCGGTGACGGAGGGCGGGTGGCGATGATGGGGATGGATGAGAGCTTGTAGAGAGAACTAGCGTGTGTTTACAATCTTCTTCTTCCTCTTTCTTCTTTTTCTACCAGTGCGGCGGTGGCGGAGGTGGTGTTGGCAGCGGCGGCGGCGGCGGCGGCGGCGGCAGGTATGGCGGCGGCGGCGCCACCGCCCCCTCTAAAAAGGCGTCGGCCGCGTCGGCCGCGTCCGCGGCCGCGGCGGCCACCCTCTCGCGCTCCTCCTGTGCGCGCGCGCCAAAGTCGACGCACCCGCCCGCCGTGGCCGCCCCTTCCGCGGGCACCTGGCCGGCGACTAAGGCATCGTACAGGGCGGCCTTGCGGGCCAGGGCCGCCTCGGATCGGGCCAGGGCGGCCGCGGACGGCGCGCCCGGCGAGCGGGGGCGGGGTGGCAGGGTGGCAGGGCCCGGCGGGGCCTTACCACCCTCCTCCTCGGTCTCGTCCGCAGCCCGCCGAGCATCAACGCCCTTGTTGGCCCCGGCGGCCGCGGGGTCGGTCCGGGCCCACCGGGAGGGCGGCCGGGCCGCGGCCGGGCGGGCGTCGCGCGGGAGGAGGAGGTGGGACGCCGCTCCAGCAGCGGCAGCGGCTTTCTTCGCCTTTTCGGCCGCGATGAAGGCGGCCAGCTCCGAGGGGCCGGACCCTGACGGGGCGGGACGCTTCCTGGAGGGGTGGTAGCCCAGGTCGTCGTCCTCGTCGGGCGGGCGGCCGCGTGGGCGCGGCATGGTGGGACGAGAAGGGAATGCGGGTGTGAACGGTTGGCGGTTCTCCAGAGCGGCGTTTCTTTTCGCACTCACTCACGCACGCTCTCAACATCCCGCACGCATCTCCCACACCAAAATGGCTGACCCGGCCGCCGCCCTGGGCATGTCCCTGGACGACTTGATTGCGAAGAGCAAGGTGGGTGTTGAAGCGCGGAGGGTTGGGAGCCCCAGGCGCGCCGGCGCCGGCGCGGTGCTGGCGCTTGCGTTGAACGCGCACACGCCCTGCGACGGGGCCTCGCCTCGCCCAGCCCGCCTCACTCCCGCGATGGCGAGAACGGCGGCGGACATGGCTGGCGGCGGGGTCGATCTGGGACGCGGGTGCACGGGGAGGGCGCTGGGGCGCAGGTGCGTGCACTCTCCGCGTCCCTCGCATCAGTTTCGTTTTTCGTTTTTCGCTCCCGGCATTCACGCGCGCACACGCTCCCTCCTCCCTGCCTGGGCCTCCTTTCCACGCCCCCTTCATGACAGACCGAGAACAAGGCCGCCAAAAAGCCGGCCGCGGCCAACGGCGGCGGCCTGTCCGCCAAGGCCAAGGCGGCCGCGGGCGGCCAGGCGGCCGCGCGCGCCGCCAAGCTGGCCGCCAAGCGGGGCCAGAACCCGGCGGGGCCGACGGCCATGGACATGGGCGGCGGCGGCGCCGGCGGCGCCGGCAAGAAGCGGCGTCGCAACAAGAAGAAGAAGGGGACGGGCGTCCAGCTATACAGGTAAAGGAGATGGAGAGATGAGGGGGGCGGGGGTTAGGGAAGAGCGGCGGCGAAGCGCGTGCACCCTCCACCTTCCCGCCATCCCACACACTCCCCCCTCTTTCCCCCAAAACACAGCGGCCGTGTGAAGGTCGCCCTGCCCGCCTCCCGGTCTGCCAAGGCCAAGAAAGGTGGCGGCGGCGGCGGCGGCGGCGTTGGTGGCGGGCGCCAGGCCAGCGGCGGCGGCGGCGGCCGCGCCCCGCCCGCCCCGACCTCGGCCAAGGACCCGCGCGCGGTGCGGGTGACGATCGTCAACGACCGGGCGCCCGCCCGCGGCGGGGGTGAGGGTGGTGGGGGTGGCGGCGGGCGCGGTGGTGGCGGCTCTGGCTTCCTGCGTGGCGGCGGTGGCGGGGGTGGTGGCGGTGGTGGCGGTGGTGGCGGCGGCAACGGCGGCGGCGCTCGCTTCACCTTTGGTGCGCGGCGCCGCTGAAAGGAGAGAGGACGAGCGCGCGAGCGTGTGAGTGTGTGTGCAAAGCAAGTACAAAAAAGAGAGAGTGGGGGTTGTTTACACCGGGGAGGCCACGCCGAGGTTCGCCAGCGCAGGCTGGACGTGCGCCAGTGTCACTGCCATCCACGGCGGGGCCCCGCCCGTTTTCAATGGAGGGGGAAAAAGGGAAAGGACGGAAATGGGGATGGACAAGGGGGAAAGCACAAAACACACACACACACACTAATGGGGGCGGGGGCCCCACCCTCTCTCCACCTCTCTCACGGGTTGTCCGCGCCCGGCGGCGGCGGCGTCAGGGCCATCGACTTCTTCATGAACTCGAACAGCGTCGGCGTGACGGCCAGGAAATTGTCGATGATGCCGCCGCCCACGCCGCCGACACCACCACCGCCGCCGGGGATGACGTTCCCAAAGCCGGTGAAGAAGCCGCGCACGTAGTTCTCGGTGTCGAAGAGGGGGGCGCCCATGAGGCCGCCCTCGCCGCCCGGGCAGGCGGCGGTGGGCAGGTCGAGGACCGCCCCGCCCGCGGACCGGCCGACCCCGCCCCACCCGCCCCGCGGCGCGCACGCGGCCGCCCACTGCCACAGCGAGCCCAGGGACTGCGTGATGGCCGGGTAGCCCGCCGCCCACAGGAAGAGCGAGGCGGCGCCCTGCTTAGGAGCGTCCTCCGGCGCATCCGGCTCGGGCGAGACCCCGCGCCCCGTGCCGAAGGCGGCCATGTCAGAAATGAACCCCATCCATCCGCCGACCAGGTCGCCGATGATCCGGGTGGGGCCGCCGTCGGTGATGACCGCGCCCACGTCGAAGGCGTCCGGGAAGAAGGTGGAATTGCCGGCCTCGCCGAACCCCGCCATGACAGAGTACAGGACGGCGTCGAACATGCCGGCGGGCGCGGTGAAGGCGCCGCCCGCGCCCCGGAAGGCGCCCGGGCGGGCGGTCAGGGGGGATGCAAACTTGCGGGTGGCCCGGTCGTACAGGCACCGCCCGGCCGTGCCGACGACGTAGCGGCCGATGAGGACGCCGGAGCAGGAGGCGGTGTCGGCCAGGGCGGCGGCGGAGGGAGGGCCGGGCGCGGGCTCGTCGTCCGCCGACCCCGCCACCGCGGCGCGCGCTTTGCGCTTGGTCAGCAGGGTTGCGGTCCGCATGGGCAGGGTCGGCGCCTTGGTCGTCTGCTTCCACTGGGAGGGCGTGAACCCAGTCTTGGCGGGGCGGGGGGCGGGGGCGGGCGCGCCCATTCCCGGGCCGGAGATGAGGTGGGGCGGGCTCTCGTCGTCGCCCGCCGCGGCAGGCGCGGCCTCGACCTCCATGCCGGACCCAACGTGGGCCGGCTGCACCAGGCGGGGCGGCGCGGCGCCGCCCGCCCCCGCCTTGCCGTGGTCGATCGCGACGGGCGCCACGCTCGCATACAGCAGGCCCGACTTGACGACGTACCGCACCGTGCGCAGGTGGTCGTCCGCGACGGGGACGGCGACACCCGCGATGCCGCCGCCGGCGCCGGCGCCGGCGCCGGCCGTTTTCGCGGCCGTGCCTTTTGCAGGCTCGGGCGCGCCGGGGCCCCGGCCCGCGCCAACCAGGGCGAAGCCGTCCGCCTCGTAGGCTTTGATGGCGGCCGCGGACACGGAGCGGCGCGTGGTGAGGCCGCCCGCGTCGTCAGACACGACCGCCTCCACGCGGGGCGCGGCAAAGGCTGGGCCGGCAGCAGCACTCGTGTCGAGCATGCCCGCCAGGGCGTGGTACTGGCGGGTGGGGCGGGGGCCGAGGCCCTCGATGACCGTCTCCAGGGGCGGGGCGGACGCGGCGCTGCCGCCTCTCCCCGCGTGCGGGTCGGGCGGGGGCGCCCCGCCCCGGATCCACACCACGCACCCGCCCTTGTGCGACACGGTCGTCCCGGAGCAGGTGGCCAGGCACTCGGAATCATACGTCAGCCCGTTGGCGCCGCACACCAGGTCGCCCGTCAGCACGCACCCGCACAGGCAGTCGTGGCGGCCGGGTTTTGGGAGGGTGGCCTGTGTGGACGCGTCGCAGATGGCCCAGGAGGTGTCCATGGCGGGATCCGCGGCGGTGGCGGATGCGGCCTGTGTTGTGGATGGATGGATGGGAGAGAGTGGGTTGAGGTTTTTTGAAAAAGAGGGCGCGTGCACGCGCGTACGCGGAGGGGAGAGAGCAGCGAAGCATCTGCCCCGCGCCTGCTGGCACTGGCCTCCCTTCCAGCCCATCGCCACCCGGTCAACTCGGTCGCCCGTGTTACCACCTCGCTTCCGGGCGTGGTCAAGGCGTGGCGTGAGGAGGCTTGGAGCAGTACTGAGGGCGCCGCACAAAAGAAGCGGGAGAAGACAAAAAAAAGAGGCACGCGCGCTGACGTGGCTATGGCAACCAGATGCCGCCGCCGCCGGCTGGGGGGGAACGCATGCACCCTGCTTGTCATTCCCCTGGAGGAAGCCCCGACGCATGGTCGACACGTCCCGATGGTCAGGCGGGCGAGAGGGCGTGCGGGCCCCGCGCCAGGCGGCGGCGCGGCAGCGAATTGACAGAGGGGGGAGCGCGCGTCGCACCCTTTCTGCTGCTCTCTTCTCGCCCTGTCCTCTCTCTCCCTCTCTCTTGACTCACCAGGCACGCCAGCACCGCCAGCAAGTAGGCGGTCGAGCGGGTCATTGAGTGGAATGGGCGTTTAGTGTGTGTGTGGAGTGTCTGTCTGTGCACGTGCGCGAATGGGCACGAGACAAGAGAGCACAGCGGCAAAACGATTGTTTGCCGCCCTTTTCCGCAGAGACGCAGGGACAACCCTCTCCTTGCAGCCTCTCCCTCTCCCTCTCCCTCTCTCTCTCTCCCCGTTCCTGCTTCAGGCCACATACTCCCCCACCGGCGGCGCCCCCGCCGCCCGCAGCGCGTCCAGCGCCTCTGGGCGATCCGGAAAGACGGCCTGGTAGAAAATGCCGTCCACCCGCAGGACGGCCGCCCACAGCGGCCCCGCCCGGACCAGGCAGGGCACCGCGCCCGCGGCTGCGGGGGGCAGGGACCCCGCGGCCAGCGCCCGGAAGACGCCGTCCGCGACGGAGGGCCGCTTCAGCGGGGGTGGGGGTGGGGGCGGGGGCGGCATGGCGGCCGTGGCGGCCGCGGCGGCGGCGGCGGCGGCAGCGGCCGCACCCGCCGCGGCGGCGGCCGAGCCCTCCCCGCCCGCGCTCGCGCCGCCGCCTGGCGAGGGCGACCCCCGCCGGCTGGGGTCGCCGCCACCCTTGCCACCGCTCTTGGGCCCGCCACCCGAGGCCGCCCCGCCGCCGCCACCGCCACCCGCCTTGATCACCGCCGCCCGGGCGGCTTTCGCGGCCGCCGTGGCGGCCTTGGCCGCCGCCACGGCGGCCGCCGCGCCCGCGGGCCCGCCCGCCGCGGCCGTGCCCGCGCCCGGGCGGGCGTCGATCCACAGCGACCCGTCCGCCGGGATGATGGACACGGAGACGGGGTCGCCCGCCGCCCGCCGCCCAAACAGGTCCTTGATGGGCTCCACCACGAACATGACGCCCGCCGTGCCGGGCGGCAGGGAGGAGCCGCCGGGCGTGGTGCTCGTCCCGCCGCCGGTCGTGGCGGTGGCGTTCCCAGTGGACGGCGACCCGCCCCGGCCGCCGCCGGACGGGCTCGCCCCGCCCGACCCGGCCCGCTCCGCCTGGGCGGGGCGCCTGTTGTGGTATGCCCGGAAGAAGGTGGACTGCTCCAGGACCTGGGCCGGGTCGGCCGGGTCCGGGCCCCGGACGACCACGCTGGTCGGCTTGCCGGGCGCGGGCAGCGGCTGGAAGTGGGCGGCCGCCGTCGCCTTGGGGACGATGACCATGCCGACCCGGACGTCCGACTTGGACAGCGTTTTTTCGAAGAGCAGCACGGCGCCGGGCGGGGGCTCGGCGCGGCCGTCCCCGTCCGTGGCTTTGGAGCGCATTTGGGTGGCGGGGCTGGGGAGCGTCGATGCCGGGACGGAGGGAGTTTTTCTCTCTCGCTGTGCGCGCGCTGGGCCGGGCCAAATGGCGGGCTCAGTGCCGGCTCGGGTGAACGAGGGTATGGCCAAGCGGCCTGGGGAGGGATGGACGGTGCTGGCGAGGGCGGGAGGCCCGGGCAGGTGACCGGAAAATGCGCCGCCTGGAGAGAGAGAGAGAGAGAGACGAGGCGGCGGCCAGATAACGGAGAGTGGGGGCAAGACCCACCGGCGGCAGGCAGCACTTCGCTCTCTCTCTTCATTTGTTTTACTCGCCGCGCGCCCGCTTGGCGGCCGGGCCGCCACCCTCCCCCTCGCTCGCCTCGCCGTCGCCATCATCATCGCCGCTGCCCAGGCTCGCGCTCCCACTGTCTCCATCGCTCTCCTCCTCCTCACTGCTACTCCCACCCCCACTCCCACTCCCCCCGCTGCCGTCAGTCGGTTCTGACCGGTCGCCATCCGAGGAGGAGGAGCCGGGCTGGAAGTCCGAGTCCTCTTCCGAGGAGCCGCCCTCCTCCTTCTCGTCCTCGTCGGCGCCGGCAGCAGTAGCGCCAGCCTTGTCCTCACCCTCACGCGTCTCCTCCTCCTCCTCCTCCTCCTCCTCCTCCTCTCCAGCAGCGGCCGCCCCTTCATCCCCGGCCAGGACGACGCCCACGCCGCGCTCGAACAGCCAGGCCTGGACGACGCCCAGCTCGGCCTTGGGAAGGGACGAAAACTCGAGGGGCTTGACTTTTTTGGGCTTCCCGGCCGCGCCGCCGTCCCCGCCCCCGCCCTCCTTTTTCTTTTTTTTGGGGATCAGGATGAGGTCGAAGCTGGCCGCCCCGCCGCCCCGGGCCCGCCCCAGCACCGCCTGCCACACGCCCGCAAGGGGCACCAGCGCGGGCGGGCGTCCCGCAAAGGCCAGGCCGCGGGCTAAGGGGAAGACGTAGCCCTGGGCCGCGCCGACGGCCGCGCCGACGGCGCAGCCGCCGCCCGCGGTCGAGGCCACGGCCCGGAAGGTGGCGGGCGACGGCGCGTCAAAGCCGGGCGGGGGCACGCCCAGGCGGCCCAGTGCCTGGCACAAGACGACCGCGGTGTGGCCAGCCAGGCGGGGCGCGTCCGGGCCGGACCCCCACGCCACGTCGGACGCCGCGCCGGGGGCGAGGCGGATGGCGAGGGTTGATAGAGCCGCCTTGCCCCAGGTGGCCGCCGGGGCGCCACCGCCGCCGTCGGCCCCGCCCTTGAGCGCCAGCAGCAGTAGCACCGCGCCCGCGTCCTCCGGCACGTCCTCGATGACGGCGACCGAGGCGATGGCGGTCGCCGGGATGGCGAGCTCCCGGGGCGTGGCCGTGGCCGCGCCGGGCGCTTTGAAAGAGGCGGACAGCACCAGGCGGCGGTCCTTGCCAAAAAAGGCGGCCGTAAAAGTGGCGCGCGGGTGGGTCAGGGTGAGGCCCGGGAGGATGCAGTCGGCGGCTGCCAGGTCGGTTGCGACCGGGGCGGATGCGGGCGGCGAAGGGGCGCCCCCGTTTTCCTTGCCGGGTGCTGCGTGTGTTTTGGATGGGGATGGGGAGAGAGGGAAGGTTGAGGCAGCCGATGGCGCGCGCGCAAGCGAGAGAGCAAGAGACACGATGCGAGCGCAGCGCCGAAAGGTTATTGCCACCCCGATGTCCCCCACACACGCCAGCGATGACATATTACGTGCCGCACATCGGTAGACGCGTCCGCGGGCCGCGGCGAGAGGATGCCAGTCCTTCCAGCGCGGCGCAAACCCAACGCAAACCCAACGCAAACAAAAAAACGCACCGCCCGCGCTCGCTTCGGCCAGGACAGCCACAACGGCGGCCGCGACCGCCTCCTGGGCGTCGGGGGGCAGGATCGATGCCTTGAGGGTGGAGACTAGGGCGGGGCCGGAGGGAAGGCCCGCCACGCGGGCGGACAGGGCGTCCATGGCGAGAGTGAGACCGGAATGAAAACCTGAGACAAGAGCACTCCAACATTTCCGCTGACGGCTGCTTCTTGCTTTCTCTTGCACTAGAGCCTGCCCCACGACACCATGGCAGGCGCCTCCGCCGTCACCATCACCATCGAGGGCGCCCCCGTCCTAGCGACTGAGATGCCCGCGGGAGGTGAGAGGGAGAAGGGAGAGACAGCGGGCGGGCGCTTCTCTTTTCCTCGCGCATGCGGTGTCGGGGCTGGCCAGGCCAGAAGAAAACTCATCCTACTCCGTCCCCCTTTCTCTTTTCGTCATCAATCATGCAAAGGCTCCGCCTCCGCCGCCTTCGCCGCCCTGAAGTCCACCATCGGCACCTGCCTGACCTCCATCATGATGGATGGAGACGGCGCCGACAACGCACTGGACGTGCTGGAGGAGGTGGTCTCAGAAGAGGACATGGATGCGGAGACGGCCGCGCTGGCGGGCGGGGCCTTGCCGCCCCGGGCGACGCGGTCCAAGCCCCGGCCGGCGGGGAAAGGGGGTGGCCAGCGGGAGAGGCAGCAGCAGGCACGGGGCGTGAAGCGGGCGGCGCCGGCGGGCGGTGCGGTGGAGGCAGAGGGGGCGTAGACGAGTGCGTGTGTGTGATGGATGGGCCGGGGTTAGAGTGTCCTCGTCGTCCCTCTGCTCAGTGGTGTTGTTTGCACTGACCCCACCGATCCCTGATCACCGGCGCAGAGCGCGCATACAAAGCGCTTCATCACACCAGCCCCAGTAGCTCGGCCACCGCCCCCGCCACGGCCGGCTCCAGGGCGGCCACGGTGGCCGCCAGCGCCTCCAGCTCCTCCCGCCGCACCTTGCCTGCCAGGGCGGCCGCCACCATGGGCGGCTGGGGCGCGCCGGGGCCGAAGGGCAGGGCCGTGACCAGGCACACCAGGCGGGCCAGGGCGGGTTCGGGCCCGCCCGAGCTCCGGTCCCGCGCCGCGGCGGCCGCGTCGACCAGCAGGCTGCGCGCGAGGGCGGCCACCGCGGCGGTCGCCATGTTGGCCGCGGCCGCTGCCGGAATGGCCAGGTCCGCGGCCAGGCCGGCGATGAAGGCGGCCGGGGCCAGCCCGCCCAGGACGGCCGCCCCGCCCCCACCCGCCGCCGCGGCCGCCGCCTCGCCGGCGGCGGCCCGGAAGATGGCGTCCCGCACGCTGGGGCTGGCGGGGGCGAGGGCCACCCGCGTCCCGGCCAGGGCCAGGCGCAGGTCGATGAGGTCGGCCAGCCGGTAATCCACGCCCGCGGCTTTGGAGTTGGCCAGCCGGGACAGGGCGGCCCGGGCGATGGCCACTGCGTCCGCGTCGGCGGAGTCGCGCGGGGCCACGTCACGGAAGGTGAGGGGGGGGTTCTTGGGCGGGGCCTCCCACCAGGGGGGGAGGGACGAAGAGGTTGAGGGTGGAGGAGGGGGGCGGGTCGCCGCCGCCGCCGCCGCCGCCGCCGCCTTGGCGCTACCGTCCGCGCCCTCAAAGTCGAAAAAGTCAGAGCCGTAGGCAGAGGCGGAGGCGGAGGACGCGGGCTGGACGCTGCCGCCGTCGTCGTCTTCGAAGCGGGGCGCCCGGGAGAAGGGCGCACCACCCCCGCCGTCCTCCTCGACCCACACCATCTTGCCGCCCAGCGACCGGTCCCGCACCCACCGCCCGTTACGCCCGCCCCGGCGACCGCGCCCGCCGAGCCACCGCCCATTGCGGGCGGCGGACAGCAGGGCGACCGCGCCCACGCCCGCCGCCACCCAGGCCGCGGTGGAAAACTCGGCATCAGTCAGCGGCGTGCGCGCGGCCAGGCGGGCAGTGTAAGAAGGCGGCGCCACCAGGCGGGAGGGCGGGCTGTCCGCGCCCAGGGACAGGCCCGGAATCTCCGCGCCGGGCATGTAGGAGGGGGAGGTGGTGGACGAGGAGGCCCCCCGCCCGCGGGCGCCACCGACGCGGACCCGGGTCCCGCCAGGCCCAGCCACCTCCACCCCCAGCGCGCGCGCGGCGGACCGGGCGGCCGACCCCAGGGCGGCCCGCGCGCCGCGCACGCCCGCCTCCGCGCTGTCCAGGGCCTTGTCCACGGCGAGCTCCACCTTGGAGACAGGGCCGCCAACAGGCTCCACCGCCTCCTCGTCCGCCCACCGCACCCGGCGGCGGATGGCCTTGGCCGCCTTGCGTGCAGCGCCCGCCCACCGGTCCCACTCGCCCATGTGGCGGGTGTGGCGGCGGGGGCGGGCGCCCTCCTTCCAGCCGTGGTGGGGGTGCTCCCAGGCGTGGGAGGGGGGAGGGGCGGCGGCGGCCAGGGCGGCGGCGGCCGCCACGGCCAGGGCGGCCGTGGCGAGGAGGCGGGCGGCGTTGGGGTCTTCACGAGGCGCGTCGTCTGGCGACGGCGTCGGTGTGCTTGCGCTCACAGTCACGCGCCGCGCAGGCCGGGCGGTCGCGCCCGGGTGGGGTGGGCGGAGGGCCAAGGCGGACCGGTCTGGGGGTGGGATGGTGGTGTGCATGGGGGCAGCGCGTGGCGGGGCGCGTGGACGTCAACAAAAAAATGGGAGTGAGAGAGAGGAGAAGAATGCGCGGGGCCCCTTCGCCCACTCCCTCCCAATTTGGCCGCCACGCCCGCGCCCCTCCGCGCCCTGCCCGGCCCTCTCCCAATCCACGCATACAGCCACACCATGCAACAGCCAAGCACACCCGACCCTGCCCATGCCAACGCGCCCCCGGCCGCTGCCAACCCAGCAGCAGCAGCAGCAGCGCCCGTTGTCACCCCGCCACCGCTGGCCGACCCGCCCCCGCCGCCCAACCCCGCTTGGGCCGGCTCCTCTTTCGCCGACTGCGGCCGCATGCTGGACAGGGCCCTGGACCGGGACCCGACCGTCAAGTTTATGGTCCAGCGCATGGCGGAGGTAAGAGGGAAGGGTGTGCGTGCCCCGGCTCACGGCCCAAGCCTCCCCTCCCATCATCACCTCATTAACCTCAACCTTCCCACCCTCCCTCTCCATTCGTCCACCTGTCAGGCCGGCTGCACTATCGGCCGCGCCTTCTTCCGTGTCGAAGCCTGCACCGAGGACGTGGGCGGCGGCTTTCGCCCCCCCGACGGCGTCGTCCTGTGCCACAACCACCTGCCCTCCCAGGGCGACGTCAACCGGGCCCTGGTGCACGAGCTGGTGCACGCGTACGACCACTGCCGGGCGGCCAGCCTAGAGTGGGGCGACTGCGCTCACCACGCCTGTTCCGAGATGCGTGCGGCCATTCTGTCTGGGGACTGCACGTTCAGGCAGGAGCAGGCGCGCGGGAACTACACGCTGCGGGGCGGCGCGCGGGCCTGTGCGCGGCGGCGGGCGGCCCTGAGCGTGGGGATGAACCCGGCGTGCGGCGGGCCGGGCGCGGCGGCGGCGGCTGTGGACGCCGTCTTCGACCGGTGTTACGCAGATACGGCGCCCTTTGACCGCATTCCCTGATGGATGGCGGTGGGGCACAGGCGCAGCAGGCCGACGTGCGGGTAGAAAGAGAGAGCGAGATTGTAGAGACAAGAAAAACTAGCAGCGCTCTCCCTCCCGCGCTCCTCTTAATTAC
>Ga0114918_10003664_pt1 | contig 13503 bp, 8 predicted proteins | sample LantaG_FD_87015 | JGI IMG/M metagenome (GOLD analysis project Ga0114918, IMG submission 87015) | Deep subsurface microbial communities from Baltic Sea to uncover new lineages of life (NeLLi) - Landsort_02402 metaG | ecosystem: Environmental > Aquatic > Marine > Oceanic > Sediment | place: Baltic...
GGAGGAAGGAGAAAGCGAGAACCACAGGAGGCGAAGAATCGAAAGCTAAAGCTTTTCTCGAGACATGCAGCCGCCGGCGGCCGCCGCTCTTTTTTCCCTCAAAAACTCACTCTCGCCGCTTCTCTCTCTTTTCTCGACACCCCCTAAACTCACTCCCCTCCTTTCAGCGCACCGACGACTACGGCTACGAGCTCCCGGCGGACTTCGAGGACGAGGAGATCGATGAGGACGAGGCCTTTGACAGCGCCGACGAGGAGCGGTTTGGGCACTATTTCGGGGGGAAGGAGGGGAGGAGGGGCGAAGGCGACGACGGCGAGTTTTCCGACGACGACGACGGCGAGTTTTCCGACGACGACGACGAAGAAGAAGAAGAAGAAGAAGGAGGAGGAGGAGGAGGAGGAGGAGGCATCCCCGCTGCTCCTCGCGGGCGCCGCGGGGCGAGGGCTGCAGCCGACGCCCTCGACAACAGCGACGACGATGACGAAGAGATGGAGTCTGGCGACGAGGACGAGGACGAGGACGAGGACGAGGACGACGGCGACGGCGGGAGCGGAAGCGAGAGCGGAAGCGAGAGCGACCTCTCCCTCGACGAAGCCGACCGCGCGCTTCTCGGCGATTCCTCCCCCTCTTCCGAAGGAGAGCATGAGGGCGACGAAAGCGGAAGCGACGGAGAGGGAGAAGACCTCGACGCGGCCGCCGTCCTCGGAGGAGGAAGCGGCAGCAGCGCAAGGAACCAACAGCAGCTCGCCGACGACCTCCTCCGCCGCCGACGCTCCTCCTCCAAAAAGCAGCACGTCGCCACCGAGGCCGCCCCCGAGGGGCCGGGGGCGCTCGCGCCCTCGCGTCTTTCGAAGAAATACAGGCCGAAAAAGACCGAGAAGGGAGGCGAGAGCGACGAGAGCGAGGGCGAGGACGGCGGCAGCGACGAAGACGAGGACGAAGAAGACAGGCCGCTGACGGCCGCCGACCTCGTCTCCGGCCTCGGGGCCTCGGCCCGCGCAGCCCTGGGCGCCCCCTCCCGCCGCGCCCTCCGCCGCCTGGGAGACGCCGTCGTCTCCGCCGCGCCGGCCCCGCTCCCGCGCGCCGTCGCCGAGCGCGCCGCGCGCAAGGCGGCCTACGCCCAGGCCTCGTCCGACCTCTCCCGCTGGACCCCGCTGGTCAAGCAGCAGCGCGAGGCGCCGACGCTCGCGTTCTCCGACGGCTCCCGCGAGGGCGGGGCGCGGCCGCACGCCTCGACCGCGGCGCTGGCCGCGTCGTTCAGGCCTCGCGCTGGCGACAAGGGCGGCGCCGGCGGAGGCGGCGTCGAGGCCGAGGTCGCCGCGATGCTCTCGGCCGCGAGGGCCGACTCGGCCTCGGCCGTCGTCGCCGCCGAGCGCGCGCTCGTCGAGCGGTCGCGCCTGCCGGCCGAGGAGGCCGCCGCGGCGCGCGGGCGCCTCGCCAAGACGCGCAGCCTGCTGTTCCACCAGGAGGCGAAGCTGAAGCGCATGGCCAAGATCAAGAGCAAGGACTACCGGCGCAGGCTCGCCAAGGCGGCCAAGGCCGCGGCGGCAAAGATCAGGGCCTCTGCCGGCGGCGGCGACTGCGAGGGGAAGGAGGACGGAGACGACGACGGCGAGGGCTTCCTCGCTCTCGAGGAAGCCGAGCTCGCCGAGTTCCGCCGGGCGCAGGAGCGCGTCACGCTCAAGCACCGCAACACGGGCAAGTGGGCCAAGCGCGCGCTGAAGCGGGCGGGGCTGATGGCGCAGCGCGGCGTCAGGGGCGGCGAGGCCGAGGGCACGCGGGCGGCGCTGGCCGAGCAGCTGCGTCTGGGGGCCGAGCTGCGCAGGAAGGTCGACGGGGCGGGGCGCGAAGGAGGAGCGAGGAACGGCGGCGACTCTTCGACGGACGCCTCTGACGACGGCGAGGGCGACGACGAGGAGGAGAGCAGCGGCGGCGAGGAGGAGGGCGGGGCCAGCACCAGGCAGGCGCGGCGCGACAGCAGGCGCGACGCCGCGGCGAGGGCCAAGGCCCGCGCCGCCGTCCTCTCTGTCCTCTCCTCTCCTTCTCCTGCCGCTGCCGCCAATGGAGAAGGAGAAGCGCCCGAAGGGCCCGCAGCCAAGGGCCTCTCGGCCCTGCCCTTTATGAGGCGCGCGGCGGAGAGGAAGCTGGCCGCGGCGAGAGCGGACGCACGGGCGCTGCTCGCGGAGCTCGACGCAGAGGACGCGGCCGAGGCGGCGGGAGATGGAGGAGTTGCTTCTGCCGACGCCGCCGACGCCCACGATGAGCCTGTCGCTGCTGTTGCTGCCCCCCGAGGGGGCCGCTTCGTCTTTGGCGGCGGCGCACCTGCTGCTGCTGCTGCTGCTTCCGCCTCGGACGAAGAAGAAGGCGACGGCGGCGACGCCTCCTCGGGCGACGAACTCGAAGGAGGGGAGGCAAAGGCCGAGCGCACGAGGGGGGTGCGGCGCGCTGCCGCCGCCGCCGCCGCCGATTCCGAGAGGCCCGTCACCCGCAGTCGCGCCTCGACGGTCGCGGCCAGCGGCGGGGTGCTCGACGCCGGGGCCTTTGGGAGCAGCAGCTGGGGCGTCGGCAGCGCCGGAGTCGCCGGAGTCGCCGGAGGAGCTGTTGCAGCAAAGACGACGGCGCCGACGGCGACGAAGAACAAGCCCGTGCCCCCTCCTCCGGCAGCAGCAGCTGCTGCCCCTTTCCTCCCTGCGCGCACCTTCCGCGGCGCGAGGGAAGGGTACGCCTTCACCACGGGAGAGCACGGGACGGGGTACTATCTCTCGCAGGAGCTTCGGAAGCCCGGGGGCAAAGCCGCCACCGCCGCTGCCGCCGCCGCCGCCGCCGCAACGGCGGCGGCGACGAAAACTCCTCTGCAGCCGCCAAAGGAGCTCGCCCGCGGCTCCGGCCTCGCCTCCCTCTCGAACACCGGCGGACACAGCGACCCTGCCGCCCTGCAGCGCGCCCTCGTCGCCGCGGCCTTCGCCGGCGACGAAGGGGTCGTCGCCGAGTTCGCCGCGGAGAAGCGGGCGCAGGCCGAGCGCGAGGCCGACGAGCTCGCAAGCGGCCCCAAGACGCCGTCGCAGAAGCAGAACGATCCACACTCCACCGACGGCTCCGAGCTCCCCGGCTGGGGCTCGTGGGCCGGGTCGTCCGCCGCCCGCCGCGCCGCCGCCGCGGCCAGCGCCGTCGAGGCCGCGCGCGCTCGCAGGGCGCAGGCGGCCTCCAGGCGCAAGGACGCGCACCTCGCAGACGTCGCCGTCTCGGAACGGTGGGACAAGAAAGCCAACGCCAAGTTCTCTGCTCCCAGCCTCCCTTACCCTTTCACTTCGGCAGAGGCGCACGACAGGTCTCTGAGGCAGCCTCTCGGAAGAGACTACAATACAGACGCGAGCTTCCGCGACCTCACGCGGCCCTCCGTCATCGCCAAAGCCGGCATCCTCATCAAGCCGGCGAGGTTTGGGGCCGCGGCCGCCGCTGCGGCGCAGGAGCAGCTGTCCAAGCCCAACGGGAGGAGGAAGGCCGTGGCTGTTCTCGCCGGAGGGCTGAGCAAGAGGAGCAAGCAGTAGAGTAGAAAAAAGGTGCGTTGGAGGAGAGCCCGCCTTCCGGGCCCTACAGTCCTCTCTCTTCTCTCTCTTCTCTCTCTTCTCTCTCCTCTCTCGTCGAAAATCGCAAAGAAAGGGGGGGGGGAACTCGTAGTCTCCTCTCTTCTTTCTGTCTTTCCTTTTTCTTCGGAGATGATGAAGAAAAGTATAATCACATTATCACTCACTATATCATACACAACTGAGCGCAAAAGCTGATGGCGGAAACATCTAACATCTAAGGGACTGATCCAAGAAAAAGGAAGACAGACAGAAAGAAAGAAAGAGAGGAGGAAAGAAAGAAACGAGATTTTTTGCCCCCCTTTTTATTTTTCTTACGACGAGAGAGAGAGAGAGAGAAGAGAAAAAGAGAAGAAGAAAAAACAAAACAAGACGACAAGCCGGTTTTGACCTTTCGGCGCGCTTTTTCTCTCAAGTAGCACACACGCGAGGCTCCTTCTCATCATCGAATGAGTTGGGATCCGGCAAGAACCGAACTTAACCACGTGCCGCTGGGCAAAGTGGGATGCTTTTTGGGGACCCTAGTTCCCTTTCGTCGGGCGAACGTCTTTTCTTTTAAATAAGAACCCCACTTTGAGCATTTTCCGCTTAATCAGCGGTTCGACATTTTTATTTTCTAGATATTTGCCGCTCAAGCCTCAAAGAAACACGAAATCAATTAACAGGAAACGACAACGATGAGAAAAAGAAAAACGACCGACCGAAACGTTCAAAAGAAAAACTTGAAGAAAAAAAAGAAACGAAAAACAACAGTCTTGTAACAAGCGCACTTGGAGTCTCTGCTCTCTATGAAAAAAAGTCCGTCGTCGCTCCCCCGATCGTCTCTCTCTCTCTCTTTCTCTCTCGTGCGTGTGCGCGTGCGCGGGCGCACGCGCACGTTCTTTGGATCTCGAAGGCGCAGTACCATTCATATGACTTGTTTACACAAAAAAGAGAAAGAGAAACGACCTTCGTTTTTTTCATTCTTCTTCTTCCTCTCTTCTTCAAAACTCGTCGATCGACTCTCCTCCTTCTCTTCCTCCTCCTCCTCCTCCTCCTCCTCCGCCGCCGCCGCCGCCAACGCCGCCGCTGCTGATCCCATTGAAGCTGGGCTTGCCCCTCGGGACCAGCACGTGGCTAAGCGTCGCGCCGACCCCGGCGGCGACGAAGACCGCCGCGGCCGCGGGGAGCGCCACCGCCGAGCTCCTCGCGGGCGCGCCCGCTCCGACCACGGAGAAGGCGGCCTTTTCAGCGAAGCCCGCGAGCGCCGCGCCGGCCCCCAGCGCCAGGCTGGCGGCCCCGAGAGTCGCGTGCGTCCTTCGGAAGCCGTCCCTCGCGGCCGGCGCCCCCCGCGGCCAGAGGAAGGCGGCGAAGCCCAGGGCGAACTGGGAGAGGAGGAGCGTCGCGGCGCACAGCCCGAGGGCCGCGTGCGGAGAGTAAAAGTGTGGGACGGGGCTCGGCAGCTTTCGCGAGTGCGAGAGCCAGGCCGCAGCGAGCCCCCCGCCGGCCGCGACCGAGGCGAGGGCGTGCAGCAGCGCGTGCGCGGCCTTCCTCGCCGGCCTCGGCGGCGGCGGCGAGAGCCCCAGGGAGGTCCCGAGCGGCGAGCGGAACTGCAGCGCTCCCTCGGCCCAGGCTGCGAGGGCAGCGACCATCAAGAGCGGGTGCCAGTTGAAGAGCGGGGAGGTGTCGTTGGAGCCCGCGGGCTCGGTCTGGTGTGTTGGAGGAGGAGGCAGAGGAAGTCAAGGGAAGGAGCGAGAGGGGGTTGGCGGGGAAGGTCGAGGTTTTGACGTTGGCTCGAGTCTTTGATGTGGCCATCGATCGCTTCTCTGCTCTTTCTCCGACAAGGATCTCCTCCTCGTCCTCTACTTCTCGCTCACCACCCTGGGCTGCGAGCCCAGCCCACCCAGCGGGCCCAAGACCCAGGCGCTCACGAGCACGAGCGCGACGGCGAGCAGGGCGCGGGGCAATGCAGCGGAGACGGCCGGTGGTAGGACGGTGCCGCCGCCGGGCGGGGCCAGCGCGTAGAGGGCTCGGTCGACGGCCGCGGCCGACATCCTTCTGGGCGCTTGGATTTGGATTCTGGGGATTCGGCAGCCCAGACGAGGGAGCGAAAGAAAGGAAAAGAAAGGGGAAGAGAAAAGTGGGGAGCACAGAACTATTCTTGCCTCCCTCACGATCGAGGCATCAATAACTTGCTCACAATAATCGGCGAGAGCTCCACCCATCTCTCGCTCTGTCTCTCTCTCTCTTTCTCTCTCTACTCCATCCCACCTTTCCCCGGCGCGCGCCGCTTGGCTTCGCCAAGGATAGGATCTTGAGTCCCTGCTCTTGCCGACGCGACTTTCGAGCTTTAGAGAAGCCACGAAAAAGAAACACCCTTCGAGAAGCATCAGCTCAGCTCCTCGGCGCTGTTTTTTTCCCTTTCTCTCTCCGAACCCCGACCTCAACAACAACAAATGAGGAAAGCGCTCGACCTCTCCTGGGGCGGCCTGGGCCTCCCGCTCGCGGCCCTGATCGCCGCCCACGTCCTTCTGCTCGCGTGGCTCTTCCTGGCCGGGGGGAAGAGCACCAAGTCCGCAGCGGAGGCGAAAAAGCGCGCCGGGCCGAAGAGGGAGTGATTGTTTTGTTTCGGGGGGGGGGCCTCTCTTTTTTTTACCTCCTTTTCTTTCCATGTTCCTTCCACCACCTCTGTAGAAAATCGTTTCCTTGTTCTTTCTTTTAATAAAAACAGTTTTTATAGAGTTACAATGATATTTTTTTTAGTTCTGAGAGAGAGAAGAAAGAGAGAAAGAAAGAAGAAGAAGAAAAAAGGAGCCCGACAACGACGACGACAGCGACGACGACGACGGCCAGCGAAACCCGCTCCATCTCTCTCTATCTCTCTCTCTCTCCCCCCTCTCCCCCTATTCTCTTCAACTACTCATCCGCCTTCTTCAAATCCACCCGCATTTAAACGCCGCCCCTGGGATCCCCGCCGCCCGATACAGGCACCCCTGCACGGCCACGCTGACTGCGTCCGCCAGAGCGATGCCCGCGGAGTCGGCGACGGAGACCGCGGCCAGCGAGACCTGCCGCAGCGGCGCGAAGGGGACCGACTCCGCGAGCAGCGAGAAGGTCGAGACGTATCCCAGGCCCCCGAGCAGGCCCACCGCGAAGGCCGGGACCAGGAGCAGCGGGAAGGGGAGCAGCCGCGGGGCGAGGCCGGCCCAGGCGGCGGCGCTGGCGCCCGCGGCGGCGAACAGGACCAGGAACGCCCCCTGCGCGGCGGGGAGCAGCCAGAGCTGCCGCCGCGAGAGGCGGAGCCACCCGCCAAAGGTGCGAGAGAGGAAGACGCCGGCCTGGTAGAGCCAGTTCGCGTACTTGTAAAATCGGTCGCGCTCGGCGGCGTCGGGTCCCCCGAGTGCGGACCAGACCCCGGCCTGGCAGACGTATTCTGTTTTCGTCGGGAGTTCAAATTTTTTTCCACCCAAAAAAGAGTTGAGTTTTTTCTTTCTTTCTTTCTTTCTTTCTTTCTTTCTTTCTTTCTTTCTTTCTGAGGGAGGTGGCGAAGAAAAAAAAGGAGACAGAGGGCGATTCTCCTGTCCTCCCTCACCTGCAAAGTACACAAGGAAAAGTGGCACAGCGAAGAGCCACAGCGACGCGACGTGAGCCGAGGTGGCGAGGAAGCCCTTCGGGAGGGACGTCGCTGCCCAGAGAGGGGAAGCCGAAGACGAGGAGGGAGAGGGAAGAACAGAGGAAGAAGAGGGAAGGGCAGGTGCCGCCGCCGCCGCAGCAGCAGCAGCAGCAGCAGCGCCTTGCTCGGCCTTTTTCGCCCTCGCCTCCCCCCTCTCCTCGTCGTCTTCTCCTGCTTCAGCCGCCCTGGGAGTGAGCAGTCCCGTGGCCTCCTCGGGGTCGAGCGCCTCTTTCTTCGCTGCTGCGGAAGCGGAAGCGGCGGCGGCAGAGAGAGGCCGAGAAGAAGCGGAGAGCGGGGAGAGCTCTATCGCTCCTCCGCCAGCACCGAGGACCGCCCCCTCCCCCTCCGCCGCGGCGGCGGCGGCGGCCGCCTCCTCCTCCGAGTCCGGCCCCCTCGGCGGCGGCGGCCTCAGGATCACGAAGTGGGCGACGAGCCACAGCGCGGGCCAAAACAGGGCGAGGAGCATCGTCGCCCGCAGGGAGAGCTTTGCGAAGACGTGAAAGAGCATCAGGAAGGAGAAGCCGACGGGGCCCGCCGCGCCGGTGCCCGAGGACCAGGCCCCGAGGACGACGCGGGGGTGAGGGTAGCTGCCCGCTGCGGCGAGCGCCGAGGCCTCCCCGAGCCCCCCCTGGAAGGATAAAAGCGCGATGGAGGCGAGCACCGATCGAGAAGAGGTCGCCGACGCTGCTGCTGCTCCTCCTCCTCCTCCTCCTCTGCTTCCCTCGCCTCCTCCCTCCTTGATCCCCTTTGTCGCCGCGGCGAGCAGCGGGAACGCCGTCAGGGCCATGAGCGCCGCCGCGGCCGCCCGCGCGTTGACGTGCACCCTCGGGAACCAGAACGGCGTGGTCAGCTTCAAAAGCAGCGCGGGAAACACCGCCGTAAAAAAAATGCTCCCGACCGCGCCGGCGGCGAGCTCGTTGGCGGCGGCGAGCGCTATCGTGTAGGGGGAGTTGTTGGCGAGGCCCAGCAGCCAGAAAGCGAGGACGTTCCGTGGGGGAGTGGAGGAAGGAGTGGAAGGAGTAGAGGAGGGAGAGGGAGAGGGAGAGGTGGCGGCGGAGGTCGGGGCCGGAGGAGCTGCTCCGCGCGGAGAAGAAGAAGAAGAGGTCGCTGGTGGCAGAGGTGGGGTCCGCCGCCGCCGACGCCAAGAGGAGAGGGCCATCGTTTTCCCCCTTTCTCTTTCCTTCCTATTCTTGCGGAGACGGCGGAGACGGAGGAGCGGAGGCGCGATGCCTTCTCTCGCTCGATGGGGAATCGAAATTGTTTCTCGGGAAAAGAGTGCGATCAAAAGGCAAAAAAAAAAAGCGCGAACACAAAACCGTATTCCAAGATGGCGAATTGGGCACCTCCGCTCCGGCGGACGTCGCCCTCGCTGGCTCCTCTGCGCATCGCGCACGGGTCCTTGACAATCGTCGCCGGGACGGCCCGTCCGCGCTCTGCCGGAGAAGCAGCGACGACGACGACCTCTCGCGAGATGCCGGCGTCGTCGTTTGCCTCCGCTGCCGTCGTCGAGACCGATGAGGTCGCTGCTCTTCCTCCCGCCCCCGTGAGAAGGAGCAGCGTCGACCGCTCGAGCAGCAGCACGACGACGATGCGAAAGAAGCAGCAACGGCGGCAGCGCCCGGGCTCGGCCCCGCCGGCGCCGTCCCTCGAGCGCGCCCCGAGAGCCGACGTCGCCGCGGGCATCGGCCGAGGACGGCAGCCCCACCATCATCGCCGGATGGCGAGCCCGCACCGCCCCTCGGTCGACCGCGCGCTCGCGGCCGGCGCGCCCGCCGAAGAAGCAAACTCGCCGCTGTGGTCCTCGCCCGACGAGGTCTTCCAGCGCGTCACGGCGCGAGACGACTTTTTCCCAATTGGATGGGTCGAGAGGGGAGCGGCGGGATCGGGAGCGGCGGGCGGAGGGGAGCTGCCGCCGGCGCCGGTCAGGTCGGCGGCGGGCTCCGCGGCCTCGGCGGCCCCTTCCTCCTCCGCCCGCTCCCGACTGCTCTTCCCGGAGCTCAACGGCTCGCGCCTCCTCGTGATCGACAGGCACCCGTTCGGCGGGGACGCGCCGCTGCTCCTCCCGGTGACGAGCGGCGCGACGGCGGCGGCCGCCGCCCTCCTGGGCGCGGGGATGCTCCTGGCCACGGCCGCGGCGGCGGCGGCGGCGGCGGCGGCGGCTCGGAGGAGAGGCCGGGGCCGGCGGCGCGAGGGACCGGCCGCCGCTTCCCCTCCCTCCTCTTCCTCCGCTGCTGCCGCTCCTCCCTCCCGCCCTCCTTCCGACGGCAGAGACGCGGACGCCCTGCTCAGGCTCCGAGGAGAGGCCGCCGCGGCGAGGCTGCGGTCCCGGTTCGCGGGAGCCCTCGACGGCGGCGACCCGAGCGGCGGCGGGTCGTTGGGCAGGGACGACGAGGACGACGAGGACGGCGGCGGCGGCGGCGGCGGCAGCGACGGGGACGAGAGCGGCGAGAGCAGAAAGAAGAGGAACAGAGAGGCCGAGCGGGCCTGGCGCTCTTTCTTTTCGAAATCCAAGATGCACCTGGTCGACGAGGACGCCTGGTCCCGAGAGAAGAAGAATGAGTAGCGTTTTTTTGCTTTTTGCTTTTTGCAGTGGTTGATTTTTTGTGTTTTGTACAAAACAAGAGTGGAAAAAAAACGAGAAAAAGACGTCTTTCACCACGCTCCGCCTTCAGAAACGCGGAGGACGACCTTGCCCATCGACGACCCGCTCAGGAGCCTCTCGACGGCGTCCGACGCGGCCTCGAGACCGGAGAAGGACGGAGCATCGCTCCTCCTGTCATCTTCATTTCCTCCTTCCCCTTCCCCTTCGCCTTCCCCGTCGATCCAAGGCACGATCTCTCCTCGCAGCGCAGCGGCAAAGAGGTCTCTGCGAAGCCTGGCCAGCACCCGGGGGTCCCCGGCGGCCCCCGACCACACGTCTCCGAAGATTGTCCTGTCCCCCGGCAGCGAAGAGACGACGCGGCGGTTCCAGAACAGGTCGGGCTCGAGTGGGAGAGCGGCGCGGCCCCTGGGTTCGGCGTCAAAGGGGCCCGAGACGAAAACCGTCTCTGTCGCCGGCGCCGGCGCCGCCTCTGCCGCTGCTGCTCCTGCGCCTTCCTCCTCGCCACTGCCGCCTCCTCCCCCCTCGCGGCGGCTGCGGTAGTTCTCGGTGTGAGGGTACGATCCCATGTACCCCACGCAGAGCACCCTCGCCCCCGCGTTCAGGTTGTGGAGGACGGCGTTCCGCACCGCCCCGCCGACGCCCTCGTAGCAGACGTCGATCCCTCCCCCGACGGCGAACCCTTCGCCCTTCCCGCCGCCGCCGCGGCCGCCGCCGCCGCCCTCGCTTCGGCCCCCTTGGCCTCCCGACGACGACGCCAGCGCCCCCGAGATCGCGCCGGAGAGGTCCCGGGAGGCCTCCTCGCTCTTGTAGTCGACGACGGCGTGCCCCGCCTCGTTCGCGGGGTCGAGCCTCGACAGCTCCCGCCGCAGCCTGCGCGCCTTGCGCTCGCCGCCGGCGACGGCGACGACGCGGCACCCCGCCAGCGCGGCGAGCTGCACCGCGAGGTGGCCCGTCCCGCCCGCGGCCGCGGTCACCAGGACGGTCTCCCCGCGCCTCACCTTGGCCGTGGCGTGGAGGGCGACGGCGGCGGTGAGGCCCGAGAGCGACAGGGCGACGGCCGCCGCGGGGGAAAGAGAGGGGGAGCTGGAGGAGGAGGAGGAGGAGGGGGGGGAGGAGGCGGAGGACTCGGGCACCCTGAAGCAGCCGCGGGCGCCGGCGACGACAAACTCGGCGAACGCGGCCCCTCCGTTCATTGTGACGCGGTCCCCGACCGCCAGCTGGCTCGGGCGCACCCCCGGCCCCACCGCGACGACGGTCCCGGCGCCCTCCGCGCCCAGGGGGACGACAAGAGGGTCAGGAGAAGAAGAAGGGGAAGAGGAAGAGGAAGAAAGGGAAGCGGAAGAGGAAGAAGGGGAGGCGGAAGAGGAAGAAGGGGAAGCGGGGCTGCTCCCCTCCTTCGCAAAGGGCGTGCCCGGCTCAGCGCGCACCCGGAACGTCTCGCAGCCGCCGTTGACCCCGGCGACCGCGACCCTGACGAGGACCTGTCCCTCCCCGAGGAGCGAGTCCGGGGGCAAAAGGGGGAGCTCTTCCACGCGCGCGCCGGAGCGGAAGGAGGGCGAGGGGACGCGCGCGACGAGGCGGCGGTAGGTTGCTGGAAGGTGCTGAGGAGGAGGAGGAGGAGGAGGAGGAGCCACGGCGGAGGTCGAGGTCGGAGGAGACGAATCGGAAGCAGCGGCAGACGTGTTCGATGCTTCCGCCCGCCTCGTCTGCAGCTGAGGGGCTCCTTCTCTCCTCGCCGAGAACTTTCGCGGGAGGCTTGAGCAGCGCTTCGACGGCGATGATGCGCCGTCGGCAGATCGGGAGCATCGGAGCGCCTCGAGGCGGCGACGGAGCAGCATCTGTGGTCGATCTTTATGTGCTTCGCCCTGCTCGAGAGGGAGGGCACGAGGGGAAAAAAAAGTGGGACTCTTTCTCTTTTTTTGTTGTTGTTGTTTTACACCGCCCTCTCAGAGGGAGCCGTCGACGGTCGCCGACGCCAGCGGCGCCTCGCCAAAGACAGCTCCAACCCACTGGTCCAGCACCCCCTCGCTCCCGTACCAGAGCCTCCCCCCAACTTTCATCTCGCCGCTCCCTTCGTCGGCGGCTCCCAGGGGAGAGTGGAAGACGCCGTCGAGCGTCAGCGTCACGGCGCCGGGAAGGTGCGAGGAGGTCACGGGAGTGATGCCGTCGCCCCACGCCTCGGCGTCGCCGCAGACGGCCTCGTAGCCGACCCCGGCCAGGCGCTGTGCGATCGAGATCTTATTGCCCGACCTCCTGTTGAGGGGAAGGGGGCCGGGGGCGAGCAGGGCGATGTCGCTGTCGTCGCTGTCGAAGCTGGCGCCGGAGCCGCTGCCGCCGCCTCCCGCCCTCGCCCTCTCTTCCTCCTCCTCCTCCTCCTCCTCCTCGCCTCTCCCGGACCCGAACAGCGGCGCCCCCTTGACGAACCTCGACGCGACGGTCGTGTATCTCACCCCGTGCTCCTCGGCGTGGAAGCTGCCCGGGGCCTCCCTCTCGCACCAGGTGAGGATGCCGCGGGTCTGGTCGGGGATCGACGACCCGGGCGGCGGCGGCCTGTGCGGGGAGCCGACGCTCACGAAGGCCGAGACGAGCGCGGCCTTTTGCTTCCCGGCGGCGGGCCCCCCGTCCTCCGAGAGCATCCATACGCGCCCGAGCCACCCGCCCGCGGAGTGCGCGAGCAGCGTCAGCGGAGGGAGAGGAGGAGGAGGAGAAGAGGAGCCCGAAGACTCCGAAACCTCCTCGTTCAGCGCCTCCAGCGCCTCGTCAATCCTCTCCAGGTACCAGTCGACCGTCGGCCTCGGCATCAGCGTCCCCTTCCAGTACTCGGGGAGCAGCAGGCCCGCGGCGTTTCGAGCCCAGTCTATCCTCGCGACGCGCGCGACCTTGACTGCCGCTCCTCTCGAGCGGAGAAGCGCCGCGAGCCTGGAGTAGTCGGCGTCGCAGTTCCCGAGCCCGGGGAGGATGACGACGCGGCGGCGCGGGGGAGGGAGAGAGGTTGAGAGCGGCAGCGCCAAGGTTGTCAATCTGATCGATGACGGTGAAGAAGGAAGCGTCGGGTGCGGCCTCATTCCGCTGCCCGAGCTTCGCCCTTTTGCCGTCGAAGCAGGCATGGATCTGTTTGAGGCGCAAGCCCGCTGCGATCGAAGCATTGTTTTTCTGCCAAAAAAAGGAAGGAGAAGAAGAAGAAGAAGCGCAAGGCTTGCTGGAGAGAATTGCCTTTCTCGCCCAAAAGTTTGTGTGTGGGGTGGGTGGGGGCGTGCGTTGGCGCCGCCACCGTCGGGAAAAGGAAAGGAAACGAACTCTCTGAACCCACCCACCTCTTTTTTTTGGCCGCGGCGGGCGAGCTCCAGCTCCATAAATGCAAAAAAAGGAACACTCCCCCGATTGCTGGGTTACAAAAAGGGCCCCCTTTATCTCGCGAGAATTCCCCCCAAAGGAGACAAGAAGTCGAGGTGACTATCTGTTAAAAATCACGCCGGTTTTTTCCCTGTCCCTGCCCTCTCTCTTCAAAATAGAAAAGTGTCAGCGCGCCCCATCCCCCTTCCCCCCCCCCCCCCCCCCCCCCCCCCCCACCAACAACCACCCCCACCCCGCCCCCCCCCCCCCCCCCCCCCCCCCCCCCGCCCCCCCCCGCCCCCCCCCCCCCCCCCCCCCCCGGCGGCGCCCCC
>Ga0114918_10003666_pt1 | contig 13496 bp, 26 predicted proteins | sample LantaG_FD_87015 | JGI IMG/M metagenome (GOLD analysis project Ga0114918, IMG submission 87015) | Deep subsurface microbial communities from Baltic Sea to uncover new lineages of life (NeLLi) - Landsort_02402 metaG | ecosystem: Environmental > Aquatic > Marine > Oceanic > Sediment | place...
CTGAAACATGGATGGGCCCGAGGATGGGAAGACCCCGCAGGGGTCAGGGCCCAGGCGAGGATTTATCTACTGGCAGGAGTCTAGCCTCCTGGGAGCAACTGTGCTACAGTCTGGGCTTGACGTGGTTCTGCCTGCCAGTGAGAGTCCTTGTTGCTTGTGAGTTTTCTGGTGCTGTGCGAGACGCTTTTGCCGCGAAGGGGCATGATGCGTGGTCATGCGATCTACTGCCCACTGATGTACCAGGGCAGCATTTTGAATGTGATGTCCTGACGGTTCTCGACCAAGGCTGGGACTTGATGGTCGCTCATCCGCCTTGCACCCATCTGGCCGTATCTGGTGCGAGGTGGTTCAAGGATAAATTGCCAGAACAGGCTGGGGCATTGCAGTTCGTTCGGCAACTACTTGATGCGCCCATCCCTCGCATTGCGCTGGAGAATCCGGTTTCAATCATTAGCTCACGCATTCGCAAGCCCGATCAGGTGATCCAGCCATGGCAATTCGGGCATGGTGAGACCAAGGCGACATGCCTTTGGCTGAAGGGTCTACCTAAGCTGGTCCCGACAGACATTGTGGAAGGACGCACTGCCAAGGTGCATCGTATGCCCCCATCACCCAATCGCTGGAAGCTGCGCAGCTTGACGTATCCCGGTATTGCGGCGGCCATGGCGCAGCAGTGGTCCTAAAAGCCGGTCGATTGGGCCCTGCCCAGTAAGCTGGTCCTCCCACTCTCCTTCTGTGCTACAGTCTGGGCTTGACGTGGTTCTGCCTGTCCATGAAACAAGAGGAAAGGCTTATCAGATATGTGGAGGAACTGGCTGATGTACTGGACAGCTGCGCGGAAATGATTTCCGCGTGGGGTGCCTATGCGGATGATTACTTTCAGAAGAAGCACGTACTGGAAGCAGATGTGGCCTATACGTCAAGTCATGCTGTAAGAGCTAGGAGGGTGGCTTCTGGCCTTGACCCCCTAGGCGAATACGATGAGTAACCCCATCGGGCTTAACTGTGCTACAGTCCCGAGATCGGTCCGCCATGGAGGCCGAAAGGAGGACACGCAATGCTGACCATGCTAGCAATGGCGATAGCGCAAAGCACGCCAAAAGGCAATGAAAAGGTATTTGACTGGCACAAAGCCGCTCAAATCATCCGTGATCGTAAGCCAACCACGGCAGAGGCTGGCCTTAGTGGTGACTGGGAATGGACTGGTGGTTGCATCTACCGGGACGGCAAGCCCGTGCTTGAGGATGGTGATGATGACTACACCTACTTAGCCTCAAATTGGTGCAAGGCTGAGCTGAGTGTTGGCGGCGAGCTGATCGACTGCTGGATTCCGCAAAGCGAGCAGCCCAGCTGGAAGGCGCGCACCCGCTGGCCAGAGTCGGCCCTGGCGATCCTGAACCACCCCGAGTGAAACCAATGCCCATTTCAGTTTTAGACAAAGGCCACAACTGCAGTAATTGCCGCTTTTCACGGCCTGTGGATCACACTGACAAGTATCTCGTTTGCCAGTACAGCCCCCCACGATTGACCTCCGTGGATTCTTATGAGCAGCCAGCCGTCATGCACAACTCCTGGTGCGGCCAGTGGCTGGCGGTGGTCAGTGAACGCTTCACCTTCAAAGCACTCACTGAGGAGGCCGCATGACCACACCAATCGACTGGTCTTGGACGGCTAGCTCAGATCCATCCGAAACAGATGGAGAGATCAAGGTCTCCTGCGGAAGCCACAGTCTCACTTTTGAGATGGAGTCCTTTAGCAGAGCGGCTGAATTGATCCGCCTAATTGAGCAAGTGCAAGCCCGCGCTCAATCGGAATGCTACGGCGCGCTCCTGGCATCAGTTCATGAGGCAATCGGCAAGGCGAGGTGCGGGCTGTGACCACCCCCCGCACCTATCTCGGTGATTCAGTCTGGGCTGCCCGTGATGGCCAGTACATCGCCCTTACAGTTGGCCCTGGCGACTCACATCCTGACATCTATTTGGATGAAGCGGCAATGCGAAGACTACTTGAATTTCACGAACAGCAAGAGGATTCCCAGTCATGACCGACCCTCGCCTCATTGGCCTCTATTCATCCACACCAGGCTGCGGCAAGTCTATGGTTGCCCAGATCCTCAAGGATCAACATCAGTTTGAAATCCACCCATTTGCAGGACCGCTCAAGAAGTTGACAGTTTCATTCGTGAGACAGTTCGGCTATTCCATTGGTGATGCGGTTGACTTTGTGTATCGGTATAAGGAGCGCAAGATTGAGCTCATCCCTGGCCACCCCACCACTCGTCATCTCATGCAAACACTTGGCACTGAATGGGGCCGTAATCTGATCCATCGTGATGTATGGGTGGACATGTGGCATTCCACTCTGCCTTGCCTCGCCACTGCTTCCACGGTGGCAGATGACATGCGCAAGACCAATGAGGCGGGGGCCATCAAGGATGCCGGCGGTGAATGGTGGCGGGTTGTGCGGCCAGGCCATGAGGGTGAGACCAACGGCCACGCCTCTGAGGGCGCCCTGGATGATCTTGCGTTTGACCGGGTGATCATCAATGACGGCACTGAGCTGGATCTGGCCAAAAAGGTGGCGGAAGCACTGGCTTCTTGACAGTCCCACCATTCTGTTCTACAGTTCGGGAGTCCAGCAACCGGCTCCACCGCGCTATCGCTAATGCGACTCATTCTCAATAACGGCCTCCTGCCAGTCTTGCTGGCTGCTATGACCGCCTGCCAGGCCACGCCTGTTCAAGCGCAACAGGTCTCACGCAACACCACCTATGCCGCTGCTGCTAGGGCTGTCTCACTGTGTTATGCGGTGAAGATGGGCTGGCCACCACGTCAGGTGGCGCTGTGGTCCCGTGACTTTCTGCACAGGCACGGTGTCTCGCAGGACATGGCATGGGGCTCAGGTAGTACACCAGAGATCCGTGCACTGGCTGACTACGCTTACACCAAGCTGGACGGTCAGTGCAATCTGAAGACACCAAGAGGTACGACACTGTGAGCAGACATGCTGAGTTTTACGAGGATTTCCAGCGCAAATACAATCCTCTTGATCCCATTACTGGTGAACCGTTTAGAGTTGGTGATCCTATCGACCAATGGGCTAACCACGAAATCGTGCGCAACAATCTATGGGATCGCTGGGTTATTTCTAGCGCCCGTCAATACCTTGATCATTGCTTGACATTAAAATGACTGAACAACCCGAATGGATGTACCGCACAGGCGGTTACACTGACAAAAAAATTGAGCGCGTCAAAGTCGTCAAGCTGACAGCCAAGACGCTCATCTTTGAAACCACTAACTGGCGGGGCGACATCTGTCAGCAGACAGAGCGGCTGCGATCTGCCTACCATGCAATCTTTGCCTCGTGGGGTGAAGCCCAGGAATGGCTGATGGCCAAAGCACTTGACAGGCTAGCAAGCGCCGAGCGGTCAGCGAAGCGTGCCCAGCAAGAAATCGAGACCATTCGCGGCTTGACCGATGACAATTGATCTCAACACCTGTCAACCGGGACAAGAGCTAGTCCGCCGCGACTGTCTTCGCGCTGTGTTCATGGGAGCCAATAAGGCTCCCGCCAATATCAATGACCCTTACTCGTGCATGGTCTGCGTGTACATCTCTCCTGAGGCATGGGCAACGCTTAACTATTCACGGGACGGGAGATGCTTGACTGCCCTACCCAGCCAAATCGGCTCCGACATCATTAGCCTCAAGCCTGCCAATGACTACCGCTGGCAAGCAAGGATCAGCGATGATCATGTCGAGGCCACGTGCGGATTTTGGGCTGTGCATCAGGGGGGTGGATCATGAGTAAGCCACTGTGGCGAATTCTTTATCGTGCCTACGATCAATCAAAGATTCCGCCTGACGCGCAGGAGCCGCATGTTGAGGATGAATGTTCATTGATAGACAGGTACGGCTATGCCGCCGAGATCGAGGCTATTGCGGATTGGCTGGTGCCGGAGACCGCTGCTGTGCCGATCAGTGAAATCGTTGAAGCCCAGCAATTCATCCGTAGCCGTATCCGCGCTCGGCTTCTGGAGCAAGCCCGCATTGCGAGGGAAGGGGAATGACCCGCCCCACTGACAGGGAGAATGGAGGGACCAGCTCCGCTGGTCGGGCTCCATTTGACGGAATGGGCCCTGAACCGCTATGCGGTTCTTCCCATTCCTTGACCGAGATCGCCGGGGAACTTGTTGCGTGGGGAGCGTGGGTCAATAGTCAAAAGACTCGCGCCGCCCAGCTTGCCGTTGCTGATGAGCTGGAGGGGGTGGGATGAACCCTCTTTATTACGTCTATGACATAGGGGACGTCTCCAGAGACGACGCTCCGTGGTTGCTTGGCGCTTGGCTATTCGCTTTACTATTCGGGCTGTTTTTCTCCTATCTCGTAAGCCGAAAAAAATCATGACTACTGACCCAGCAACCGGAAAACTAATTTCTGTTAAAGATTTAGACCCACTAAATCTAGCCCACCCTACTGTGCGAGCTCTGGCTCGGATCCACAAGCTGTATTACGCTGATGCCGATCACGTCTTTAGCGCCGACGAACGATTCATATTGGCCGCCGTGGCAGACGCTTATCGTGACCTGATCTTCAAGACTCAAGTCAACCGCGCCCTCGCCATGGCCAATCAACTTCAACCCACGCAAGAGGACTCAACTTATGTCTGAGCAAATGTTCTATGTCGCTGAAGACCCTGATCAACCCGGCGCAGCTTTCGCCTCTTGTGTTGACAGGCCAGAGTATGCCAAGTCAACAGCAAAAGATATCGCTGACTGGCTTAGGCGCGGTGGGATCATCCATCGCGTCAATGGTGAGACTTCCATGAAGATGTTGAGCGCATGGACCACCCAACCCCTCAGCCCCACTGCTAAGGCGGTGCTTGATGCCAGCAATTGCGCTGGATCACGAATTGTGCAACTGCACATTGCCGCCGCCATCCGCGCCCTGGTGGAGCAGACACTGCCGGATTTGCCCCATCCTCATGCCCCAGATCCAACATTGTTCGGTGCTCGCATTGATTTAGGGGGATGGATCGAACGCCAGCATCTTCGCTCCGCTTGCCTGTCCGTGGCTCATGAACTGGAGGAGAAGGAGTGAATACCCCCTACCGCAACTTCGACCGCCAGATGTGGCCAGTGCCATGTCCCACGCTCGCCGACCTTGTCCACAAGCTGTATTACGCTGATGCCGATCACGTCTTTAGCGCCGACGAACGATTCATATTGGCCGCCGTGGCAGACGCTTATCGTGACCTGATCTTCAAGACTCAAGTCAACCGCAATGCAGTCATCAAGGAACTTCGCAAGGGGCCAAACACATGATCACCCCAACCTCTGACGACCAAATCCGCCCCGGCCAAACCTGGCGAGACGAGCGCGGCGACACGTGGGAGATCACTGGCGATTACAGCGCCGCCTACGACCTGTTCCTTGCTGCAAATCGATCCTTTCGCCAACGCACTGGCGGCATCTGCCAACGCTGGTGCCCTAGCACCCCACCGCCCGGCTGGAGGAGACTTCTGGATGGGCATTTGCCTGACCTGGACTTGACGCCCATCCAGAAGCGCCGGTTGAGCTGATGATCGCCATGAAAACACCACTACCAGCTGATTACACCAGATGCACTGGTACTACGCATCCAGATTGCTTGAGTTGCAGGCGATTGAATCCATTTAACGATGGATATTATTCACATATGGCCCCACCTCAAGGGGCACACCTTGGCCGTTGCCCTGAGAGGATTCCCCAATGATCGCCTACCTTGTCTTGATCTGGCTTGACTGGATTGGCCAATTGACACCACCGGCCAGACATTGCCCTGATTTTATTGATGACTATGAACTAACATGGGCTGATGATGGTGAAATCAAGAACATGCTTGATGATCCTGATGTCATTGCCTGCGGCAGGATGTACGTCGAGCACTGTTACAAGCTCAAGGCAAGACGATGACTAGCACCTCCTCCTTCCACTTCACCATCAAGGAAGCCCCCACCCAAGCACCCATTGCATTCTCAGCCCCAACCTCAGTGCTCTACCACCGTGATTGCCTTGAACTACTGGTGGAACGTGCCGCTAATGTTTGGTATTACGGTGCCGCTGGCTGGAAGTGTGAATGGGGTTGGCCATTGACCTTTATGGTTCAGTCTGATCGCATTGCCATCGGTCAAAAGATTGTATTCCTCATGAATGGGTGTGATCCACCCATCTTTGAGGTCACTTAGCGGGAAATCCAGATGGCGTGCCATGTACCGGCCATCAATGCCGCACCAAGCAGGCCAGACCATAGGGCCACCCGCAATTCATGCTCGCGGATGGCCCGGTCAATGAGTTCCTTGACTTCGTGCTGGCTCATGCCCCAGAGTAAACACTGGCTTCAATCCAATTCCGTAACAATCATCACCACCCAATGCTTAAATCAGACCGCTGGATCAGGGAACAAGCCGCTCAAGGCATGATTGAGCCATTTGAGCCACAGTTGATCAGAGTGGCGGCAGATCAAGGCATTGCCCGCCAGACACTTTCATTTGGCACTAGCTCCTATGGTTACGATCTTACACTTTCACCAAAGGAATTCAAAGTCTTTAAGCATGTGCCCGGCACCATCATGAATCCAAAGCAGTTTAATGCTGCTAATCTGGAAGCTGCCAAGCTGCACTTGGATTCATTTGGTTCGTTCTTCATCTTGCCTGGCCACTCATACGGCCTTGGTGTGGCGGTGGAGAAGTTGCAGATGCCAGCCAATATCACTGGTATTTGCCTTGGCAAGAGCACCTATGCACGAATGGGTATTATTGCAAACTTAACGCCTGTAGAAGCCAAGTGGTCTGGCCATCTCACGCTTGAGTTCAGCAATTCATCTTGCGCTGACTGTCGCATCTATGCCAATGAAGGCATCGTGCAGGTGTTATTCCTTGAGGGTGAGCCATGCGAAACGACTTACGAGGACCGCAAGGGCAAATATCAAGGGCAGGGCGAGGCGGTAACGATGGCGATTGTGTAAGACACTACAGGCCATCCACCCACCCCTGCCTATCATCTTGTCAAGTTGCTCGCCTTGTACCCATGGCCGACCCTCTTCAGCTTTCAATGGCCCAGCAATTTGAGCTGGAGCGGTTGACGCGCACCATTGACGAATGCGGTGACACCAAGACTCTGCAGAATATGGCCAAGCTGCTGCTCAAGGCGTGGCACGGCCAAAAGGCTGCTACGCAGTGGATGCTCAAGCAGCAGCTTGCTGCGCCTGCAAGAGTGCGACCAGCCCCAGTGCCTCCCAAGCCCTTTAGTCCCGTCCTGTAAAATGACAAAAGGCACTAGCAGTCGGACCTTGTGAGCGCACTCGGCAGTCCATCACCCAAGAATGAGCGTCACCTGAGCCGCATCCAGGTGATCAAATACTGCAAGAACCCCGAGTATTACCTGGAAGAGGCTGCTTGCGAATACCTCAAGGCCAACCCCTACGAGGAGGATGACTCCTATCAGGTACGCCTGAGCCGTGCCTACAGCTCCTTTGAGCCCGTCTACACCCACTTGCGCAATCTAGTGGTGGGCACGGCCCTGCGCCGCAAGGTGGTCACATCCGGCGCTGATGGCCCTGACTGGGAGCGCTTCTTCAAGAATGTGGATCTGGAAGGCAACAGCCTGCAGGTGTTCACTCGCAACATCTTCTCTGATGCAGTGGATGGCGGCTGGGCTGGCATCCTCGTCGAATACCCCACCATCCCACCAGGGTTGTCCATCCAGCAGGAGCGAGAGCAGTATCCCAACGCCAGGCCATATTTCGTGCCAATCATGGCTGAATCGGTCATGGATATTCAATTCAAGTCAAACAATGACACGATGCTGGATGAGTCTGATTATGGCCGCCAGCTTTCGCTGCTACGAGTAGCCGATATCTATCCGGAGCAAGATCCAGAGGATGAATTCGTCCAAATTGAACGCAAGGCCGAGAGGGTCTGGGATATAACCAAGGAAGGTAGTAATGATGGTGCTCAACGGGTGCGTTATCGGTACTATATCCAAGAAAAGGAAGGTGAAAAATTTATCCAGGAAGGCCCCGACATCTTCCTCACCTCGCCAATCATCCCCTACATCATCATCCCAGGTGGTGCCAAGGAAGAAGATGCAATCTACCGGCCCCTAATGCTGGATACGGCACGACTCAATATGCAGCATTGGGTGACGAGTGCTGATCTCAACAACATGATCAACGTAACGGCCAACCCACGGTTTGTCATTACTGGTGTCTGGGATCGCATGAAAGGCATCCTCAGCTCCACCTCACGCGCACTGGTACTGACGGATAAGGACGCCAAGGCCGACTGGAAGGGGGCGCCGATGGACGGCGCCAATATCATCCGTATGCGCCTTCAGGACTTGATGCAGTCCATGAAAACCCTGGCAGTAGTTGCCATGAATCCCAGCGGTGGGACGACGCAACCGCAGAGTGGTATCTCCAAGATCATTGACAAGAGTCAGAATGATTCACTGCTCAACGTGCTTGTAACCGGCCTGGAGGCAGGGCTCAATCAGGCCCTAAAGATTGCCGCTGATTACATGGGCGATGACTCGGAGCTCAGCGTGACACTAAGCAAGTCGTTCGTCAGTGCCCCGCTGCACAGCCAGCAGATTTTGGCGCTGACGGAATTGTTCAACGTTGGCCTGCTTGACGTGAAACTGCTGCTGGAGATCCTGGAGGCTGGGGATCTATTTGAAGGCCTGGCTGATTTCAGCGTGGATGAAGTAATGGGACGCCTGAATTTGGATGCGAGTGGTCGTCCAGTAGCGGCTGCCCTGGTCTCTGCCGCGCAACAGCGTGATCGTCCATTGAATGCGTCAGCCAGAGAGCAAGGTGAAGCGCCACTGATAGCTGAAGCGAACCGGGCTTGACATTGAAAAAAGGGGAGGTCAGGACCCCCCTTTTTTCGTCCCTGCCGCACCTTGCCGTACCGAGCCCTGCCTTGCCAAGCCGCGCCGGGCCATGCCAAGACTGCCCTCCTAGCGAGAGCAGCAGGGAGAGCCGAGGCCCTCCGTGCTGCTGTCAGCCCTTGCCCCGCCGCGCCATGCCCAGCCGAGCCTAGCCTTGCCGTGCCATGACTGAGCCTTGCGGCCCAGCGCAAGCAGCCTATCACGCCAACTGTGCTACGGTTGAGCAGAAACGATTTTCATTTGCACAATGTCCCTCTCTGATCTCCTTCAATCCCTCGGCGAGGGCGAAGATGCTCAGGCGGTAAAACTTGAGGCAGTTTTGAAGGCTGCAGCCGAAGCTCAAGAGTTGAGCATCAAAACACAGTCTTTAACTGGCTCCGTTGAAAAGCTGGAGGCCAAGCGCGATGAATTACTTGCCGAAAAGAAGCGCTTAAGTCGCGCTGCAAAGCTGCTCGCTGAGGCTGGCGTTGACTTTGATGATGAAAACGCCGAAGCACTACTAAGGGCAAAATTGGCAGCCAAGGGTGAAAACTCAAGCGAAAACAGTTTGGAGGTGATTGAGATGAAATCCTCTCTTGGCAGGCTGAACACCCTCGTCGCAGAACTGAAGACCCGCGCTGAAAAGGCTGAAGAGGAAAAAGAGCAACTTAAGGCTAAGAAGGTCAAAGCCGACATCAAGCAAGCCGTCCTGACCCAGCTTGATAATGCAACTGCTGGTGTTTGCTTGAGTAAGAGCCGCCTGTTCCAGTTGAATGAAAACTCATTCGTCCAGGCCGACGATGGCGTTACCGTGTTGTGGCAGGACGGCGATGAATTGAAGACCATTGATGATTTTGCTGCGGCATCAGCCGCCAATCCAGAGGATGCAATCTTTTGGGCTGGTCGCGGCAGCAGCGGCAGTGGTACCCCGCCAGGTCGTCCCGGCAGTGCCGCACCAACTTCAAGCGGCACCAGCAATCCATTCGCCGTGGGCGGCAATGCCACCACAGCAGCCGCGATGCTCAAGTCTGATCCGAGAACTGCTGAGCGGTTGATTGCTGAGGCACGGTCCAAGGGCAAGTTGGCGCCCGCCATGGCGCGGATGCTGGAGATGCGCAAATGATGAGCCGTCAATTTTGATTGGGTATCCTTGGTGCAGCACAGGGCTGCGCCCAGTACACCCGATTTGACATGACGGAGTAACCCAGCGGGCGAATCCGAAAAACGATCCACCCCGCTCTTACCTACTCCCATGGCACTTCTTGCCGACATCAATTTCGTCCCCGAGCTTTTCCTGTCTTACCAGCAGGAAGTCAACCAGGCTCAGTCCGCCTTCTTCCGTTCGGGCATCATTGCCCAGAATCCCCTGATCACTCAGGAGTTCGCCAAGGGTGGTCGTGAGATCGTCCTGCCTTTCTTCAATGACCTCACCGGGGAATCTGAAATCCTCAGTGACATCATTGGGCTGACCCCTGCTGTCATTGGCAGCGGTCGCCAAACCGGCATCCGCAACCTGCGTGGCCGTGCATGGCAGTCCAGTGATCTGGCTGCTGAACTGGCTGGCTCTGACCCCATGCTGGCGATTGCGCAGCGTACGGGCGAATACTGGGTGCGTGACCTGCAGGCGACCCTAATCGCCCAGCTCGTCGGCCTCTTTGGTACTGGCGGCCCGCTTGTTACCTCCAACTCTGTTGGCGGTGCTGCCACTGGCCTGACCGGCAACCTGCTGATCAAGGGCATGGCCAAACTCGGTGATGCTGGCTCCCGGCTTACCGCACTGGCAATGCACTCGGCTCCTTACTACGAGCTGGTGCAGCAAGACCTGATCATCCCCACGACCAGCACCAGTCAGATTGATTCTAGGATCTCCGCTGAGAATCCTGAGTTCGGCACCTACCTCGGTCGTCCCGTCTTCGTGGATGACACGCTCCCCGTGAGCATTGGTACGGGTACTGGCAGCACCAACGTCTACACCAGCTACCTGTTCGGCCAAGGCGCCTTTGCCTACGCTGAAGTGATGCCCAAGCAGTCGGTGGAAACTGACCGCAACATCCTCAAGGGCATCGAGATCCTGGTGAACCGCAAAGAGTATCTGCTCCACCCGGTCGGCATGGCCTATCAAGGCACCGTGGCTGGCAACAGCCCCACCAACGCTGAGTTCCAAAACGTGGCTTCCTACAGCCAGGCGTTTGCCGACAACCGCAACATCCGTATGGTTGCACTTCGTTCGTTCATCCCGAACTGACAAGTAATGGGTAGACCGGGTTTCCCGGTCAGGCCCCATTACGTCGAATGGAGCCCGACCAACAAGGTTGGTCCCTCCATTCTCCTGAAGTTGATTGATCCCATCAGGCTGAGCAGCGCTTGGTCTGATGGGTCTTGCAAGTATCTCAACCTATCGGCGCATCACATGGTAGCCTCGCCATCGCCTTCATTCCGTGATCATTTTTACCCTGCTGAGCAAGCACTAAGAACGCTGCATCAACTCCGTCACATGCCTACCGATCCCCTGGACAAAACGGAAAGTGGTGAGCATGTCCACTGGGGCGTAGTGCTGACCAATGCAATTGGCATGATTGTCGGCCTGGCCTTAACAGCATCGGTGACGGGGGTCGTCTACTTGGCGTGGACCGTGCCTTCATCGCAGCTGCGGATTCTTGAAAATCAGCTGCTACTTAGAGAGCGTTTTGACAAGCTGGAGGCGGCCGGGCAGGACAGGGAGGCAAGGATCAACCGACTGGAGGCACTGAACGAAAAGTAGACCCAGCCCTGCTGTAGACTCACGACAAGCCCCATCGCGCAGACCTCTGTGGGCACAGGCAACCCCGCTGCACCATTTACGACTGCGGTCTTTGCTGCATCCTGCCTGCTTGGTGCTGGAGTCGTTGCATCCTGTGAGGTGCGTGCCACGCGGTCTAGTGAATGCCTGGTCTCCTATGGCACTGCTGCTGCCATGGTCGTCGCTGGTGCTGCACCAAAGGCCGCCAATGATGTCGGCTACAAGACGCAAAATCCAGACCTTGATGGCGTCCGAAAGGCGCAGCTCCTGGAGGAGCTGCAGGCCAAGACTGAGGGGCCACCTGTTGACCTGCCGCCTGAGCCTGACTGGTTGTCGATGGACCTACAACTGGAAGATGCTGTCGCAGCCTTTGATGAGCCGCTTGAGGTGAAGCCCGTGTGGGTTGATGACACCCTGGTCGAGCCAGGAACCGAGGAGCTGTTGCGTGATTCGTTCAGGGAGGCCATTGCCGCTGGCGAAGTAGAGCCCACGCCACCCGAGGATGAACCCCTTGCCGTCCGCATGGCCCGTGCTGCTGCCAAGCTTCAGCGGCAGGAGAAGGCATGAGGCTCACGCAAGCCGCTGCACTATTCTGTGGTCAGTCGCACCAAATCGCAGCCTTGAATTGGCTGGAGTCACTGCTGACCACCGAGCAATGGAGCCAGTTCGTCGAGACCTTTACCGCCGGCCCACTGCTACCTGAGGAGCCATCAAGTGCGATGTGGTTTCAACGGTATCAGCAGCAAATCGACTATGGGACCCCAGCTGACGCAGCGGGTCCCCCACTTTTCCCCCCACTGCTTTAACTCGTCATGACCGACCTCCGCCTTGTTGATGCCGCTCGCTTCACGGATCAAAATGCGCCGAAGGAGCATCAGGTCGAGGCATGGGCTGGCCTGCAAAAGCAGCTGACAACCAAGCAGGTTGAGGACTTCTTTAAGGCGTACAGAAATGCGCCGCCGCCGACTCCAGAGGCGTCTAAAAATGCAGCCGTCAAGGCATTGCTGCAATTCATCTATGCAGGGGAAGGTGGGTACACATCGGTCAACCGTGGTCGAGCCGGTGACACGCCTGGCGGCCTCGGCGGGTTGGTGGTGACGACCATTGGTGATGTGAAGCGGGCGCAGGCTGCTGGGCAGTTCTCTGCGGTTGGTGCACCGCAATTCATCCCGAGCACGCTGCCCATGGCGCAGGCTGCAGCGAAGCTGCCAGATTCAGCCTTGTTCAGCCCTGAGAATCAAGACCGGATGGCGACGGCACTGCTGCTCGGCGGCAAGCGTCCTGCATTGGCGGCCTATCTGCTGGGCAGGAGCACTGATCTGGATGCAGCGCAGACGGACATGGCCAAGGAGTGGGCCAGCGTACCCCTGCCCAATGGCAAGGGCTTCCACGACGGTGACTCGGCAGGCAACAAGGCCACGGCGAAGGTCGCTGCGGTACGGGCGGCATTGGTGGCAGCAAGGGAGGGCATCATCGGTGCAGCTGCACCCGCCAAGCCTGCCCCCGCACCAAGAAAGATCGCAGTCCCGGCCCAGCAGCCCGCCAAGCCCAAGCCCGAGTCAACTGCAAAGGCAGGGTCCACCGTAAAGCCGAAGGGTGAGCTGGCCACAATCTCAGGCATGATCGGCCCCAAGAAGCGCCCGCATGACTTCGGCTTTAAGGAAGGTGACACGCACCTGATCATGAATGATAAGGCGGAGACGCTGACGGCTTGGTCATACTCAGGTCAACGTCTGTGGATCATCGGCGCAATGGCACGCGGGCAAGGTCGTGATGATGAGTGGCAGAATCCTGGCACTGACTGCC
>Ga0114918_10003667_pt1 | contig 13492 bp, 5 predicted proteins | sample LantaG_FD_87015 | JGI IMG/M metagenome (GOLD analysis project Ga0114918, IMG submission 87015) | Deep subsurface microbial communities from Baltic Sea to uncover new lineages of life (NeLLi) - Landsort_02402 metaG | ecosystem: Environmental > Aquatic > Marine > Oceanic > Sediment | place: Baltic...
AGAGAGAGAGCAGAAAGTAAACGAGGAAAGAAAAACGAGGGGGCGCTCTTCCTTCTTGCCCTTTCCTCTTTTGTTTTTGTGTTTGCAGCGAGGTCGAGTTTTTCTTCCTTTTTCGGCAACTCCCCACTCAACCCAGGGGGGCCGGGGAAGAGAAGGACCCCGTTGCTTTTTCTTCTATCCTCGTATTCAGTGTTTACTCGTATTCAGTGTTGTTCTCTTTACAAATCGAAAAATCTGTAAGGGAGGGGAAAAAGAAAAGAGAGAGAGAGAGAGAGAGAGAGAGAGAGAGAGAGAGAGAGAGAGAACCTCACCCACTTTTTTCCTCCCCTTCAACTTAAAAAAAAAAACGAAATGCGTTCCCTTGCGGTCCGAGGAGCCGTGCGGATGCGCTGGGCCCTTAGGGCCAGCAGGACCTCCCCGCCTTTAGCTTGCGTGTCGATCGCCGCGGCGCCGCGCCCGACAGTCGCCGCCCCGGCGCTGCAGCACCGCTGGGCGATGCGGCAGGCGTCGTCGTCGTCGACGTCGATGACGACGGCGGCGGCTAGCAGCAGCACGTAAGATTTTCGTCTTTCCTAGTCGAATCGCGCGGCTTTCGCCGCTTTTATTCAACGTTCGAACATTTTTTGACGATGCTGAACGCCTCCATGTCGAGAAAAGGAGCAAAAGAGCTTCCAGCCACCGCGAATGCTGCACGCCAATGGTCGCCGCCGAACACAAAGCGAATGAAAAAAACTCAACCTCCTCTCCTGGGAAAAACAACAACAACAGTTCCGCCGACGCCCCCACCGCGCAAAACTCTACCAAGAAGCAGAAGCAGCCGAAGAAAGAGGGAGAAAGTGGCGGTGGCGGCGGCGGCGGTAACGGAGGAGGCGGCGGTCGCAACACCAGGGGCGGCGGCCGCAACAGTGGTGCCTCAGCAAACACCTCGTCCGAGGCCGAGATCCGCTCCCTACGCGCCGCCAAGGCCGAGGCGCTCCGCTCCTCGGGGCAGGACCCCTACGCCTACTCCTTCGACCGGACGCACACCGCTGCGGAACTTATGGAGCAGTACGGGGACCTTCCGGCCGGGGAGACCGCCCCGGGCACCGAGGAGCAGCCCGTCTCGGTCGCAGGCCGCGTGCTCGCGCGTCGGGTGATGGGCAAGCTGGCCTTTTTGAAGCTCGCCGACGACAGCGGCGAGGTGCAGCTGTACGTGGACCGCTCTGCGCTCGACGAGCGCCGCGAGGGCAGCTTCGCCGAGGTCAAGTCGCTCGTCGACGTCGGAGACATCGTCGGCTGCCGCGGCGGCGTGCGCAGGACCGAGAAGGGCGAGCTGTCGGTCGCTGCGCACTCCCTCGCGGTGCTGACCAAGGCACTGCGCCCCCTGCCCGACAAGTGGCACGGCCTCGCCGACGTCGAGAAGAGGTACAGGCAGCGCTACGTCGACATGATCGCGACCCCCGGGGTCCGCGACGCCCTGAGGGCGCGGGCGCTGATGACGTCGACGCTGCGGCGGTCGCTCGAGCGGCGCGGATTCCTCGAGGTCGAGACACCCGTTCTCGAAGCCTCGGCGGGGGGAGCGGACGCGCGGCCATTCACCACCTTCCACAACGCGCTGGCGCAGCCGTTCGCGCTGCGCATCGCAACGGAGCTGCACCTGAAGCGCCTCGTCGTCGGCGGCTTCGAGCGCGTGTTCGAGATCGGGCGCATCTTCCGCAACGAGGGCGTCTCGACGCGCCACAACCCCGAGTTCACGTCGGTGGAGCTCTACCAGGCGTTTGCGGACTACAACGACATGATGGACCTGACGGAAGAGCTCATAAGAGAGGCCGCCGTGGCCGTGACGGGCGGGACGAAGCTGACCTACCAGGGCTCGGAGATCGACGTCGGCGCGCCCTTTGCGAGGAGGACGATGGCTGAGCTGGTCCAGGCCGCCGTGCCCGCGGTCGACGCCTCGGCGCTCTTGGAGAGGAGCGCCGACGACGCCTCTTCTGCCCCTTCGTCGTCGCCTTCTTCTTCGTCTTCTTCTTCGTCCGTCGACGACGACGCGCCGCGTGCCGCCGCGGCGGAGGCCCTCAGGGCCGCGGGCTGCTCGCGCGCCGCCGTCGCCGCCGCTCGTTCCGCCGCGACGCCCCCCGGCCAGCTCCTCAACCTGCTCTTCGAGGAGCTCGTCGAGCCGACGCTCGTCCAGCCCACCTTTGTGCTCGACCACCCGGCCGCCGTCTCGCCGCTGGCCAAGCCGCACAGGCGCACCAGGGGCGCGGCCGAGCGGTTCGAGCTGTACGTGGCCGGCAGGGAGCTGGCCAACGCGTACTCGGAGATGACGGACCCGCTGGAGCAGCGGCGCAGGCTCGAGGCGCAGGTGGAGAGCCACTCCGCCGCCAGGGAGCGCAAGAAGAAGGAGAGACAGGACAGCAGCAGCGGCGGCAGCGCGAAGGACTCGAGCGAGGAAGGAGAGGAACACGAGGAGGACGACGAGGGAGACTACGACGTCTCTCTGGACGAGGATTTCCTGCTCGCGCTCGAGCACGGGATGCCGCCGACGGGAGGGATGGGCATGGGCCTCGACCGCCTCGCGATGCTGCTGGTCGACGCGGCCTCGATCAGGGACGTCATCGCGTTCCCGCTGCTGAAGAGGCAGCAGCAGTCAAAGCAGGAGAAGAAGGAGGAGTGAAAGGGAGGCCATCTTGATGTAACTTTTGTGGTTTGTTTCGCGATTTCTTTTTCATTTTTTCAGTTTTTTCCCCGTGTTTTTCTATCTCTGTCTCTCTCTCCCCCTCTCTGCCCCCTCTCTCGTTGCAAAAAATCACGGACAACTTTTTCTCAACTCGACACGTCGCTCGAGTACTGCACCACCAGGCTCCTCGGCCCCGTCGCGGCCCCTCCCCCGCCGCCCGCCCCGCCGCCGCCGCCGACGCTGAACTGCACGCGCACGTGCGACGTTAGCGCGTACGTGAGCGTGCACGCAGCGGGCCCGCCGCCGCGCCGCGACTCGGCGTCGCGCAGCGGCCTCGAGAGCGACGCGCGCAGCGACTTGCCGAACTGGACCTCCACCTCCGTTCCGAGGGCCAGAGACTCGAGCAGGGAGGCGCCGCCGCCGCCCTGGCGGGACTTTCCGGAGGCGGCCTTGTCGCCGCCGGCGGCGGCGGAAGCGCCGCCGCCGCCCCCCGCCGGAGGGTCGAGAGCGAACAGCCCCGCGACGCTCGGCGCGCTCACGAGCCGCCACCGCGCCTGGCCCAGCGCGCCCTGCGTCTGGATCTTGGGCATGAACGAGTGCGCCGCGGCGGCGGCCAGGGCCGGGAGCGCCAGGCGCCCGTCCTCGGAGACGACGGCGCGGGCGAGCGCGGCCTCGAAGAGGCGGGCGGCGTCCTCGGCGGCGAGCGGGTCGGCCGAGCCGCCGCCGCCGCTCCCGCCGCCGGTGCTGCCGCCCCCGGCGACCGCGGCGGCTCGGCGGGCGGCCGCCGTGGCGGCGGGCGAGGCCGCGGAGAAGGAGGAGCCGGCGGCGTTTGCGGGAGCGGATCCGCCGCCGGAGCCTCCGCTGGCGGCAGCGTCGGCTCCTCCTCCCTCGCCGGCCGTGCCCGCCGCCGCCGACGGCGACGCGGACGACGACGACGACGACGACGCCGTCAGCGTCAGCCCCTGCCTCCACGCCGACGCCCTCGGGGTCAGGATCGCCACGCGCATCCCGGCCCCGCGCAGCACCAGATCCAACGCAGGGTCGTCGGGCGAGGGCGGCGCGCCCAGCGCCGACTTCTTCGAGGGGCTGCCGAGGCCCATCACCGCGCCTGCAAAGCCGCCGCCGCCCATCCCGCCGCCACCGCTGTTGTCAAACGTCACCCTGTTCGTGTGCTCGCGGTCGAGCACGAATCGCGTGGCCAGCAGGTTGACCTCGCCGCCGTCGAGGGTCACGGACCCTCCCAGCCGCAGCCGGGAGGCGAAGCGTGCCCTCGCCGCGGCGCGCGACTCGCCCGCGCGCAGCGGCAGCGGCGACGCCGCGGCGGCGCCGGTGACTGAAGGGTCCCCGTCGGCGAGCAGGCCCCCCGAGAGCCCGACGTTGACCACGAACGGGTAGACGCCGCGGAGCTCGGGCCCCAGGCGGATGTCGAGGCCGCGGAGGAGGAGACCGGGCTGCTTCTTGCCTGCTGCTGCTGCTGCTTCCTGCAGTCGGGCCTCCTTCCTCCGCGCCCGCGACTGCGACGCTGCTGCCGCCGCAGCGTCAGGCTTCGGCGCCGGATCCGCGGGGGGCGCCCCCGCTGCCGCTGCAGCGGCGGCAGCAGCAGCAGCAAAGGCGGCCCCTCCCCGCACCCCCGCGCGAGTCGCGAGCACGCCGCCCCTGACCCTCGCGGAGTTTCCGCCGTTCCCGTCCTCCTCGCCCGGCGGAACCAGCGACAGCACGCCCTTCGAGAACCGCACGTGCCCTCCGACGACGGGCGCCCTGGCCGAGCCTCGGAGGGTGATCGCCGCGTCGACGAGCCCCGAATAGCGCGGCCTCGCCCTGACGTCCAGGGAGTCGAGCTCGAGGACGATGGTGGGGTCGGCTGCCGCGGCCGCGGCCGGGTGGGGGGGAGGGCCCGGCGGAGAGGGGGAGGAGGAGGAGGCTTTCCTGCCCGCCGGCCCGCCGCCGCCGAGCGGCAGCGCGCCGCTCGCGGAGAACGTCCCCTTCCTGCCGACACGGCCCGACAGCTCCCGCACCCGGAGAACGCCGTCGCCCGTGACCTCGACGTCGGCGGAGATGCCCGTGGCGGGCGCGCGCAGGAAAGGCAGGGCAAGCCCGCCGCGCGCGACCCTGGCCGCGGCGGTGACGACCAGCGGCGGCGGGGAGGCGGCGGCGGCGTCTGCGGCGGCCACTGCTCCGCCGCCAGTCCTCCCGCGGACCCGCAGCCTCACGTCCGCGGCGCCGCCGAGCCACCTCGTGCCCGCGGGGGCCAGCCCCGCGACCAGCGTCATCCCGCCGTCGCGCACGGAGGCGTCGATGGATACCTCGTCGGGGGCGAGCAAAGGGGGGGCGGGGAGCGACTCCGCACTTGCTGCGCCGGAGGGGGAAGGGGCCGAGCTGCTCGGAGAAGAAGAAGACGGGCTCCGCAGCGGCAGGGAGCCGCTTGCGCGGACGATCCCGCCTCCCGCAGCAGCAGCCCTCGCTTCCTTCCCCCCACCTCCTCCCCCGCCCTTCGCCGGCTCCAGGCTCGCGGAGAACTCGAGCCTCCCGTCGGCGCCCAGCGTCGCCGACGCGTCGGCGGCAGCCAGCCTCGTCGCGCCGAGGGCGCCGTCGTAGAGCCTCGCCGTCGCCGCCGCGGTGGGGTCCGCGGCGGTGCCCCCGACGGACGCCTTGAGGTAGAGGAGGCCGCCGACGGGCGAGGAGGAGAAGACCGAGGCGAGGGAGGAAGGGTCGGAGGAAGAGGAAGAAGAGCCTCCGAAGATGCCGCCGCGGCGAGGCGAGGTCGAGGAAGCCGAGGAAGAAGGGACGGCACCGGAAGCCGAGCCGCCGCCCCCTCCTCCGAGGACGCCGCCGGCGGCCGAGCGCAGCGCCGCGAGCGGGCGGCCGAGGCCCAGGACGGCGGCGATACGCTCGGGAGCGGTCGTCGCCGCCGGAGCGGGCCGCGGCTGCTGCTGCTGGAGCCCGTCGCCGCCCTCGGCCGCCTTGGCCCCGTCTCCCCCGATCGCGCCCGGCCCCCTCGAAGAGGACGAGGGCAGCGACGCGGCTGCGGGCGCGGCGTGCGACAGCGCGGGCACCAGCGCCCGCAGCGCCGGGGTTAGCTTCGCGACGGGGAAGTCCGTCACCAGCAGCCTCGCGTCCTGCCGCGTCGCCGGCGACCCGAACAGATTCCCGCGCAGCGCGAGCGCGGCGTCGCCCGAGCGAAGGCCGGCCTCGTCGAGGCGGAGCCCTTCCTCGGAGTGCGCGCAGCCGCGGGCCACGGCGGTGTCGAGGAGCGGGACGCCGCCAAAATTGTTGTTCTGGCTGTTGTTGCCGGCGTTGTTGTTGCCGCCGCTGCCGCTACTTTTGCTGCTGCTTTTGCCGTCGCTCGCGTCCTTGCCGTCGCTCGCGCCGCCGCCGGCGCCGCCGGCAGCGGCGCCGCCGTCCCGCCCGCCCCACCTCCAGTTGGAGCCCCGCACGTCAAAGTCCGCGGCGGTCGCTCCGCCGCCGCCGCCGTAGGCCGTCACCCACCCCGACCAGGTGCCCTTCAGGTCTTGCAGGCCGGTGAGGTTGGCCGTGATCTTGGAGCGGCGAGAAGAGGAGGAAGAACGAACCGAGTGCTGCTCCTCCTCGGCCTCCTCGGCGGCCGCGGCCTCGGCCGCGGCGGCGGCGTCGCCTCCGCCAGTCTCTCCGCCGTTCGCCTTCCCCTCCGCCGCCGCGGCAGCAACGTCGGCGAACGCGTCAGCGATATCGGCGGCGGCCGCGGCGAGCTGCTCGGCCAAGCCGGAAGCGGCGATCCTCGCGTCCCCGACGCGCACCAGGAACGCGGCCTTGGCCGCCTCGTAGTCGGCCTGCGGCGCGAGCGCGGCGGCGCGGCGGAGGAGGCGGGCGCCGGGCACGATTTCCTCGAGCTCGGCGGAGGGGACATTGACCTGGAGGCGCCAGCGGCCCTGGGTGATCGAAGGAGGAGGCGCGACAGGGGAAGAAGATTGGTCGGCAGTCGTCGTCGCCGTCACTTCCGCCGCCGCCGGATCGTCGGCGACCTCGGGCGCCGCCGCCGCCGCCGAAGCGCCGCCGCCGCCGCCGCCGCCGCCGCCGTCCCCGGCGAACGCCGGAAGCGCCCCGGCGGGGATCACGTACTCCCCGGACACCTCGTACCGGCTCCGTGGCTGCGTCAGGCTCGCCCGCTCCAGCCGCAGCACGTCCCTGTCCCACCGGAAGCTCGCCGCCAGGGACTCGCCGCTCAGGCCCGAGAACCGCGGCGCCGCGAGCGCCAGGCGCGCCCGGCCCGACTGCGCGCGCGCGTTGACGCTGACGGCCGCGTCGTCGACGGTGCCGCGCAGCGAGGCGAGCTCGAGCCCGTCGAGCGAGAGCCCTCGCGCGGAGGCGTCGACGGAGGAGAGGTCCTCCGAGGCCTCGGCGGCGACGGCGAGGCGGCCGCAGCGCAGGTTGAGGCGGGCTCCGAGGGGGGGGGCGGCCGGTGCCGGCGGTGCGGAGGCCGAGCGAGCTGCCGCCGCCGCCGCCGCCGCCGCCGCCGCGTCGGCGGCAGCGACCGCAGCCCGCACTTTCTCGACCTCTTCCTCCGAGCTCGAGCCGCCGCTAGAGCTCTCGCTCTGTTGCTGATCCCCGTGCTCCAGAACGGCGGAAGAAGAAGCACCCTCATCCTCGGCCTTCGCGTCCCGCTCCTTCTCCGCAAACAGCCCCGCCCTGGCCAGCAGCGGCACCCCGACCTCGAGGTCCAAGGCCTCGTCGGGCCGCAGCCCCTTCGCGTGGAGCGCGAGCCCGCCCGAGGCCCTCGAGACCTTGAGCGTGCCGTCGAGAGTGCGGGAGAAGCGAAGTGAGTTGAGACGGAGGCTCTCCAGCGACAGCTTTCCGGCGAAGGCCTGCTTGGGCGAGCGGCGGTGGTGGTGGTGGTGGAGATGATGACGGAGACGTCTCTCTCCTTTTTCCGCATCTTCTTCTTCGTCGTCGTCGTCGAACGCGCCCTGGAACGCCGCCGTCCCGACGAGCCTGAGCCGCTGCCTCGTCGCCGCCAGCCTCGAGCTCGCGGCGGCGGCGTCCCCCTGATCTCCCGCCTGGAGCAGCAGCGGCGCGAGGTCCAACCCCCTGAGGTCGGCCTCGACCTCGACGCCGCGGACGTCCGGCCTCGCGAGCTCGCTCGCGGCCCGCTGCGTCAGCGCGAGCTTCTGCGCCTCGACCGAGGGGGCTCGCACGCGCAGCCTGGCCCTGGCGGCGAGCGCTGGCGCGTCGACGGCCGCGGCGATGGCCTCGCGCGACAGCTCGACGGTGCCGCTCGCCGCGACCTCGGGGGCCTCCCAGCGAGCCCGAAGCGTCGCGTCGACGTGCGAGCCCGTGAGCGTCGCCGAGTCCGAGGCGAGGCCCAGGAGCGAGGGCGAGGATGTGCCCGAGATGAGCGACAGCGGACTGGAGTTGGGATTCGCGTTGCTTCCGGGGATGTACGCGGCCAAGAGCGCGTCGGCTGGGATGTCCCTCCCCTCGAACTCCATGCGCAGGGCGCGCGGGTCCGTCTCGGCCTGCGGGGACACGGAGACGACCCCCGAGCCGGTGATCGTGCCGTAAGATGAGGGAGAGGAAGGAGACGAGGCGGGAGGGGAGGCCGAAGGAGACGCGGCGGGCCCGCTGTTCTCGCCGCCCTCGCCGCCCTGGCTTCCCGCCGCCGCCGCCGCCGCCGAGCCCGGGCTGCTCAGCAGGGGGCTCGCCCTGAGCGAGTGCAGCGTGAACAGGTCCGCGGCCGTGTCCATCGAGAACACGGCCTCGGCCGAGGCCACGGGCACGCGGTCGTAGGCCCCCACGGCGTGCGTGGGCGCCGAGCGGAGAGCGTCCTGCGCCTCGGAAGGCTCGAGCGCCGACGCCGCCGGCGAAAAATTTGCGTTCTCTCCCGCTTCGCCCAGGATCGGAGGCCGCACCGCAAAGGCCGTCCCCGAAAACACGGGCTCCTCGAGCCTGCCCGAGACCCGCAGCGAGCCCGCAATGGCCCCGGCCACGGGGACCGGGAGCGGCCGCAGGCCCAGCGTCTCGCGCAGCGCGTTGACCTCGACGCCGCCCGGGCCCGAGACGTCGGCGGCGAGGCGGTAGCGCCCGCCGTCGTTGGTCTGCGTGAGGATCCCGGCGGAGGCCGGGGGCGCAAAGGAGGCAGGGCAGGCGGAGGCGGCGAGGGCGGAGGCAGCGGCGAGAGCCGCGCGGGGAGCAGGGGCGGGGACCCTGGCGGCGCCGCCGTCGAGCCTGACCTCGCCCGTCACGGCGAGCGGCGCGGCGCCGAACCGGCCCCGGGCCCGCTGGAAGAAGAGCGTGTCCCCCTCGATCGCCAGCTCGACCTCGACGTCCTCGCAGTCGTCCGGGGACCCCCAGAAGTGGAAGCCGAGGCCGGATCCCGTGACCCTGCCCGAGAGGTGCGGCAGGGCCCCCGGAGCCCACGAGCCGGAGCCGGCGTCCTCCGCGGCGACGCCGCGCCGGTCGTCGCCGGCGAACGAGACGACGACCTCGCCCGAGACGCGGCCGGCGTAGGCGTCGATCGGGACGTCGAGGACGCGCTCGAGCAGCGGGGCGTGGAGGTCGTCGCCGCGGACCGCGATGACAAGCTCCGGGAAGAGAGGGGGCGCTTGGGCCCTCCCCTCCTCTTTCGACCCAGCCCCCCCGCGGCGCGCCGCGTCCCCTGCTGCTCCCCCTTCGCCCTCCTCCTTGGCGGCGAAGAGAGAGAGCAGGTTCCGGGCCGAGACCCGGACGCCGAGCTTCCCCCCCGTGGGCCTGGCGGCGAGATCGCCGTCGGGCCTGGGGCGCCGCCGCAGCGGGAGCCAGCGGCGGCGGCGGAGGAGCCGCGGACCGCCCTCTCCCTCCGCCGCCGCCGAGGTCGAGGCGTCGGCGACCAGGAAGGGGGAGCCCCCCTCCGCCGCCCTCTGCCCCGCTGCGTACCGCGCGATCTCCTCGGCGTCGGGCGGGGTCACGCCGTCCTGGACGATGGGGGCCCTGCGCGCCGAGGCGCGGAGGGAGCGCACGGGCGGGGGCGGGGGCGTCGTCGTTTCCGCTGCCGCCACCACCTCCGCCGCCCGATCCTTCCCGGTCGTCAAAGCCTTCGCCTTCTTCTTGCTCTCCTTCTCCGCCTTCGACGCCGCTGCGGGGGGCATCGTGCACCTGTCGGACTCTGGGACGCGCTCGTGCGCCGTCCCGGAGAGGTCGATGTCGAGAGTGTCATAGTCCGCGGAGAGGCGCAGCTTGGCAGAGATCCCCTCGACGCGGCGAGGGTGCCTTGAGCGGCGGGCGCGGGCCGAGGACGAGGCAGCGGCGGACGACGCCTCGGCACCCTCCCCCTCGACGGCGGGCGAGTCCCCGGCGAAGTGGACCCGCAGCGAGGCGTCCGACAGGCTGACCGAGCTCAGCACGGGCCTGGGGACCCACCAGGGTGCCTCCCCTTCCCTGTCGGCGGCCGCGAGCGAGGAAGAGGGGTGCGGGGCCTCTGCCGGGCGGTAGGTCGACTGCGGCGTCGACAGAGTCGGTGCCACCGCTGCTGTCGTTGCCGGCCTTGCAGTCGCGGGAGCGTGCCGCCTCGGCTTCGGCTCGGCGGGAGCAGCAGCGGACGAAGGGGCCGGGGATGGAACCGCGGGAGCAGCAGCAGCGGCAGCAGGCGAGGCAGCAGCGGCGGCAGCAGCAGCAGCGTCGGCAGCGGCGGCGGCGGCGGCAGGAGGGACGGGAGGCAGCTCAAACGTCCCGGGGTCGTTCAGAGAGGAGGACGTCCCTTCCTTCTCCTCCACCGAGGGGGGAGAGGGGAGTCGGGCGGGCTCCGCAGCGGCAGTGGCAGGAGGCGAGGAGGGCTGTTCCGCCGCCGAAGAAGCAGCAGCAGCGGCAGCGGCGACGAGAGCCTTTCCCTCCATCGACGGCTTTTCCTTTTCCTTCTTCCCCTCCTTCTCCTTCTTCTTCCTCTTCTTCTCCGACTCAGTCACGGCGTCCAAGAGCTCGAAGCTCATGTTCTCGATCAGAGAATAAGGTGTCGGTGCGGGCGAAGCGGCGACAGAAGTAACAGCAGAAGACGACAACGACGACGAAGTCGTCTCGTTCTCCTTCTTCTTCTTCGCTGCCGCCTTCTCTTCCTTGTGGGCGACGGCGACCTCGAGCCTGGCTCGTAGCCGCGCCGCGGTGTCGGCGGCCGCGCGCGCCGCCGTCGCCGCCATGGACGAAGGATAGGGAGAGCGAACAGCACGGGAAGCAGTTTTCTTTTCCGCCCCGTCGTCGAAAGAGAATCTGACGTCTTTCGGGAAAGACGAGGGAGACGAAGGAGGGGGAACAACAGGAGCCGGAGCAGCGGCAGTGGCTGACGCCTCTCTCGCCGCCGCCGCCATCGGCTCCTTTCTGACGACGGGGCTGCTCAGAGCATCCCTGCCGCCCTTCAGGGAGGCAGCTGATGAGGTCATCCCGGCGAGCCCGCGCGAAGCGGGTCGGATGTCGGGCGCGGAGGAAGAAGAGGAAGATAATGAAGAAGAAGAGGTTGTCGCCGTCGTCGAAGTCTCCTTCGAGGGCGAAGAAGAGTTGTCAAACTCAAAAACCGGCGCCAACGAGCCCCAGATGCTCTTTGATCTGTCGGCTACGGCAGCGTCATCGGCAGCAGCGGCAGGGGCCGTGCGAGCAGCGGCAGGGGCGGCCTCCGCGCCTCCTCCCGCCTTCCCCTTCCCTTTCCCCCCCGACGGCAACGACGACGGCGAGATCCAGGCGAACGGAGGCGGAGGAGAGCTCCGCGACGTCGAAGCGGAGGAAAAGACGGGCGCGGGAGGCGAAGACGAGGAGGCCACCAAGGCCGGTGCAGCCGCGCCGCTGAGGCCGGGAAGCCAGTCGCGGGCGGAGACGATCACCTTTTTCGGCGGCGCCGCCGCCGCTCCTGCTCCTCCTCCGCTTTTCGCTGCCGACGCCTTCCCCTCGACCTCGACCTCCAGGTCGTCCGGGTACCCCGCCCATGACAGGTTTCCGCCCTGCACGAGGTCCACGGACGCCCCCTCGCACCGCAGATGCACGCGGGTCTTCACCTCGCGACCGGAGAGCCCCAGCCCCAGCGAGACGCTGACCCTCGAGACCTCGGCGCTCGAGCGCTCGGCGGGCCCCGGGCCCACGCGCACGGGCCCGACCACGACGAGGTCCCTCCCCAGGCGCGAGACCAGCCTCCCCGGGTAAATCCCGCGGACGGCTCCCAGGGAGACCTCGCGCCCCGTCGCCGCGGAGATCGCGGCCTCGGCCTGATGGAGGCGGCGGCGGTTGATGTCCGGGAGGAGCAGGGCGTTGATCCACAGCTGCGCCAGCGCGAGCGAGCCCGCGGCGACGGCCAGGGACCTGCAGAGGCCGCGGAAGCGCTCGCTGCGCGCGTGGCGGGAGCGCAGGGCCAAGAGGAGGCGCGCGGGCGGGGCGAGGCACGCGAGCAGCAGCAGCCAGGCCCTGGCCGCGGTCTCCGCGAGAGTTTCCTTCAGGTGGAGTGCGAGCTGCTGCGCCGTCTCCCTGAGCCGAGCCGCGGCGTCTGCCGGCGACGTCGTCACTGAGGGCAGAAGAGAGAGGGAGAGGGACGGGGCGGTGACGGAGGAGCGCGCCGCCGTCGTCGCAGCCGCAGCCGCCGCGCCCCGCAGGGCGATGCGCACGGCCGCGGCGGCGGCGACGGCCGGATCGAGGGGGGTCCACCGCCGCCGCTGCTTCGAAGCCGCCGCTCTCCCGTCCTCGGCTCCTTCGTTTTCCTTTTCGCCTTCGATTTCATTTTCTTCGCCTTCGCCACCTGTTCCGGAGAAAGGGTCGGACAGAGCAGCAGAAGCTCCCGCCGTCCTGATGGCGGGGGGGCGGCACTTCGGGGGGCGGCGGCGGCAGCAGGTGCCCGGGAGCGGAGGCAGGGCTGGTGTTTGGTGGTGTCGAGGTCGAGTGAAGTTTTGAGCAAAACGGATGCATCGTCTGCCCAGTTTCGACGACCGTCTCTGTCGTATCTCTCTCTCGTGGTGCTGCTCGAAAAACTTCCTTCTTACCTGTCTGCCGCGGCGCGTGCCTCCGAAATGCGCTCGTGGTGACGCAAGGGCGGGCGAGCAGCGAGCTCCCTCCGGAGAGCTCCCTCTGGAGCGACGACTTTATCGTCATCGTCGCCATCGTTCGCTCTCAGGCAACGCCCAGTCGGAGTGCCCTTGCGCGTTGTCGGTCTCTTCTTCGCTGGATCTGAAGAACAAAGAACTTGTTCTCTTAGTGCTCCTCTGCCGGAGCGCTCATGGTCCAGAGAAACAGAAAGCGAGGGTGCTTCTTGGTTTCGCTTTTTCTTCGTCAGTTTCTTTTTCCCCCCTTCTGTGCTTCTTCGTCGAATTTCTCTCAGAATTTCTGAAGCGAAGAAGCTACAATCGGAACAACTCTTGTTGAATGCCTCCTCTCTGCGCCAAGCCGGCGCAGCGCCCTCCTCTCGCCGACGTTCGCCTCGTCCACGCGCAGAGGGGAGAGACCTACGAGCCCAGCGACGTGCGTTTTTTGGATCGGAAGTGGGAGAGGAGAGAGAGAGAGAAAGAGAAGAGGGTTGATGGAGAAGCAAAACGTCCAACGACCTCCTCTCTCTCTAGTACCTCAACCTCAACCTTTACCGACCTCTCCGAATACAAAAAATAGGACTCGTTCCTCCTCGCCGACGCCCTGGCCCTCGAGTCCGAGCGGTGGGGAGAGGGGAGCAAGGGGTCGCCGCGGATGTGAGTGGGAAAAAGGGGTAGGAGTTGGCGGGGGTGCCTCTCTTTGTTCTCTTTTTCTCTCTGTTTCTCTTTCTCCTCATTTGCCTCACTTCCTCTGCCTCCTCCTCCTCCTCCCCCTCCTCCACCACCTCCACCTCCCACCCCACCTCTCTCTTCCACCCACGACCCTCATCTCCATCCTCCC
>Ga0114918_10003668_pt1 | contig 13488 bp, 23 predicted proteins | sample LantaG_FD_87015 | JGI IMG/M metagenome (GOLD analysis project Ga0114918, IMG submission 87015) | Deep subsurface microbial communities from Baltic Sea to uncover new lineages of life (NeLLi) - Landsort_02402 metaG | ecosystem: Environmental > Aquatic > Marine > Oceanic > Sediment | place...
CGCAACCAGCGACATCCAAACCCAGTTAGGGGCCCTGGTTCCGAAATCTCTTTTTGATGCAAACACTATTCTGATTGCAACCGCAGACAATACACCCCTGGCCTTGACTGTGGCGGCTTCTCGAATTCTCGGGAGGGCTGCAACCGGTGATGTTGATGACTTAACCGCGGCCCAGGTTAAAGTGATCCTGGGATATTTAACCGATATCGTGGGAGACCTTACTCCCCAGGCGGGGGGAGAATTTGATTTTAACAGTCATTCCGCAGGGTGGGCGGCCTGGAATGTTTACACAGGAACAACCCCCTCCTTTGATCTTAGAGCCGGTAATAATGTTAAACACACCAGCGGGGCGGGATCCAATACGGTTTCGGTTGGTAATAATCCCGCTTTCATCTGTTCTATGACTTGGCTTTTTATTCAGGACGGAACCGGCTCAAGGGCCTGGACTATGCCCTCAATGACCTGGTTTGTGACTGAGCCTACCTGGACAGATGGAACGGCAAATCAAAAATTGTACCTGGCTGTGATTTGGAATGGTTCGGGCCTGGATGTTGTCGGTGCTACAGGATGGATGAGCTAATGACAATAAAAACGAAAATCCCGCTGGATAAAAGCCCCCCGGTAATTCTGGAAAGATTACCTATTCCTGGAAAAAGATCCCAGGAATATGGACGCTTGTCGGGTAATAAATTTGTCCGGATTTGCTATGGCCTGAGTAATCCCCATTATTCCCTTGACGCAGCAAAGAAACCTCACCCGATAAACCCGGAGTTTTGGGAGGATGTTATCACCCCAGCCGGCAAGGCTGCCCGGGTTTATTCTCAAAATGTTGTTAGTATGGGGCGGCTAACCGGAACCAGTAAAAACAAATATCTCGGATTAAGGCCGGATGTTTGCCAGGTGGCAAATACCGAAAGCCTGGAATTTGACCTGGTTGGGGTTGAATTTGATGGGGCCCCGGTTTCCATGCCCGTTTCAAAACTGAAGATCATAAACAGCCGGCAGCGCTGCCGGCAAATGATTCCTGCATTTTTAGGGCTTTCCAGTTTCAGAATTGAACTCAGGTTGCATTTAAAAGGGCTCAGGGTAGAAAAAAACCCCCGGGGGGAATTCTGGTTTTTCTCGCTGTATACAGGGGAGTTTCGATTCAGAATTAGAAATCCTGTTTTAACAGATATCGCCGGCCGGCCGTTGACCCAGGGAACGGGGATGAACGAAAAGCCCCTGGATGCTGGGAAAGCCCTTTTTCATTCTCTAACAGAAAACGCGGACGGCTCATTTTCATATATTAAAGAATCTTGCCCCGGTTTTAAAAGCCTGGAGCTTCCTGGGAATTTTTGGATTGATGCCGATATTTATTACAGCACCGCCAGTGATGGGTACATTGGGAGGGATGATTATTCCTGGGACAAGGCAAGAAACAGCGCCTCCGGCGAATCAATATCTGACTCCGCTTCCTCTTATAACCGCACAATGATTTGTGATTACTGGAGTTCTCGATACTTTGTAAACCGGGCGTATATCCAAATGGACACCGACGGAGTCATTAATCCCGCCTCTGGTTCTGTTGTTGTTCGCGGATACGATAACGACGATTCTGTCATTTACATTCAAGAGGGAACCCAGGGCTCATCTTTAGCGCTTGAAGATTTTAGCGCTTTTACAGAATCCGCCTTTGATTCCCTGACCTGGGTTGCAGGTTCAGACAATGAATTTGAACTGAATTCCGCCGGAATAGCCGCAATAAACACCGGGGGGCTTACTTGTTATTGTCTTAGAGAAACGCAGGATTACAACAACTCCACGCCGACAACGGACACGAACAAGAACGGCATGTATTTTTATGAATCTGCCTATGATCCTTACCTCTCAATAGTTGAAGGAACTCCCCCAGGGGGAATGTTTTTTTGTAAGGGTTTTTAATAATCCTTTTTGATAATCAACCAGGCGGCCTTTGGGCTGCCTTTTTTTATGCCCGGAGGGGCAAACCATGAAAATACAAACAACAAGCGGTTTGATGGTAGTGACTAAAAACCAGTTGGATTGGCTTGGGGCAATAGGCCAATTGCGCGATATGAGCAATTACCCGCAAGCACTCCCTTGTTTTGATGGGCCGGAGCAGGAAGTGGTGGAATTACTAAAAACCATGCCGGCGGGTTGGTCCTTGCCAGATTCAGCACCGATTGAGGAGCCCGTTGTTTCCCGGGATCCGGATCCAGACGAACCGGTCTGCCAGGACAAAGGGGAGGCAATAAAGTTACTCGAAGACATTAAGGAAAGCCTGGATTATATCGTCGAATTTATTGAACATGTTCGGCTGCATCCTTAATTTTTATATGGGGTGGGTTTTCCCCTCAGCGGCTACGGTCCTCTCCCCGGGGCCGCAGCGGTAACCCCTGGGGATCCGCCCCTCCCAAAAATCAAAGGTTAATATGTTTTTAACTGTAATCCGTTATTCAGAAACTGCTGAAAGCACCCTGGGCGTTCTTCTAATTGATGGTTATTTTGGCTGTTATCTTCTGGAGCCGCCCCCGGGAAAACGGATTCCCGGAGGAATTTATACTCTAGGGCTTCTGAATTTAGGCCGGCTCCACAATAAATACAAAAAGGATTTTCCGGATATTCACCAGGGCATGATTTTAATTAAAAATGTACCTGGTCGATCAGGAGTTGAAATCCACATTGGAAACTGGGTTACCCAAACAACCGCTTGCCTTCTTACTGGAGACAAGTCCAACAATAATCAATTAGGGCCCGCTGAACTACTGGATTCAACCAAGGCATATTTAAGAATTTATCCGCCAATCAGGGATGAAATTCTCACATCCGAGGTGAAGCTCCTAATTGGAACACCTCCGGAATTAATTAAATTTTCCCCATTTAATGGGGGTTAGAAAGGAAAAACAATGTTTAGCAAAATCAAGGATCTTTTAAAGAAATCCCGAATCACAATCGACATTGTAACCGGTTTGGTTATGGTGGGGGTTGGGGCCGCGGCCGGCGCTGTCTTTACCACGCCGGCCTGGGAATGGGGTTTTATTATTTTACTTATTGGCCTGGTCGTGGGCCTTATTGGAGATAGGTTAAACCAATGAAATTCAAAACGTTGTGTTTTATTATTGGCGGGGTGGTTTTTCTTGTTCTTCTTTTATTTCTTTGGCAGAACTATATAAAAATTGATAGGGCCCTGGTCCTGGCCGAGGAGGCAGCTGCCCAAGCTCAGGAAGAATTGACCAGGGCGGAAATAGCCGTGGATGTAAAAGCCCGGGCCCTGGCCCGGGTGACTGAAGAAACCCAAGTCACCATAGAAAAAGCGGAAGAAAAAATTAAATTAATCAGGAAAGAGGAAGGGGATTCCCTGAAAAAAATCAATAAATTAACTACTGATAACCAGGCCCTGAAAGAACATATTAAACAGCTTTCCTCCCCTGATGTTTTACTGGATCCGGAACCCGTAAAAGATGTACTTATTAACAGCATTAATTTATACCCTCAAAAGGATTTTATAGGGGCTGAATTTCAGGCCAATGAAAAAGGCCAGGGTCTCTTTCAGTTAATGGTTGAAGAAATTCGGAGCCGGCGCGATTTGGATCTAAATAATGAGGTTCGCTTTGCGGAATTTCAAAATCAGATCTCCCGGCTAACTGCCGTTATTAAGGAACATGAAATCAAATATCAGGCTTTAACTGTTGAAAATCTGGCTCTTAAGGGATCCATTACCGCCCTGGAAAATAATCTTCAAAAACATGGGATCCTGGCTAATAAATTACAGAACCAGGTGGATTTATATAAAAAGCGTTTTTCCTTAACCAAAACGGAAAAAGGGGCGCTCTTGTCGGCTCTCGCCTTAGCCATTTATATTGGAGTTAAAAAATGACCGGCAACAGAAAACTTATTTCATTTCTGGCATTCATTCTCATTCAGGCTGTTATGAGGGGCCCGAGCTGGATTGAAGATCCAACTTACCGGGCCCTTAATGAATTAGCCCTCTGGCTCTTTATTGGTGCAAATGCCGCCGAACACCTGGGCCCGGCAGCAAAAGACCTTATAGGCAAAATCGGCTTAAAGGGTTAAGCGTTTAGAGAAATTAAAGCTATGGGAAGAGAAACATTATCCGAGCGGATAGCCAAACTTGAAAAAACAGATGAATTCTACGGGCAGACCTTGCGTGAAATTAAAGAGGGAATTCTTAGGATTGAAAACCAGTTAAAAGAGCTTCCGTGTAAAGAGGAAAAACTGCGGCAGGATAATCTGGAAAAAACTGTTAATGATAGTCATGAGCCGCGGTTAAAAGTGGTTGAAGCCTTCAAATCCGAGGCTATTGGAAAACGGATGATTATCGGCGCCTTGCTGGTCTTCAGCTCAAACCTTATTACCGGCCTGGTTGTTGCCTGGGGGGCCGGGCTGTTTGGGCCGGGTTAATCCCTTCTCCATTTGTTAGCTGCTTTCTGGGGTAATAAGGTTTGGATGGTAATATTCTTTTCCCCACGTTACACTTGTATCTGTCAATTCCACACCAGGCTGAATAAGGACATCAATATGAGCCGGGAGAATCCTTTGGTGATACGTCACTGAATCCTTATTAGTTGGTAATCTATAAATGCCCCTATCGCCTTGAGGAATAGTAGCCTTCCCGGGACTTGGAGACCATATTATTTTACTTCCCGATATCTCCGTTATCTGATTTACGTTATCTGTAAATTTTAAAACCAGTTGCTTCACTTTCACATTGCGAGAGGGAGAATTATTTTTGACAAAGATTTGAGGATGATCTTTGGGGTCTCCTATATATTTGAGTGTTACGCCCAGGTCTATTTCATTTTCCTGCTTCAATTTTTTAAGTTGGGCTTTATTCAACCTGTTAGAGGTCAAGCCTGTACATAAGGCGACAACGAAAGCAGCAATGGAAACAATCACTCCAAAAGCCGTCCAGATGGTTGAGGGCTCCATTTTACTTTTCCTTCCCTGGTTGTGGTTTGGGGGGCCGGGCTGTTTGGGCCGGGTTAATCCTTTTCTTTTTCTGAAGGGCTTCTCTTTGATATTTCTTTTCGGAATAAAAAGAAACCCACTAAAAGTGCGGGGAGAAGAGCAAAGGCGATTCCACACCATTGAAGACCTTTATAAATAGCCATTATACCGGCACAAATTGCAAGCAATGCTGTTATGAATGCAAAAATTTGACCTCTGGAAAGGAGACAAAACCCTCGTTTACTACCTTCTGTTTGGGCCGCAATTCTGGAACTTTGTTCCTTTTCGGCCATTGAAATAATTCTATCGGCTGCTCCGGGTTGGATCTTCTCGTATTTTTCCAAAGCGGCTGGGGGAGGGAGCGGACCGGAATAAGAAGCTTCCAAATATTGTTGATATATAAGCCTCTGTTCCTCGGGTAGTTGTTTCAGAAGAGTTTGTTGATTCTCGGGAGTTTGGTTCTCTGGTGTCTTCTTCTCTGGTGTCTTCTTCTGGGGTGTCTCCTTCTGGGGTGTCATCTTCTGGGGTGTCATTTTAGAAGTTTTCGAGCTGCGCCTCATAGGAATTAATAGCTCCCTGGATGTCCCTTCCAACGTTTCGCCAATCCTGTTTTAAAGAATCCTTATCAATTTCAGGACCCGGTTTTGGAGCAGGCACTATTCTGACAGAACCGAGGGCCAATAAGTCAAAAGAGCTTATAAACCCGTCTATAAACCAGGGATGTTCTGGTTGCATGATCTTTTTTATCATCTTGGTTCCTTGCATATCTATATTATGATTCTAACGAGATTTAAGTTTCAAGCATTATTTTACAAGATTTTGTAAAGTGGATTCTTTACAGGTTACCCTGCTTCCCTGACTTGCGTCAACCCTTTAACCCTTCATCAGTGTTAAAAAGTCACATTCGGTTCAGGGTCGTACTCTCCTACGGCCCCGGTTTATTTACTGTAGCTCCTGATTGTCCCACCCATTAAATGACTGAATTCTACCCCTGCTTTTTTCATGGCCGGATTTGAGGTTTCCATAACTTTGAATGGTGAAGTTTGGCCCGGGAGGATGGGATTGTACTGAATCATGGCATTGCCTGAAGTGATCATGTTTCCGTTTCCATCGTACCAGGTGACAACAGCCTGGACGTTTTTGAGGGGAACGTTTGAGATGTTTTTAACCTGGCCTTCGTAGGTAGCGTAATTATATTCAGTAGACCACCTGGTACTTAAAACCTCCAACTGGCAGGAGGCTATATAATCCTTTTGCCGTTGTGCCTTCTGTTCCTTCTCCAATTGTTCTTGATAGAGAACCACTTTATTTTTGTAAAGCTGTTCATCAGGATTCAAATCAAGAAGCTCTTTATATAGTTGGAGATTACCGCCGATGTCAGATGCGGGAAGATCCTTAACTTTTTCTATTAGGACTTGCGTGTTGATGGTCTTGTTGTACTGAGCAACGTCTCTGTAGTCAGTTCTTTCGAACGACGTAAACAGATTTATTTTAAGAAGGGCCTTCTTGAATTGCTGCTTCTCTGCGAAGGCTACTAATTCCTTATAATGAGTATCAATGGCGGCTTCAAAATCAGCTTCTGCCTTTTGTTTTTGCTCTTGGACTTCCTTCCTGGTGGCGGCGTCTTCACGATTCTGGATACTCTGGCTGCATTCAGATACAAACCAACCCACGAAAAGAAAAGCCAGCAAAACTCCCAAAACTATCAAGCAGCCCTTGCCTGTCGGTGGAGTCTGTTTTGCTCCACAATTAGGACAAGCCTTCGCCTTGGTGCTGACTTCTTTACCGCATTCCTTGCACTTTCTCAAAGCCATTTCACATTACCCTTCCCAGAAACTGAATTACTTATGCCACGGTGTCCCAGACTCCTGGGTACTCTTTACAAAGCTCCTGGATTGCTTTTGATACTTCATGAATTTTTTCTTCCATCGGCTTCCTCTCTTTCAGATGCCATTTCCCATATTCCATCTTTTCCCGGATTTGCAGCCTCCTGTATTTTAGTTTCTATACCACCCACCAGGAGCTGGAGCCCCGCCAAAACCTTTTGATATTTTCTGGTGTCTAAAAGGAACCTTAATATTTTATAAGCCTCAAAATCGGGGCCTTCCCATAAAAGCCCAGTTGCAAACTGAACCTTGTATTTTTCCTCTGCTAATCTGGCAATAATTTCCTCATAGGGGACTTTATAAAGAACAGAATAGGCTTTTAGGCGGTCGGGGGGAATATCAAAAATTAGGCCTTTTTCATCCTTACTTATTTGATTTGGAGTTAAAGGCATTAATCCCGAAAACTTTTTTTCTCCGGAATTTATGCCCTCGGCTAACATTTCGGCTGCCTGGAAGCGGCTTTTTATAGATGCTTCTTTTCTGATACGGAATAAATATTTTCCGAAAGAAGGGAGATCCGGAGTTCTTTTGGTAACCATCTTAATTAGATTTTGCCCTATTTTTTTTTAAAAAAACAAAAAAAAACAAAAAAATATCCATTTTCTAAATTAAATCGTACCTTTTGGGTCTTTTGGGACTATAATAAATTGCACACGGGTATAAAAATATTCCCAATAGAAATAACCACCGGGGGGAGCCATGAAAGTTATTCGAGATTTTAGCTGCATGTCAGACCGTTATTTGTTCGATTTTAAACAGTGCACCTACAAGAAAGGCTGGGCCCAGGTGGACACGTCACAGGATGCCTGGTATTTCGGGACCTGGTGCAATCCTAAAGAATTTAAAATCTGCAATTATGCCGAAGGAGACATAACCCTTACCATTTGCGAGGACCAGGAGGAATTTATTTCTGAACTTCGCAAACTTGCCGCATGGAACAAGGAAACAGGCTTTTGGCAGGGAATCGACCCTGGATTAAATAAAGACTTTAAACAGGTTTTTATCACCCTGGGATTGGGTGATCTTCTTCATCCTGATTATCCAGTTTCTCCTCCAGAGGCAACAGAATTTTCCCGTCTTCCTGTAATCTCCGGATCCCAGGAATGAGAGAAAAGCCATGAAAATTTCTTCAATACCCCCGCCGGAATCTAAACCTTTTGTAATGGCCTTTAGGTTTCACGGAAAAAAATGTGGGGTTGTTTGTTGTTCATGTGTTGAAAGATCCTATCAGATTTTTGGTGATGGCCTTTTATTTTTCATGCGGTCTGCGGTCTTGTTTATTTATCCGGATGTCCTCTGCAGCCGCTGCGGGAAAATATGTGGAGGCCCAGGAAACGCTGAGGCCAAAAAGATATTAGTTAAGGAGATAGGAGAATGATTAAACTCCTTAAATTTACACATAACAAGAAAACTCCAGCCTGGATTCAAACCCGACAATCACTCCTAGTTACCGCCGCGCCGGATTTACTGGCCGCCGCCCAGAAGGTTCTAATAGAGTTTTCCAATGGTCATCACTGGGCCTGTATAGGAACAGATAATTGTCCCGACTTAGGAATTTCATGTCAGGAGTGTGTCCTGCTTAAGCTGAAGGAAATCCTGAAGCCGGCAATTAAAAAGGCAGAGGGGACGAATGACACGGCAAAATAAAACCACGCCGGCGGGTTGGGTATTTATCATGCTGGCAATTGCTGTTTGGTTAATGCTGACATTCTGGAAAATAGGGGAGGCGGGGGAATGAAAATTTTAGAAAATCCCCAAACCTCCCGGGCCCGGATCCCTGTCCAGGGATATGTGGTTTTTCTTGCGGGAAAGGTTTTTTGGGGTAGAAGCCGGTTTTTGGTTCTCCAGGAAGCGGTGAGGATATATCTCGGGGAGCTGGCCGCCGGAAATATAAACAGGACAAACAACCGGCTAATTTTGAGAAAAGGATTTTATAAATATAAAACAACCAGGGCGAAGCCTTCCCCCAGGGAGGTCGGCGCCATGAAAAAAAGGGGGTTATTGTGAATGGAAAGGACACCGGAACCGCCGCTGTAATTATTCCAGAGGGGGAAAATTCAGGACTCTTAATCCCTGAAGAATTAAATCCCTCTGATATAGCCAGGCGGGTGGAAAAAATTCAATTGGTCCTAAAAGAAATTATGAAGGCGGGTATACATTACGGAACAATTGAGGGCTGCGGGGATAAAATGGTCCTCCTTAAACCCGGGGCTGAAATTCTGGGTTTGTTATTTCGCCTGGCTCCTACTTATGAAATAAAAACAGAGGACCTTCCCGGGGGCCACAAAGATTTTCGGGTAATCTGTAGCCTTACCCATATTCCAACCGGGAATTTTATGGGCCAGGGTTTGGGCTCCTGCTCAACAATGGAGAGCAAATACAGATTTAGGACCCAAAGCACAGGGAGGGCTGTTCCTGGAGAATATTGGAAAGACAGGGATCCCTCCATTTTGGGAGGGCCCCAATTTGCCGCTAAGAAAATCAAAAAGAAAGACGGGAATTTCAAGTGGGAAATTATCGAAAGAATAGAATATGAATATCCGGTTGATTATTACAATACATGCCTGAAGATAGCAAAAAAAAGATCCCATAATGATGTAATCCTCACCGCAACCGGGGCCAGTGATATGTTTGCCCCGGACCCCGATGACCTCCCGCCCCCGCCGGAACAACCCGGCAAACCACCCACCGTTAGTACTGGTGCCAGGGCGGCCCGGGGCAAAGCGAAAGCCCGGGAGGAAGCTGCTATAAACCGAAAAATAAATGAAAGAATGTCCAGCGAAGGCCTCAGTAATTCCGAATGTTCCATGATGTTTGAATGGGCTTACTCAGGAGAGGAGCCTCTTACACCTGCCGAACTTCTGGAGAATTTTCCCTTATATTTTAATGCCTGGGAATTAGAGAGAAACCCCGCTACGGATCCAGGGGCCCAGGAGGAAGATTTAAAACCATGAAGGAAAACGATACTTTTAAACGAGGGAGACCCTCAAAAAGAGAAATTTTGGTTTCAGAATTTAATGATCTAATAAGGGCCTTTCCTTATTTATCCCCTGATGATGTTGAAAGGGTTTTAAGGAAAAGGATGATTGGGGGCGGACGTATTGCCGCGGCAACATTCTCAAAATTTTTTCCAGCACTTAAGGCAAATATTCCCGAAAAGGAAACTGTTTTTTCCAGGGTTCTGGCCTTTTCCCAACCGTCTTTTTTAGTGGCCAAAACCTTGGATCAAGCGGTTTCAAATCTAATGGGAGCAGCTTTAAAAAGAGCAATAAGGCGGGATAAAAATCAAATACGCCTCCTGCAACAGGAAATAATTAATTTTCCAATATCAGGTTTTCTACATGGGGATGAAGAGCCTGAAAAAAATAAGCCCTTTTCAGAGGAAGAGCAGGAAGCCATTAAGAAGCTGAGAATTTTAGTTTTACAACTGCGGTCGAAGAAAGAGACCCTGGCCCTTTTACCTGTTTAAAGAAAGGAAGACATGGGTAGGTTTCCGGATCCCTACATGGACATAAAGGCCCTGGCTGAATATAGCAGCATTAGTAAAAAACAATTACGGTTGTTAGTGAGGGAAATGCCTCACTTCAGGCCATACCATAAGATTTTAATTAAAAAATCTGTTTTTGATGCTTACATGAGGAAATACCTGGTAAATGCTCATCCTATCACCCAGAGGGTTCTCCGGGAATTTAAGGGGTTTATTGATGTCAATTAATATTAGATGGCTTAGAAATAAATGGTATTTAGACGTTTACTGGAAGGGTAAAAGAAAGGTTCTGGCCATTGGGCCGGACAGGAAAGAGGCTGAAATAATAAAAGCCCAGTTAGAAAAAAGCCTTCTTATTAATGATGTTGACGCCTTTAATAAAATTATAGGCAGTAGCTCCACCGGGAAAATCCCGGCTTTAGGTGAATATGGGGCCCGGTGGGCTGAAGAATTGGAACTAACCCATTTAAAGAAATCTACCAAAACAAGTTATTCCCAGGGTTTTAAACTTCATATTTTGCCCTGTGAAATTGCGGCTAAGAGATTGGATGAAATTGATTACTCTTCCATTAAGGCTTTTATCCTGGAATTAAAGAGCCAATATTGTATTTCAAAACCAAAATATTTAAGCAGAAATTCACTAAGAAATATCCTGGCCATCCTTCGCCTGATTCTAGCCGAAGCAGAGGCGGAAGGGTATATAAAAGGGAACCCGGCAGCCAATAAAAAACTTTCAAAGTTTTATAAATTAGCTGGCCAGGCTGCAGAAATTAATCCTTTCAACACCCAGGAAATTCATGCCATCGAAAATATTTTTCGGGAAAATTTTCCTTGGTATTATGCCCTGGTCATCTGCCTATTTAGAACCGGAATCCGGGCCGGGGAGGCCCGGGGTTTACACTGGGGGGATATAAATTTCAAGGCTGAAAAAATCACAATAAAAAGAAGCTGGTCATACGGTCAGGAAATCACAAAACCCAAAACGCCTTCCAGCCGGCGGGGAATAGACATGTCCGGGGATCTGCTTGAAATTCTTAAGAACTGGAAATCCCAGTTGCGGGAACATTGGATCAACAAGGGAATCTCAGATCCAGGTTTAGTTTTCCCCAGCCCAGCCGGGGGGCCGTTTGATCTGCCGAACTTTCAGAAGCGGTATTGGAACAAGGCCCAGGATATAGCTGGAATTGAAATCCGCCGGATACATGACGCCCGCCACACCTTCGCCTCTATTTTATTGTCTAACTCGGTTCCCATAACCAGGGTGGCAAATTTATTAGGACATTCTTCCGTTAGAACGACTTTGCAGTTCTATGCTCACTACCTCCCGGAGCAATCTACCGGGGAAGATTTAAGCTCTTTTCTTGATGATCCCGGAAAAATTTGTGAACGTTTTTGTGAACGCTCGGAAAAAAAGGGGATAAAACCATGAAAAAAAGATGATCTAAAAAATAATTAAGCCCTTGATTCTTTAGGGGTTAAAGGGTGGTACGCTCGACAGGATTCGAACCTGTGACCTATGGTTTCGTAGTTGTATTTTTCACCTGCAAATTCTAGCCTTTAACCTGCTATAAACCTTTACTTTTAAAGAGTTTCCGCCTTAATTATTTCCTTCGTCGCTAAGGGCCCAAAAGGGCCATTTTGACCCCATTTGTTAACGTTTTTGTTAACGTTTTTGTTAATTTTCCCGCGAGGGAGTACCCGGAAAGCAAGTAAATAAAATGGATAGGAAAGAAGCAATTTCAAGGATTAGAAAAGGCCTGAAAAAAAGATCAGGCCGGGCCTGGAGTGTTACAGGAGGAAGGGGAACCGCCTGGGGCTGGCTTACCATATCAAGCCCCCCGGCAAAGCGAATCAGGGGGGATTATATGCCCTGGGAGGACAGGGTTGAACTTTCCGTTCTTCTGGGCCTGGATAGACCTGTCCACCAACAAGGGGAAACCATTCCCGCCTCTTCCGATTATTGGCAGGAATATATCGACAGGGCAGAGGGCCGCTCTCCTTCTGTGCTGGGGGTTCCTTATTGGGATTAAGGAAGAAAAATCAAAATGAAAAAATTAAAAGAGTCTGAATATCCAATCCAACAACTATTAACCGAAAAGCAAGCCAGTCACTACCTCAATATGTCCCTGGCCTTTCTCCGCCGCCGCCGAAGTCAAGGAGCCTTTAAGGGCCTAATATCCGGACCGAAGTTTGTGAAATTCGGAAAATCCGTTCGCTACCGTCAGGATGATCTGGACGCCTGGGTTGAAAAATATCTAAAAGAGGTGGTGTGAAGGCTTCACTGGGACTAAGGAAGAAAGAGGCAACACCGATGCAGAAGATTTTGAAAAAACATAATTATACCGAAGACGGCCGACGTTTTGGCTGCCTGGTAATTGAATGCGTTTGCGGGAGCCCTGTTTATTGTGAAGGTTTCACAAATACCTGTGATGATTGCGGCCGGGATTATAACGGATCCGGGCAGCTATTAGCCCCCCGGGAACTATGGGGAGAAGAAACCGGGGAATCCCTGGGGGACATTCTCAGAATTCAATAATTTTAAAGAAACGGAAATAAAACCATGAATCCATATAGAACAATTTATCCCGGGTTTTGGACAGGAACCACGGGAAAGAAAATTAAATCCAAGGGGATTGAGTGCCAGCTTTTAGCCATGTATTTAATGACAAATCGACATGCCCACCCCACGGGCCTGTTTTATATGCCGGCCTGTTTCATAACTCACGAAACCGGTTTGACTATTACGAAGACCAAGAAAAATCTTCAGCTCCTGGTTGATATTAAATTTTGCGAATATGATTCCTCCTCGGAATGGGTCTGGGTAATAAACATGGCTAAATACCAGATTGCTTCTGAACTTCAACCAGGAGACAAGCGCATAAAATGGGTTGAAAAAGAGCTGGTAAATGTCTCGAAAGAGGCCCCGGAGCTAAACGATCATTTCATTAATCAATATCAGGAAACATACAACCTTTTTCCAAACAGAAAAACCCCCTCTGAAGCCCCTCCGAAGCCCCTCCAAAGCCCCTCCGAAGCCCCTCCGAAGCCCCTTCAAAGCCCCATCGAAGACCCTCCGAAGCCAGAGAACAGAGAACAGAGAACAGAGAACAGAGAACAGAGAACAGAGAACAGAGAACAGAGAAAAGA
>Ga0114918_10003670_pt1 | contig 13483 bp, 13 predicted proteins | sample LantaG_FD_87015 | JGI IMG/M metagenome (GOLD analysis project Ga0114918, IMG submission 87015) | Deep subsurface microbial communities from Baltic Sea to uncover new lineages of life (NeLLi) - Landsort_02402 metaG | ecosystem: Environmental > Aquatic > Marine > Oceanic > Sediment | place...
AAATTTGTTTGTCCCACCAAACCATTTAATTCTATCCGCAGTATTATTCTGCGAGGATATAGGGAAGGTAAGACCGTCGTCTTCACTTGATCCTACCGTAAAATCATCATACTGTCCCGCACCTGCATTTGTTGGCGCTTTACTCCCCCAGAAAGACTCGGGTTCGTCGTCTGTCCCCCCAAAGAAAAGTCTGCCCCCATAAAAAGCAGCCGCTCCGGGCATATTACCTGCTTTAAAAGTTTTTCCGGCAGAAGAATAAGTGGTAAATCCCGAAGTGTCTATATTAGCTTCGGTTGTTGGGTCTGTAAGAGCAAAAGAGTCAGTCGCTTTATTTGCCACCATATACTGATTACCATTCACTTCGGTCATACCAACAACTCCCCAAAGCTCTATAATGTCGTCATTCTCGAACCCATGAGCGGCAGCAGTTACTACTCCTGGACTAGCTTTAGTTATGCCTGTAACGACTGTTGTAAAAGGATCAGCTGTCCGTGTGTAAACACTTAAAGTCCAAGAAGCTTCTCCTAAACGAATAAGTTTTCTCGGTTCATAGTTCGGGTGTGCTATATACATTACATCTGCCTTTTGCGCAAACTGCAATGTTTTAAGATCTGCTTCTGCATATGGGGTATCTATTTCGTATATAGCCTCAACGGTGCCTCCCGAAACATAAGTCGTATATGCCGTAGTATTTATAGCTGTAGCATCTATATCTGTTAACGAAAAAGTATCTCCATCAATATATACAACAAGAAAATATTTATTATTTAATTCAGTCATACCCGCAATGCCTGAGATATAAATTTCTTCGCCACCAGTAAAACCGTGGGACTCAATAGTGACAACTCCCGGATTTGCTTTAGTTATAGCTGTAATATCTGTGGTGTTGGATACGCTATAGGCTGCAGAAGGTATAGTAAAAGTTGAAGTCCATACTCCTACTCCTTTACGAATGTTCAATTCATCTATCCATCCCCCAAAATAAAACTCACTAAATTGCCCTATCTGAAGAACAGTACCGCCCTGAGAATAGTTAACTCCAGTTACATCAGCAGTGCCTTGTAAAGTACCATCTATGAATACATATAGTGTACTACCTTTTCTTACTACAGCTATATGATACCAAGTATTTGCAGATAAGGTAGATACTGTGAAAGACACCGAAGTTGAAGGTGCGTAACTTGAGTATACTCTTATAGTAGTAGAATCTACAACCAAAATCCCAAATCCGCTTGCACTGCCCCCTATTAGGGCTTCAGAAGAGGGGCTTCCGCTGAAACGAAAACGTCCATCTACAGTAAAATCGTTTTCCCCAAAATCAATTAGATCCCCTAAACAAAATACATAGTCTCCAGTCCCATCTAGTAAAAGACTAGCCGTTCCAAAAACTTTCTGTGCAGTATCTAACTGTGCATCAAATGCAAAATTTAAAGGTTGTCCTGTCGCGGTAGTAAGAGAAGTTGCTCCATCAAGGCCATCAAAATGGCATAAAAATTGAGACTGAGTCAATCCCGCATTGTCTAATATTATCTGTCCCTGAGAATGGAACCTTAATTTTTCTGCAGTAAACTCAAGTGCGTATGCTTGTTCATCATTAAAAACAAAAGGATAAAGCATTGCGTCTCGATTTAAACGGGTGTGGTGGGTATACCTAGTTCCTTGGCGAAACTCTGCTGGCCCCTGGGCTTGAGGAAAAAAATTACGGCAAGTTAATAGTCCGGCTTTATAAAAATTAGGAAGATCTGTTCGTCCTAAAAATTTCTTAGACAATACTCCCGCAGCAAAATTGACTAAAGAGGCATTAACTTCCATGAAGCTCCTTTACGTAAGTTAGGTTAAAAAGAAATATATTTAGGATCAGTTACTTCAGAGCTTCCCCCACTATACTTACGCCTGGCTCCAAGAACGTTACTTTTTGTTACTCTCCTAGGAGGTTTATCTTGCCCGTTAATTGCTCTGGCCTGAACACCTGTCTCAAATAACATGTCCCTAATATCTCTTCTAAGAGTTGTTTTACCTGTAACTCCATAACATATATTCTTAGCAAATACCAAAGATAGATACGTTACAAAAAGCGGATCAAAATAAGTTACATCTTCCACGTCTTTTATATATCCTATTTTGATAGTATCCACCTGAGTAACTGTTCCTCCCGAAGCATATGCCGTATACGCTGAAGTGTCTACATCTACTCCGGCTTCAGTTGTGAGTTCAAAGGTATCATCAGTCTTATTCGCCACTACATACCGAGTGTCATTAACTGTTGTCATTCCCACTACGTCCTCTATGAGAACAGTGTCCCCATTAGCTAAACCATGGGCAACTGAAGTCACTACCCCCGGGTCTGCTGCTGTTATTCCTGTTATAACTGAAGACTGGTGTACTACTATATCTCGATTAGCTAAAAGATAATCATTACTTTCAAAATCGAAGTCTACACCAACCAAGCCATAGTTATTACTACCTATAAATCTAAGCCTGAGAAAGTCAGAAGGTAAAGGAAACTTACTGTCAAAATCAGGAGAAGAAGGTGCTGTAGTAGACTTTGCTAATTTGGCTCCCCCTTTGGCAAAATTCCAAGGGTGCGCTCTAAGAGCTTCTTGCCTAGAAAGATCATACCATTGCGCACAAATTGTCTTGACTTCTTTTTGGGGAGCTGCAATGACAGTGATACTATCTACAGTGGGAACTTTTAGATAACTTAGTCCTAGATTACAAATTTGTAAAGCTGTAGTTATATCCGCCATGGCGCTCCCTTTTTATTGAAAAGACATAGTGAGGGTGTTTAAGTCCTCACTATGTCTTTTAGTTTAACCTTATGAACTAACTGCTAACAAGATTCTGAAAGCAACTGTACCAGCTGCTGATACTTCAGAAACACAAGTGAGAACGAGATCGTACTCTCCATTAGGAGTAGGAGCACTGTCTCCCGCAAGCTCATATATCTGCTTGCCTAGATTAGCAATAGCTATAGCGGAAAGACCATTCAATTCACTACCTATAGCATATCCACCGTTCATATCCACACCGTCTTGGAAAGCGTCTATGTCTTTAACTGCTCCGCCCTGTTCGAGCGTATCATAGATACCCAAATCTACTTCTGTAAATCCTGCAATAGAGTCACTATTGATTTCAATCTGAATAGGCACTGCGTTTGCCGGAAGTCTACATATCCTATACTTAGAACCTGCATCATCCGCGGCTAATGTTTCAAAAGCCCCTACTATAGCAATAACTTTTCCACCCTTAACCTGAGTGGGTATTTCTGTATCTAACACATATGCGTTTCGTACCGCCATCATACACCTCCGTTATATTTTATATATTCAATATATTTCAATCTTATCTACAACCTCAGCACACCTAAAAGATGTGCTGAGGGTAATATCTCTAACTACTAGGAAGCAGTAGTCTGAATTTTCTGGACTCTCTGTCCATCAGTTCTTACCGCGCCAATTTCCCCGAGAACCTGGATATATGTAGATTCCACATAACCCGGGTAATCTGGTATAACCTTAACAGTAAAGTTCTTACTCATACCATACATCAAACCTTTAGGTGTAAATGCAAAGTTATCTCTTACTGAAGATGCAACTGGAAGTTGAGGTGAGTCAACACCACTACCAAAAAGTATAATTTCCGTACCTAAAGCGCGAACAATCTTACCTTTTTCTACAACATAGTCTCTCGAGAAATCGCCTGATGTCAACTGAGAAATGTTAAGTAGAGTTGCTTCTTCCTGTTCACTCATGCCTATATAGATAGGTTCAGGCATATCAATCCCAACTTCGTACTTTTTGAAGTTTGAATTGATTTCCAACATTTTAAGGTAAGTTAAACCTGATGTTGCATCTACTGTCTGACCTCCATCAGTAGCAAAAGAAACAGAAGTGTCCATATCTTTACCTGTAAGAACAGCAGCCATCATAGCTGTTATCCCTATTTTATCCGCTTTTCTCATTATTGCAAACATACAATCATCTACAAGTTTTGAAGTTGGATCTTCAAACATACCACGGACATCTCTATTGTCCACAATAAGTTCAACAATAACTCTGTCTCGAGTCATTTTCCTTCTTGTGTAATCTGGATTAACTGGGTTGATAAGAGGATTTCGAGCATTTACAGTACGGGCTTCTAAAAGTCCTGTACCATCATAAGCAAAATTGTCTCCTGTGATCGGCTTAATCGGGCATTTACCCATAAGACGAGTAGTCATCTGCTGCGCTTTTACGTGTAACAGATTCGAAAATTGTGTAATTTGAGCTGTGTCTACAGACATGGCAAACCTCCTGTTTTATTTGTGTTAGAAAACGTAACCTTAATTTCGGCAACGCTCCCCGGTTTGGCCGGACGTTTCCTTCACCCTCAAGTGGATGCGTCTGTAGACTTCGACAGAACCCTTTCGAGCCTCCCTGTTTATTCTACTTATGTTGTAAATATACACTATAAATATTACTTTGTCAAATTAATCAGGTTTAATCCTTCGCATTTTTTCCATAATTACATCGTTCTTGGCTTTTAAACCTGCGTGTTCTGGGTGTCTCCAATTAGTAAAAGCAGGATTCTCCATAAGCGATCTTTGCTGTGCACTTAGTTCTTCGAGTGTTTCTTTAGTTCCCGCACCCGCACCTGCTCCACCTCTAAATCTATCTTCCTGTCCATACTTAGCATAAAGACTATCGGCTATAACAGCCACCACTGTTAGGGCTTCGCCATCTAATTTATCAAGCCCCGGGATAACTTCTTTCGGTAAATCCTCTTTTAATATTTTTTGAGCCTGCGCAACTCGGGCATCTTTATTATCCCCAAACACTTTCGCATTAAATTCATCAAAAGCTTTATCATCAGCTTGTGATTTCAAAATCGCCTCTTTACCTCTGTCAAATAATAATTTATCAATACCTTGCGTTACTTTAGTAGCTACGTCTTTAGGCAATCCTATGTCATGATATAACTTCTTCATACTCTCCAGCATCTGTTCATCTCGCTTAATGTCTTTAAGTTCTTCTGCGGGAGATAAATCGTACTCATCTGCTGTTTTAGGCATTCCCATAGCGAGGTTAAAAGCTGTTCTGTCTTCCCCTTCACCCGGGATAATAACTCCTTTTTTCCCTACTAACGCATTCTGGTTATCCACGAACTTAAAGAAATTCTCGGGAGTCGACGCATTCTCTTTTACCCAGGGCTTATCTCTAAACTCCTCGGGTATGACATTTATAAAACTTTTTTCTTCTGCCGCTGCCGCTGCTCCTTGTGCACCCTCTTCTTGTGCGCCTTGTGCGCCTTCGTGAGATTCTGACATATTATTCCTCCTATTTTGGTTTATCTTCTAACTCTATTCTTATAACTGTTTCTTTATCCATATGTTGCCTAAGACTAAGATATATAAGTCTTTTAGCTTCACCTTGTACAAGTTTATCCTTATTCAACCCCTCGAATGTTTCGTGAGTAAGTGGAGCAAGAAATCTACTCTCGTGTAATATAAATCTAAGTACATTAAGTCCAGCCTTATCTTTCGACATGAGAGCAAGAGAACTTCGCATCTTACTGGTAAAAGCTTCCATTTTCTTTCTGTTCTCACTCTCATCTATAGCGATCTGTTCCTTGCGAAGCAAATGTTCTTTCTGTATCTCCGCCATATTTTATCCTCCCGCCGCTATGCTTTTCGCAGATTCCACATCTTTGAGTGTACCTGCTTGAGCTTTTTGCATCTCCACCTGAGCTTGAGCAGCCCGGGCTTTCGCTATGTTTTCCCTGATTGTTTTAGTTTCATCGTCTGATCTTAATAAATCTAATGGGGCTCCAGTTAGTTCTTGGGTGTACTCAAGAAACTTATCTGTATTGAACTTATATATAGACATCTCATCCACCGCAGCCATCTGCATAGCATTATTACCTGTTGTTATTACGCCTCGGTATTCTTCCTCTCTCATTACATGGGCCGCAGGAGATATATAGTCTATCTCATATATGCTCTTACCTTCTGAAATTGCTTGGGCAATCGCTTCAGGCATTATAAGAGGCTCAATACCTTCGGCTCTTAAAACATTAGCTGTTGCTTCGTCCTCTTCGGTAATACCTAAAAGACCCATATCAAATAATATATTATATGATCTTGTGATAAGAGGGTTAAGAGTCTCGGCTGTCTTCCTAGCATAAATCGAAGAAAGCGCATCTCCTCTAATCTGGTATCTCATTTCAGCTTCACCAAGAGTCATCCTGGATTTATTATTTAAATCATATAGTTTATCTATTAAGAAATGCTGAGTAATCTCATTACTTGTTGCTTCAATCATTGTTGCTAGACTTTGCAGTTCCCCTACAGTTTGTACTTCGCCAATAGGGGGCTGCCCGGGAGATCTTCCAAAAGAATTAAAAACAGAAAGTCCCCGGGCAGAGGTATCTATCGTTCCTGCGCCTAAAGATCCGTCGTCCATAACATACAAAGGAGGTTCAGCTTTTTTCTCCGCACATATTAAAAATATTTCTTTAAGAGCATTTATCTGCATTATAGCCGGAAGAGCATCCATACCCGGACTTCTTCCATACTCTTCATTTGCTAGTTTATACCAACGACTAATACGAACAGGTAATTCGGTGTAACCGCTTTCTCTTAGTATATGGGGTGTACCTTCAAAAGTAAAATGATAAGAAGCTATCTCCATGCCTTTATCGCTTTTCCCTTTTCGCTTTTCTTTAGGACGAGGTTCGATAGCTATGCAAACTTTAATCCTATCATTATGTTTAGCCGCGTCTTTATACAGCTCTTTTAAATCCGATGGAAGATTTTCTTCCCCATATTCTTCAACTAATACTCTTAAAGGAATTGAATCATCATAATAAATAGTATCAACAAATCCATCTGGGCCTTCGGCTATCATTACTGACTGTATACTCCAACTTTTAAATATAAGAGGATTTTGATAGTCTCCTTTAAATTCAGCAATACCGCTTGTACCAAAAGCTCCTTCTTCTCGAAGTGACTCATCAAACGCTGTTTCAAATCCGGCTTTAGGACTTTCCATAGCCTCGGCGAGTATTTCGTTTTGTCTCATATAAAATTCTTGATGTGCTTTTGTATCCACTATATGTCTAGGTCTACGAAGTCTAAAAGTTTTATTCCCACTTTTCCAAAGGGCTCCCATAATAGCTGAAGCCATAGCCCCATTAGCACGTATAGCTGTTGAATCGTTTATCATCCCATCATTGAGAAAAGCTCCAGGGGATACTGTCTGTTGAAACTGCTGTTTTCTTGTATAGATATATTTTCCTAAAATTTCAAAAGGATATTCCCAAGGCTGTTTGCGTTGTTTAAGTGACTCACGTTTTGCTATTAATTCTTTTATAGTTGGCATTTTATGTCTCCTTTATCAAACTAGAATTAGAGAGCAATCCTATTACTGTTAGTACGTAAAAAATATGTGTCCCCACTTGAAGAATAAAAATACCACTTGCGCATCCGAGAATACCCACCATTCCGGCCATTAAAGCCCTATGCGCAGGACCCCCGCCTTTCATTCGTAGAATAACAACAATCGTTCCCATAAATAAAATAAACCCAATAATCCCCAACTCATACGCAGTTTGTACATAGTCATTATGCGCGTACGCTGAAGTCTCTCTTTTCTGCTGCTCGTGCTGAGAGTGGTAAAGATATTTAAAACTCCCGGGACCCATCCCTGTCACAGCATATATTTTTTTAGACCCATCCATTACTGGTTTCGTAAGAGTTTCTAAACTGTTTTTCCAAGTAAGGAAACGTTGGTTGTCCGGGCATATTTCTCTGAAAGCGGGCTGAGTAAAATACAGTCCTGCAACAAGAGGAATAATAACTGCACCTGCGCAAATACCTATTATGAAACGTCTTCGATTTTTTAGCATTATATAAATAGAAATAGTTAGAATTAATCCAATCCATGCTACATCTGAATGCGTACAAAGAATAGCGGTAATAGCCATTAGTGAAAAAGTTCTACGCTTCTGGTAAAACATAAGTGGTAAAATCAAACATAAGAAAGGACCTACCAATGTCGGATTTCCTAAAGTTCCTGCCATAGCCCCATACGTTCCGAACCTATGTTCAAAAAACTGATCTAAACCTAGAAACTGAAGTATAACTAAAAACGACATAAGTGCCGCGCTCCAAGTCATTGTTGCAATTATCTGGTCTAATATCTTACGTGTTAATTTCATGCTCGACACCGCAACTGTAAAAAGTAAAAAAATAATACCTTGATACAGTGGTTCCCACGACCAAAATCGCGCAGAATCAACCCCAAAAAGATTGAGATACTTTGGTCTAGGTGAGAAATAAAAACTTAAAAGACAAAACCTTACTAAGGCGAGAGCCCACTTGTTTTTGAAAGGTTTAAGCGCTCCTTGATATATCGCGGTTAAGCCAATAGCCAAAGCAAACACAAGAGCCCAAGCCATCTTAGGCTCCCGGGCGATGTCATTCGCGCCCGGGGCTAAGATGAAAGGAGTAACCCAAAGTCCTATAATTAAAAGGACATTAACCACTATTCATTTTCTCCGGCAGTAAAAGCTTCCCACGCTCCACCATCAACCCAACTTGCGTCGAGATCTGTTGGGAAAGCGTACCAGTTAGTACCGTCAGAGATAAGTGTAATTGTGTTCCCTGTAGTATTCTTACCGGTTTCAATTTTACCTAATGATCCATCACCATCACCAGCACCCGCAAGCAATATAGTGTCTGGAGTAGTGTTTACCTGAATTTCAACTTCAGCAGAACCAACAGTAACGAAAGTATATGTTAAGCCTTCCGCTGCCGCAGGTAACTGGAATTTTGAATTGGCAGTACATATAAAAGTTTTGCCTGATTCCGAAGCTAATATCGTTGTGTTTCTTGTAGTGGTTTTAACACGAACACCCGAGGTGTATCCTGTAATGGATGTCGTTCCTCCGCCCACCATGTCGACCTGTTGTATGTCCGCAACAGTGATGCCCTGTTTAGGAACATCGCCTTGCGCAATCAAAACCTCATCTGTTGAGGCAACTGACGCCGCTGTGTCTAGCTCATTAATAGCTAGATAAGCAAGATCGTTTTTATTTCCCGCGTGCGCAATGTTAACACTGGAAAAAACTAACGCTATCACGAACAACACTAACAAAAATTTTCTAAACATCATTTTGGTTCCTCCTGTTTTTATTGGCCCATCAAACGGGAACTTCCACGGCTCCCTGTTCCTAAAGTCCCGCCTGGGGACGTATAATACAATCCTTCTCTAAACATTTTTTTCGAAGCGCTTTGGCCTGCTTCTCCTGCAGTAAGTCTCTCCTGCTCTGCTGTTTTCTGCTTCTTTGCTACACGTTCGGCTTCTTCACTTGCAGACTTTTGTGTTTTGGCAGCGGTGTTAGATTCAGAGACGGAATATATCCCACCGGCTATTACTGCCGCTAACGCCCATCCTGTGATCGCATAACTCATTTCAAACCTCCTGTTCTATCTAGGAATTTCATATAAGCCTCCTCGACTTCTATTGGCAAATGAGAAGATTTGATTATCTCATCCTTCTCGTCTTGTTCAGCATTTTTTACTGCGGCTTCCACCGCTAAAGCTCCAACTAACTTAATACTATCTATGTCTTTCTCAAAACCTTCAACAACTAATTCTATCCATATCTCAAAATCTCTTATCTCTTGTTCGGTATATCCACGAGCTTTCGAGAACGCTTTCCAATCTCTTGAAGTATAAAGTTCTTGTTGTTCTTTTGTCCAGTCACTCCAAAAACCATATTTCTCTGCTGCTATAATTATCTTTGTTTGTTTTATAATTCTTTCCGCAAAAGTACAAGCTAAAATTTGGTCACACTCTTCGTACGTTTTTGCAATAACTTTTTCTTCAAGCTCTTTGGGATCTGTTCCTTCTACTGCGTGGACTGTAACCCATAGGCTATCAGTGTGGGCATACACTACTCGTTTTGTTCCGGGTTCTGTTATTCCCTGAAATGGTGCTTTAACTCTCGTAATTCTTTTCTCAGATAAAATACTTACTTCACCTTTCATAATAAAAAAAGGATGCCGGGTCTTGTGTATCTTAGTTACAAAAATATGTCCCCCTTGCGCTTTCATCTTGCGCAAGTATCCCCCATCAAAAAACTCATGTGTAATTAAATCTTCTCGGTCGCCAGGGTAGCTTCCTGGTTGTGCAATTATTTGTTTTTCTAAATCAAGAATAGCATCACGATATTGTCGTGTTGTTAATTTTCCCTTAGCAATATTAATTAATTGTTTTTCCATATAGGGTAAATATACACTAAAAATTATGATAAGTCAAATTTAGCTTTGTATATTTTTTTCTTCGTCCCTCCAGTCCTATTAAAATCCCTCACTGTTGATGAAGGACTTGAGGCTCTTCGGAAGTCAAGATCATTTCTTTTTATTTTATTTTGTGTTGTTCGGGAAGCCACAGGAAAAGCAAAAGTAAGCATCAACCCGTCAAAAATATCTGGGCTTCTCCCAAAAATTTCTATGATTTTTTCTTTAAGTGGAAGAGCTAATAATCCTCTAGAACCCTTAGCTGCTAACGGTGGTACAGCCAACATATCCATATGAAACTCATCATCATCAGGGATATTAACTCCTCCTTCAACAAACCATTCCCGAAGTAAATCAGCCATCTCTGCGCGTTTGTTTAGATACACTTCCGGGGAAAGAAGAGTCTTTGTGGCTCCAAAATGCACTCCCGTCACATACTCACCATAGCCTAGTTCTCTAAGTCTGTCTATAGTTCCATACCCATACCCAGTATCAATAAAACATTTTAATGCCTGATACTTATCAATCTGAACAGCAAGTATGCCTGCTAATGTCATTTCGTCCATAGTGTTATATTTAAGCCACTTGATAACTTCTCGCCCTCGTCTTATAACTATAATAGTTCTGTCTTTGCTTCGGGCGGGATCGCACCCAATAACAATAGGGGCTGATAAATCATGGGCAGTACATGCCCGGGCGGTGGCTACTTGTTCCGCAGAAAGCAGAGTTACACCACTTACAACAAAAGCTTCTTGTACAGAACAAGGATATTCTTGTTTAAATTTCCACACATCACCTCGGAAAGTGTCTATAATCTTACGTCTTCGCCAATACATTTGGTCGTTGTTAAGAGAATAAAGCTTTGCTATTACCTCTTCTTCAACAGTTAACGTAAAATCACTAGGGGCTATTTTAGTATATTCATCTTGCCAAAACCAAGGGACAAAGATAGTTATGAAGTCTCCTTCAGGATTTTCTCCTATTCCCGCCATTGCCATTTGATGAAACATATTCCCCACACCGTTTGCAGTAGACTCAAATATAATCTCTGTGCCCGGGGCATCGGGGATAGCCTGAAGAATACCAGTAGTGATTTCATTTGTGTTCTCGAAGAAAGCCACTTCGGATCCGTGGAAAAGCTGAAGTGTAAGCCCACGTCCGATTTGTGCACTTCCCGCGGTTCCTACCGAATAACCAGAATTGATACCTTTGAAAACCATTCTTTTTTCATTCGAAGTATCAATCCCCGGACGAATAGCCTCGGGGGAATTGTCGTAGTATCTCTTTGCCATACCAAATAAATGTTTTGTCGAGTCAGACATGTGCGCCATAATAAAAGCATCTAGCCCTGGAGTAAGAGTTGTTTGATGGTAAAACCTTCCCGAAATATATGTCGAAGCCCCTTGTTGCCGGCCTTTAACTATAAGAGCACGTACTTTGCCTGTTCTCGCTTTTTGTTCTTCTAAACGAGAGTGGATATACAACTGGGCTTTATTGAGCTCAAAAGGTACAACTTCTCCGCTCTTAGTTTTTATCTTGAGACATTTTTTAGCGTAGAAAGGGAAATCCGTCTTCAACTTCTGGAGCATTTGGTACGCTTGGTTCTGCATCAATAATCACCTCCCGCTCTGCTTTTTCTTCTTCCTCTGCCAGCATCTGCAGATATTCTACAAGATTAAGCGAAACAGAAGTTGTGTCGACGTGTTGCCTGGGCTTGCCCATTATCCTATCTAAAAACTCTGTCCGGGCGGTGGGATCATAAGTCGCCGCTCGCGCTAAGTTATTGATTGCTACTTCAAGATAGGATTTCCCAATATCATCAAGGTCTTCTACAATAGGGCATACATCTCTGGCTACAGTTTCGAGACATTCTTTAGCGTGTTGTGCTAAATCCGTATCCCGGCCCACAGGAATTGGAATTGATGAGCCAGGAGCACGGACTATCTGCGGGCCACCGTCTTGTTTCTTCACGACAATAAATCCTCTATCCCTTTGTCTGTAGGGGTTTGGGGTTCTCCAACATCTCCACCTTCTTTGATTGACAATGGAATACCCACTTTACCTGTCTCAAACACATCTTCGTTAAGATCGTAAAGTTCTTTTTCTTCTTTCATCTTCTTAGAAAAATTAGCGTATACTTCGGGAAACACATGCGGCTCATCTTTAGCCAAACGAACGTGCTCACGTAAGAGCCCTAACGAACCATACTCATCGACATTAACCTGGAGATGATGACGTTTGCAAAATATTCTTAATTGTTCTTTAGTTTGGAAACGATAAGGGATTTCGTCCGGATCAAATTCTTTGCCTTTAGGTTTTATCTCATCTATGTGATGAGTATAAACAGCAGTGAAGCCCGGGTCTTTCTTGGAAAGGAAAGGCACGAGAAGCTTGCCTTTGATAACTCCTAGTGGGGAATCGGCGTTAGGGATCTTGAAGGTTGCCTCATACCCTCTTAGCACTCTCTCTTTGCCACTCTGAGCAAAATACTCTCCGTGAACTTTTACTTCAAAATAATTTTCCATTTCTTACCTCCTAGTTTTTTGTTTCTCAGGAACCCTTGTGGTTCCGATTATGAGGTAAGTATACCTGAGGTCTGGAAAGAAGTCAAATATTTTTTTGGGAATTTTTTCTGCTGGGTGGATATCCAAAGTGCTCGGGTGAATATTCACCGGGGGGAGGATAAGTTTTTTATATTCAATTTTTAAGGTTGGGTGAATATCCAAAGTGCTCGGGTGAATATTCAAAAGAAAGTGTTAAGAATAAAAGAAAGTTAGATATAGAAAATTTGTGGGAATTTAGAATGTGAGGGGGCTTATTGTTTATGCCCATTAGAGTCCCACCCCTCTGGGGCACTATGGGGGGTCGGGGATCAATTTTAAATAAGGGTACCCCCCGCCCCTTTGCACGCCGGCGGGCGCGTCAATGCCTTTGTATCATAGCGTATGAAAGCGTATGAGAGCATCTATCAGCGTGCGCCATGGGTCCAACAGTTGGCGCAATGGGCCAACAATGCGCCGGAATGTGAAGGGCCTATGATGTATAACAGCGTATACAGGCGTATACGTGCATAGTCTAGGGTATGTTAATGAGTCTTTTGGTCCTATATGATTTCGGGCATATAGGACCGGATATGGGCCAAGCTATGACTGGGCCATATGATGTTTTTGGAGTCTTGGTCCTATTGGTCCACTTCTTTTCC
>Ga0114918_10003673_pt1 | contig 13472 bp, 10 predicted proteins | sample LantaG_FD_87015 | JGI IMG/M metagenome (GOLD analysis project Ga0114918, IMG submission 87015) | Deep subsurface microbial communities from Baltic Sea to uncover new lineages of life (NeLLi) - Landsort_02402 metaG | ecosystem: Environmental > Aquatic > Marine > Oceanic > Sediment | place...
GTATACTTTTATCCCATCTTTTCATATTTTGTTGATTTTGTAATCCTCTTCTACACGCAAAACATAAACCATCACCTATCATTTTATCACTGTCAGTCAAATTTTTTCCGCATGTTTTACAAGCAAAAGGCAATTGTTCTTGTGCTTTTTTATAATTTGCAGTTTTAATAATTTTCATATTTATCCTTTTTACGAAATATAAGCACGAATTCCAATAGCCCCAATATTACGTTGATTCCATACAACTGTTAAAATAGCATTATTAATGATATTATCTACAAAAGTATTTGTATTATTAATTTGTTCTAAATCAAAAGACATACTTCCCGAATTCCCTTGTAAATCATTAGGGTCAACGATGCTATTTATTTTCAAATTAAATTGTTGTAAATATTCGCTTATTTTACTAATACCTTCCATAACTGAAGGAAAAAGTTGATTACCATCAAAGCCAAATTGTTCTAATGCTGTATTAACATTATTTTTTTCGGCAGCAATAATAGAATCCATTTGAGCATATTGACTTGTTTTAATTATTTTCATATTATCCTACAGTAACAGTAATATCATAACGACTTAAAGGATCTTCTACAGACCCAGCCCCTGCAGCCGTAACTTTTACATATATTTTTGTAGGTTTGCCTTTATTATTTGTAAAATTAATTTCTACATCCCAATTTTTTCCACCCATAGGATTACCATCAAAAGACGGATAATAATCACTCTTCATAATACCCCACGATAATCCTGCATTATCAAAAGCATTCCATATTTGTTTTATGCCTTCCCAAGACTCATCTGAAAAAAATCCTTGTATTTGTGCTGCAGGTATAACTTTCCTTACAATAGTTCTTGCTTGTTGATTAGATTTACCATCTAAAGGATTAGATTGTATTTGAGCATATTTTTGGGTTTTAATTGTTTTCATTTTTTAACTTTGCTCCACATTTTGTGCAAAAATTTTCTTTTTCAGAACATTTTTTTTGACAATTAGGACATACTATAAATTCAGCAATAATAGTATTTGTATTATCATCAAATCCTCCAAAACAATACTTTTTTCTACCTGTTTGTCCACATTTTAACATTACTTATCTCCAAAATGTCCATAATTGGACTATGAAATATTCTTTATTTACATAAAGTATTAAAATAATCCTTTATTAAAATTTTTTTTATCCTTTAACGTGTCGAGGAATTTCTATATTAGCCAATTGATCAACAGAATAATTTTGAGCATCTTTAGGATAAGGAATGTTCCATTTTTCACTAGCATGAGAAAAAGCAGAACTAATATTAGTAAAATATTCTCCACTAGGAGCATAAACTTTTGCTTCTGGATCATCAGGCAATTTTTATATTCCAGAAAAAAATCGCTTTAATCCTTCTTTAGTTAAAGCAGGTCCTACAATAACAAAATAATTAGAATCAGTAGTATAATCATGACCCTCCCATCTCATATATGCTCTATCTCCAATTTCTTGATCAAAACGTTCTTTTAGTTTTTCTGAACGTTCACCATATTGTTCCTTCCAATTAATACCTCTATCTCTAATTCTTTGTCTACCAGCATATTTAATATTTTTGGAATGATTATATGTTTTACTCATGAAATTTTTCCCCAATTAAAACAATTTGAACCGTATTATTTAACATATTTGTAATTGAATAATCTAACTCTTCAGGATTTATACTTGCAAATTTAGTCATTATATCAACATCAGTATCAGCTTTTTTCTTTACAGATTTAATAGCTTCAATAACATTTTCTTTAATTATATTTTGTACTTGATCAATATGATCATCAATAGCATCTTCTTTAAATCTTAAAATTCTCCATCCAACAGTAGCTAACTTTTGATCACGTTCTTGATCTCTTTGTATAAAATCTTCTCTTTGGTGCCAGATCGATCCATCGCAATTAAAATTCAATAGATTATGAATAATATATGTATGATCAGAATCTCCTTCTCCTCTTACAGTATAATTAATTACATTTCCTTTATAATAATTTTTAGTAATTTTTTTAATCGGAACATAAAAATTTTCTTCATCTTCTCTATAAACAGGTTTTTTATATTTATTTAAAGTAAAATCTAATTCCCATAATCCATGTGTATTGCACAATCTTCCACAAATTTTCATTAATCCAGGTTTTCTGCTTTCAACAATAGAACCCCAATATCCCATACTAAATAACAATCCTTGAACACCCAATAATAATTTAGTAGAAGAAGAAATTAATCTTATTATTCCGCTTTTACGCTTACATCCATCACCATCTACACAACCCATAATAAAAGATTTTTTACATTCATCAGGTGCATTATATATAAATGATGGAACCTCTTTATTTGGAGCATATTTCCCAAAATTATTAACCAAAAATTTAGCTAAAGATGAACAATAACTAATAACATGTCTACAATTCCCTTCAACATCAATATAAACTGATGAATCTATATTAAAAATTTTCTTAAGTAAAAGTTGAACTTTATTAGAATATTCTTCTTCATTAATATTAAAAGAAAATTGAACAGAAGCATTAGGATGCATATTACTAGATCCCTCTGCTGCATATATTCCCATTAACCAACCAAAATCTTCATTTAATATAATATTTTCGGGCAAACAATATTTTTTCATATTTTTAACATTATATTCGTCCATACAAATATTATTAACAACGTCATGTATTGTACGTTTCGGAATAACAATAAAATCACCAATTTGAATATTATCAGCCCGTATTTTTTGAATTTCACCAGGAATAACATAACCACGAGTTCTCGTTTTAAGTTTTTCGTTTCTTTTAACCCTAGTTTTAACTGGCTTACAAATAGCAATAGGATGATTGTCTGTAACTCTCACAGGCAACATTCCATATGGTTTAAGAGAATACATATCATTATCATACTGTTTATCTATACGTTTACTTACTTTAACTTTATTTCCATGTTTCCCAAATAAAATATCTCCAACATCAATTTCATCAGCTTTTTTTATTCCTTTAGAAGTAGGAACAAAAGTTTCAGGATGCAAACATTCTACCCCCATCCCTATTTTAGGATAAGCAAAATCTAATACAAACGGCTGTTGTTGACCTGCTAATTTAACTTGATATTGAGCAAATAATGGAGAAGGAATATTCATGGCTGTCAATAATTTATGTATTTTTTGCTCTAATTTTGTTAATCTAAAAGTTTGCATAGAAGGAGCCTGTTGCTGTTCCTCTTCTTTTTGACCATGACCTCTTTTAGAAATTTTAGGTAAATTAGCACTAGCTGCAGCAGCACCCATTCCTCCACTACCCATATCACCTCCAGGCAGTCCTCCTCCACCAGCCATTCCACCCATTTCTCCTCCACCTCCTGGTATCCCACCACCCATATCACCTCCAGGCATTCCACCACCCATGCCCATTGTTCCTACATTTCCAAATCCTCCACCACCCATATCTCCTCCAGGCATTACTTGTCCACCAGCACCCATCATTATTTGGCCTTGTCTAATCTTCTGTAATTCTATATCATAATCTAATCCTAAATCGTCCAAAACAGATTCTGGTGATACATAACCTTTATCCAATAACTGCATTTTAATTTGTATTTGATTGGTTTTGTCTCTTAATTGTAAGTCTTCCCATTCAAATTGAGGATACAAATAAACTACTTCCCCAAGTTTTTGACTTTCTTCTTCATCTATAAAACCTTGCATCATAGCAACGGGTAAAAATATTCTTCTTTCTATCCATTTCTTTAATTTATTTCGCCAATTATTTAAACGACGTATTAAAGTTTCTACACCAACCTGGGCGCTACTATAACTATTTCCTTGAATTGTTATTTTTCCATTACGTTTTGTAATAAATAATCCATAAGGAACTTGGAAACAATAAACTTTACCAGTATATTTTGTAATACTAATTTCTTTTTTAGCATATATTTCTTTTTTAGATTCTAAAACAGGATATTTTCCTTTAAATCCTTTAGAAATATAAAGCACATATTGATCTTTACGAGTTATAAACTCATGACCACGTTTATTAAAATATTTTTTGACTCTATTATTTATTTTTTTTGCTGTTCTCATTGAAGAACTAATAGTATATCCGCATTTAAAAGCTATTTCTTCTACATCCAAAGACAATTGATGACTAGAAGTATTAAATGTATATTGTCCTATTTTTCTTCCAGGAGATTTACAAAAACTTCCATCACCTTTTAATATTGCTTCTAATAATATTTCTAAACATGAAGAATCTAAATTTTTGATCCATTGAGGAATTCTCTTAATATATGAATGATTTCCACAATTTAATTTCATCCATTTTGCTAATTCTGGTTTATAAATAGATATCTGGTTATCATTTGAATATCCTGTTTCAAACATTCTCCCAAATAAACTATCAATTTCAGTTCTAGCATTACCTGTAGATGATTGACAAATATGTAATGTTGTAATTTGTTTTGTTTTATTTTTTCTTTTTTCTTCGCTTGTGCATCCTTCTGTAACATAATATCCAACTAATTCACAAAAATCATAAATAGAATATTCTTCATCACCAATTGTCATATTAGAAATATAGTCTCCATCAAATCCTTCTACACTACCAACAGTTTTGGCTCTTCTACGTACATTTTGTGCTTCAATAAATTTGAATTCTTTTTGTTCTCGTGGTGCAACCCACATTCTATGATTTGGAGTTACTAAAATATCAATTTTGTCAGTATTAAACTGAATCATATCTCCATCATGATCATATACATGTTTATGAATATAATTATGATATTCCATTCTTTTAGTTTCAGGATTATAACAAGCAATTTTATCATCACTAGTTATATTGTCATATGATTTAAAACCACTATCTGTAAGAGTTAAGGTTTTTTCATCATGACAACTCATTTCCCCATTTAATAAAGCTTGATTAAGCATTAAACCATCAAGAATTTCTTTACCAACATATTCTATATCTTCACTAATATTTTGTATCTTCCAAGCAGCTCCTATCCAATTTATATCTAAAGCGTGATGACTGACAACAGTCAAATTAGGATCATTTGCTACAACTGCTAATTGATTAGAAATATCTTGTAAATCTTCATCCACAGCAGGACGATCTTTATCTCCAACTTTAACAATACGAATAGGAATAATTAATCTTTCAGCAGTAATCCAGTTAGCAGTCATTAATTTAGTTTTATATGCTAAAACAGTAAATAATCTTTGTAATAATGGTGTCCCGTATGGAGTATAATAACTTCCACCATATCTTAAATGACTAATAGAACGTTCAGATAATGGAATAGGAGATCCTGTAGCAACTAAATTAATAACGCTTTGAGGCAATTGATCATATAATTCTTTAGGATCTTGTTTTTGGACTAATTGTTTTAATTCTTCATCAGGAACCAAAAAATATTTAGGGTGATCATCAAGAGGATGAGTTTTCACATCAATATAATCTGGGTTCATTATTTTTATAGCTTTAAATGTCCCCTCTTCATGAGGACAACGTTGTCCATCTGGTAACACTCCAGAATTTTTGCATTGTGGACATTCAATTTCTAAAAATGGGAATACATCTCCTAATAAAAAATATTCATGACTGATTTGATTTAATCTATCAGCCATTTCTAGATTTTCGGTAAGATTTTCGTAATACCTTAAAATCTTTTTATCTTTACATTCTAATTTGAACTCATTAATGCTAAATTGCGAATTATGAACCGCAACCCTATGAACCACATAACTATGTTTATTCGAAATAGTTAAATCATAAACACAACCATTATAATAATATTCTTTGATATTTAAAATTTTTCTATAAATATAATTTCCTTTCACAAAATACGGAACATTCCTAATTTTAGAATTATCTACTTCATTTAAATTATATTTATAATTAAATCCATCAAATATATCACATGCTCTTCTAGATATTCTTATATTATATATAGTTTGTCTATTCCCCTCAGTAAATCTTTTTTGAGTATAAGAATATTCAACACCTAAACGATCACAAATATTAGCAAGCTGATCCATCATTTTTCTAGCAACACCAACCCCTTGAAATCCATTTTTAACATTAAAACATCCATCTCCAGCAAAATAAGCAGATAATAAATGTTTCAAATTTTCATTTGTCCATTTTAAAACAACATTAATAAATTTTTTATCTCCATGTTTAGCAGTCCCAGGAGCATGTCCAATTAAATCATCTGCAATATCTTGTCCAAAAACATTTAATTCAAGTGTCCCTCTATCAGGAATTTCTCTAATTACTATTTTTTTACCTGGATATACTCTTTTTATTTTATCTTTGATTTCTTGGGCTAAAGTATTTTTTTCATTTATAGATATTCTAAAAGTAACACCATTAAAATATTGAGAATATTTACTTTTCTTACTAACATGATTATAAGGAATCCCACATCCTTCAGCAGCATATATACCCACTAACCACGCAAAATCATTATCAACAACATAATTAGTAGATTCTTCATAATTACACGGAGTTAATAAATAATCTCCCACTGATAAAGAATGAGCAGGAACAAATTTAATTTCCCCATTTTTTTCTGTTAATAAATCATGTCCTTTTGTAACCTTCATGGCTCCCATAGATACACCAGAGATTTTAATATGCAACATAGTTTCATCAGCTTCTCTTTTATGAACCTTCTCAACCATATTAGCAGAACCATCATGAGAACGGATATAATCACCTTCTTTGATAGAACTTATAGACTTTTGAATTCCATTTTCCATCAAAACTTGAGAATTCGGATCAAAACAATAAAAATCTACTCCAGCAGCTACCTTTGCTTCGTTTTGAAAATAAAATCGACATTGGTAAATGCTTATGCCATTTGCAGTTACAGTATTTGTTTTGGGTTCTCGAATGTCATATACATATCCTTCATAATCAAAACTTTCATTTGATATTACAGGAGCAATAACATAATTTTTCCAAAAAAATCTTTTATTAGATCCTTTTGTCTTAAAATCATTATTTTTAATTTTTCCTGGAACATACTCTTGTATTTTATAACATTCAGAAGAAGGAATATTAAGAATATAACGATGATTACTTTTAGTATCAAACGTTGTTTTGCTTTGACTAATAGGTTGTTTTGTAACTCTAGCTAATATTCCACATCTATAAAACATTTGTAATAATTGATTAGATAAATGTCTAGAATAAGTTGTAATTTCTACACATTTATTAGTTTTATTATAATGTCCATCAGACTGAATATAAGCTCCTAATACATGTAGTTGCAATTTAGGATCAAGCAAACAAACTTCTTCTGTAAATTTTTTATTTATTGATTTTCCTACAACTAAAGATGAAGCAAAATTATATACTTCCTTTTGTGCAGTCCGAGAAATAAACACATCATTTAATGTTTGTTTTTCTAATGTTGCACAAACTCCATAATTTTTATAAATTGTTTGAACCACAGGATAAACTTCATCAATTTCGTGTTCATTCATGCAGATTTGTACAAGTTTACAACTAGGAGAAATTGATCCATCTGAAGATAAATGACCAGCAAATCTGGCTTCTTCTACAGTTTTAATTAAACTGTCTTTAATATCAGTATTAAAAGGAATTAATACATAATCTCCCTTTTCAACATTTTTAGCTTCTATTTTTGAAATTTTATAATTTTTATTTTTATATTCTGAACAATTATATTTATCACAAGTTACAGAATTAATATTACATATACATTTTTTAGCATTTGTTGTTTTATGACAATTGACAACTTCTTTTTTTATAATCATACAATTATGATTATCAGTGATATATAAATCTTCTGCTACTCCCATAATTTTTATTTTATTAGCCTGTTGTTTTACATATCTTTTAGTAGCTTTGTCTATTGCAGATTTTTCTGCTTTACCATTTTGTATATACACGACATCATCTGATATATTTTTTTGTATATACATTTTTTTATCTTCAAAAATTTTACTGATATTAATTAAAGAAAAATCCCCATTTTTTGTTATGTAACAGGGGTTTTGATTTTCGATATCATCAATGAAACTCCAACTATAGATCTCTCTTCTTTTGCTGGCTATCTGCCAGTTCTGGGGTGTATGAAAGGGAGAAAAGAACATAGGTTGAGTAACAGCAAAGTTTGCACCAGAACCAGCAAATTGTGAATTTTTGGTCACTGGCATATTAGCATTTGTAGATTTAACTAAAGCATTATTATGAGAAGGAGGTGCAACAGAAAAAGCCCCTGTAGAGGCTGTTTTGATTCTATTAGCTTTATTACTAGGGATATTGAATTTAGCCATTATTTTTTCCTAAATTAACCATCTATTTCTAGATCATCACATGTTTCTGATATTTGACTATCATTAGTATCGACTGGTTTTGGAATATTTTTCATTTTTTTGGGATCTAAACAAGATTTAAAGTCAGTAGTATAATATCCGCTAGCATTAGGACCTTGACTTTTATCATCTGTATAATCAGCAGGATATCGTTCAACAACTTTCTTTTCTGCGCTTAATTTTCTTAGTAAATTAAACGAGGATTTAGCTGCTATTGGTTGATTTTTAGGCAAAAAGAAGGGAGTATTAGTGCTGAATGGATTATATTGTTTTCCTGGTTGATCAACTTTTTTATCTAAAGGTTGTCCTATTTCAATATCTGTGCTTCCACAATTTGGACAACTATAATTTTCAATCCCTAATTCAGAACCACATTGTTTACATGTTCTTTTAGAATTAGCAGGATCTGGATCATCAGGTAGTTTGTACGGTTTAAGTTCTTTTAAATCTTTTATTTCAAAAGGATCAAAATCAGCTTCTTTTATCTTTTTTTTTTAGAATTAGCTGTTTTCCAATTATACACACTAGATTTACCTTGTGGAGAACCAGGAATATCTCCTTTTCCTCTAGCTACTTCCATACGAGATTCGGTATTACCATATTCAGGAAGAATTGGTTTACGCAATTGGCCTGGTTTCAATTGATAATCATTAGTATTAGGGATATTATAATCAACTTCAAATCGTTTATTTATATATCCACCTACCCATTTACCATCTTTATCTCTATATGGACGAGAATATTTATCCATAATATTCCCTCTCCACATAGTCTCCCAATCTATATCATAAATTTCCCCAATATTCATTCCCCAACCTTTTTGACGTTCTAGTAAGCTATATCTAGATGCAGGTTGCATTAAAAAAGGATCAACATATGTTTGATCTGGACCATACATCAAAGTATTATCAAAGCCTTTTTGTTGAGCGAATTTTTTAAGATTAAAACCATTAGATGCAGTTTTATGTGTTTGAGCATATTTTTTAGCTAATTTTCTTATTGCTTCTTCTGAATCTTTAAGTGATCCTTCTGTAAATGGAGCAGACATAATTCCATCTTCTTGTCCACCTTTTAATTCAGCAGGAAGTAGATTAAAAAGATTACTTGAAATTGTTAATTTTTCATTTTCGCTTAATGCTGCATTATAAAAATTATCTAACAAATCATCAACCATTTGTTGTGCATCAGCGCTTTCAACATATCCTAATAAAGAATTTCTAGCATCAATAAGATCTCTTTGTGTAAGCCAATCTCTTAATTCAGCCCCATCATTAAAAATAGATACATCATTTTGTTGTTGTGGTTGATCAAGTTCTTGTAAAGCTTGATCTTGTGTATCTAAAAAATCACCTTGTTCTTGCATTTGTTCTCCAGCCATTTGAGAATCAAACCCAGTAGGACTTTGGAAATCTTGTGCTTTTTTTAAATTATAGACTTTAGAAGTCATTATTTATCTCCATGATTCATTAAATTATCAAACATTGTACTAACAACATCTTGAGCATTTTTAGATTTTCCGCTATTTTTCCATGAATTATCTTTTTCATTTGCTTTATTTTTATTACTTTCCGCTAATTTTTCTCCATCAGTTTGTTGGGGCAAATTTTCAAAATCTTTAGCATCAAATATGCTCATATGATTTTTAGAAGATTTATAACTACTACCATCAAGATCTGGTAAGCGTTGAGGGGATTTTTCTTGCAAATAATTTTGCATAGCCTCGGCCAAATTGCTTGTTCGTCTATTATTTTCTTTTACAACTTCTACATCATGAATTTTATTTTTAGCGATTTTAGTTTTTTCTTTATTATCTAATTCTTTTTCCATCTGTAATAATTTATCATTATTCCATATTGAGGGAGAAATATCAGTTTTAATTTGTTTTTGAGGACCACCCATATCAGTAATATCCCCAGCAGCAGCAGATCTAATATGATTAATATTCATATATCCATCATCTTTATTATTTAAAGCTTTAGATTTTTGTTGTTCAGAAAGCTCATTTAAAGACATTGATTCTTTTTTATTTGAATCAACAGGAGTAGTAGTATCTTCTGTTTGATTTAAAAAATTAATTGAACTTTGTTCGCTTGTTCTACGAAGCATATTTAATCTCCCAAGATTTTTTGTAATTGATTAATAGTATCATCTTTGCTTAATTTAATCATTTCTTTGATAGTAAAAGCAGATTTTCTTTTAGGTTGTTTAGAAGGATTTCCATAGACCTTATCAAGATTATCGACGACTTGTTCATTTTGTTCATCAGAAGCATTATTAGAAATAAATTTAATAGTAATTTTATCATCACCTCTACTTGCCCCATTAAACTCAAATCCAAATTTTTCTTTTACATTTTGAGTAACTTTAAGGATATCATTATCGCTTAAAGTATGGGTTTTCCCAGTTGTTTCATCAGGATAAGTTTCTTCTGGGATTTCTATTGTATAACTAATAGTCCCATCAGCAGAAATTTCTTGTTTCACCAATCTATCTTTAAATTCAGTAACTCTTCTACCAGGATATCCCATATCTAACAACAAATTAAACGTATATCCTTTCATAGTAGAATCATCTTGTCTCATATCTTGTTTCTGATCTTCTATAGTATCTGTTTGTGTTTCATCAACAATTTCTTCAGTTTGAGTATCATCCATAGGAATATCTTCTGGAACACTCTCTATGGGTTGTATATCACTTGTAGATGGCATATCTGTGGGGGTCATATCAGATCTAGCTTCATCATACTGTTGATCATATCCAGACGACAAAGGATCAGCGTAAGTTTGAGCTACCATTAAGCGAGTTTCACCTGCTGGCACAATAGTCATTATAAAAATCTCCTATTATCTAACATTATATTTAAACAATTATAGAAAATCTTATAGATCTTCTACCATTGCATCCACATAATCTGCTGGATAAATATTTTTCCAATATTCTTTCAATCTATTTTTTTCGGCAGCAGGAAGATTAGCAATTTTAACTAATCCTTTAGAAGATGCTGATAAAGTACAGTCTTTTTCATCTTCTTTTTCATCTTTATCCTTTTTGTCATCTTTATTAAATGGACATTCAGGACTGTCTTTTCCAGGACCTGTTCCATCAGGAACTCCAGGAACTTTTCCAGCTTCTTTTTCAATAGCAACTTCGATTTTAGCTTCTTTATCTTCATCTTTATCATCATCTTTATCATCTTTATCTTTATCTTCATCATCATCTTTATCATCATCATCTTTAGTAAATGGACATCCAGGAGTATCTTTTCTAGGACCTGTTCCATCAGGAACTCCAGGAATTTTTCCAGCTTCTTTTTCTACTTTTTCTTCAGTTTCAGCATCTTTATCTACTTTAGGATCATTGGTCAACTTGGCTTCAGCAGCAGGTTGTCCACTGTCTTTACCTTCGTCATCAGGATTTGTTTTCTTAGCTGTTGCAGCAGAATCTTCATTATCTTTTCCACCAGCAACAGAATCTTGATTAGTAGATTCACCTTCTTGATGCAATGGTTCAACATCCAGTTGACCACTAGAAGGGGCTTCATCTTGTTCAGCTATTTTTACACTAGCTGTTTTTACCACTTCTGTATTAGCAGAAGCAATTTTTTCTCCACGAACTTTTGCTACAATTTCATCAAAAGAAGGTACTTTCCCTAGATGAATCTTATTTGTAGTGAACTGCATGTAATTCTCCTTTTCCTATTAAATATTTAGGACATAACATATTTTTTATTATTATTATTTTTACTTTAAAAGTCCTTTATTATTATTTTTTTTAAAATACATCTTCTAATGTACCTTGTTGCAATGGTGTTACTTGTGATTGTGGGTCTCGTGCCATTTGTTGCAATTGTGAAATTAAATTATCAATTATATTAGGATTTTTTTGTGCCAAATTTGTTATAGCATCCATAACTTGATCTTGAGATAAATTTTGGGGATCAAAAGTAGGGGCAGCACTAGAATCTGGCTGAATATTATCCATTGTTTTTTCATCAAATAACTCATTGGTTTTAAAATAATCTAAAGCTTTTCTTAATGCAATTAATGATGTTCTATAACCATTATTTTTTTGTTCTAATTGAGGTTTACTTTTTGCCGTTTCTATATTTTCATTAAATGTTCTTAATATTTGTCCTAATTGACGAATATCTTTTTTGGTTTCTGAATTAATATTTGATTTAAAGAAAGCATTTAAATCCCTTAATGATCCCCTTGTTTTTTCTGTCATATTCCAAAATTCTGTTACGGCTGTTGCTTCATCTCCTGGTTTTGCCACTCTATATCTAGGTTTAGGCTTTGGAGCACGAGGAGCTTTAGCTGGTGCAACAGGAGGTGGAGTCTCTTGAATTGTATTATCTTCCAAAGGTGTAGCAAAATTTTCTGTTGTTTCAAAAGGTAAAACCTGAGCTACTTTAATATTCAAATCAATAACCGAAGCACGTACAGCTCTACTAACTAAATTAATTTGACCTATTAATTCTTGAATAAGACCATTCATATATTCTACAGCTTTTTCATCTTCTTTTTCATCAACTTCTTCTGCTGACACAGAATCCCTAGATTTTGGATTTGGACTTAAAAAATTACGAATTTTAGATGGCCATTCTTTAATTCCTGCTTCTTTTACTATTTCCGCAGAAATTGTTGCTAAATCTTTAGATATTTGTGTATTTTTAATATTTCCCGCAAATTTAACCATATCAGCAGACAATTTTATTGTACTTTGTTTAATATACTGGCCAACTTCTTCTAAAGATGATTGAATAGCAATATCTAAACTTTGGCCGTTTTTAACCTTTTTGGTTACAGAAATAACAAAATTATCATGATATGAATCTAACAAAGTTTGTGCTTGTTTTGTCATTTTTGTTGTATTTTCTGCATATTTTCCCCATTCACTTCTATACGGATCTTTTAAATCTTCTAAATATTCTCCCCAACATTCTGACCAAACTTCTTGAACAGGCTTATTTGTTTCCGCAGTTCTTTTATGTCGATAGCAATTAGCCCAACATCTGCCATTTCTAAGCCAATACCCTTGTGCACCCAAGTATTGAGCAGTTTTAATATTTAACAATCTTTGCATATAAGAAGTAATAACATTAGCTTCTTTTA
>Ga0114918_10003674_pt1 | contig 13468 bp, 12 predicted proteins | sample LantaG_FD_87015 | JGI IMG/M metagenome (GOLD analysis project Ga0114918, IMG submission 87015) | Deep subsurface microbial communities from Baltic Sea to uncover new lineages of life (NeLLi) - Landsort_02402 metaG | ecosystem: Environmental > Aquatic > Marine > Oceanic > Sediment | place...
CTATCGCAGAGGCCTTCACCAAGGGCAATCTCGGCATTATGGACTACTATCGAATGAAAAACATTATGGCTGATACCGAAATGCGAGATTCAATAGCGAAACCCAAAAAGAAAGAATAAATCAGGTATACGGCTTATGAACTATCGTTTAACACAGATAATTTTGGCTGCTCGCGGCGACGACGCTGAGGGGTGGATGAATACCCTGGTGATTGTTCTTCTGGTGGTTTTCTGGGCGATAGGGGGGATTCTAAAGGCAAGAGCGAGAAAAGCTGAAAAGGCTGAAGCGGAGGACGAGGAACCGGGCGTCGTCAAGGGGCCTTTAAGACCAACTGCTCGTCGTGCGACAGCTAAGCCGGTGTATAAGGATAAGGCTCGTGGCGTGGCGGTTTGGCGTCCACAGCCTCAACGCATCCGAGCCGGTGCTAAAACCTTAGCTGAGGAGGTTGAACCGAGGCAAGCCAAGCCGTCCGTTGCAGGGCGCAAGGCCCGCGGGCCCGAGGCTGCCGTTGCCAAAGTAACCGGTGAGCGGCCAAAAAAAGCGGTGCCTGCTGCCGGTGCCGTGCGGGCGGTGGAAAAGCCGATGCTTGAGCAACTGCTGCTGTCTGCTGAGGAGCCGGACGAACTGCGAAAGGCGATTCTGCATTACGAAATCTTAGGCAAGCCTTTATCACTTCGAGAGCCTGTGGACGATAGACTTCGTTGACAAGGTTATTTTCGATTTGTGATTTTCGATTGCGGCGTACAACGTCCCATAATATATGTTATGTTTCATTGGGGCTGGATTGGTGCAAATGCTACTCTGCAAAGTAGGCTCGCTACGTAGCACGAGTCAAAGCATCTGCTGATTCGAGGCGGCCTGTGCGGCAGTTTCGGAGAGGTTGTCCCACATAGCAGCAGCTCTGTCGAGAAGACCTAAGTTTTCGAGGACTACCGCTACGTTCGGTACGTTATAAGCATCGGCGAAATTGTCCTGCATGTACTGCTGAAGGTTAATGAGCGAGGAGGCGAATCTCAGGGCGTCACAGTACAGTAAGGCGAATTTGTAGTGAAGCTGTATGGTGTCGTTATCGAGGACAGGCTCAGCGGTGAGCTGCTCAAGAGCGGATTTTTGGTCTCCCACTTCGAAGAGACAAATGGCAAGCTTTGTTCGAGCCCTAAAGTAGGTGGGGTTTATTTCGAGGGCGTTGCGAAATGCCTCGATGGCTTCGGGGAATGATTCGAGGCTCATTAATAATATAGCGAGTCTGTAGTGCAAATTCGGGTTTTGCGTCTGGTCGGCAATTTGTCGGTGATGTGCGGCAATGACGGCCTTGATTTGGTGGGACGAGGGGGGTAAATCAGACGGTTTGAACTGCAGGATGGCTGTCTGGGCGAGCAAGAATGCGCTGTTTGCGTCGATAGCAGCCCCAAGCGATAGGGTTGTCAAGGCACCTGAAGTGTCACCGGCCAACTTCTCTGCGGTGGCAAGGCCGATATACGCATCGACAATGCGGTCGTTTATCTCGACGGCTTTGTTGAATTGATGTGCGGCAGACGATTCATCGTGTGTGTGCAAAAACTGCGTTCCAAGCTTTACGGTTGCCTCCAAACAATCGGGATGGATGCTAATGAGTTTTTCATATTGAGAAATGGCGTGTTCGGTGTCACCTAACATTGCAAGGACGTCGGCGTGCTTGAGGAGTAAATCCGCCCTTTCGGGGTGCTCGGCCAGTTGATATTCGAGCTGTTCGGCTGCCTGGTAAGGCAGACCGTCGTGGATGAGCTGGTCTATATGGTCATCTTCGACGTGAAAATTGTCGGGATGGATAAGAATCGCAGTATTGAATGTTTGGGCAGCGTGTGTATAGCAGCCGACGGCGATGTATAAATGGCCGAGAGTTACGAGGGTCCAGATGTCGTCAGGATACTCACTTTTCAAAAGTTCGTACTCGCTGGCGGTTTTTTCGAGTTGGTTATTTTTGAAATAGATGGCGGCGAGTCGCTGTCTTGGGAGCTGCAGATAGTTTTTGAACTTGAGGCAATCCTGATAAAACTCGACGGCCTGCGGCAGCTTTTCGAGTCGTTCGTAACAATAGCCGAGCGCATAAAGTGCCATAGTGTTGCTGGGCTGGCGGAGGTAGACGGAGTTCAACTGTTCAATTGCGTCCTGCAAACGGCCCGTTGCGATAGAAATGGCAGCCGAGGCCAGTCGTCCACGGGGGCAGTCCGGGTTGTCGAAAAGATACAGTCTCAGCTGGTCGGCGGCGCTGTCAGTCTTTCTTTTTCTTATAAGCTCAATGACCCTATTCAACTGCTCCGATGGTGGGGATTGGCTGTCTGAGGCGGGCGGACTGCAGACATCCAGCCAGTTCCAAATCAGGTCGGCGACATCGAGGTTCAGCCCCCTGCCGAGGATTTCCAGTAATCTACTCATACACCCCCTTCGCCCTATCCATTGATTATTGGTCTCAGCACCCTTTTTTTCTCTGAAGCCAGATTTTTTCCACGGGCTGCCACGCCATACACTCTTTTATTCGGCAATACCTACGAGCATGTTAATCTCGATTAGGACAATTTCCCGCCGCTACCTTTATTTTGTCTTTTTCCTGTGTGGATTGTGTGTGCTGTAGGGATTATTGGGATTTTGAAAGCGGGTTTTAGGACTTTGCCCCCCTGCCGTGTTTGCCAATCACTTTTTGGGCATAACCGGCTTACTCTGAATCTGATTTTGTTGTTTGGGCCTGTTTTTCTATCTCGCTTAAGTAGGCTAACGTTCGTTCGAGCTTGTCGCTTAGATGCTTTAACTTCAGCATAGTTTTGACTCGCGTTAAGAGTTCAAGCTTGTTGACGGGCTTGCTGATAAAATCGTCGGTTCCGGAATCGATTCCGCGTTCAATATCGCCGAATTCGTTGAGTGCTGTTACCATTATCACGGGGATGTCGGTGGTTTTTGGGTCGTTTTTTATCCTCTTGCAGACCTCGAAGCCGCTCATTTTGGGCATCATCACATCGAGCAGGATCAAATCGGGCGGATTTTCAGCAATGATTTTGAGCGCCTCGACACCATCGCGGGCGGGGAGTGTTTTGCAGTCCGTATCCTCAAGATAAGCCTGCAGCAGTTCGAGATTCTGCAGGTTGTCATCGACGACCAATACGACGGGAGTTTTTTCCTGGTCCACTTTGGTTTTAGCCTTTTTCATAGAAAGTTACTCCTAACGGACGTTAAGCTTGCAAAGCCCGTAGAATTTCGGTGCAGAAGACAGGTAAGTCGTCGGGCCTGCGAGACGTGATTAAATTACCGTCCACGACGCATTCTGCGTCGAGGTATTCTGCGCCGGCGTTTTTGATGTCATCTTTAATGGCCATAAAACATGTTGCCTTTTTGCCTTTGTAAATATCAGTGCTGCATAAGAGCCAGCCGCCGTGACAGATAGCGGCAATTACTTTTCCGGCGTTTACCATATCGTTGGCGAACTTTATAACGTGCGGACTTCTTCGCATAAAATCAGGTGCGAATCCGCCCGGCACAACCATGCAATCATAATCGCCTGCATCGGCATCTTTGGCGGCGATATCCGAGAGGCAAGGATAGCCTTCTTTGGAATGATATTCTTTTTTTGCCTCGGCTGCAACAAAATCGACATCAAATCCGGCTTCGCGGAATCGATAGTAAGGAAACCAGGCCTCAAGTGTTTGATACATTTCGTCGACCATGATGGCTATCTTTTTCGCTGACATTTTTGACTTCTCCTTACCGAGAGTTATTTTCGATGAATTGTCGGACCTCTGGTTTTATGTATATTTGCTCAATGTTGATTGTTTTGGATACTGCCTCGCTGCACTTTGCGGCGACCTCGGCTGAAGGGGCCTGGGTATCGACAAAGAAGATGGATTGGCCTTTTACTGTGCAAAGCCCCCCGCCGCTTCCCCCAAGGGGCTCTTTGCGGATTGCAACGCCATTTGCCTCCAAGAGGGTCAGCAGTTCTTCTAAAATTCTTTGCTCGTTCATCACTCGTATTGAGTATTGCGTGGTGTTCAGCGATCCCGGCGTATCACGGTTCAAGAAAAAACGTGTTAAAAGTCGATATAAATACAAGACTCGAGGCTAATTCTATAGCAGGAACAAAAAGTTGGCAAGTGTTATCGAAAGAAGAGTTTCTTTGCACAAACAACTGCAAGAGCAGCAGCGGGAAAATACTGCGTTAAAATCGCAGATCGGCCGGCTGCAGGGTCTTGCGAACATCGGTACCGCGACCTGTATGATAGCGCACGAAATCAATAATCTGCTCACGCCATCGGCTAATTATGCCGCCCTTGCGTTAAAGAATCCGGATGATAAGGCCTTAACTGAAAAGGCACTTCAGAAAGCGATGCGGAATTGTGAGCAGGCTTCGAAGATTATGGAAAGTATGTTGGCTGTGGCGAACGGCGAAACAAAAGAAAAAAAAGAGGTGCCGTTGACTGCTTTGGTGGAAGATGTTTTTCAGTGTCTTTGCCGGGATTTTGCAAAGGATGGGATAACGGTAAACCTTAAGATTACCGAAGATTTGAAGATTTGGGCAGTTCCGGTTCTGATTCAACAGGTCTTGATGAATTTGATTCTCAACGCCCGCGAGGCTATGCAAGACGGTGGCGGTGTTTTGACTATTGGGGCCCAACTGACCGCCAATGCGGTGGAAATAGAAGTTCGCGATACGGGTTGCGGGATTGCGGCTGATGATTTAAAGAATATTTTTGAGCCGTTTTTTACGACCAAAGGAGACAAAGAACCAGAGACACAGCGTTCAAGTTCAGGGCTCGGCCTTGCCTTCTGTAAACAGGTAGTAGAAGAACACGGGGGTTGCATTTCGGTTGAATCAGAGCCGGCTAAGGGCACATCCTTCAAAATAATTCTGCCAAAACGTTGATAAGCAGGTAATTACTCAAACGCAAGTAGTACCGGCTATAATTTTGCGCATTAGTTGAATGCGTTATGAAATGTGGTAGTATGATGATAATGGCTGAGTTTTACCAGATTATTGGCGGGATTATTGGGATGTCGGAGGGGATAAAGTTCGTTTGGGGACCAGTTTTGATGGTGGTTCTGCTGGCTGGTTCGGCGTTTTTCTCGGGGGCGGAAACGGCATTTTTCAATCTTTCACACAGGCAAAGAAAATTACTGCGAGAATCAAAACACAGGCTGCAAAATCTGGCTGCGAGTCTGGTCGATAAGCCGAGGCAACTACTCGGGTGCCTATTGTTCGGGAATATGGTGGTTAACGTTCTTTTTTTTGCGGTCGCAAGTGTTCTGACGATGAGGGTTGAGCAGCGAGCGGGCGCAGCAGTGGCGGCGATAACGGCTGGTGGTGCCTTTGTCCTGCTGGTGGTGGCAGGTGAGATACTTCCGAAATCGATAGCGTATGCGAATTCGAAATCACTTAGTGTTATTGCGGCGGTGCCGGGGTTCCTGTGTGTGCAGGTTTTGGGGCCTATTGTGTCTGTCTTTAGGGCTTTGTGCGTTGAACCGGCGCTGCGTCTGCTCATCGGGCCTGCAAGAGCGCCTAAACCAATAACGACAGACGAATTCAAATCGCTAATTGAGCAGGTGCGAAAAAGCGGGCTTATCACGGCTGATGAAAATAAATTGCTGACTGAAATTATCGAGCTTGGGTTTCTCAAAGTTCGTCACGTTATGCGGCCACGTGTGGATATGGCGAGCTGCGCGGTAACGGATTCGCCAGAGGCGGCACGGCGACTAATGCAGAAAAATCATCTGACGAAGCTGCCTGTATATTCCGGGACGATAGACAACATAGTGGGTGTTGTGAGCCTTCGGCAGCTGCTTCTCGAAGGCGAAGTGTCCCTGGCGGAGCTTGTTGAGCCGGTGCATTTTGTTCCGGAGCAGAAAAAAGTCGAGAGCCTGCTTGAATTTTTCCGTAAGAGCGGGACCGATGTCGCCATAGTAGTCGACGAGTACGGAGGTATCGCTGGTTCCGTGCGGCTGGAAGATATTGCTGAGAAGCTGTTAGGGCCAATTGAGATTACGGGCGAAGCTGAGCCGGTCGAGAAGATAGGCCCGTTTGAATTTCGTCTGGCAGGCGATTTGTCCATTCACGACTGGGCACCGAGCTTCAGTATTGACCCTGCGGAGAGGCGTGTCTCGACGATAGGCGGGCTTGTAACGGCGCTTTTGGGTAAGATGCCAAAGGCCGGCGACGTTGTCCGGCTGAGGAATTTGAAGTTCACGGTTGAACGAGTCCGCAAGCACCGAATTGAGACAGTGATATTGACTTTTGAGCCTATTCTAACGGATGAGAAGTAACCTGATTGGAATTTTGCTGATTGTGTTTTCGGTGGTATTGGCCGGTTTTTTCGCGGGCAGCGAAACAGGTATGTACCAACTCAGCCGGCTTCGATTGAGACTCGGTATCGAGAAGAAACGGTTGTCATATATCGTCTTGGGCAAGTGTCTGCACGACAGTGCCGCCCTGCTTCTTTCGATGCTGATAGGTACGAACCTTGCACACTATCTTGCCACAGGCGTTGTTACTTATATGCTGCTTACCAAGCTGGGCGCCGAACACACCGCCGAATTTGTTGCGATGCTTTTTACCGCACCGATTCTGTTTGTGTTCTCTGAGCTTATACCGAAGAACCTGTTTCTTTATCGCGCTGACACTTTGATGCCGGCTGTTGCACCGGTTTTGTTTGGATTTCATAAGTTTTTCATCTGGTGCGGAGCAGTTCCATTTCTAAAAGGCGTGTTACGAATGTTTGCTAAATTTTCGTCTGTGCCGATGTCAGCTGAGACGGCAATAACATCTGTGGAGAGACACAAAATAGCAGCGATTCTGCAGGAAAGCCGTGAAGAAGCGCTGCTTAGCTCTGTGCAAAGCGATATCGTAAGGCGTCTTGTAGTAATTTCGAATATTCGTATAAGCAGCGTTATGACAGCTATCAATGACGTGCAAATGGTCGAGGTACGTTCCGACAGGTCGGCGCTGCTGAAGAAGTTAAAAGAATGCGCGTTTACCCGTTTGCCGGTCTACGACCGCTGGCCTGAGAATATCGTTGGTTTTGTAAACATATATGAAGCGTTGTGCTGTGCGGGCCGGTTCAGCAGTCTGCACAGCTTTGTCAAACCAATCCGAAAGCTTTCAGCCGAGACAGTGGTTTCAGATGCGATAGAGTTTATGCAGAGTAAGAATGAAAAAATCGTTCTGGTAACAAAGGCAGGTCATCTCGGCAGGGAAAATCCTGTCGGAATCGTTACGATGAAAGACTTGGTTGAGGAACTTCTTGGCGAGCTTAGTGAATGGTAGCGTTATGGTATCAAAGACGTTCGTCTGTACTGGCGTTGTTTTGACATTAGCAATCCTTTCGCTTGCGGTTTTGGCCAATAGTATGACCAAGCCGGTCGGCCATGATGAGCAGATGTACTGTACGGCCGGGGTGTTGCTGGCACAGGGGAAGATGATTTACAGGGATTTTTCGTATGTGGCGCAGATGCCGTATCACCCCCTGCTTTGTGCCGCTTTGTACAGGGCGCTGAACACGAGCTATTATTTACTTACCGGGCGGATAGTTTCAGTTGTTTGTGATATTCTCGTAGCCGTTTGCATTGTCGGTATATATCGGCTTATATTTAAACCTTTCGTAGTTACGGGTTTGCTTCTGGGTTTGGGTGCAAGCGTTTTGTGGATATTTAATCCGCTCGTTGATTACGCCAACGGCTTTGCGTGGAATCACGATGTTGTAATCCTCTGTGTAACCTTGTCTTTGTGGCTGTTGTTATCTACGGATTTGCGACTGAAATCGAGATACTGGAAAGTTGCCCTAATCGGGGCGCTTCTGACCTTAGCAAGCTGTATGCGTATAACAACGGTTATCGTGCAATTAGTTTTTTTGGTTTTTTTGCTGAGTGTGCCGGGCGGGTCACTAAGGAGAAGATTTGAAAGTGCCGTGGCGTTTCTGGTTTCGAGTGCTATTGTGCTGATTTGGCCTGTCCAGTTGATTGCATCGGCACCGCGGGCATTTTTTCTGAACGTGTTCTGGATACCCGTGCTAAACGGTAAATGGCTGCATGAGATAGGTATGGCGTATAACAAAGTCGGCCTGACGTTCGGGTCGCTTACAACGGTCGGCTATCTTGCAATCATCGCCACAGGTGTCTACCTTTGTGTGGTACTCGTATTGTGCCGTCATAAACTAAAGGGAGTGAACACAGGCAAGGCGCTGGTGGTGTTTCTGGTAGCTGTTGCGATGTTTGGGATTGCTTATATTCCTTTAACAATGTGGAGGCAGTATCTCGCAATGCCGGTATCTTTTCTGGTGCTCGGCTTTGCATATCCACTTATGTGGTTAAGAAAGTTTAGTTATATCAAATATTTTAAGATAGGACTTATTATATTTATTGTAGGTATAGTTATGACGGTTACCTCGCATACGATTGTGCTGCGAAGAATTCCGAGGCTTTTTAGTTTTGAAAACTGGGTCCCTGTCAGGGTTCACAGGATTTCGGAAGATATTGCCGCAAGGATAAAGGAGCCGAAACTGATACTGGCTTTGGCACCCCTTTATGCCATCGAAGGCGGCTCAGATATTTATACTGAGTTTTCAGCCGGGCCATTTGTCTATCGAGTCGCAGATTACATTTCTTCCTGGAATCTTGACATCACACACACGACAGGACCAAGAACACTCAAGAAGCTGGTTGAAAAATCACCGCCTTCTGCGGTGATACTGGGCGTAGAGCCGGAATTTCTCGAAGCGGCCCTTTTCAAAGCGGTCGTCGAAGCTGACTGGGAAAGACGGACTTACGACAACGGCGTCACAGTGTATTTCAGACCGTGATATTGTGATTTGCGATACGGTCGAGGTTGGGCCAGAGGGCGTCTTAATGTTGTGAATCGCCCTCATCGATGATTGCTTTTGCTATATCATTTATTGCGTTTCGTGTTTGGGCGTTTGCGTTGTTTGTCAGGATGGAAAAGATGTAATCGCCGCTGATGGTGCTGCATATTCCTGAGAAGGCCTTGACGCCGGCGATGTATCCGGTCTTGCCGAGGATCCTGCCTTTGTATTTTTTTTCTTTGAAATATTTTGCGATTGTGCCATCTACCCCCCCTACCGCAAGCGAATCTCTGTAAAGTGGCCATTGTTTGCTTTTGTAAATATCGAGTATCACGGTAGTGAGAGCATTTGTGGTTAGCTTATTTTCTTTACTTAGGCCGCTGCCGTCGTCGATGTAAAATTCTTCTTTCGGTATGCCAAGTTCAAGCAGATATTGTGAGATTAGACTGCGGCCTTTGGCCCAGCTGCCGTCTTTTTTATGTGGCTCGCTGTGGACAGCAATTGTTTTAAACAGGGCTTCAGCAGCCAGGCCGAAACTGTCTTTGTTGCAGCGTTTTAGACAATCGGTTATCGGTGTTGTATGCTCGTAAAGCAATTTGAAATCACAATTTTTATCGACTTGCTTTCCCAAAAGCCGGCCGTTTGTGGCTATCGATGCTTTAGCGAGGTTTTCCGCTAACAGGATTCCGAAAAATGCCGCCGGTTGTTCGATGGCGACGGTAAACGGCCCTATCTTATCCCTGCATTTGCCATGAACGACAATTTTGTTGGCCTCTTTGGTTCGGTAAGAGCCAAGAGTGCTTTTGCCCTTTGATATTGGTTTGACCTTATTTATGACCTCTATGAAGCTGGTCTGGGGGTCAATAAAAACAGTGGTTTTGCCATTAATATTCTCTGCACTGATATCTATGCAGTTTGCGTTGAAATTTAAGCCGGTCACTTCACAGGCGTACCAGCGATTCAATTCTTTGGCGGGCCAATTTGGGTGGACCCGCCGGTCGTCGAATATGGTGCCGTCAACGACGATGTCATTTACGGCGGTGACGCCATTTTGCTTTAGTGCCGCAGCGATGTCCTCGAATATCCAGCCGGGCGTTCGGTTGTGTTTGGCATCGGTAACTTTGTCGCCCAATAATGGGTCGCCACTACCTATAACGGTCAGTGTATCGCCGCAGATTCCGATTTGCGTTTTATATTGGTAATCCGGTCCAAGATATTTCAGCGCTGCCATTGTAACAATTATTTTCATATTTGAGGCGGGCAGCAGCGGCTTTTTTTCGTTGTGTTTATAAATCAGCCGGCCGGTATCAGCCTCTGTGATGCAGACGGAGAATTGGACTTTTTTCTGTGAGGGTTGGCTTATAATACCGTCGATTCGCTTTGCCAAATCCGCAGGAGCGGTGCTGATAAGGCTGACACTAAGTGCTGCTGCGACGAATAATTTTTTCATCTGAGCTTTCATATCACAGTGATTTATTATCACAGGCAGTGGTATAAATCAAGCGGTGATATATTTAGAAGCGATATTTGATGGGCTGCTTTTTTAGCTCGGCAGCGGTCGGCAACAATTCGAACGAATCTATTCTTTGGGACTGGGTGAATTTATCAATTATGTGCTGAATTTCGCCCATACTTCGGCTGTGCATCATTGCAAAGAGATTGTAAGGCCAATTTTCAAAGCAGCGTCTCTGGCAGCAGTGGCTGACAATGCCAAAGCGGGCCAGTGCGTTGCCGGCCTCGACGATTCTGTCGGGGCTGACTTTCGCGACAAATAATACGTTGGCAACAAATCCGAGCTTGTGATGGTCGAGGACGGCTGCTATTCGGCGGATGACGCCCTTATCGGTTAATTCGGTGAGAATCCGTAAGATATCTTCGATGGCCAGGTCTTTGCTGCACAAAAAGTCGAAGGGCTTTGGAATGACCTGCAAATCGTTTTGTAGTTTTGCGAGGAGAAGTTTTTCACTATCACTCAGACGAACAATTTCACGTGTGGGCGGCTGCGGGGTGCTGTCGTGCTTCGGGAGGCTCCGCCCTGACGAGTCGAGCAATTCATTCAGATTGTCAGGGTCAAAACGGACGTCCAGCTTGAAGATATGCTCGACAGGGAGGTTGTGAAAATCGAGGCCGAAACGAGCTGAGAGATTGGCTAGCGCGATGTTAGCCTCTTCAGGAGAACCAGTCTGGAGAGTAAACCATAAGTTATAGTGATGTGTGCGGAGGTAATTATGCGAGACGTTTTCAAGAGAGTTGACCGCTGCAGTGACCTCAGGGAGGCTCTCCTGAGGGATATGTGCAGCCACCAGGGTGCTCGATAGGCCAAGTGTTCGATAATTTATGAGCGTACCTATTCTGCGGATGACCCCTGCTGCTTTTAGTTTGGTGGTTTGCTGGAGAATCGTTTGCTCTGTAGTGCCGATGAATCTTGCTATATCGTCAAATGGTCTGCGGCAAATCGGCAGGCCGTCCTGGAGGATACTGCACAGTTGCTTCTGCAGTTTTGTCAAGCGCAGAGTCATTTCGAACCTCCGGCCTGATAATTGCAGATAGGGTCTGCAGCGAGATAGTCTCCAGTGGTTGCATAAGCGCGTGCCCTGCAACCGCGGCAAACGGCAGAATATTCGCAGATTGCACAGCTTCCTTTGTATTTTGAGAGGTCTCGCAGCTCTTTTAGGAGTTCGGATTCGGTCCAGATTTTTTCGAAATTGTAGCCGTTCTCGATTAGGTTTCCGGCAGATATATCGAGAAAGCCGCAGGCCTGGACGTCGCCGCGGCAGCTTATAAAGCCAAAGTCTCTGCCGCCTATGCAGCCATTGACAGGGCCCATTAGTTTTTCCTGCTTTTGCTGTCTGCAAATTCTGGCGAACTGGGGCGCGCAGGTAAGGCGGATTTGGATTTTCGATTCGAGTTTGAGTCTGAGCAGTTCGTGCAGTAGCGTTTCATACTCTACGGGGTCAAGAATTTCATCGGCGATTTGTTTTGCCCTGCCGGTTGGGACGAGTATGAATACGTTAAAACAACAGGCTCCAAGTTTTTTGGCTAATTCAGCTATGGCGATGAGTTCGTCAGCGTTTCGTTTGGTAATTGTGGTGTTAATCTGGAATGGTACGCCAGCGCTGTGAGCAATTTTCGCGGCTTTTACTACCACTTCAAAGGCGCCGGGGCTGTTTCTGAAGGCGTCGTGGAAATGAGCGCCGGCGCCATCGATGGAAAAAGACAGGATTGAAATGCCGGCTTTTTTTAGTTTGTTGATAGACTGGTCGTCAATGGCGTATCCACAAGTAGCCATTGCCATTTTCAGATTTAGCTTTCGGCCGTGTTGGATGAGTTTGTAGATATCAGTTCGCTGCATTGGTTCGCCGCCTGTGAGGATTATCAAAGGCGGTTTTTTTTGGCTGGGCGAGGTTGTGAATTTTGCAACAGATTTGAGTATTTTTTTGCATTGCGTGGCTGTTAACTCCCTTTGGTTTTCGGCTGGGCCTGCATCTGCACGACAGTGAGGGCAATCAAACTGACATCGGCGGGTGACTTCAAAAGCTATAATACGCGGCCTTTCACGGTTCATAGTCTGTTTCTCATCGTTCGACCCCCCTGCCCTATCCAGGGTTCAATCATACGAACAGCAGCGGCATTGCTCAACTCCCCTACCAGCGGGGCAGGGGTGATTTGGAAATCAGATGTCCTCGTCAAGCATGTGGCCGAGACGGTGTTTTTTTGTGCGAAGGTACTGCAGGTTGTGCTTTCCGGGTTGAGCCCTGAGTGGAATCTGCTCGACAATTTTTATGCCATACACTTCAAGGCGACTTACTTTCTTGGGATTGTTGGTAAGGATGCGAATCTTTTTCAGGCCGAGGTCTCGCAGGATTTGGGCACCGATTCCATAGTCTCTTCTATCGGGCCTAAAGCCAAGTTCGAGATTGGCGTCAACAGTGTCCAAGCCCTGCTCCTGGAGCTTATAGGCTCGGAGTTTGTTCGTCAGTCCGATGCCGCGTCCTTCCTGGCGAAGATAAATCAGAGCGCCTTTGCCTGCCTTTTCAATCATCTCCATTGCTGTTATCAACTGATAGCCGCATTCACATCGCTGCGAGTGAAATAAATCGCCAGTCATACACTCCGAATGTACTCTTACCAGAACCGGCTCAGTGTGTTCGATGGGCGTGCCGTGCTCATCGAGCTGGCCGATGCCGCCCTTACACAGTGCCAAGTGCGGTTCGGAGCTGGTGATACTTTTGTATCCAATCAGCTTAAACTGGCCGTAGTCGGTGGGCAAAGTAACACACTCAAGTCGCTTGATTTGGCTTTCTCGCTGGAGACGGTATTCTATTAGCTTTGCGATTGAAGTAATTTTCAGGTCGTGCTTTTCGCAGGATTTCAACAACTGTGGGACTCGTGCCATCGAGCCATCTTCGTTCATAATTTCACAGATGACGGCTGCGTGCTTTAGACCAGCCAGTCTTGTCAAATCGACTGCGCCTTCGGTCTGACCCGCTCGAACGAGAGCGCCGCCCTGGCGAGCGCGGAGTGGAAATATGTGGCCGGGTCGAACAAGGTCGGCAGGTTTGGCGTCATCTGCTATGACGGTCTGGATTGTCCGTGCCCTGTCGGCGGCACTTATGCCGGTTGTTATTCCGTCAGCGGCGTCGATACTGACAGTA
>Ga0114918_10003675_pt1 | contig 13465 bp, 11 predicted proteins | sample LantaG_FD_87015 | JGI IMG/M metagenome (GOLD analysis project Ga0114918, IMG submission 87015) | Deep subsurface microbial communities from Baltic Sea to uncover new lineages of life (NeLLi) - Landsort_02402 metaG | ecosystem: Environmental > Aquatic > Marine > Oceanic > Sediment | place...
CTGGGATGAGGTCACCGCGCTCGACGCCGCCGCCTGAAATGTCAACGACCCAAGCGTGATCGGGCGCCAAACCCCTAATTACAATTGCGCCACTACACATTTCGATTAACGTGACAGTGCCCATGGTTTCGTTGTGCACATCGTGCACCGGCTCCCTGACCCCGTTGCGGACGATCCACGTCGACGCCTCTTCACCTTTGTCCAGGATTACGTGCGTACGTTCAGTGGACCCGATCGCGCGGACAGTGCCGTTCTCGACGACGTGGCGAGAAGTGAGGAACACTCCTTCGCCGACGTGAAAGGCCGATCCGATACGTCGACGGCCGGTCCCATCTTCGACCTCGACGTATGCCACCGCGGTCGCATACTGCTCGAAAATCGCCCTCGCCGCACCCGTATCCAATGCCGGAACCCTTCCACGATCGCCCCCGAAGGGGGCTATCACGCTGCCTCAACCTACACACCTACGCTCCGCGAAGACCCGCCGCGACCGCGTATGCAGACTCCCCGCGGGGACACGAGCTTGCTGCGCGCCCGATGTCGTGTGTGAGCGCTGATGACCGTCCGCTATTGACCGCAGGAACGGCTGCCCATCAGACGCGGAGTTGACGTATGTCGTGATTATCGGCAGACCCCGCACCCCGCGGCGCGGGCTACCCCTGCGCCCCGGCCCGCCCGGATGGGTGGTGGCCCATCCAGATCACGATGTCAGCCACCCGCAGCAGGCTTAGATGCCTGGAGCCTGACACCTCACGGATCTCATCCAGGCGCCCCAGGACGTCATGGGAGGTGGCCAGGGTCTGTCACCACGGCCGCCACCAGGGGTCCGCCGTCTGCCGCAGGGCCTTCTGGGCGACGGTGTCGCGAATCGGGAACAGCGCCAGGCGTTTCCGCGCCAGTAACTTGTACACCGCCACCCGTGGAATCGCCGCCTGCTTGCGCAGCAGCCAGTACAGGACGTCACCGGCGGAAGCGGGTCCCAGCCACCGCTCGAACTCCGACTCGGTGAGCGTGTGCAGGTCCCGGTCGGCGGGCACCGCGGCGAGCAGCTCGGTGATCGAGCCCGCCAGGGAGTCGAGGGTGCGGATCGAACTGGGCCGCAGCGATGAGTCGCCCTGCTCCCAAATCTGGATGGACAACATGCTCACGGCGATCAGGTCATCACCGGTGATCCGTACCGGGTCGTTGTGGCTGTAGACGTCGAACGCCGCCCCGGTGTAGCCGCCGGCACCGTAGACCCGCACCACCGCGGCGGCACGCTCCAGGGCGCCCGGACGGTCGGAGTCCAGGCCCAACTCCTGGCGCACCCGCTGCCCGAACACCCCATTCGGCCCCGCCGAACTGCCAGCCATTGCCCACCCCCGTGTCGAACGTCCCCGGCAGTATGCGGGATCACCCCCGCACGCGGCCGCCCGTTCCCAGACTTGTAACGGAGGATGTTCGGTCTGGCATGGATGGGTCTATCGCACAGATTGTTTTGCGTCTCGAATACCCGAGTCCTGTCGGGGCGGTGTGGCACGATCAGCGCTTGTGAGCAGACCGTTCCATATCGAGGACAGTGCCCGTGGTCGCATTGTCGCCACGGGTCAGATTGACGCCGGCGGCCGTGTCACTTGGGACGAGACCGAGGACAGCGTGAGCGCGGAACTTTCCGACCTCGCCGAGGAGATCCAGCAGCACCTCGCCGAGGGGCACAGCGGCGGCCAGTTGCGACGCCCGCTGGAGTGGTTCGAGCTATAGAAGACCCTCCAAACCGGGCCACATACCAAACGACTCTTGCAGGAGCAGACGATGCAGATCAGCCTGTGGCCCGGTGGACCGACACTTCGCCTGGTCGACCATTGGCAGCCGTTCCGGACGTTGCCCAGTGATCCTCCCGATGCTCAGGCGTTTGGCTACAAGTTCACCGACGGCGCAATCGGCGCCGCAACGACTCACGCCATCTCACCGCAGGCGGCGATGCCCCTCGACCAAGGGGAAGTGATCGACGCTCTTCGCGGCGCGCCAGACGTCACTGCGGGCCGAGCCGGCCTGATTGATGTCGATGTCGCTCACACAGCATCTGGTATCCCCTACATCTACACCCTCATGAAAATCCGTAGGGAGCCCAGCGGAATCCAGTACAACCTCACGCTCCACTTCTCGAGCGAACCTCGGCTGCAGCTACAGGGAAATTTCAACGAGGGCAACCCTACCGGCGCCAGGGAAGCCTTCTGCTACGAAATCGCGAAGCGCAACAATGTCCTTAACGAGCCGACCGAGGACGATCCAACTGGCGGCTGGGCACGGGACCCATTCGACGACTCAGCCACGGGCTTTGTGATGAACTTTAGTGAACTGCCCGACTTCGATGAGGAGTTCCCGGATCATCCGCTGACCATGGCGCGCGAACTGCTTCGAACCGTAGCTGCTAGCTGAAGCGGCCCCGTATTCGGTGTGGCATCGAGGTAACCCCCAACGCTCGCCTACCCGTCTCAGATCCGTTCCAGCCCAACGAAAATTCGCTAGTGGCCAGGCACTCCCCACCGATCAGGGAGGGCTCGACCGTAGATCCAACCGTTGCCGGCATGGGCGAGGATCGCGAGCAGCCCCACAGGAATCCCGGCGCCAGCGTCTCTTCGCACCCGCCCTAGCCAGCTCTTCTCGCTTGGGAGCTTCACCCCATTTGTCGCCTTCTAAAACCGTCTCACCGACCTGCTAAGGACACGGCCTGCCTCGAAAACGATGGGTTGATGAGACTGCACCGGCCCGACGAAGGTGTGCTGCACGTCCTGGCTCAACCCGACTGCCGCCTGTCTTGAAAACCTGTCTCATAATCTCTATTCTCATAACCAGGAACGGTGCGGGATTGTGAGACGGGGGACAGAGATGGCGATCATCGGGTACGCGCGGGTCAGCACCACCGACCAGACTCCCCAGCTTCAACTGGATGCCCTTCGCGAAGCCGGGGCTGCCCGCATCTTCACCGACCACGGCGTCAGCGGCTCCACGGCCAGCCGCCCAGAGTTGGACGCCTGCCTGGACCACCTCCGTGAAGGTGACGTCCTCACGGTTTGGAAACTTGATCGCCTCGGTCGCAACACCCAACACGTGCTCGCCGTTGTCGACGACCTAACTTCTCGCGGCGTCGGGTTCCGCAGCCTCACCGAGGGCCTTCACACCGAGGGGCCTATGGGTAAGGCGATGCTGACCATCATGGCCGCCTTCGCGCAGCTGGAGCGGGACACCATGATCGAGCGGACCCGAGCCGGACTGGCGGCAGCGGCAGCGAACGGACGCAAGGGCGGACGTCCCCGCAAGGTGGACGATGCCGATGCCGCTAAAGCCCGCCAGCTCAGGGAGAAGGGTATCGCCGCCGTCGACATCGGCAGGATGCTCAGGGTCTCCCGAGCCACCGTGTACCGCTACCTCGCCGAGGGCAGCGGCGCGCCTAGAACCTGAGCTGGAAGGGAAATGGGGAGCCCTACGACCACTAGACGCTCGCAACAGGTCGGACCCAACCGTATCGGTATCCAGCTGAGAACTGGTTACGAGATGGGTTGGACAGTAAGCCATCTGAGACCCAGGTTCACATACGTCTGGGTATCCAGATCACCAGAACCTGGTCATATGCAGACGCACTCGCTCGGGGAGCGCCAGGCTGAGTTTGCAGCGAAGTCCGCGATGCGATCAATCGAGTGTTGTTTGCCCTCGACCAGTCGAAGCTCAATGTCATTCGGTGAACATGCCGCCGTGACAAGGCGGTATAACGGGGTTGGCGTTGGATGCCGCGTTTGGCCACATCCCAGTGCTGCACCGAGTAAGTGGCGTTTGAAAACCGGCGAGTAATCGTCCACCCAGACGGTCACATCGCGGATGTTGGCGTGCTTTCCGCTACTTCAAACCTTAAGGCCAAACGTTTGCCGAACCCCACAACTACGACCCCGACCTGTTAGCCATCCGACTTACAAGCTGGCGAAAAGGATTGAAGCGCAGGGGCGACACCGGCCCACCTTGACGCAACCAGCCGTGTCGGCAGCTCTGTGACCCTTAGTCTTTCTAGGCATGGCGGTACTCAGTGATCTCCTGGGCCGGTTAAGCCCTGACGCCGCTCGGCGGGGCAAACAGTTCGAGCGCATCTGCCAATGGTTCCTCAAGAACGACCCGATCTACTCGGGCAAGCTTCGACCCGACGGCGTGTGGCTCTGGGATGAGTGGCCCGGAAGGTGGGGCGCTGACACGGGCATTGATCTTATAGCCGAGGACAACCAGGGACACCTGTGGGCAATCCAGGCCAAGGCGTATGCCGAAACCACCTGGATCACCAAACGCGACACCGACACCTTTCTGGCCGCGGCGGGGCGGCCCGAATTCTCCTTCCGCCTGCTAATCGCCACCACTAACCACATCGGGCGCAACGCCAAGCTCAACATCGAGGCCCAGGAAAAGCAGACGAGCGTTGTGCTGCTCGGCGACCTCGAGGCCGCCGAGGTCAACTGGCCGACCTCGCCCTCGGCGCTGCGTGCCAGGCGGCTGGCACCGAAAAAGCCGCGGCCTCATCAACGCCAAGCAATCAATAAAGTGGTGAAGGGCTTCGACACACACGACCGTGGCCAGATGATCATGGCCTGCGGGACCGGTAAAACCCTGGCAGCGTTGTTCATCCACGAGAAACTCGCCTCGCGACGCACGTTGGTGCTGCTGCCGTCACTGTCACTGCTGGCGCAGACGCTGCGCGAGTGGACGGCCAACACCAAGGTCGGATTCGACTTCCTTCCCGTATGTTCCGATGACACTGTCGCTGAACCCGACGCGGTGGTGTCGAACACCAGTGATCTGGGCTTTCCAGTCACGACTGACCCTGAGCAGATCGCTACGTTTCTGCGCCGCCGGTCCGGTCCACAGGTGGTGCTTTCCACCTACCAATCGTCACCGCAGATCGCCGAGGCCTTCGAGTTGGGTCGAGTGCCGACCTTCGACCTGATGATCGCTGATGAGGCCCACCGCTGCGCCGGGCGGATCTCATCGGCCTTCGGCACCGCCCTCGACGCCAAGAAGATCAAGGCACGCCGCCGCCTGTTCATGACGGCGACCCCGCGCTACTTCACCGGCCGGGTCGTGCGGGAAGCCAAAGAGGACGACTTCGAGGTCGCCTCGATGGACAACGAGAAAAAGTTCGGCCCGGTGTTTCACCGTCTCGGGTTCGCGCAGGCGATCGAGCGTGACCTGCTCACCGACTACCAGGTGGTCGTCGTCGGCGTTGATGACGCTACTTATCTCGAGTGGGCGCAGCGGGGCCGGTTCGTCACCCTCGACGGCACCGAGGTGACCGACGCCCGCGCCCTGGCCGGACAGATCGGGCTGGCCAAGGCGATGCGCCGTTACGATCTGCACCGCACCATCACCTTCCATTCACGGGTCAAACGCGCACGAGATTTCGCCCGATCGCTACCACAAGTAATCGCCTGGATGCCCGCCCGCCAACGTCCCAAGGGGCCCCTGTGGTCCGACTACGCATCCGGGGAGATGTCTGCCGGGCAACGCCATGTACTTCTCCAGCACCTCGGCCGACTCAGCCACGGTGAGCGGGGGCTGCTGGCCAATGCGCGTTGTCTGGCCGAGGGAGTCGACGTACCGACCCTCGACAGCGTGGCGTTCATCGACCCCAAACGTTCCGAGGTGGACATCGTGCAGGCCGTTGGCCGCGCTATCCGGCTCGCCGCAGAGAAGACCGTCGGCACCATCGTCATCCCGGTCTTCATCGACACCAACGAAGACCCCGAGGTCGCCCTCGACGACTCAGCATTCAAGCCGGTGTGGGACGTGGTCAAAGCGCTGCGCTCACACGACGACGAGCTCGGCGAACAACTCGACGAACTCCGACGCCAGCTCGGTCGGCTGGGTGAACTGCAACGGATATCGCTCCCGCCGAAAATCCTCCTGCCCGAAAGGGTCAGCGCCGCTTTCGCCCGCGCTTTCCATGTGCGCCTCGTCGAGCAGACCACCGCCTCATGGGAATTCTGGTTCGGGTTACTGGATGACTTTGTCGAACGCAAAGGCCACGCCCGCATCCCCCAGAGCTGCACGGTGAATAGCTACCGGCTTGGTACGTGGGTCGCTGCGCAGCGCCGTGGGCACACTAGAGACACGCTTGACGCTGATCAAGAGCGTCGACTCGAGGAGCTACCCGGCTGGACCTGGGACCCCTTCTCTGACGATTGGGAGGACGGGTTCCGACGACTCCGGGGCTACGTCGACCGCCATGGGCACGCGCGTGTCCCCGTGTTTGAGAGGGTCGATGGCCGCAAGATGTCCTACACGGTCGACGGCTACCGGCTCGGCCAATGGGTCACCGTTCAACGCACTAAGAACGCCAAAGGCACACTTGACGCCGATCGCCAACATCGACTCGAGGCGCTACCCGGCTGGATTTGGGATGTGACCGATGATCAGTGGGAGGCGAGGTTTCGCTTACTCGAAGACTACGTCGAACACAACGGTGATGCTCTCGTCCCGACGTCTTACACCGTCAAGCGCGATCGCCTTGGTGTGTGGGTTACGGTTCAGCGCCACAGGCACGCAAAAGGCACACTTGACGCCGATCGCGAGCGTCGACTCGAGGAACTCCCGGGCTGGACCTGGAACGCGCGCGCAGCCAACTGGGAGGAGGGGTTCCGCCGGCTCCAGGAATATGTCAAGTGCCACGGTGATGCCCGCGTTCCGGTGGCCCCCAGCAAGCGCGACAAACTCGGGGTGTGGGTGGGAACACAACGAGAAAGACACACTAGAGACACGCTTGACGCTGATCAAGAGCGCCGACTCGAGGAGCTACCCGGCTGGACCTGGGACCGGCAGGAGGCCAAGTGGGAGGAGGGGTTCCGACACCTCCAGAAATTCATCGAATACCACCGTGACGCAGTCATCCCGCAGTCCTACGTCATGGAGGGCTACCCGCTCGGGTGGTGGGTCAGCAGCCAACGCAGCTTCTACCGCAGAGGCACACTGGAAGCCGATCGCAAGCGGCGACTCGAGGAGCTACCGGGCTGGACCTGGAACGCGCGCGCAGCCAACTGGGAGAGGGGATTCCGCCGACTACGGGACTACGTTGAACACCACGGTGACGCCCTCGTCCCGCAGTCCTACGAAGTAGACGGCTACGCGCTCGGTCAATGGGTCAGTAACCAACGCGCCAGACGAAGCGCCCTTGACTCCGATCGTCAGCATCGATTTGAGAAACTGCCCGGCTGGACCTGGAACGCATCGTCGTCGATTTAGTCCGCGCAGGCTGGCCGGTCAGGCCTCGTCGCGCACACGGGACGGCGCACCGGCTTCACTCCCCATCGCGCAGTTCTTTCTCGGCCCGTCGGGAATTGCTGCCGCTGCGATCGGAGCAGTCCAATTTGTTATCCGCGCCATCTACGAGCATGGATGGCTGGGACGTGACCCCCAATTACCTTTCCGCGCGGGCCAACTCTGCCGGCATCCCCTCGAGCTGTTCTTCACTCAAAATGCCGCGACGAATCTGAACAGCGTGGAGCGCATGTTCCCGCGCATGATCCTGTACCGATCCCCTCGTCGACTCGATTAGCTGCGCCTCTCCTCCGGGTGAAGGGACCAGAATCGTTCCGCTACTTCGGAGGCCCCAACCCTGCCGGGGGCATCTGCTTGAGGCACTATTGACAATCACGGAAAGCCACGGTTCCGCGTCGGAGAGGAAGGCAAGTGGGCAGTACTCGTCACTACCAACTTTGGAGTCGAGGGCACTGGTTCGACCAGGTTTTCGAAGTGGAGGAGCGATATCTCCCCACGGTTCGCAGCCTGTTCCCGAAAAATATGGCCGGTGAGGGCACCGAGCTTGTCCTTGATGCTGAACTGGTTCCCGAACTGGATGGGCCTCAAGGGTTATGGTCTATTGCGATTCGCGTGACGGGTCGAACCATCGGCTATCTGGCCCAAGACGAGGCGATCGCGTGGGCTGGCGTGATACGCCGTGTGATCGCTTCCGGGTACCTACCTGTGACCGACTGCCGCATCTACGCCCGCGAATACGACGGTTTCGATGGGCTTGAATTCTGGATCAACGTCCAGGTAACACTGGGGGAACCGGCTGAGGCACTGCCGCAGAACCAGCCGCCAACCGCCCCGTACACCATGGTGCCCAAGTCGTCTATCATCCAGGTCACGAAAGAAGAGCAGTACTTCGATGCTCTGCGAAAGATCGTGCCTGCCGGCGGCCACGTTGTCTTCTTCGCAACGCTGCACGAGAGACCCGCCGAGGGGAAACGCACCCCGCGTGTCGAAGTTCGCATCAATGACGAGTGCGTGGGTCAACTCACCCCTCAGACCAGCCAGCGGTACCTCCCGATGATCCGGCATCTACGGGACCGTGACTTGTTGACTGCTTGTTGGAGTGATGTCACTGGCTCCAGCGTGGCAGCCGAAGTACGTATCAAGGCTGCGAAAGCTAACGAGGCAACCCCAGAAGTGTTGGACGGGCCGCCCGTCACCGTCCCGCCCCTTGTGCCCGAATTGTCCGACCCCTCGGACTACGACTTGAGCGGGATCCTCGCCGACCTCAAACCGCTGGCACCTGTTCAGCCGGCCAAGCGCCGGGTGCGAGAAGAGCCGCCGGAGTCAGCGGTGATCCGTTTTTCCAAAGGGGGCCGGTACAACTACGTTGCGGTTCGCTACACGGACCAATGGTTGACGACGGCTACAGGTGACTGGGGTTCGATTAACCAAGTGATGTCGTGGAAGGAACTCGGGCCAAGGCTGAGCAATTTCGACTACGCCACGAGTGTCGCGGCGGTCACCCAGCACGATGATCCACGAGTCCGCGAGCACTTGGCCGTGATTGACTTCATGATTGGCGACTTCCACGTCGCCGCAATCAACGTCAGTAATGACGGCAGCCGCGACGGTGACTGGTACACGACCATTCCCGATGTGGCGGCGTCATCGTCACCTATCGGTAGCGGCAACGTGACTTGGAGCGAGATCACGCGGTTCGCCGGCAGTCCGCGGGTAGTCACGTCCTGGACGTATTTCGAATAGTTCTCCAGGCATGGGCCGCTTGAATTCCTGTCAGACAAGCGCATCGCGTGGATCAACCGCCTGTCCTGACGAGAACGGTCCCAAGCCGAGGGCTGCTGTGCGCGTGGGTTGCCGATGGGCCGCTGACCGGACCCCGCGAGGAATTGTCAAGACTTGTGGATCGGGGTGTTTAGGGTTTGGCGAGTCCCGTTACTGAGTCCACCCGGAATTAGAGTGGGTGTTGTTTCGGATTCCGTTGATCTCGTAGGCCACCGGGGTGTGGGTGTGCCTGTATGCCGCAGCGTACTCGGCCGGCGTTCGATAGCCCCGGGCCGAATGCCGGTAGTGGCGATGATGATGATGCTGTTTGAAGTCGCCGATGACCACTCGGGCTTCGAACAGGGTGTTCCAGTGGTTGTGTTTGAGACACCTCCTTGCGTAGTCGGTTGTTGAACGATTCGATGTATCCGTTGTCCCTCGCCGGGAGGGATGAAGTGCAAACCGACTTGGCCGGTCGCCCAGTCGGCATTGCGCTACAGGCCAATTCGGGTCACGTCTTGGACCCACTTCAGCTAGAGACGCCATCCGACAATGGGCGGATCGCGTGTCGCGGATCGGTGAGGTTTTCGCGGGCCCACTCGGCGACCTGCTCCTCCTGGGTGAAGACGACCACCTGCCGGTTAGCAGCGACTTGCAGCAGCAGGTTGAGGATGTTCCGGGTGCGAGCCGAATCGGCATGTACGGTAACGTCATCGAGCAGCAGGGGGCATGTGTCATGTCCCTTTGTCAGGCGGTCGGTGAGCGCGACGCGCAGCAACAGGTACACCTGTTCCAAGCCGCCCCTGCACCAACAAGGGGCGGCTAGTCGCACATCCCCACACAAACCTGGGAATCCCCGAACAGCCGAACCGCAAGACCCAGCTAAACACCCACCGCAGCAACACAACTCCGGAGAACCCCATCCGCAAACCCTGTCATCCCCGATCTCGAATGGATGTCTTGCTAGCGGAATTTCCCGAACGCCGCTCAAGTGGTCTGCGAGATCAACTGGCACCCGGAACCCATCTCGCAGCTCAGAGAGGACACTCCTTTCTTTCCTAGGTCAGCTCCCGATGAACGCCTCCGGGTTCGTTCAATCCACCGCACGTAGGGGTAATCCGTTGAAGCACTCCTTGAGCGCGTCGAGTTCCCCTCGGACGAATACCGCGAGTAGCGCATCTCGTGCGGCTCCGGGAATCCAGTACCCGTAGGCAATCTCATACGCGGTGTTGTTCTGGTCAGCTAGACGTGAGAAATATTGGCCGCCATGCTGATCGGGGTACTCGTGCGGATAGGTCTTTCGTACCTCCGCGATCTCTTCGGGCGAGGCATCGGCGGGAAGCGTGCAAAAGCTCCTTTCCAAGTAGCCCCCGTGTAGTGCGTACAACAATCCTGGCCCGTCCTCGCCCCAACCGGATCTGGCGTACTCAAACGCCTTATCCTCCTCGGCGCAGAAGATCACCGTGTCGGTGGGATCGACGTCCACACCGTTGTCCAGCAAAGCGTCAAGACGCTGTATCGGCACTCCGCGGAACGCAATCCAACTCCTGCCATCCACAGGTTGCAGCGCACGGAACAGGGAGAAGAGGGGATCATCGCCGATGCTCGGCGTGTGGCCGTCCTCGACATACCAGATAGGTATTTGTCTGGCCCCGAGTCGATGGTTTCCTAGCAGGTGGTAAGACACGCGGCGAAAACTAGCACGCCATCGCGACACAAATTGGTCGCCGTCGCGCTACCCGCGTGGTCGATCGCGGGCAGTGCGACCATGAGGTTTTTCCACCTACAAGTCGTCACCGACCCTGAACAGATTGCGCAGTGCCTGCGCAAGCGATCCGGTCACCCTGACGGATGAACGGTCTGTCATTGGCGGGGTGAGTCGAGGGGAGACTATCCGCCTGGCACTGGTCGAGTTCCTGACCAAGCAGACGTCGCCAGTCTTGAGCCGCGATTCACGTCGGAGGCCGTCGCTACCCTTTCGGCATCCCCTACGGACGGACTCTACGTTGCCGGAGCGTTACGCGTCGACCGGGAATGGATATTGGAATCAGCCGCGCCGCAGACCATCTCGCCCAGGCCGCGCCTGCGAATTTGAGGAGCTAAACGATGAACAGATATCCGAATAACATGACGAACATGACAACCCGGGACGAGGTGACCGCATGCGGGCGTTGCGGTTCAACCGCGCTTCACCATGTGGCTTACGGCATGCCCAGTATGGACCTGGTCGATGAGGCTCAACACCGGCCAGACCTGAGCCTCGGCGGGTGCTGCATCGGACCAGGGGACTGGTCTACCGAGTGCCTGTCTTGTGGCCAAAGGAGGTACCTCGACGACGACTCATCCGAGTGGACGACCGCCACCCGACCGCACACCGCCGGTTTAGTGACGCGCTACGCGGCGTTGGCCCGCGACAGTGTGGCGGATACGACGACGGCGCCCGCCGTCTCCTATGCGGGGCTCTGGCTGCTGCTGGCGCACCTCGCGCCGGTTGCCTCCGACAACCACCGCAGAGCAATCGCTGAGGCGGTCGGAATCTCGTGCGACGAGGCGGCCGTATTGGCTAGCGAATTGCTCACGGTGCCGCACGCCACCATTGCCACCGCTCTCGGAGCGTGGTCGCAGGTCGCGTTGAAGACAGAGCTGGCCGTGCCACTCGAGGTGATGCCCGACCAGGCCGGCCTCGACCGCTGGGCGGCTGAGCACACCCGCGGTCTGATCGAGAAGTTCCCCATTGGGATCGGCCCGGAGACGCTGCTGGTCTTTGCCACCGCGCTGGTGCTTCAGCCGCGCTGGACCGAGGAACTCGACACCGACGACGACGGGATGCTCGTTCTCCACGAAGGACTTCAGACCTTTGTCGACACCCGGGCCGCGGGCCGCGTCGCCGTCGCCAAGCCGTTCAGCAAGGATGGCGTTGACGTCGTCAGTGTTATTGCCGCACCGGAGGTTTCGCCGCGTGACGTATGGCGCGCGGTCGACGAAGTCGTCGCCAAGCTGAACCAGGGCGCGCTGTGGCACGGCGAATGTCCCCGTGGGGAGCTTATCGACGGGCACTCCTGGAAAGTCCGGGATGTGACCGAGACTTTCATCGAATGGGACGCGCCGGCAGATTCCGAGGTCCTCTGGCGCAGCCACCTGCCGCGCTGGAACGGGGACACGGTCAGCGAGCTCACCCGCGCTCCCGGTGTGGCTGAACTCGTTTCATCACTCCGAGAGGTCGTGCCGGCGCTGGCCGGGCCGTTCGAGTGCACGCAGGCCGCCACCGCCGCCTACGACGAATCCGGTTTCACCGCCGCAGCAGTGACCGCCCTCGCCATCGCGACGGGATACCCGGAGTTCGTAGAGCGCACCATCCGTCGCGTTGAGCTCATGTTCGACCGGCCCCACGCCGTCATCGCGATTGCCCGCGGCGGCCCGTGGGAGGGCATGCCAGTCTTCAACGCCTGGGTGACGGCGAGTTAGCTGCAATGACCATGCAGGTGGCGTACGGATACGTGCCTGCGAGTGTGGACGCCAAAATTTCGGAGCCACAATCTGCACCTTCCCAAGAAGGAGGGTGCGCATCAAACGCGGGACGGTTCATCTCCAACCGGTTGGCAGGAGCCACAGGTGATGCCGCGCGACTATATGTGATCTGCCGGGTGTCGTGTCTTGCGTTCCGAGTTGGGCAGCGACGGGAGTTTCTTCCCGATGCGATGCTCACGGGTTTCTTCCCTATGCGTTCGGGCGTGCCGGAGGATGCGGTGTGAAATCCCGGGGCTGGCTGGGCACATTTTGGGCACACTCACTGTTCACAGAGATCAATTCCGGTGAATCCGGGTGAGCCTCAATCGCAGGTCAGCGCGTTTTCAACCCTCGGACCAGCACGCCGAAACGGGTTCAATTCCCGGCAGCTCCACCGAAAATAGCAGCAGGTCAGGCCACACAAGCCCTGGCCTGTTCTGCTTCGGACACGCTGCTGTCCAAAGCGCCCAAGGCGGAGTCAGCCGCCGAAGCGGACTGGGCGCGGCAAAACGGTGGCTCATCATTTGGTTCGTCTCTCTACGAAGGCCGCCAGAGCACCGAAATCCGCTAGCTGCTAGCCGGGCCCGCCAGCCTCAGACCGCCGGTCAAACCTCACCGCGCGCGATCAATCCCGGCGGTCGGCCCTCCCAATAGGGGATACGCACTCGCGAGTCCCCGCCGGCCCAATTTTGACCGACCCAGGTCGCATTCCCCACAAACACAAAGGTCACGAACCCTTTTGAGTTCGTGACTTTTGAGCCTTGAGTTCGTGGAACTGCTCCCGGTGGGCGAAGGGGGACTTGAACCCCCACGTCCCGAAGGACACTGGCACCTGAAGCCAGCGCGTCTGCCATTCCGCCACTCGCCCGAATGACCGAGGGAGCCTATCACGCAAATAACCCCCCGC
>Ga0114918_10003676_pt1 | contig 13465 bp, 13 predicted proteins | sample LantaG_FD_87015 | JGI IMG/M metagenome (GOLD analysis project Ga0114918, IMG submission 87015) | Deep subsurface microbial communities from Baltic Sea to uncover new lineages of life (NeLLi) - Landsort_02402 metaG | ecosystem: Environmental > Aquatic > Marine > Oceanic > Sediment | place...
GGATATATATTAGAAGGGAAGAAAATCGTTGAATATCAAGACGAAATGATTGAACAGATTATGGGAGATGCTAAAAAGATTAAACTAGGTAAGATAAAAACTTTAGCAGTTAATTCTTCATTTTTAATTTCTGAAATAGGGGATGCTTTAATAAAAAAATTGCCACCTATAGCAGTAGTATGGTTTGAGGCAGGGGATAAGAAAAGAATATCCTTACGTTCTAATGGAAAAGTTGATGTTTCAAAAATAGCAGAAAAATACGGCGGAGGAGGTCATAAATGTGCAGCAGGTTTTGCTATTAAATCAGAAGATCCTTTTCCATGGGAAAAATAATTTAATTTTTATGAAAGAAAAAAAAGATAATCAAAAAATAAATAAATTAGAAGTTTATACTGATGGGGGAGCCAGAAATAATCCTGGGCCAGCAGGAATAGGAGTTGTTATTGGAGACAAAGAATATGCTGAATATATAGGTGAAACTACTAATAATATTGCTGAATACAAGGCAGTTATTTTTGCTCTAAAGAAGACCAAGCATTTATTAGGAAAATCAAAGCTTAAAAGCACAGAAGTCACTATTAATATTGATGCTCAATTAATAGTTAATCAATTAAATGGAAAATTTAAGGTTTTAGAAAAAGAACTTCAGTTACTTTTTATGGAAATATGGAATCTAAAATTTAATTTTCCTAAGGTAATATTTAAATATATTCCGAGGGAGGAGAATAAGAGAGCTGATTATTTAGTTAATCAGGCTCTCAATAAGCGAAATCAAAGTACGTTGAGTTTATAAAAAAATCGTCCCATTTAGAGGGACGATTTTTATCTATTGACTGAACCTATAAGCCGAATTCTGTATCCTGTTAAACAGGACAGTAGTCATTTATCTAGCCTTGAAATTACTTTCAAGGTCAAGCGGCCACTTTCTGACAAATGTCAGAACACGAGCCTTGCATCCAGTAAGGATTTAGCCGTTTCATTCCTGAAATTACTTTCAGGACTCACCCTAATTAAAGAAACAACTAGGGTGTTCCAAACTTTTCAATTTGGAACGTCTCTGTTCGCACCTCTATTTCAGTTATAAACCATTCTTAGTGTTGCCACTAAGGAGTGAAAAACTGAAACGATAGCTGTTAGCTATTACCTTTTACCAACCATGTTTTTAGGCAAAATTGGTGATGTTCGGACTTTCCTCCCTGCTTTTTGCAAGCAAATAACAAGGTAACTACCCAGTTCAATCGAAAGTTATTATACGCCTTTTTTTGATTAATTCAAGGATTTATAGTAAGATAAGGAAACAGAAATGATGATAAAAAATAGAAAAGTTCTATTTATCTTTGCATTAAGCTTATTACTTATAGGTTTAATTTTTTTTGTTGGTCAAAAAATGATTCAATTTAATAAGATTAGTAAAGAAATTGTTAATTCGTTAAAAGAAAATAATTTTGAAGAAGCTATTAATTTAATTAATCAAGAAACGAGTTTTAAAGAAAATATTTCTTTTTTACCTATAATTGGGCGTGAGATTGAATTAAGACAACATTTAAAAAAAATTGATAATAATTTAAAAGAGATAAATAATGGATTTTTGCTTAGCTCAATGCTTCAGCAAGATAAGAATTCATTATTTTATTTGGAGAATATCAATGAAAGTTTAAATTATTTGGATAAGTATAATATAGATTATATAAAAGATAAAAAACATTATTTACAAAATTGGCTTTTGTTTTTTGGAAACAATAAACCAAAGAATTATCTTGTTTTATTTCAAGAGCCAGCAATGCCAAGATCAACAGGAGGTTTTATAGGAGCTTATGCGATTTTAACTTTTGATAAAGGGAAAATAGAATTCTCAGGAAATAATATTTTTACTTTAGAGGAGATTTTTTTAGAAAAAATCATTCCTCCTGATCCATTACAATCCATTAGCGATAAATGGTCTTTTCATGATAGTAATTGGTTTTTTGATTATCCTTCAAGTGCTCAAAAGATGTTAAGCTTTTATTCAAGTACTGAAAAGAAGCCTCTGTTGGATGGAGTAATTGTTGTTAATTTTCCTATAATAAGTGATGTTTTAGAGGTTATTGGTCCAATAACAATTAATGATCATGACTTAATTATTGATTATAATAATTGTTATTCTTTTTTTAAAAATCAAATTCAAGAAGGAGCTAAACCTGCTCCTATGCGTGAAGAACAAGAACTTTTTTCAGTATTTTTAGAAGTATTACAAACAAAGCTAAGAAAAGCTTCTACAGAGGTTCTTTCTAAAATTCCTGATGTTTTAGAAAATGCTTTTATAAAAAAGGAGATTCAACTTTATGTTATTGATGATAAGCTAGAATATTTTTTTGATTCTTTAAATTGGACAGGAAGAATAGAAGAAAGTCAGGATAATTACTTAGCAGTTGTTTTTAATCTTTTTAATCAGAATTTTTTTGAAGACATAAGAAATAAAGAAATAAAGCTAAAAACAGAATTTATTTCTGGCGGTCAAATAATAAACACCTTAATAATTAATGTTCCTCCTTATGATTCTACAGATAGGTTGCAGGAAACTTATCTAAAAATTTATCTTCCTAAAGGGATAACGATAAAGGGAACGGAAAATTGTTATTTGAAAAAGAATGAAAATACTTTATCGTATTATAAAAAATTAGGATATAAAGAAGATGAGGATTTATCTTTGATAGCAAAAACAAAAATAAGAAACGAGAATCTTGGAATTGAAATTTATGAAGAAGGAGGAAAGACGGTAATTGCTACATGGACAAAATTATCGGCCAAACCTTTTAAGTTAGTTTATAAATTATCTAATGATTGGACTGATTTTTCATCTTGGGGATTAAAAGTTCAGAAACAAAGCGGGCAGGATGTAAAATTTTCTTATCAACTTGTAATGCCTGATGAAGTGAAAATAATTCCTACGCTTTTTCCTTTTAATGAATTAATTCCATTAGAAAGTGATACGATGCTTAATTTTAAGAGAGAATATTAATTAAATTTATGATAGTTAGTTTTAAAAAAATATTGAACCATAAATCTGAAACGATTTTTGGTGCTGCAATGTTAACAAGTAGCTTGGCAATATTTGGCGGGTTTTTAGGCATTCTAAGAAACGCGCTTTTAGCTAGTCGTTTTGGCGCTTCTGGAAATTTAGATATTTATTATGCTTCTTTTCGCCTACCTGATATGATCTATAATATTTTTATTATGGGAGCTATTTCAGCTGCCTTTATTCCTATTTTTAGTAAGTATTGGGCAAAAGACAAGAAAGAAGCATGGCAATTTTCTAATGCCATTATTTTAATTATTGGTTCTTTTGTTGGATTATTAGCCTTATTAGTGGCAATATTTACAGAACCTCTTTTATCTCGTCTTTTAATAGGTTTTAGTCCTGAGCAATTAGAAATGGCTGTTATTTTGACAAGAATTATGATGATTCAACCTATTTTAATGGGTATTTCATCTGTTGCCGCCAGTATTTTAAAAATATTTAAATTATTTTTAGCTAGTGCATTAGCGCCTGTGATGTATAATTTAGGAATAATAATCGGTATTCTTTTCTTTGTTCCATCAATGGGTTTAAAAGGATTAGCTTGGGGAGTGGTTTTAGGAGCTGTTCTTCATATTTTAGTCCAAATCCCAGCTCTTATTGGAACAGGTTATAAATTTACTTTTAATATTTCTATTTTTAGAGAGTTGAATAGTGGTTTAAAAAAAGTAGTTTTAATGATGGTACCTCGTTCATTAGGAATTATTGCTTATCAGATTTTTCTTTTAGGCATTACTGCTATAGCTAGCATGTTAAAAGAGGGAAGTATTGCAGTGTTTAATTTTGCTAATGATATTCAGAATTTACCTCAAACTGTTTTTGCTTTGTCTTTTGCTATTGCTGCTTTTCCTAGTTTGTCAAAATTAAATGCTGAGAAAAAACATGAAGATTTTGTTGAAACTTCTATTAATACCCTTTTACAAATATTCTTTTTTCTTATTCCAATAGCTGTTTGGTTTTTCGTTTTTCGTGAACCAATCATTAGATTTTTATTAGGCTATGGAAAATTTGATTGGACCTCTACAGTAAATACAATACAAGTTTTTTCTATTCTTTCTTTTGGAATGATTTTTCAAGGGGTAAATGCTTTTCTTCTAAGAGTATTTTTTGCAAAAGGTGATGCTTTAAGACCATTTATTGCTAGTGTAATTTCTTATTCCACAGGTTTCTTTTTGTGTTATAAATTAGGATTATCTTTTGGGGTAATTGGTTTAGCTGTTGCAATGGCTGTTACCTATCTTTTTTATTTTCTTATTCTCTTCTTTTTATTAAAGACAGATGTTCCTATTTCTTTATTAAAAAAGTTTTATCATTCTTTAGGAAAAATAACAGCTGCTTCTTTATTAAGCGGATCAGTAGCTTATTTATCTTTAATGTTATTAAAAGGAATTTTTCCTATAGATAAAGTAATTAATTTAGCGTTATGCGCTTTTATTGCTTTTATTATTTCTTTTGTTGTGTTTGTAATTTTTTGTAATTGGTTTAAAATTAAAGAAATTGACGAATTGAAAAGCATTATTATTCAAAAAATATATGGAAGAAAAAGGTAAAAATATTAGAAATTTTGTTATAATTGCGCATATAGATCATGGTAAATCTACTTTAGCTGATAGGTTTTTAGAATTAACAAAGACTGTTTCTCAGAATAAATTAACACCGCAATATTTGGACGGAATGAATTTAGAAAAAGAACATGGGATTACCATTAAAATGCATCCTGTTCAGATGAATTATAATGGTTTTATTCTAAATCTTATTGATACTCCCGGCCATGTGGATTTTACTTATGAGGTTTCTCGAGCTTTAGCTGCTGTAGAAGGTGCTATATTATTAGTTGATGGTATGCAGGGAATTCAAGCACAGACACTTTCTAATCTTCAATTAGCTAAAGAGCAAAACTTGAAAATTATCGGTGCTATTAATAAAATAGATTTGGACATTCATGATTTAGAAAACAAGAAAAAAGAATTAGCTGATTTATTAGATACGACAATTGATAATATTGTTCTTATTTCAGCTAAAACTGGTAAGAATGTCGATTTATTGCTAAAGAAGGTTATTTCAGAAGTTTCTCATCCAATTATTAATAAAGAATTACCTTTTCGCGCTTTAATATTTGATTCTCATTATGATGATTATAAAGGAGTAATAGCTTATATTCGCGTTGTAGAAGGGGAAATTAAAAAAGGAGAAAAAATTGTTTTTACTGCTAGTAAAGCAAAAAGTGATGTTTTAGATTTAGGTTACTTCATTCCAGAATTAAAATCAAAAGAAAATTTAAAATCTGGAGAAATAGGATGGGTAGCTACTGGTTTAAAAGACCCAGGATTAGTAAGGGTAGGAGATACGATAGCTAAAAAATTACCAATTGAGATTTTGCCTGGATATGAAGAGCCAAAACCAATGGTATTTGCCGGTTTTTATTTAGCTAAAGGTGGACCAGTTTCACTTGTCAAGAAAAAAGGTGAACAAGATTTTGAAAATTTTCGTTATTCTTTATCCCAATTAAAATTAAATGATTCTGCCCTCTATTTCACTCCTGAAAATTCAGAAGTATTAGGGAGAGGATATCGTTTGGGATTTCTAGGAATGTTGCATTTAAAAATCACTCAAGAACGTTTAAAAGGTGAATATGGATTGAATTTAATTGTTACTCACCCAACTGTACCGTATAAAGTTTTATTAAAAGAGAATGAGGCAGCCAAGATTATTACTAATCCTAGCGAATGGCCACGTTCAGATCAAATTCTTTCTTGTGAAGAACCTTGGGTAAAAATGGAAATTATTACACCTACAGAATATTTATCAGCAATTTTAAAACTTATAAATACTTCTCGCGGTGAAGACATTAATACGCTTAGTCTTTTTGATAGATTGATTATTACTTGTCAGATTCCTTTAGAAGAAGTAATTAAAGATTTTTATGATAATTTAAAATCTATTTCTTCTGGTTATGCTTCTTTGAATTATGAAATATCTGGGTATAAAAAAACGCAATTAGAAAAATTAGAGGTAATTTTGGCAGGGAAGACCTTTGAAGGTTTGTCCAGAATAATTTTTGAAAAAAAAGCAGAAAGAGAAGCCAGAAGTTTGGCTTTAAAGATTAAAGAAATTTTACCTCATCAAAATTACCCTGTTTCTATTCAGGTGAAAGCATTTGGAAGAATTGTTGCCAGAGAAACTTTATCAGCATTAAAAAAAGATGTTACGGCAGGTCTTTACGGAGGTGATATAACAAGAAAGATGAAGGTTTTGAAAAGACAACAAAAAGGGAAGAAAAGATTATTAGATCAAGCTAATCTCCAAGTCCCCCCAGAAGTTTTTCTTAAAATCTTTTCTAAATCAAATTAAAATATGAAGAAATTCTTATTAATCACAGTTTGTTTAGCCCTTATTTTCTTTTTTTCTTTAAGGATAAAGGGGGATTTGCAAATGTATCAATTATTAATTGACGAATCAGAAGGTTTGGCACAAACAAACAGTAGCTTAATAAAAGAAAAGGAAAAACTTGAACAACTTTTAGAAGAGGGAAAACGAGAAGAAGCGCTTGAGCAAACAGCGCGTTTAATGCTAGGATTAAAAAAAGAAGGGGAGGATGTTGTAATGGTTTTACCTCCTAAAGATTCTTCTGATTCTGAACTTCAAATTAGCACTTCTTCTAATTCTTTATCTGAAGAACCTTCTAATTTCCTTTTTTCTAAAATTACTCAGATTTGGTATAATCTGATAGAAAAATTCAAAAAATAAAAACATTGCGGGATTCGTATAATGGTAGTATGTAACCTTCCCAAGGTTGAGGCACGAGTTCGATTCTCGTATCCCGCTCAGATAATTTTTCCACCACCTAAGCATTTATCTTTTTGATAAAATACCGCAAATTGACCAGGACAAGGTGCAAAAACTTTCTTTTTTAAAACTATTTTTAACTTTCTTTTTTCTGGAATTAGGCGGGCTTGAGATAGTTTTTGTTGGTATCGCGTTTTGACCTGTACATTAATAGGTTTTGATAATCTTTTTTCAGAGATCAAATGGTATGGAAAAACAAATAGCTCTTTTTTGTAAAGAGTTTTTTTATTTTTAGTAACAAAAAGACTGTTTCTCTTTTTATCCCATCCTGCTACAAAATATGGACCATTGGATAATTTTATGCCTTTTCGTTGCCCTAATGTAAAAAAATGTAGTCCTTGATGTTTAGATAGAATTTTTCCTTTTAAATCAAGAATTGGGCCTTGTTTTTCTCCAATTTTTTCTTTAAGAAACGGACAAAGTGATTGTCCTGCGATAAAACAAAAATCTTGGCTCTCTTTCTTTTTAGTTAATAACTTGAAACCTTTTTTGTGTGCTATTTCATAGATTTTTTCTTTTGTATAATCACCTAATGGGAAAATAATATGATGGAGATATTTCTGTGGCAATAAACACAAATCATAAGATTGATCTTTGTTTTTATCTTTGGCTTTTAAAAGCTCAAATTGTTTTGTTTTATTGTTTAAACGTAATCGCGCATAGTGCCCAGTGGCAATATGTTGAATATTATGTTTTTTTGCCCATTGTAATAATTGTTTGAATTTAAAATTAGGATTACAAACAACACAAGGATTTGGAGTTCTTAAATTTTTCCATTCGGAAATAAAATAGCTGACAACTTCTTTTTGAAAATCTTTTTTAGCGTTTATAGTATAATATGGGACATTTAGTTTCTTGCAAATCTCTTTGGCTATTCTTAAAGATTCTTTAGTGCAAGAAGGGTTTTCTTTTAAAGAGTTTAATTTGTTTTGCCAAATAGGTAATTTTAAAGAAACACCAATTGGATGCCATCCTTGTTTTTTAAGCAATATTAAAGCCATGGAAGAATCTATTCCTCCAGACATTCCAACAACTATTTTTTTATCTTGCTTACTCTTTAGAATCATGAATTTTTTCTTCAATCTGAGTCCATTCTTTGTATTTTTCTTCAATTATCTTTTCTTCTCTTTCTACTCTTTCATGATGTTTTTTTAATTCTTCAGAAATTATTCTTTTGTTTTTTATTAAATAATCATAAATTGCTTCTAATAAAGCATCAATAGCTAAAATAGAACAATGGGTCTTTATAGGAGGTAAACCACCTAATGATTTTATCATTTCCTTCTGGTTTATTTTAAGAGTTTGTTTTATAGTTTTTCCTTTTGCTAAATCAGTAATTATACTACTGCTTGCTAAAGCGGCCACGCACCCATATGTTTCAAATTTAATATCTTTAATTATTTCCTCTCCTTTTTTATTGTTTCCTATTTTTACATAAACCCACATTACATCTCCACAAATAATATTTCCGACCTTACCAATACCGTCGGGATTTTTTATTTTTCCAAAATTATGAGGAGATTTAAAGTGTTGTAAAACTTTTTTATTGTACATATGGAGATAATTCTCTTAATTTCTTTATGGTTTTTGGCAATATCTTAAGTAAATAATTAATGTCTTGTTCTTTGGTCCATCTTCCCATAGTTAATCTTAAAGAACCATGCGCTTGTTCTGGGCGCAATCCGCATGCTAAAAGAACATGGCTAGGCTCTAATTTTTCAGAAGAACAAGCAGAACCAGTAGAAGCAGCAATACCATACGAATTTAGATCCATTATAATTGATTCTCCTTCAACATAAGCAAACCAGAAGTTAGTATTATTCGGCAATCGTTTTTTTGGATGACCATTAAGATAAGAATCAGGGATCTTCTTTAAAACCCCATTAATTAATTTATCTCTTAATTTAATTTGTCTTTTTGATTCTTTTTTCATTTCTTTTTCACAGATTTCTACTGCTTTTCCAAATCCTACAATTGCTGGAATATTAACTGTTGATGATCTTAATCCAAATTCATGACCTCCACCATGAATTAATGGTTCAATTTTTGTTCCTTTTTTAATATACAATAAAGCTGCGCCTTTTGGTCCATAGAGTTTATGTGAAGAAGCAGTTAATAAATCAATTTTCATTTTTTGTACGTCAATAGGTACTTTTGCAAAACTTTGAACTGCATCAGTATGAAAATATACTTTCTTTTTTTCACAAATTTTTCCTATTTCTTCAATTGGTTCAATTGTTCCAATTTCATTATTGGCATGAATAATTGATACTAAAATAGTATCTTTTCTTATTGCTTTTTCTATTTCTTTTGGATCTATTAATCCGTATTTGTCTACTTTTACCTTTGTGACCTTAAATCCTTGTTTTTCTAACCATTGAGCGCTATTAAGAACACAACTATGTTCTATTGATGAGATAATAATATGCTTTCCTTTGTTTTGATTGGCAAAAGCTATTCCTTTAATGGCAAGATTATTACTTTCTGTTGCTGAGCTGGTAAAGATTATTTCATTTTTATCTTTTGCATTAAGAGCTTTTGCCATTATCAAACGGTTTTTCTCAAGAGCTTTTTTTGCTTCTTGGCCAAAACTATGTAAAGAAATAGAATTTCCAAATTTTTCTGTAAAATAAGGAAGCATCGCTTTTAATACGCGAGGATCAACTGGAGTAGTAGCTGCATAATCTAAATATGTCTTGATAATTTTCATAATTCAGTGAATTTTAGCACAAATAAAACGTATTTACAATTCTTATGATTTTTGGTATTTTATATAAATAAAGCCTGGATAGCTCAATGGAAGAGCAATGCTTTCGTAAAGCATAGGTTGTCGGTTCAAGTCCGACTCCAGGCTCTATTTAATAGCTTGACTTCATCTTGTTTTATTCTATAATTACCCATTAAGGTAATGGCAGGAAAAATAAAAGGAGGTGTTCGTTGTGAAAATTTCAAGAACAATTTCAGGACCAAGAAGAAACGCCTCTTCGTATGGACAAGAAATTGATAGAAGTAAGAAAATACTAGAAAATATATTGAAAACAAAAGATGAGCAACAGATAGAATATATTTTATCTGTTGCAAAGATAAAAGCTAGAGGGGGAGATCTAACTGTTGTCAAATTAAAAAAGCTTTTAGATAAGGCAATGTTGAAAGAGGAGGTGGTTCTGAATAAAATGCAATTGGTAAATCTCTACCTGAATAGTTTCATGCCAGAGCAAGCAAAGAGATTTATCATAAATATCAAAGATACTAAAGGAGGAAGAGGGATAAAAAATGCAACTTTACAACAAGCGAAATAAAATAATTCATCCTGCCATTGCCTTACCCCTTACTTGACAAAGAAATTAAATAATATATACTTAAATAAAGTTTCCAGAGACATCAGGCAGTAATTAAGCATAAGACCTGACAAGGAATAAACTTAATGTTTTGTATTCTGTCTGTGGAAAACCACAGATTTTTAATTATTTTTTTTATGATTTCTAAAGAAAAAAAAGAACAAATTGTTAAAGAGTTATTAGAGCAAATTAAAGATGCTAAGGCAATTTACTTTGTTAATTTTTTGGGATTGAAAGTTTCTAAAATGAATGAATTGCGTCAAGAATTAAAAAAAGGTAATGCTAAGGTAAGGGTAGTAAAGAAGAATTTAGCTAAAATCGTTTTTTCCCAAGAAGGCTATATGAATGAAATCATTGATGATAAAGCAAGTTCTTTAGTCCTTAATTTTGCTTTTGAAGATCCGATTAATACAGCTAAAGCGCTTTGGAATTTTTCTAGAAAAAATGATAAATTTCAGATTTTAGGCGGGATAACAGAAGGAGCATTCTTAGATGCGGAAAAAGTAATAAGATTAGCAAAAATTCCGTCAAAAGATATACTTTTAGGTCGATTAGTTGGTTCAATAGCTTCTCCAATGCAACACTTATTATATGTCTTAAATGGAAATATTCAGAAATTAGTTGTAGTATTGGAAGGAGTTAAAGCAACAAAATAGTTCATTTAATAATTTAGTAAAATATAATTATTATGGAAGAACAAAAAGAAGAAAAAAAGGAAGAAAAAATTTCTAAAAAATTAGAGGAAATAATAAAAACAGTTGAAGAATTAAGCGTTATGGAATTGGCAGATTTAGTTAAAGCCTTAGAAGATAAGTTTGGTGTTTCTGCTACTCCACAAGTAGTAGCTTCAGCTGGTGTAGCTGGTGGTGCTGAAGGAGAAGAAGTTGGAGAGAAGAAAGAATCAGTTTCTGTAATTCTTCAAGATGCTGGACAATCAAAAGTTCAGATAATTAAGGCGATAAAAGAAATTATGGGCTTAGGATTGAAAGAATCAAAAGATTTAGTGGATGCTGCTCCAAAAGCATTAAAAGAGAATATTTCTGTATCTGAAGCAGAAGAAATTAAGAAAAAATTAGAAGAAGCTGGTGCTACGGTTGAAATAAAATAGGTATAGTGCGCGTGTAGCTCAGTTGGTTAGAGCGTACGATTCACATTCGTAAGGTCTCTGGTTCGAATCCAGACACGCGCACTAATAATTTCTAAACCCTTGATTTTTTCTGAGATAAAGTTATACTTTATATGTAGAAGAAAATTAAACAAAAAGGTCGATAAAAAAACTTTTAAAATATTTTATATATTTTTATGAAAAATAAATGGATATTAGTAGCAATTGCAATAGTAGTAATAGCTATTATTATTATGATTGCTAATAGATCAGAAGAACCTATGCCAGCTCCTGAAGCAACTACTACTACTGAAGAAGTTGTTATTGAAGATGTTGATATTTTGCCTGTAGATGGTGAAGCTATGGATCTTCCAGAAGGTGATGTAGCTCCAATGGATGATGAAATTATTGAATAAGTAATTTTTTAAAAGGGCCTGTCATATTTAATATGGCCGGTCTTTTTATTTACATATAAAGTTATCCACAATTTGACTTGACAAGATTTGAATGTTTGCTATACTAAAGATGCTGTTGTTTTGAGGAGCTTGCTCCAAAAAACGGCGGCATTTTTTTATATCTTAAAATTATATTAATTAAAATTGATTATTTCTAAATTAACGACGTCCGACGTCGTTAATGTTTGGAAGTCCGACTTCAAAATATTAAAATTCATCCTTGCTTGACAAAATAAAGAAAAGGATATATAATTTGGGTAGTTTTGAACATAATTGAGCTGCACCTTAAAAATTTAAAAATCTTTAAAAAAAAGAGGAGGCGAAAAGAATGAAAGTAACGAGTAAGCTGAGCTTAACCTTATTTCTGATAATTATTGTTTTTCTTTCCTTTACTTCCTGTAGTGGTATTGTTATACCCGAACTTCAACTTGATTTAGAAGAAGATATAAATGAGATAGAAGAAATAGATTATGTTTATTTGGATGTACCTTACGAAAAATATGCTGGAACGAACTGGTGCCTTCCTGCATCTGGGGCAATGATTTTTAAATATTATGGATTAGATATTACCCAAATTGAGATAGCCAGCAAGGTAATCGAAGATGGTAATAGTTCGATATTTAAATTTATTACTTTTGCAAAGAATCTAGGATTTAATGCAGAATATGAAAATAGAACTATTAAAGAAATAAAAGATTTATTAAAACAAGGTATTCCAGTAATTGCTATACAATGTTATAGTCTAACCATATCTTATTCTCATGCTCGAGTAATCATTGGTTACGATGACGAAAACCAGGAAATAATTATCAATGACTCAGTAATCGGGAAAGATTATAAAATATCTTATACTAATTTTTTAGCCCTTAATCTCAATAGCAGTCCTGATAAATGCAAGGTAATTATAATTTTTCCTAAAGAAAAAGATGAAGAAGATTAAAACAGTAGAGGGTGTTTGGTCTAAAACCAAACACCCATTTTTATTAAACATAGTAACGTTTATGCTTTATTTCTTTCAAATAGTTACCAACTTTTAAAATCAATTTTTTATATGAGCCATTTGGACGGTTTAATTGTCCTGGCGTTGTTAATCTGCGGGTGAGCAATATTAAAGACATTAAAGAAGCAAATGAAATAATCGCCCGTGAGTTAATCCATCTGTTAATTTACAACACAAAAAGAGTTCATAAAGCTTTTCAAAACGAGCTAAGTCCTGTACAATTTATGTTATCAATACCAATACCGCAATTAATTCTTAAAATACCTCAAGAATCAAGAACGGGGTGGCACTATACAGGGGGTTGACAAATTAATTTTCTTTGCTATACTGAAAGTGCTGTTGTTTTGAGGAGCTTGCTCTTTAGAACAGCAGCATTTTTTTATACTCATATAATAACAAAAAATGCGGAGAATTGTTCCTCATATTCTTGATTGACTATGTTAATAAAACGTGATATAGTAAGAATGCTCTTAATGGAGCATTCTTTTGTACTTTGACATTTAAAATATATAGCCGTAACAGGGAAAATTCTTTGTTATTGGAGATAAGAGATAGATTATTAAATGATTTGATTAGTAAAAAAATAAATAGAAGGAGAGGAGAAAATACTGAGTTAATATTCTGAAAAATATTAAAAATAAGGAGGTAAAGAAGTGAATAATCAAA